>Ga0302325_10030163_pt1 | contig 11188 bp, 14 predicted proteins | sample Palsa_T0_2_FD_201948 | JGI IMG/M metagenome (GOLD analysis project Ga0302325, IMG submission 201948) | Peat permafrost microbial communities from Stordalen Mire near Abisko, Sweden - Palsa_T0_2 | ecosystem: Environmental > Terrestrial > Soil > Palsa > Peat permafrost | place: Sweden: Abisko...
AAACGAACTACCATTCAAGACTTCCAGGTGAACGACGACACAAAGGCCATCCCACACCATTTACGGCCAGCATTAGAAGTAATGCTCGACGACCGCAGTCCATTGCCGACTGGGCACCTATCAACAGAAAGACTAAGAATTCGGCCAAAGCCTTTAGCAGAGCATATTGGACGGATCTGCGGCCACGATACAGCAGCGCAACGCCCTTTCATCGGTGATGCAAAGGTAGCTCCCTCTTCGATTGTATTTTTGAGACCATTCAAGCTGTTCATTACCTTTGAAACAGCGATCAGAGCTAGTGTTCAAGAGTTGGAAGCTCGGATCGAGAAGAAGGCCGCCGAAACAGCAGATTCGAATGGAAAGTCACAGCTGAAAAAGGTTCCAAAAGATAAAAAACCCGAATATGACGACCAAGATCTGCTCATTGACTTGAAATTACTGATTGACTTTTTTGATGTTGATCTGAAAACGACTTTCGAGTTGAGGAACAAGATCAAGGAGGGTGTAGCGACTGATATTGAGTATCGAGACCTTTGGCATTTGTTCCAGCTCGGGGAAGATGTGATGCATAAGTCCAATAGACGAAAGGTTTACCGAGTGATCAACATTACTGTAAGAACTACACTTCAAACTCCCTTGAGAGCTCCTCCGAGAGTCACAACACGTATGTTGACACTCTGTCTAGGGCGGCCGTGAGCCTCTGGTATCTCAAATAAAGAAAGAGGAAAAACCTACCCCAGTAGATGGTTTTACCATAGATTGCTACAATCTCAATTTCACGGGATCGGTATTCGGACCTAGAGTTACTTCATTCTCCATTCGTAGGTAGGTCTAAATCTATCCCTTGACGAGTTCAATGTCTACTCCTCCAGCTGACGGCAGAATAGATACCAAGGGGCACGGCCTATTACCTCCCTACTTGTCTATCCTACGAGATTTGACGCTTCATTCCCAGCTCTAACGGGGGAACTAAGTAGCCGTGGCGCTAGATTTCTTGAACTGACGAGGCTCCCGTACGTGCATAAATTGCTTGTAGGGACCACGTTGGATGAGCCGGCTGAAGAGGTATTTCACGTTCCTTTTCCCACATCTAGAGTATCTGCGATAGTTAAACCCTCCACAGATTGATGCTCAGATCATCGTTGATATGACTTTCGCAATTAATAAAAATCCCAAATGGCACCAGAACCTAGATTTCGACGAGTCGAAGCTCACCCAGGCCGATCAACGCGAAACACAAATCGCACCTTTTTGCATGCATCAAAAAAACAACGAAGGCTGTTAGTTTCTCCCTCCAGATGTTATATGGAGCACAAGTGTTGACCATGCAAGGTTGTGGAAGCGATACGATACAGAAAGATCTCGAATTAGACAAATCAAAAGTCGACGAATACATCCGGGAGAACAGTCACGCGTTAAGGCTGTTTCCAGCAAGCGAGTTGGCCGAGAGGGACAAGGTATTGCTTCCTTACTGGGTATATGGGTTCGTTTTGAGGAGCAGGCAGTGGGGTAAGTATCAGCAATTTCAATCCTCTCCGTAACGTAGTCTGACAAGCACAAACTGCAGTGACTCTGAATATCGAAGACCTTTCAGAGGTAAAGTACGGAAACAATTTCGATAGTCTCGTGCTGTACGTTCACAACTCCAAATATGACTATAATCTCTCGACCTCTGACTGACAGGACATTAGACCACCAGGGCACAAGGAAACAGTCAAGGCACTGGTACGAAACCATGCAAGACCATCCACACCACACTCTGCGGCTACTTCGAACTTGGGTGCCGCCATGGATCTTGTTAGGGGAAAAGGTTTGGCCAGAATCCCCAGCCGGACTTAGATAATAATTTATGATTTAGGCAAGGGTCTAATCATTCTTCTCCACGGGGAGCCAGGTATGTTGTCAAATTAAACATGGAAAGTAGATTCAATCTACTGACAATTATCGAGGCGTGGGGAAAACCTCAACCGCAGAATGCGTTGCAGATCTTACTCAACGACCGCTATTTCCAGTGACCTGTGGAGATATTGGAGAAACCGCCTCGGAAGTTCAAAACAATTTGGATCATAACTTTCAATTAGCTCACAAGTGGGGTTGCGTACTCTTGCTTGACGAGGCGGAGTGAGTGCAGGCCAAATTGATAGCATTAATTAAAAGCTGACTAATGAACTAATATAGTGTTTTCATGGCCAAACGGTGAGCCAAAAACTTCCCATTTCTATAATGAACCTCATCACTAACGTGGTATTTGTAGGAACAAGACAGATCTGAGACGCAATGCAGTGGTCAGCGTATTTCTCCGCACTCTGGAGTATTACAGTGTAAGTTTTGCAAACTCTCCAGCTACGCAGAAGCTAACATGATAGGGTATCTTATTCTTGACTACCAATCGCGTCGGAAGCATCGATCCAGCCTTCAAGTCCCGGATCCACATGAGTCTATTCTATCCGCACCTCGGACTCGATGCAACCCTCCAACTCTACCAAATCCTCCTCGATAGAACCCTTGCCGAACAAAAGCAGTCGAAGACGGTGGACTTCAAAGTCAAGCCGAAAGAGATACTGCGCTTCGCCAAATGGCATTACCGGCACCTTGACAAAGATGGCCTCGCCACCTGGAACGGAAGGTAAGTTTCCAAGTCCCGATTTCCTCCCGCAAACTTTGCAGCTAACTAACATAACTCCGTAAAGACAAATTCGTAATGCGTTCCAAACAGCAATCACCCTCGCCGAATATAATGCTCGGCAGCCTGGGGCCGAGCCCACTACGCTAGGTAAGGCGCAGTTCAAAATTGTCGCAGAAGCATCCAAGGAATTCGACATATATATGAAAGAAACACTTGGAGCTACAGAGGCAGACCTGGCTAGACGCGAAGATATACGCTACGATAGGTTTGGTGTCCATGAGTCGAGCAAGGCGCCACCAGTCAGATCTGAGAGGGTCAAGCAGAGATATTCCCGCATTGCTGAACGCAATGCTAAGGATCCTGAAAGTGGGGGTGAGGACTCGTCTGAGGAGAGCGAAGATGATGATGAAGATGAAGAGAATTAGGAGCTTTAGCCGCAGATATCGGGAATAGCTCACTTCCAATATCAAGACAATGGAGACGACGTTCATACGGGCGTGGGAACTATGATTTCATTGAAAGCGTTGTAGAGGGAACAATTCTCCTAGTCAATCGAGAATCCGAATTCGTTCCCCATCGCAGAACCAAATCGTAATCCCGAATATTTCCCATGCCGTATCCTTGCGTGTTTCCTAGCTGGCCGTATCCCACCATGTTGCTCCGAGTACTTAAACCCCATCTTATCTCCTCCACTCACGACAGATGTTCGTATTCAAGAGCAATAACATCCGGCTCCGTTATATTCTTGACCAGCCATTAATGCTTGACACGTCGAGCGCAGCACAAGCCATTCAACGGAAAACCAAAGGACTAAATACTGGTATCCAAACGCGCAACATCCAGATATGCGACGTCCGCCACCACAACAATCCTCTTAGCAATCATACCACCGAATTTAGGTTGCCTCACCGCAACCAGCAGTGCGAAAGTACTCCCGACGAGTAAGGTGATGGAGATTAAGACCTATCCATAATTCTAAAAACAACGTGAGGTCAAGTTGAATTAATTCCTTATACAACTAGGGGTCAGCGCGAATTCATAGCCTGCCGGCCCCAGGGCCATATTACAGGCCATGCTACAGGGCACACTACGGGGAGTGGGACCTGTAGGTTGTTGCCGTAAAGTGCCACTTACAGGGCGTTTTGTTACGGGATGTTTTGTGACTGGGCGTTTTATACTGGACGTTCAATTCCTGGATCCTCGTTCCTAGATCTCCGTTCTTGAACTGAAATTTGTATTCCGAAATGTCTCTTGAGGTCGTTGATGCCTAGTTGAGGGCCAAAGTGAAGGTTGAAACACGTGCAGCGCCAGCCACAGAATGAGCAAGCAAATAATAGGGGAGCGGGTGCTGCGCCCCTTTTAGACAACCTATCTTCCTCGATCGGTCGTTCCTCTTTCTTCCTTCTTTCTACCATCAGCCTTGGAACTTGCAACAATCTTCGAAGCACAATATAGGCCACACAATGTACTTTGCCTTTAGCATCTGAAAAGCAACGCAAGCATCATGGGCAAGAAGCGTGTGCGAAACGAGGATGATTGTTCGGGCGAGGCTCGCGCAGCCTCGTCCTCAACAGGCTTTGAGAATCCACGAAGGACCTTAAAGAGACAGAAACAATCACCAAAAAGCAGCCAGAGCACCTCTCACCTCTCTCGGAGGACCGGCAAGAACAAGGCCAAGAATTCAGACTCTGCGGGATCTGCCTCGGCAAGTCCCAACGTTGAGCATGATGTCTTTCCAGCTGTGGACATGTCAATCATTCATGGCCTCTCCAATCCTGGAGTTAACAGCAAGGCTGCACGCGAATTCCCGTATCGACAACTGAACGCTGGATTCCTGGAAATACGAGTCTTGACGCTCATGCCAGGCCCGAAAGGATCACCAATCATTTGCGAAATCGAGCATGTCAGAGCAGATCGCATTTCGAATGAACCTGAAAAGGGCCATAGTGCCCTTTCCTATACTTGGGGCTCTCCTGATGATACTGAATCATTGTATTTGCAGGGATTGGCCGTTCAGGTTCGACAAAATTTGTTGCAGGTGAGTGGAATAATTCTCTATATTTATCACTTGACCAGTTTATTACTCGTCTTCCATAAAGATACTGATAGTCTTTCCCACAGGCGTTGATTCATCTTCGGTCCCCATCAAACTCGCGCAGATTATGGGTAGATGCTCTTTGCATCAACCAAAACGATATTCGTGAACGTAGCTCTCAGGTATCCATCATGGGCAAAATATATCAGCTTGCGAACGAAGTTGTTGTCTGGCTTGGCCCGGAGAAAGATAACAGCAAAGGTGCTATAAAACTGATCACGTCAACCGTTGAACCTCAGGGGAAGTCTTTCCTCTCAGACCTATCAGCCAACCTTGATCACGCGGCACCATTTCAAGCAATCTTAAGCCTAGCTAAGAGGGACTACTAGCAGCGTGCGTGGATCATCCAGGAAATCTTTCAGGCTCGGAAGATTAACATCCACTGTGACTTCGATACACTCCCATGGCCACACCTTGCCAAGTTCTTTAGACTTGTGGAACAGCGAGTTGATCATCTTGAGAATGTTGGGCCCGCAAGGGAAATCTGCAACACTTATGCACATAGGCTCACGAAAGATCGGACGTTGAAAAATCATGATCTGTATCATCTCCTCCACAGATATCAAGACTCCATGTGCTCTGATCCAAGGGACAGAGTGTTCTCTCTATGTGGTTTGTCCAGTGCGTACGTGGAATTTGTTGATTACACCAAGTCACCCGAGGAGCTACTCGTTTTGACAACGACGTCCCCATCGTATGGCACCGTATTCGGATGGCACAAGCTATTCGAAAAGCGCTGGACTTGCCAACCTGGGACACTTGGGCGCGAGAAGGTCTCGCTCCCCCAAAATCTGATACTTTACTAGCTTGCCGATATTCTCACCACAATCTTGTGGCAAACAGAAGCCCAGAATTTCCCATGGAAGAAGCGGCACTTGATCAATGGTATGCAAGGTTTTGCGGCCCTAATATGCCGTCTCTCGAAAGCGTTAAGAAGGCACTTAGTGAACTAAAAGTTTGTGATCTTGGGCTCTTCGAGATGATGCAAGTTTCAGATCACCCACTTGATCTCAGATTGCATACAAAAACCATGGAAGTTTCCCTTGACTTACGTCAAAGACTATACTCCCCCACCTTACCAACGCCTTTTAAGGGCGTATACCTATTTACAACACACAATGGCCGAGTCGGGATAACTCTTGGGCCACTTCACAAGCTCTTCCAAGAGGATGCCTGCATTGCACGATTTGCTGACTGCGATGTTGCATTCGTAATTTCAACCCACGCCTTTTTGCCAGCGACTATCAAGTCACGAGTGTTCTTCGTCAAAGATGACAAGGACGATCATCTCCCGGGCCATTCGGCTTATCGATTCGCGATCCCCACTTCAAGAGATACACATCGGGCGTGTTCATTAATCAGACATGCTGATGTAGGCGAAGGGAGAAGAGAAGGACTTGGTATGATCGTCACCGATACTCTTGGCACTATCAAATGCACGCTGAGTGAACTTCAATTCTGGACTGCCGCTCGTGCTCAATCCAAAAAATATTAAGAAAGTCAAGAGTCTTTATGTGTCGGAACTTTCTAGTATGAGGTCGTCGGCCAAAGCCCCAGACGATGTTCTTTCCCCACTCCATATCGCTAGCTTGAACGGCTCGTTGGAGTGCATCAAAGTTCTTTGTGAAGCAGGGTTGAGCTTGAGGCAAAGTCCAGATATTGTATTCTGTCGGAGGCTGATGACAAGGGCGAGCATATCAGAATTCCCGTGGCGGATGCTCCTGGGACTGCTGCAGATTGGGCATTGCGGGGCGACTATCATGCAGTTCTAAGTATTTGAGATCCAGTCGTAAACATGGTTGAGCTTGATCAGGTCGCTTGTGCTGCTTGGGGGTAGTGAGAAAATATGATGGAGGAGCTATAGACCAAGGTCTTATACCACAAATTATCTGTCCTGATTCGGACATCAATCCTCGCCTCTCTTTTCTCTCTGTCAACTTGAAAAGTTCGGCGAAATCTCTTGTAGTTGTGAATGTGTGTAATGAAAGGTAATTTCGAGATTACAGCATGCAGCTGAAAGCTAAGTGCTACAAACATTCATGTGGTTCGTCACCATACTGACGAGGCAGTGATAGAACTGTTCAACGTATAGCGTCTATTGTATTTGGTTTGGCAAGTCCCGATTCCGTCTCATGTCACGGTCAAGGGAAAGTGATTATTGATTCCGAGTACAACATCAAAACCAGTTTTTTTTTTAAATGCCAATCCTACTATTTATCTTCCTTGAAGACTCTTTGTTGTTGTGCAATAGTTTACGAAATCTCACTGATTTATCACAAGTCAAGATTAAAACTATCAATATTAGACTTACTGATCCACCCTTCGAGCTGGTCCGTACAGTCGCAAGAAATCTAACACCCGAGTCGTATAACCCTCTAATCATGGCCATCTCAGCTACTGTTTCAGGTATTTATTTTGGAACGTTCTCAGTTGTTGTAAAGAACTTCAGCGCTGAAGTGACTCACAACACTTCGAACGTGTCTCCCTTCGTAATCTCCTTGGGTAGGATTAGTTAAGTGATAGTACTCTACTTACGATTCTATTGATCTTAAGTCTTAGCCACTGTTTGAAGAGCAAAACGTAAGTCATTGCCCTTAGTTACGAGATAGAAGAACTGCGACATTAATCGACAAGTAATATTTATCGTACTTGAGGCTCGGGTTTGGTCTCAAAAAACACTTAAGGAAGCAAAGAGCAAGAACGCTTTTAAATACCAGACACTACTAACCCCTCCTGTATCAATTGACTTATAATGCCTGACTCGAGTATACTTTAGTCTATATATAAATAAGAAATTTATTGGACTACTAATCTTTACTTCCGCTGCTGCACTGCGATACAAAGCCCCTGTCGTGAAGTTTAAATATTACAGAACAAGGCCCCGTTATCATTACCAATGATGTTGTCTAATAGTAGAGAGGCATGAGCAAAAGTGTGGCAAGTAGTTTGCAGGGTAACTTCCAGTAAGCCAGGATTCGGAAGAGATGAACTCACTCAGTTGATATGTTGCAGTTTGCCAACCGCCGTGCCCGTTCTCACACTGACAACCGAACCATCCATTGGCATCATTGTAAGAAGTCTCGGCGCAAGTCGCAAATGCTCCACCACTGATATCATATATTTGATTAGTAAGGTTCAACGCTCGATTGATTCATGATTTCTACGTACTCGTAGGAAGCCTGTTTGATAGTCAGTGATCGAATTAGCTAGCTAAATTGGCTCTCTTTTCAGAACATCATATCATAGTCATTACAGTGTGACAGAGGAAGAAATCTATGGTGAACGTACCACAAGGCTACCACCCCTGTTGGCGAGGCAAATATTGAGGTCCTGTGACGTACTAACATACTGCCCACCATTATCCCTGCAGGAGCATAAAAACTCTTCATCGGACATAGAGCAATCCGTGCATGATGAGAAGAAGCCTTGAGCTATAACACCAGCCGGGACAAAAGCAACGAGAAGGAGAAGGTGGTGGAGGTCAAAAAGCATCGTGATTGAAGTGAAGAGGATAATTCAGATAACAACCAGCAACTCTGTCTGAAGATGCAGAGGATTCTCGAGGCTTTACAAGATATTGATCTTCAAGTGATTCTAGTTCAGTTTATATAGGTTGTCGGATTTTGCTGCCTAGTACTGCACGCCCGTTGTCTCTCGATCTCGTGTATCCTACCTCGCATACGCTACTCAAGTATACCTTGATGCGGAAACGATGTCACTAGTTTTGGAACCCGAGATGCTACCTGTCTTTCCATTTTCTTTCTATATTTCGGGAAATCTCAAATAGGAAGAAGGAAGAGCCCACCTTCCTCAAGAGTTCAACCGCATCTTTCTGCAATCCAGAAATTCTTCGAGAGAAAGAAGGGTGGACCTTTTACGTATAAGCGCTAAGAGCACGTCAGATTATACGAGTGAGATAAAATAAGCATTAATAAATGCTGCAGTCGTAGTGCGCGTAAGTACTACCGGATGCGACAAATTAAGCTAACGCGAGATCTGACATGCATCAAGTAATAACACTAGATAGATAGTTTGATATTTTAAGCCGAGGCGAAATCTGACGTGCGTTCAAGTAACAGTCCTACGGGAGGGGTATTCTCAACCGTAAATATAGATAAAATGGGACACTTTGACAAGAGCTCTGTTTCTAGTCCTAAGAAAAGCATTGCCCCCCCTACCGAGATATGACGAGTATAATAGTCAACACACGTCGATCATCTGAATACACACTAACAAAGGGAAATTGATAGCGTCGCGTGATAGATTATAGAGACTTGGAGCACAAGCAATTAAAGAGACGATCCGTAAAGTAGCAATTTCGATAGTAGATGCCAAGGCCAGTATATATGCTATATACTAACGGTATGTGGACAGAGCTACTCCTGACCGCTGATGGCGTAAGAAACCGGGGATATATATATGTGACTCTCGTTCCTCCTCTAATTTCTTCTTCTTGTTTAAATCCTGTAGAAACCGCTGCAAAACATCCTCAGAAATCTCATCTCACAATGAACTTCATACTTACCCTCATCTTCTCCATCGCAATGCCAGCCCTAGCGACACAAATGGACTAACCATATTTTGATGCATTAGCTGGAAAAGATCTTAGATCAGCTGGGCCAATGACTTGGACTGGGCCGCTGTTCACCAGCGGGGAAATTCATACTTTGATTGGCAGTACTGAAGTAAGTTTCGTCTAGTTCTAGAGTCTAGCTTGGATCAGACATTAATATTAGTGACATAGGAAATATACGCCCAGGCCGTAATAATTAATCCAGACCAGGCTGTTAAGGCTGTAGATGGGGCATCGTTCAATGAAAGTAAAAGCCTTGCTAAGAGGACTCAAATAAGTTGTTAAGCATCTTTCTAAGTCGCGTTGTGTCGTTTGAAATGCAATCTATCCTCGTATGATACATTCCTGCTATAGAGATGCTAAGCTAGACATTTTCTCTAAGACTTCCGGCTGCTGCAACTGCCTTCCTGAACCTAATTACGGCGGTTTCGCAATGTTCGATCTACTTCAGTCTCAGTACCAATGGCTCCAAGACGGCAACGGAGGATCCAATGGGTACTATAGTACGGGCGACTCCGGTGTTGCTCGAGTGGCTTGTAATACTGAAAATGAAGGTTTGGTTTTCCATGCCGGCAGTGCCGTTTATTTCGTCAACAATGTAAGTGTTCTCACTGAGAAAAAGCTGTACCGCAAGCGTTCCGTAAGTCCTTTGTGCTACCTGCTAACTTCCAAAATCTTTCTTAGCGACAAAGTGAAATCACTGCTCCGTGCAATGCCATCGGGAATTTATGTTTGGCAAATAAGTGCTAATTGCTATGTCCCTGCCTCTGCTTGGGGTGACCCTGAAAGGGTATGGCCAGCTCAGATATAGTATTCTGCTGGGTGGTGTGTATATATTGATGGACTAAATGGCTATTGGTGCTAAAAGTCGTATTGATAAAATGCAAAAAGACTTATATCCTTAGGCTTAGAAAGCCAGGATTGTATAGACAACTACAGGTAGAAATTACATGACCGAAGGGTTATGTATTGAACTCTATAACTAGACCTAGTCGATCTTGTGTTGACTCGAGTTTTCAAGATATTTGTGACGGCGGGTGTGACGGCGGGATCACTGCAAAGGTCGAAGAAGCACAAAGTTCAGTGGAATCCAGTTGTATTGAAAATACTAAGCTGGAGCTGAAAAACGAGGGGAACCTCGACTTAAATACTCCAGTCGTCGACTAGCTGGTTTCATACCAAGACGTTAAGCGTCTTGAAGCACGGCAGAGCCTGTGGCGGCGCCAGCCGTCACACTTAAAAAAAAAAAAAAAAGACAATAAAAGAGCCCACTGTACTAGGCCAGTTGGTGAACCCGGGCCAAAACTAGTCATGTGACCGGCATCCCCAGCCAGCGCCGTTAATAGGTTGTAATTAATATAGTCACGTGCGCGCACACAAAATCTTATATTTGACTACCTTGTAAGCCGAATTTCAAATCAGGCAGAGGGTATATAATATAATTTAATAAAGGCTACTAAATGGCGTGCTCTATGCCTGGTTCTAGGGGGTGTGCCTTTTTACCAATTGGGGGGGCCTTTTTACCGATTCCCTGGCGCCCGGCACAATCGGGATTCTCTGCGGGCGTGACAGGGCGAGGAGGTTTTGTTACAGAAAGTCACGGTGAGTGATTGGCTCGATACGGGAGAAAGAGCGGAGGACGCCGCCCGATGCTCAAAGGGGATAAACGTGAAAAACGTTATCAAAAACGTTATCAAAAACGTGATCTGTCGAATGTAGATTTACCTGGGTATTTATTCTATGCCTACTTAGAAGAATACCATCGCCAGGAATTTTCGAGGACTTACTTGATCAGGCAAAAGTATTTGGATTTATGGACTGTTTACAAAGATTTATAAGAGTGATTTATGACCGCCCAAGCCGCCCTGCACCGCGAAGTTCATGCTACTTTACA
>Ga0302325_10030164_pt1 | contig 11188 bp, 11 predicted proteins | sample Palsa_T0_2_FD_201948 | JGI IMG/M metagenome (GOLD analysis project Ga0302325, IMG submission 201948) | Peat permafrost microbial communities from Stordalen Mire near Abisko, Sweden - Palsa_T0_2 | ecosystem: Environmental > Terrestrial > Soil > Palsa > Peat permafrost | place: Sweden: Abisko...
GACCACGGCCAAGCCCAGGGGAACGGAAACCGTCATAGTGGGTGATTCAAATCCCGGAATGACGCCGATCAGATTCATGAATAGAATGAAAACGAAAAGCGCCCCGAAAAACGGCGCATACTTTCTGCCATGTTCCACCGCGTCGTCGGTCTGGCTCATGACGAACTTATACATGGATTCGAACGTCAGCTGCAGCTTGCCGGGATTTTCCACCGAGAGTCTGGAACGCAACACGGCGAACAGGACCAGGATGATGGCCACTACCAGGATCTCCATCGTGATCCAGTTCTCCCATGGATGCGCCGGATCGGCCGCCGGGTGCCCGATAGCGCTAAGAAGAGAATCGAGCGGCGCCGCCAGGAAGCGGTTGAACAGGGCAGTACTCCAGAGTTCGGTTTCAGCTTGCATAGATTAGTTCGTAGATGATTTCCAGGACTACCGCCGCGCCCGAGACCAAAAGTCCCAACGCCGCCGCAGCTATGTTTAATCCAAGAAATTTGATTATAACCCACGCCACGGCGACCAGTGCGAGCAGGCGGATCACGAAAAACACGGGTTTTCGTGGCTGTGGATTGGGCCCCAGGGCGTCCACCAGGTGTCTCCAACCCCAAAAACTGGCGAATGATAGTCCCGAGCCAATCAGAAATGCGAATGCGCTGCCGGGTCCCTTGAGCACCGCCACGACCACCGCACCGATGACGCCCAAGCCCACGATGATCCGGGAAATGCGCCGGACTACCTGATCGTAGAACTCGGTCTCATTTGTCATCCTTGCTCAGTTCACGGAACAGGTCGATCACGCCGGCCGCAACTCCGAGGAACAGAAAGACGATCCTCAGGAAGGTTGTGTGAAAGACCTTGTCAAGCCCGTATCCGATGCCGAATCCCACCAACACAGCGGCAGGCAGGACGAATATCATCCCATAGTACTTGCCCAATTGAACGGGCAGGCTGTCTTTACCGGGCATGCGCACCACGCTTGCGTTCCAAAATCGCCCCGGCTTGTTCGGCGGTCTCTTTAACCAGGAAGCCCATTTTAGGATGAGTGGGCGTGATATCGGCTGCGAGGCCGAACTCATCCAGGGTCTCGCTCGTCGTCGGCCCGATGGATGCGATCACCATGTTGCGCAGCGCCCGAAGCATTGGTTCGGTCACCCCCTCTGCTGTGGCTATTTGAAAGAGGTGCGGTAATTGAATCGAGGTCGTGAACATCGCGACATCGGCGCGGCCCTCTGCAATCCGATGTACCGCTTCACGCAGCGGAGTGACATCTTCGGGTAAATCCCATTGATAGACGCGCACCGGCGTCACTTCGGCGCCCTTGGCGCACAGCGCATCAAAAAGCTCGGTATTCGGCTTGCCGTATTCTTGAACTGCGATGCGCCGTTCCGTCCGGCCTTCCAGCGCGGCCAGCAGTTCACGCCAGGTGTTCGGCTCGGGCGCGGTCACTGCCACCGGCACCTGCATCTCGCGCAACGCGGCCAGGGGTTTCGGACCTCGCGCGGCCACTGTTATCTTGCGCAATGCTTCGGCGAATTTACCGGCCGGGTAGCGCGATCCCAACACCTTATCCAGCGCGCGCGTACCCACGCCGGTGAGAAAAATCATCAGATCGAACTCGCCCGCGAATAGCCGCTCGGCGAACTCAAATGCTTCTGGATTGTTCTCGATGGGCGTTTCGCGCATAGACGGCGCGATAAATGGATCGCCGCCCTGCTTCCGGATCAACTCGCCCATCTCGGCGGCGCGGCGGCTCTCGAATGAGACTACGCGCAGACCATCGAAGGGCATCACCTCAGATTAGCAGCTAGTCTGATTTTGGCTTCGCTTGCTCTTTTTCGTATTGCTTCAGCACGCGCTTTACGTATTGAACGGTCTCCGCGTAGGGCGGGATGCCGTGGTACTTGTCGACGGCTGCCGGGCCGGCATTGTAAGCCGCCACGGCCTTGGAGACCTGGTGCGGATCGTTCTCGTATTTTTGCAGCAGGTCGCGCAGGTACCTCGCGCCGGCTTCGGCATTCTGCGCGGGATCCCGCGGATCGGCGTTCAATGCAGCGGCCGTTCCCGGCATCAGCTGCATCAATCCGATAGCGCCCTTGGGTGAGATGGCATCCTGCCGGTACCCCGATTCGGCACGAGCGACGCTTTGGACGAAGGCTGGCGGAAGACCGGCGTGCATCGCTGCCTGGGCGATGAGCTGGCGTGGCGTCATATCCACTTTGGCAGGAGTCTGTACTGGCGTTGGAACGGGCGCAGCCGCCGGTGGCGTAAACTCTTCCTGCTCGAACGCTGCCACGCTGTTGGCCTGGATTTCGATAACGCCTTCACTGGTCTGGAGCCGCATAACGGGTCCATCGGAGGAATGGCTGTCGGCATGGATGCGGAAGCCGTTGGAGAGCACAACAAATTCCCCGGCTTGCGCGCCCAGCGCAAGCGCAACAAAACACAGGATCAGCTTAAGGGGGTGGAGAGCCACTAATTCATTCTGACGCATCTTGGTCCAGCGGCGTGCAAAATAATACACCTAGTCCGAAACCACCATTTCACCCGGCAGAATCTGACGTGTCCTAGGCAACATCCCATCCCGTGCCAGCCACCCGAAAATCGCCAAAATCGTTGTGAACACTGCCAGTTTTACGGCGTCGGCCGAGCGCGTATGCGGCAGCAGCTTCCACATAATCCCCAATACCGGCTGCGCGATGCAGGATGCCCACACCGCGCCATAGAAATAGCGGCGTTCGTGTCCTTCACCCTTAGTGGAAGCTTTGACACGCGGGAGCGCTCCGAACGCGCCTAATGCCCAGATTGCCCCAGCGACTGGAAAATACGCATATTGATAAATCTGCTTCAGCCGCCACATCCCGGTTATCACCGCCGCGGCCAGCCCGGTGAAATTCAGCACGGCGAATGTGACTACGATGCTCCAGGCGAAGGTGTAACAAATCCGCCGGTATAGCGGGTTCGGTCTATCTTCGACGAAGCGGAGGATGTAGGGCCGCGGTTCGACGCCCGGCAATTGGCCGCGCAACGCAGCCAGGCCGGTGCCCAAAATGACGATGGCTAGCCATAGCAGCTTGCGCCGGTCAAAGCCGCGATCGAACAGATCGAACGTGGACGGCCCCGGCGCGATGAAGAAAACAAAAATCCAGATCGGCCAATGGGCCAGCCGGTACGCGGGTTTGTTGCGGTCGCGCAGCTTGCGGCCGCTGGCAACCTCTACTCGCACGAGGTAACCACTGACGGCGCTACTGCCCGGCGGGCTTCGCTGGAGCGGGCTTCGGAGCAGCGGGCGTTGCCGCGGGAGCCTTGGGGGCGGAAGTTGTCGGAGCGGGCGCCGTCGCGGACGCCTTATCGTATAGCTCGATGACTTCTTTGGTTATCTCGACGCTAGGCGATGCATAGATCACCGGAGTGTTGGGATTGCCGACATCGACAACCATCGAGTAGCCGTTATCCTTGGCGTAACGCTCGATCACAGCGACGATCTTTTGTCCCAGCTGCTGCATTAATTTATTCTGATCGGCTTCCAGATCGGCCTGAGCATCTTCCACTTCGCGCTGCAAAGTCTTCTTCTTCGCCTCGATGTTCTTGTACAGGTCTGTCTTGGCCGCTTCGCTCATGGTGTTCTGGCCCTTGTTGAGCTGGTCCTGCATGGCGTTGATGTCGTTCTGCCTTTGCTCCAATTCCCGTTTCTTGGGCTGCATCTTGGAGTTCAACTCGGCGGCAGCCTTTTGGCCGTCTTTGGTGCCGATGATGGCAGCCTGGATGTTAATTGCCGCTACCTTGGTCTGTGCTTGAACCGTCAGGGTGGCAGCCAATGCTAGGACCGGCCACAAAAATACCTTTTTCACAATGAAGCTCCTCAACTCGAAAATCATCTTATTCTATCTAATTGTTAGAACGTCCGCCCTACCGTGAAGCGGAACATAGCCGAGCGCTCGACGCTATAGGGAAGCACCGCTCCAATGGAACTGATGGCGTTATTATACGTGGCGGCATTCGGGAAATACGATCTATCCGCGACAATGGGCGCCAGCAGCGTGCCTTCGAAGCGAGTAGGGTTGTAGGCCCAATATACCCGGAATGGCGCGTTTACCACCGGCATTAACACCTGGAGCTCCACACCCGTTGAAGTGCGAATCTTTTGGGACCCGGGCTGGACGTACGCTTCGCCCGTGAAGCCAGCCTGTGGAAATTCCTGATTCAGTTGCGCGATTCGTCCCGGGTTCTGTTTGAGCTGCCCGGGGAACAGCAGCTTATCCATGCCGGCGTCGGCAAAAAGCGCCAATGTTATCGGGCCAACGATTGGAATGCGGTATTCGAAATTGCCCACCACATTTGTGTCGCCGCCAGGGAAGGTCACCTGGTAGGAGGGAACACTCATGGTCAAGGGAACGCCCTTTTGGGTGCGCTGCGTGCCATCGTTATTATAAACCGCGATGGTCGCAACGTCGCTGGGCAGGAACACGATCGGGCTGATGGTCCAGATGTTGAATCCGCGAACATCGTTCTCCCCGCCCATGAAATATCGCGTGAAGGGGGGCGCCACCTTGCCTCCGTACCCTGTTAACAGGCGCGCCGAAAGATGCATGCCTATGACGTGGCCCTTCTTCAATCCCGGACGGAAATACTTCACGTCGATGGTCGGCTGGATGGTGTTGACGTTGCCGCCCAGCTCGCTCCCTGAAAATGCCAGCGCGAAGTACACCGACCGGCCGCCCGATGGGTTAATGGGATTGTTAATGCTGTTGTAGGTATACGACGGCGTGACCGTGCTGGTACGGATCCCGGTCAATTGATTCGGTCCGCCCACGCCCTCGAAATCCAGGTAATCGAAATAATTAGTGGCCGCCGTCGTTAACGTTTTGAGGTTGGAAATGTTGTAGCCATAAGCCAGCGCCAGCCGGGCAAAGCTGCGCTTCAATGGATACGAAACGAAGACCGTACCGCCGTAACCGTTCTGGATGTAATTCAGCAGGTTCTGCGTGCCCAGCGAATTGTAATAGGAAATCAGGTTGGTGCCGGCCAGGATCGATGCTTCTTGCGCCTGGTTGTAGTTGTAGCGCTGAATATACAGCGTGAATCCAGTCTGGACCGCGTGGTCCAGGAAGTAAGGCTCCGTGAATCCGAAGCGAACCTCGCGCAAGCGCGTGCCCAATTGCGAACTCAGGCTTAACGTCTCGCCCAAGCCAAGAAAATTGGCGGTAGAGTAAGACGCGCCGATAAAGCTGCCCGCAATGCCGGATACGCCGCCGTTCAACTGGATGGCGTTCTTGCCGCGTTCCTTCACCTTCAACGTAATGTCCACCGTGTTGGTCTTGGTGTCGCGCTTGATGTCGGCGGCGTCTTCAGCCTTGAGAGGCTCAAAGTAACCTAGTTGGTTCAGGCGCAGGATACTCAGTTCCCACAGCCGATTGTTGAAGATCTGGCCCTCGTCGATCAGCAGCTGGCGCCGGATTATTTTGTCGCGCGTAGTGTTGTTACCGGAAAAATCGATGCGCCGGACGAAGAATTGATGGCCTTCGTCAACCGACAGCGACATGTCCATCAGCCCGCTGTCGGGCATGGGCTCGAACGACGGCTCGGCCACAAAATCGATGAACCCGAAGTCGCCGTACAGCTTGCGCATGTTCTCCAGGCCTTTGCGCAACTTGGCGGTCGAGAATACATCGCCATTGGCCATTTGGAACAGCGGCGTCATCAACGCCTCCGGAGTGCGGAAAAACTTAACGCCGCTGAAGGTGATGTTATTCAGGTGGTAAAGCTTGCCTTGTTCAAGCGTTATGTTTATGTTGGCGGCCGTGGACGGTTTGTTGGGGTGGATCAGGGGAATGTGCATGCCCTGGCCCCCGGTTTGGACCATGGTCACCATGGAGTCCGTAACTCGCGCCGTAAAATAACCGTGTTCCTGATAGAAAACCTGGACGCGGCTCTTGTCCTCGTCGAGCTTGCTGGGATCGTAGGTCTTTGCAAACAGATCCTCGAAAAAGATCGAGTGTGGAATTCCGTAGGGATGCAAATTCTTCATCGCGCGAATGAGGTCGCGATCGCTGAACGCCGTGTTACCCGTTATATCGATCTCGCCCACTTTCACCTTGGGACCTTCATCGATTTTGAAAGTGAGCTCAAGCGACGATGGGGGAACGCGGCGGATCTGGGGGTCCACCTTGGCGGACAAATGCCCATGCGCCGCCAGCAGATCGATCAAGACGTTCTTGGCGCGCTGCACTCGATTGGGATCATATTGGGATTCCACCACCAGGCCGACCTTCTTCTCCTTGAAGGCGTCCAGGATATCGGACACGCTGACGGACTTGTTGCCCTCGTACTTGATGGTCCGCACCACCGGGCGCTCCACTACGACAAAGCGAATGATCCAGCCGTCCTTGCCAGGCTCGCGTTCAATCCGAAGGTCGTCGAACCGCCCGCTGTTCCACAGCGCCATGAAGTCGCGGTGCAACGCCTCTTCGTCCAGCCGGTCGCCCTTTTTCGAAAAGATGAGCGCTTGCAGCGTGTCCTGGCGGACGCGGCGCGCTCCGCGGAACTCGATTGCTTCGATGACGTTTTGCGGCGGCTGTCCCGGTCGGGTGACGATCGGCGCGGAGGCTGGCGGCGCGGCGGGCTGGAGGGTGGGCTGCGCGGGCTGGGCTGGCTTGGGAGTCTGCTCCTGACCCTGCGGCACAGTCTCAAATGGATTCGGCGGCTTAGGTGGCTGCTGTTGCGCCGGTTGTTGCGCAGGGCTCTGTTGATTCTGAGCCGCGGCTTGCCGAGCGCCAACAATGGGGAGTGTGAGGAGGAAGCAAAGCACCCAGGCTCGCAGGGCTCCCAGCCTGTCAAACATCATTTAGACAATGTACCTTTCCACTATTCGCGCAGATCGAATGTCCTATTCTAGCTGAAGTCGGCGGGGCGAACTAGTGGGCCTTCCAGGCGACACAGGGCGGGTTTCGCACAGGACTCGATCAGTATCGCCGCCCACCATTGGCGACGATGCCAAGGACTTTATCCTGGCCAAGGGACTGAACTGCCTGACCCATTGCTTGCGCCTTCGTTGCGCCCAGGCGTGCCACCAGCAGCGTCCCGTCCACTAAACTAGCGAGCATGCTGGCATCGGAGCCTGCCCCGAGCGATGGACTATCCAAAATCACGCAGCGAAAACGGACGGACAGGATCTCCAGCAGCCTTCGGGTCCGCTCCAAGTGCAACAATCCAAGCGGATTGACAACCGGCTGCCCGGCCGTCATTACGAACAGGCTACTGTCGCCAATTCGCTGGATGGCTTCGCGAAGCTCGGCTTGACCAAGCAGATAATCGCTGATTCCAGGGCTGCGATCGACCTGAAAGATGCAATGCAGGCTCGGCCGGCGTAAATCGAAATCGCATAGCAGCGTGGGATTGTCCGTCAATTGCGCTTCGGCCAGAGCCAGGTTCGACGCCGTAAAAGACTTGCCTTCGCCCGGCGATGCACTGGTAACCAGCAGCGTGCGTATACCCCGCTCCTCTTTCAAGTGCGCCAGGCTGGTCCGCAAAGTGGCGAAGTCCTCGCTGGGCGTCTCCAACGGATGCAGCGGATCCAGAAGGACCGCGTCCGGCGACGGCCGAAATGGAACCGTCCGCAACAAATCGAAATTTAGTTCAAGTGCGGTCCCCGCCGCCGTATTTCCCGTCATGCCAACTTCTTTCCGAACCGCGGGCCGGACCAAGCGGTTCACAATTTCGTTGCATAATAATGCGCCACTGAGCCAAACATAATCACAGCACCCGCGATCCACCCCAAGGACCACGTCAGCCACGCCACGCGCCGCCGCCGCTGGACGGTTTCAGGCCGTTCATACAGCCCGATGTTTCCAAGTACGGAAAGCTGCGCGCAGGCTCGAATATCCTTCACATTGTGTAGCGCCCGGTTGCGCATTTCCCTCACGCCAGTCAGGCACAGACCCAGGAGCAAGCCCAGGCTGCTTCCCATAGCGATTATGCGGGAACGTTTGGGCTGGGCCGGCGTTTGCGGCAAGGACGGCGGATCCAATTGTTCCAGCCGCTCGCCTTGCTGGCGGTTCTGGAGCGCCGTGGACATCTGGGAGCTGTTCAATCGCCGGTCGAGATCCTCGTAGTCTTTCTTTGCCAGGTCGCGGTCGCGTATCAGCTCATCATATTCACGGATCCCCACCGGCGTGCTCTCGATACGCGCCTCATAGCTCCGGACGGCGTCGTCTACCTGCGCGCTCTGTTTGCGATAGTCTTCCATCTCGACGTCCTTGGCTTGAATCTGCCCTTGCGCCCTTTGCGTCTCCGCCTCCAGGTCCCTCTGTTCGCGAAGAAATAGCCCGCTCGCCACGCGCGGAGCTGCGATGTCCGGCCGCCGGGTTGGGGCGGTCCCCAGAACGCTCTCGCGCTGTTTTCTCGCCGCGGCCAAGAGATTCACCAGCCGCTGCACGTCGGGATGGTTTTCCTTATAGCGCTCCCGCGCCGTGACCAGCGAGTTTTCGTACTCCGCGATTTCGTGGTCCTTCTCCGCCACTTTATCGTCGGTTCGCGCAGCTACCTGCTCGGGCGCGCTCGCATCTTTCAGCGAAGCAAGCTGGCCGCGATAAATCCGCAATTGATTCTCATAAAGCAGCCGCTCCTGATTCACCCGGTTCATCGACATGTTCAGGTTTAGTCTCTGGGCTTGCATGGCCGAGAGTTGCTGGTAGTTGTTCTGCTGTTCCTCGGGCAAGCGGCCTATGTTGCGCTCGCGAAAAACACTCAGCCTCTGCTCCAGCTCGTTCAGTTTCTTCTTCGATTCTTCCCACCGGTCCTGCAGAAATTGTGTTGTGGAAACGGCTTGCTGCGAAACCTCGCGCACATTTTCCTCCAGGAATCGAGCCACCAGATCCGTGGCAACCTTTTGCGCCATGAAACGCTCGTTGTAGGCGAAGCGAATCTCGAAGGCCGGGTATGGTTCCGTTTCACGCTGTCCCGCGTTCAAACTCTGCCGCACTGGCGTTACCTGGATGTCGTTCAGCTTCATCTCTTCGATGACATCGTCCATGGGCATTCGCGCCAGCTTCTTTTTGTAAAGCCCATGTGTATTGATCACGTTGGTGAGCGTGGCGCGATCGAGAATTAATTGAACCAGCGCGTTGACGCGGCCTTGGATGTCCTGGCTGGTGTTCGCCGGCACGAAGCTTTCTGGCACCTGTGGCGGCGCAACGCGGATGGTTGCCACCGAAACGTACGTGTCTGGCCAGAGGTATGCGATCACCACCGACGTCACCATAGCGACGAAAAAGGGTGCCAGAATCCAGGCCTTGTTACGGCGCAGAATGTCGGCGTAATCGTCGATATCCAGGGCCTGCCTGGGGACGGGAGGCCATGTTTCTTCAGGCTGCACAAGTTCCTTCAGGGCACACCGATGGCTTACGGCACGATGATGTGGTCGCCGTTCTCCACCGCGATATTCTGTTCCAGATGTTTGCCGTTGGTCACTTCCTTATAGTTGAAATGGTGAATCTGGCCGGCGCGTAGAACCCTGATCTTCTTGCTGTTGGCGAATTCGCGAAAACCGCCGCTGCGGCTGAGCGCCTCCAACACCGAGGTAGGCGTCACCAGCGCGAAAGATCCCGGCCGGTTCACTTCACCGTCGATATAAAATTTCTTGCTGCGAACTTCCGTGACGAATACGCTCACATCCGGATTGTTCAGGTATTGCGTCAGCATTTGCTTCAGCGTGGAGGTTAACTGCAGCGGACTCAGCCCGGCCGCCCGCACTTCTCCGATCAGCGGCAAGGTGATCTTGCCGTCCGGCCGGACCACCACCGGCAAAGTGAAGTCCGGTTCCCGCCATACGCGCACGAACAGTAAGTCTTCAGCGCCAATCTGGTATTTGTCGGGATCAACCGCCAGGGCCGTCTGCGCGCCATCGATCTTGGGCACATCGGCCGCGGATCGCACCCCGAAAGCCAAGCAGGCGAACATTATCGCCAGTATTCCGTTCTTCACCAGCCGCTTGCTCCCTTCACGCCGGTCTCTTACAGTAAGTAAGGTTGACTCAGATGAAATACTTTCTCGCAAAAACTGACCCCGAGACCTACTCCATCGATCAATTGGAGAAGGAAAAGAGAACAACTTGGGACGGCGTGAACAATCCGACCGCCGTACGCGCCATCCGCGAGATGCAAACCGGCGACAAGGTGTTCATCTATCACAGCGGTGGAAATCCGGCTGTATTCGGACTCGCTAAGGTAGTAACGGATGGGCGGCCCGACCCTAAAAATCCCAAGTCCGCGGTAGCCGATTTCGAGTTCCTCGGCCGCATTGAACCCCCTGTGACGCTTGCCGAAATAAAGCAGTCCAAATTGTTCGCTGACTGGGCGCTGGTACGTCAGAGCCGTCTGTCGACCATGCCTGCACCCGACAATTTCGTCGAGTGGATGCGAAAGAAGAATCCGAAGACGAAAATCTGAACCGCGACCGTGAGGGAGTTGGCGTTCCTAGCCCCGCAGCGCCCGCACTGTCGCGACCGCCGCCCCAACCGCGGCTCCGGCGTGAACCGCGGCTTTCCTTAAAGACCACGGCCGGTCCCAAGCGCCCTTCCTCGCGCCAGCCACATGTTCCGGCCGGACGCCAATGCCTACCACGTGCCCCATCAGGCGCTGCACTCCCGGCACGTGCGAAATAGCCCTCAACTGCCACGGCGCCTTCAAAGGGCCGCTGGTTCGAAACAAATGCTCGAACGCTTTGTGAGCGTTCACCTGCGCAAACTGCGTCACACGAGTGGGAAACTCGCGCCTTTGTTGCACGCGCGCCAGCAGTGCTTCGGTCACGTTTCCTTCACGCAAGGTTTCGCCCAAAATATTGGCGGTCGCCACCGCATCTTGAATCGCTAGATTGATTCCCACGCCTCCCGCGGGCGACATGGCATGCGCGGCATCGCCGATGCAAAGCAGCCCCGGACGATACCACTGCCTCAAGCGATTGATCTGCACCGTCAGCAGCTTGATCTGCTCCCAATCCTGCAGCTCATTCACCCGATCACCGAGATAAGGGGCGATACGGAGCACCAATTGACGGAATGCAGCCAGGCCGCGCTGCTTAAGCTCAACGAACGATCCTTTCGGAACAATCAGCCCGGCTTGGAAATATTCACCGCGATTGATCAGGATCAACGCTCGCCCGTAGTTTGCGTTTCCCAACACGTCTTCGGGAT
>Ga0302325_10030165_pt1 | contig 11187 bp, 9 predicted proteins | sample Palsa_T0_2_FD_201948 | JGI IMG/M metagenome (GOLD analysis project Ga0302325, IMG submission 201948) | Peat permafrost microbial communities from Stordalen Mire near Abisko, Sweden - Palsa_T0_2 | ecosystem: Environmental > Terrestrial > Soil > Palsa > Peat permafrost | place: Sweden: Abisko...
CGGCGCGATGCCCAATCTCTTGGTCGTTCGCTTGGAATCGTTTGCCAGGGGCACCTGCGAGACGCACCTTCCATCTTGCCTTGGCTGCCTTGGCAGGCTTCTTGGTGGAAGTGACGAACACTGAGTTTGGACGTAACGGCGACAATCAAACGCGGCGGCAGTTTATGGCCGGCGCCCGAACGACCGTGATCCTCGGTGGTCTTCATATTCAGAGTGGACGAAAAACGAAACATATGGCCTGGTGCGAATGTCTCTATCTGTCGACCTATCTGCGAATGCTGATCCCCGAAGCAAAGGCTGATCATCTGGGTCCGTTTGGTGGATGATCATTACTCCGCTCAGGAAAGCAGTCTCGGGTCCCCGGCTCTTCGTCCCCCCTAGACCCCTCCCAAGGCCCGCCGCCCTCGGCCCGCTCGTCCCGCCCCCGTTCCTCGGCTGGTGGTCCCGGTGCGGCGCGGCGCGCGTGTGCGGCTTCGGCCGCCGCTCTGCCGTCGTGGCCCCTCTCTCCCTGCAGCGGCGCTTCGCCGTCGGCGCGTGCGGTCGCCAAGGGAGGGGCTCAGAATTCCAGGCGTCGCTCATCCCCCCCGGAGCCACCGGATCGCCGCTCCTCGTGCCCGGGGCGCGGGAATGAAGTGTGGGTGACCGCGGTAGACTTGCCTACTCGTCCCCTTGGGAGAGTCGCTTCGCTTGGGCAGGATGGCCGTTCCGGCCGATGTCCCCTGCAGGTTCGACGCCTCGACCGAGCCTCCTTGAGGAGCATCCGTGTCTGTCGCGAACCTGCCTTCCGAAGGCCCCCGGCGTGTTGCGCGCTCTTTCGGAATTCTCAGCTCATACCCCCCGACTGCGTGCGGTCTCGCGACGTTCACCGCCGCTCTGGCGTCGGGAATGGGCGCACACGGCACCCAGGTAGGCATCGTACGCGTCGTCGACGCCGCTGGACAGACCCCACACGACAATCGCGTCGTCGGCGAGCTGGTGAACGGATCCGCTCGCTCTGTTACCGCTACTTCGGAGATGTTGAATCAGTTCGATGTCGCGGTGGTACAGCACGAATATGGGCTCTACGGGGGCACCGACGGAGACGAGGTACTCGAGATCCTTCGCGGCCTCGACGTCCCATCCATCGTGATCGCGCACACGATCCTGGCTGATCCGACGCCACATCAACGGTCCGTTCTGAACGAAGTCGTTGCCGAAGCAGATCACATCGTCGTCATGACTGAGGCGGCCCGGAAGCGTCTGTGCGACGGCTTCGAGGTTGACCCAGCCAAGTTGGCCACTATCGCCCATGGCGCGGCCATCCCCGCCTCTCGCATCTTCCCCGAGCGAGCCGGCCGGCCCGTCATGTTGACGTGGGGACTCATCGGGCCGGGCAAGGGAATCGAACGGGCCATTGATGCGATGCGGACACTGCACGATCTCCCGATGCGGCCCCACTATCTGGTGGCGGGCCAGACGCATCCCAAGGTTCTCGCCTCGCACGGAGAGTCGTACCGGCGAGACCGCATAGAGCAGGCCAGGCAGCACGGGATCTCCTCGTCTGTCACGTTCGACGACGACTATCGGGACGTGCCGTCCCTGACGGCTTTGATCCAGTCAAGCAAGGTGGTCGTCCTCCCCTACGACTCGAAGGACCAGGTGACGTCTGGCGTCCTGGTTGACGCGATCGCGGCCGGACGGCCGGTGGTGGCGACGGCCTTTCCGCACGCAGTTGAATTGCTCTCGAGCGGCGCCGGCATCGTGGTCGACCACGACGACCCCGACGCGATGGCGCTTGCCCTGCGCAGGGTCCTCACGAAACCGGAGCTGGCCGCCAGCATGGCCGCCGAAGCTTCCCGGCTGGCACCGCACCTCGGGTGGTCGGTGGTCGCGGGCGAGTACCTGGGACTGACCGACCACCTCTTCGACGCGCGCCTTGCATTCGTATGAGATCCTCGCTCAAGACTCCCGCGCCGGACTTCGGTCACTTGATCGCCATGACCGACCAGCGCGGCACCTTCGAGCACGCACTCCTCGCGCAACCCAGAGTCGAGCATGGCTATTGCAGTGACGACATGGCCCGCGTCCTCATTGTTGCGACCCGGGAACCTGACCACGTCCCAGCGATGCGTAGCCTGGCGATGCTCTGCCTGCGATTCCTCCAGGACGCGTTGGACTCGCAGGGCAGGTGCCGCAATCGGATGGACAGATTCGGTGCATGGGAAGATTCGCCGGCCCTCGAAGACTCTTGGGGAAGGACGATCTGGGGTCTCGGAACGGCGGTCTCACGGAGCAACGACCGCTTGATTCGGCATTTAGCTGCGCGTGGACTCGAGCGGGCGATGACGCAGCGCTCCCGGTGGCCGAAGGCCATGGCATTCGCTGCGCTCGGAGCGGCCGAGGTGCTGCGCGTCGATCCGGGCAACGTGACCGCCCGCGCCCTGCTGTCTGATGCCGCAGACACAATGCTGCAGGCCCGCCGACACGGTCCCTGGATCTGGCCAGAGGAGCGTCTGACCTACGCCAACGCGACTCTCCCCGAAGCAATGATCGCGGCTGGCTCCGTGCTCGATCGTCCGATCCTCATGGCGCATGGGTTGGAACTCCTGAAGTGGCTGCTCGGGCGCGAGACCCGACATGGCCACCTCTCGGTCACCCCCGTGGGGGGCGACGGTCCCGATGACGAAGGCCCTGGATTCGACCAACAACCGATTGAGGTGGCCGCCCTGGCCGACGCGTGCGCCCGCGCCGCGACAGTGGATCGCGACTCTCGGTGGGAGGAAGGGATCACCGCCGCCGCCAATTGGTTTCTCGGTGACAACGACAGCGGGGTCGCCATGTGGGATCCGGGCACGGGCGGCGCCTTCGACGGCTTGGAGGAGGCCGGCGCCAATCTCAACCAGGGTACCGAGTCGACGCTTGCTCTCCTGTCGACGCTGCAGCACGCACGGTCCTCTCGGAGCGTCTTGTTGTGATCGGGCAAGGACCGAGCTTCGTCCGCCGCAGCCCGGCCCACCTTGCGGCGGACAAGTCACGCGTCGTGACCCGCCTGTTCGTGCCGGGACACGAAGGTTTCGACCAACACGAGTCGCGCTCGGCAGCTGTGTTGCGCCGACTCCTCGCCCTCTCGGACCAAGAAGTCGAGAGCAGCTACGACGATGTTCACGCACGCTTCGATTGTCGACATCACGGGTTGACCGAGACGTTCCTGCGGCACGCCGATGAGCTCTCCGATCGCCTGGACCCGGAAATGCAGCTGTCTCCGACCCGCCGTTTGCTGCTTGGCGCGACCTTCACCAGCGAGTACGCCATTGAGGGCGCTGCTCTCTGCAATCCGAGCATGGTGCTGCACCCAGATCAGTCGGGTACCAGCCCAGGCACCGTCCGTTTCGTCATGAGCGTTCGAGCAATCGGCGAGGGCCATAACTCCTCCATCGGGTTCCGGACAGGGCTACTGACCGATTCGGGCGACATCACCTTCGATCCGCCCCCGGCCTTCGCATCCACGGGACTCCGCGACAAGTCGCTCCTCGACGCTGAGGCGTTTAGGGGAGAACTTCGTCGAGTACGTGGTGGCGGAGATGACGCCGACTACGTCTTGGGTCAACTCGGGCCGATATTCACCGAAGCGGAGCTGGAAAGTCGGCTCCGACTCCTCGAGGATCATGCTGCCACTCGCAAACAGACAAAGAGGACCATCAACCTCCTGCGGAGGATCGCCGAGCGGAGCTACCGCATCCAATTCGACGAGAATGCGCCGCTGAGCGAACGGGTTCTCTTTCCAGCCATGAGCGCGGAGTCAAAGGGAATGGAAGACGCTCGCTTTGTGCGGTTCGTACGGGACGATGACAGCACGACCTATTTCGCCTCCTATACCGCCTACAACGGAACCGACATCGGCCAGCAACTCCTTGAGACACAGGATTTCCTGAGCTTTACCTCGTCGCCGATGGTCGGAGCGGCAGCTGCCAATAAGGGGCTGGCTCTCTTCCCCCGCCGGATCGGTGGCCGGTTTGCCGCCCTCTCTCGAAGTGACCGAGAGTCCAACACCATCTCCTACACCACGAATCCCTATCGTTGGGAAGAACAGCTCACATGCCAGACGCCCACGAGGTCCTGGGAGGTCATTCAACTCGGTAACTGCGGCTCGCCGATTGAGACCGCATCAGGCTGGTTGGTGCTCACGCACGGTGTCGGCCCTATGCGCACCTACAGCATCGGTGCCATATTGCTCGACATCGAGGACCCGACCCAGGTCATTGGCCGGCTCTGTGAACCCCTGCTCAGCCCGGCTTCCGATGAGCAGAACGGCTATGTACCAAATGTCGTGTATTCCTGCGGTGCCCTCCTCCATGCGGGCACCCTGGCTGTCCCGTACGGAATCGGGGACTCCGCGATCGGGGTGGCGACCGTCGAGCTCGACGAACTCGTCGCCACCCTCGTGTCCACATCCAATTGACCCCAATACCACTACCAATGAAGGAAGCACTGTGCCCGACCGATCCCCGCAGAAGCCCTCAGGAAAGAAACCCGGCAAGTCGCTGAAGGAGAAGAGGGAAGTCAAGAAGGGGAAGCGCGCCGAGCGAGAGAACAAGCCTCGCGGTCTGGGACGTTGAAAGCGCTGTGCGCGTAGCGGTTCTGGCGCCGATTTCGTGGCGCGTCCCACCACGCCACTACGGGCCCTGGGAGCTCTTCGCCTCACTCCTGACCGAGGGCCTCGCCGCCAGGGGGCACGACGTGACGCTCTTCGCCACTGGTGATTCGGAAACGTCCGCCGTCTTGAGCAGCGTGGTCCCGAGAGGTTGGTCCGAAGATCCGAGCATTGATCCGAAGGTGGCCGAGTGTCTCCACATCTCAGAGGTCTTCGAGCGGGCGACCGAGTTCGACATCATTCACAACAGCTTCGACTTCCTACCCCTCACCTATTCGGGGTTGATCTCGACGCCAGTCATCACCACCATCCATGGCTTCTCCTCCCCCCAAATCGTCCCTGTATACGAAAGGTACAACCAGAAAACGTTCTACGTGGCCATCAGTGAGGCCGACAGGCACCCCTCGCTCACGTATCTGGCGACGATCCACCACGGCATAGAGACAGAGCGCTTCACCTACAGCCCGGATGCCGGGTCCTACTTAGCGTTTTTCGGACGCATCCACCGGGACAAGGGCCTGGTCGCCGCGATCGACACCGCCAACGAGACGGGAATTCCCCTGCGGATCGCCGGCATCATTCAGGATGAGCTGTACTTCAAGCGGGAGATCGCGCCGCGCCTTGACGGCGACCGCGTGCAATTCATCGGGCCGGTCCGCGCCGAGGATCGCTCATCCTTTCTCGGCGGCGCAATGGCTCTCCTCCATTTGATCGACTTTGACGAACCATTCGGGTTCTCTGTGGTCGAAGCGATGGCCTGCGGCACCCCGGTGATTGCCTTCGATCGAGGATCCATGTCAGAGATCATCCGTGAAGGGTCCAGCGGTTTCGTCGTGACTGATGTGAAAGCAGCCTCCGAAGCAGTGCGGCGAGTTGGTCAACTCGACCGCGAGGCAGTGAGGGCTGACGCTGTCGCGCGGTTCGACAGCAACCGAATGGTGGATGAATACGTCCTCGCATATGGACGCGCAATGGTGGAGTCCGCCACGCGTCGCTGACGTGGTATCACTTAGAACGAGCCGAAATCCGGGCCAGTCCCCCGGGTGGTCAGGGCGCACGCGACCGAGAGAACCGCAGACTCGGAGCTTCTTCCCCCTCCTGTTCCGCCGTCTAATGTCATGCCATCGCGACTCGACTCACCGAAAGACAAGGGGTCAGGTGGAACTGAATCGACGGCAATTCCTCGGCGGTGGATTGACCGGTGCGTCATTGCTGCTCGGATCGTACGGCCAATCGCTGTCCACGGTCAGCGCAGGCGCCACAACTGATCTCAAGCGCAAGGCAGTTCGTGAAGCCGGATCGCTGCCCAATCCCCAACGTGCTCCCGGCACCGACCAGGTGCCAGAGATCGACCACTTCGTGGTAGTGATGATGGAGAACCACTCGTTTGACAACATTCTCGGGCGCATCGGCAGGGGCGATGGGTTCACTCTCGGACCCAACGGCCAACCGACAGCCAAGAACCCTGATGGTCAGGGCAACTACATCCACGCATTCCACATGCCGACGGAGTGTCAAACCGATGGCGTTGGAAATGATTGGAAAGTGACCCACGAAGCGTACGACGGAGGATCCTGCCAGGGATTCGTCACCAGCACCTCAGCTGAGGCCATGGGTTACTTCACCAGGGACGACCTTCCATTCAGCTGTGGAATGGCAAGCGTCTTTCCGATCGCAGACCGCTATTTCTGTTCGACCATGGCCCAAACCGACCCAAATCGCCGCTACCTCATCGCTGGGACTTCCCTCGGTCTTATCGACGACTCGTTCCCATTGGAGTTGCCACCTAATGGCGTGATCTTCGATCAGTTCAACAAGCACAGCATCAGCTGGAAGGACTACTACTCGGATCGGCCGTCCCTGGGCGTCTTCCTCCCGCTCCTCTCTGTCCCGGCGCTCCGCAGCGGAGTGGTCCCCATCGACCAGTTCTTCGTCGATGCCGCAGCTGGCAACCTTCCCTCATTCAGCCTGGTGGAGCCGAACTACGACGAGCAGTCTGAGGAGAACCCTCAGGACATTCAGTTCGGAGATCAGTTCGTGGGCAAAGTCGTCAATGCCGTGATGTCGAGTCCGAATTGGCCCAAGACGATGCTGATCTGGACCTACGACGAGCATGGCGGCTACTACGATCACGTGCCTCCGCCCGCCGCAGTAGCCCCCGATGACGTGCCGCCGGCATTGGTAGCGGGCGACCCTCCTGGAGCGTTCGACCGGTACGGATTCAGAGTCCCGTGTGCCGTCGTCAGCCCGTACTCCAGGAAGAACTACGTCTCCCACACGATCTACGACCACACGTCGATCCTCAAGACCGTCGAGGAGAAGTGGAATCTACCCGCGCTGACCCGGCGTGATGCGAACGCCAACAGCCTGTTCGGCATGTTGGACTTCCACCGCAAGCCGGCATTCTTGAAACCACCCAAACTGCCCGCGGCCCCAAACCCCGAGCTCAAGGCTGGGTGCCTGACCACTGGACCAGGTACCATCCCTCCGGCGTCGGCCGTATCGAAGGCCTGACCGAGGATCACATTCGTCCGGTGCGGGCCTTCACCTCCCGAAGTAGGACGGAGCCACGGGATGATACGTCGTGAGAGCGAAAACACAGCACAGTGCCCAAACCTTCCTGATTGGAGCCATCGCTGTTGCTGTGGTCGTCACCGGCGTCGTGGTGACAATCGCTCTGATGGATAGAGCCACCTCGACAACGAGGGTCCCGACATCGGTCACGGTCAACGACGAGAGCTGCGGCGAGGGTTGGCTTCCTCCCCACTCCGGCCAGCGCGAGATTCCCGTGACCAATGCCGGTAACTCAGTGGTGGATGTCACCCTCCTGGGATCGAACAATTTGCTGATTTACGGGGAGATCGAGGCCATGGCCCCGGGAGCAACCCGCACCTTGACGGCGGTGATCCCGCCAGGCAGATTCCGGCTGGGATGCACGTACTCAGAGAATGCCACTGTCTATTCGCCACTCGTGACGGTGTCGGGCGCAGCGGTTCACGACGCGCACCCGTACCAGCAAGTGACCTACAGTCAGATTGCACCTTTGGTCACAAGGTATCGAGCGGACGTTTCCGCAGGTCTTGCCGTTCTGGCCACTGACACCGATCGCTTGCGTGTTTTGATCGATACCGGACAGCTGGTTCAAGCCAAGCAAGCTTGGCTGGTCGCTCATCTCGACTACGCCCGCCTGGGGGCGGCCTACGACACCTTCGGGGACTTCAATGATGAGATCGATGGGCGCCCCAACGGCCTGCCGCAGGGTGTCGATGATCCGGGTTGGACCGGATTCCTCCGCCTCGAGTACGCCCTCTGGCAGAACCAGCCGGCTGCAACGGTGGCCTCCGTGGCTGACCAGTTGGATACATACGTGCACCAGTTGGTCCTCGCATTCGCCGAGCAGACGACTCCGCTGAACGATCTCTCGCTCCGCGCCCACGAGATCCTCGAGAACACATTGCAGTTCGAGCTCACAGGGGAAACCGACCAGGGCAGTCACACCGGGCTTGCCACCGCAGCGGCCAACGTCCAGGGGACCGAAATGATCCTGGGAGTCATCGCTCCACTACTGGAAAAGGGGGAGCCGACTCTCCTCGCCAAATTGAAGTTCGAGCTGTCCCAACTCGCCCAGCTCCTCAAGACGTATCAGCTACCAGATGGGACGTGGACCCCCGTCCAATCGCTTACTCAGACACAGCGCGAGCAGCTCGACGGAGCCATCGGGAACTACCTCGAGACCGTGTCGCCGGTCCCCGACCTGCTCGAAATCCCACCGGAAGCATCAAGTCCATGACGAGTAACGACGAACTCGCAAATGACAGTGGACCGATTTCGACCGAAGCCGACGATGGACTCGCGACGTCGATCAGCCGGCGAGGGTTCCTCCGAGCCGGGGCGGCCGCGGCGGCGGCCGCGGGCGTCACGCCTGCACTCGGAAGTTCACCAGTCCAGGCGGATCAATCCCATCCCTTTCACGGTCAGCACCAGAGGATCGTCACCTCCTTGCCCTCGCATGCGGGGCTCTTCGTGTCATTCGATGTCATCGCTCCGACCCGCGCCGACATGGTGGAGCTTCTCCGCACCCTGACGGACCGCATTCGGATACTCGTGACCGGAGGGATTCCGCCATTTGCCGGACCTGCGGCACCGACATCGGACAACGGCATTTTGGGACCGGTGATCCCGCATCACCAACTGTCGGCAGCGGTCGGAGTCGGATCGTCCTTGTTCGATTCGAGGTATGGATTCGCAGCCGCCAAACCTGCAGTCCTCAAGCTCATGGCGTCCTTTCCGGATGACAATCTCGATCCGAGCCAGTGCCAGGGCGATCTGAGCCTGGTGTTGTATGCCGCCGAATCCGATACCGTGATCCATGCGCTTCGAGACATCACCAAGTACACGCGTGGGATGATGCAACCTCGTTGGCGTATCGATGGCTTCGTAAGCCCTCCAAGGCCTACCGGAGTGCCGAGAAACCTCCTCGGCTTCAACGATGGAATCGCCAATCCGAGTGTCAACTCGGCGACGGCAATGAATGACCTGGTCTGGGTACAACCCGGACACCCGGAACCAGCGTGGACAGCAGGTGGGACGTATCAGGTCATCCGGATAATCCGGATGTTGGTGGAATTCTGGGATCGGGTTTCGTTGAGTGAGCAGGAGCTCATGATTGGACGGAAGCGAGACAGCGGGGCTCCGCTCGACGGCAAGCTGCAGTCCGACATCCCCAACTACGCCGCGGACCCTGAGGGAGTGATCATCCCGACAACCGCGCACATACGGTTGGCCAATCCGCGCACGCCGCAGACAGAACCAAGTCGGATTCTCCGGCGGGCATCCAACTACGACCGTGGAATCGATGTAAACGGAAACCTCGATCAAGGGTTGGTCTTCACTTGCTATCAACAGGATCTGGAGAGGCAGTTCGAGAGAGTTCAGACCCGACTCATCGGTGAACCGTTGGTGGACTACATAAGTCCAATCGGTGGTGGGTATTTCTTCGTGGTTCCCGGGGTGACGTCGACATCCGACTACTTCGGTCGATCTCTGGTTGAGTCGACAGCGTGACACTCAATGGACGCTCGCACCGACTCTGAGAGTAGGACCACCCTGAGGCATTCCGCGAGCACGAATTCGATGGACCAGTCAACACGGGGGCACCTCCGATCCCTCTGAGACCGCCAGGATCAGACATTGCGGATTCAGGCGGAAGGCTTTCACTGCGCGAGTCGGTAGTGAAGGTGGACGACTCCGCGACGGGAGCGTCGCTCATTGAGGAGTTGAAGGTCGAGACGCCCGTGCCTGGGAAGAGCTGGTTTTCCGCTCCCCAGCACGAGAGGCCAGAAGAACAAGTGGCACTCGTCCACCAAACCCGCCCCAAACGCTTGGGCAGCAAGATCAGGTCCGCCGACCGTGAAGTCGTACGTTGTGTGAGACTTCATCTGCCGAATCGCCTCGACGTTGAACTCCCGCTCAAGGGTGGTCCTCGCGCTTGCTACCGATTCCAGTGTCTTCGAGAAGACGAACTTGTCGGCACTCCGCCAGATGTTGGTGAAGTCCGCCACCCAGGACGGCTGATCAGAGATGGGTGCAGTCTCCCAGTAGACCATCGCTTCGTACATGCGTCGGCCGTAGAGATAGGCGCCGACCGGGCGCTCAAGCTCGTTGATGAGCCCGAAGTACTCCTCATCAGGAGCACCGAAATCGATGCCGCCGTCCCGATCCTCGCAGTAACCGTCGAGCGACGTGTTCGCAATGTAGATGAGCTTGGCCATGGTGACGCCTCCGAACCGGTCCTCCACGCAAGATAGTTCGCACCGACCGCTCCGGATCTCCGATTCTGGAGCTGTTGGGTGATGGAGCAGTACAAACGCGGAGACGCCGATCCCGACGATTGGGTTCGCTAGAAGGAGAAGCGGGGGCTCACTTTGCCGCGGGCACCCTGCGTTTCTTCGAGGACCGTTCTGGCCGTTCCGATCGGCCCGGCGACTCAGCGCCGATGCTGTGCAACCGACGCCATCTCCGCGGCCAAATCCCCGAGGGTCTCCTCGCTGATGAGGTACGGGGTGTAGAAGCCCACCCGATCGACGTGGTCTCCGAATCGGGCGGCGACATCGGAAGCCACCTCCTTGGGCGATCCCACTGCGGCGAGTGCGGCCAACATGCCGTCATCGATCAATCCCGGCATCTCTTCCCATCGTCCCGACTTGGACAGCACGTTGAGCTCGGGCTGGAGGGCCTCCCATCCTTCAGCCTCGAGCACCGGACGGTAGGCCGGAGTCGAGGCATAGAAGGAAAGAAGCCAACGACCAGCGGCCCGGGCCGCCTCTGCCTCCGCCTCGCTCCGCCCGCAGCAGATAATGACCTCACCGGTCACCGAGAGCGACGAACGATCCCGGCCCCCTCGGGCGAGACCTTCCTCAATGGCGGGCAGGCTCCTGCTGACGAAGTGCGCCGCCGTGTTGAACGGCATGACATACACCGCGTCACCCAGTTCAGCCGCCAGTCGGAGCATTTGCGGTCCGAGCCCGCCGAGCGCAATAGGCGGAGGCCCATAGGGG
>Ga0302325_10030167_pt1 | contig 11187 bp, 9 predicted proteins | sample Palsa_T0_2_FD_201948 | JGI IMG/M metagenome (GOLD analysis project Ga0302325, IMG submission 201948) | Peat permafrost microbial communities from Stordalen Mire near Abisko, Sweden - Palsa_T0_2 | ecosystem: Environmental > Terrestrial > Soil > Palsa > Peat permafrost | place: Sweden: Abisko...
TGGAAGACCGCCGCGAAGCAGCCGGTGAAGAACGTCGACCTCTGGCAGCGGCTTCAGCTGGCCTGCGCGCAGCACCAGGTCGAGTGGTTCTGGGTGAAGGGGCACTCGGGAGTCGCCGACAACGAGCTGGCCGATGAGCTGGCGACCCGGGGCTTACTGCAAGCAGTTGGCTCCTATTCCCGGACTACCTCGCCGGGCGCTTTGTCCGGCCGTAGCCCACGCCAGCTGGGTTGACGCAGCCGGTCGTCAGATGTCCATTCGCTGTACCGGACTTCACCGACCAGAGTGGGCTTCACAAACGTCACGCCCTTGGCGTCCTGAGTGGAAAGCCTTGCATTGAAGGGGGATTCGTCGGTGTGCAACGGCGCCAGCGTCTTCTTCAAGTTGGCCAGGTCGCGTTCGGTGAAGCCGGTGCCAACCCGCCCGACGAAACGCAACCCATCGGCATCGGGGATACCCATCATCAGCGAGCCAATCCCGCTGCTGCGCCCACCCTCACCGGCGCGCCAGCCGCCGATCACGATTTCCTGGGTGTTCCAGTACTTGTCCTTGATCCAGGATGCCGAGCGGCGGCCAGGCTGATAGGTCGAGTCGAGCTTTTTCGCAATCACGCCTTCCCACTTGTGCTTTCGTGAGTACTCCAGCGCCTGCTCACCGTTACCGGACAGCAGTTCCGGGACGGTGAGACTGTCAGCGCCCGCCGCCAGGGTTTCCAGCAGTTGTCGCCGGTCGCAGTAACGGGCCCGCACCAGCGACCGGCCGTCCAGGTAGACCAGGTCGAATGCCCAGAACTCGATCCGGGTGGCGCGCGCCCTGTTCTGCATCTCGGAGAAGCTCGGCACACCGGACGCGTCGAGGGCGACGACTTCTCCGTCGAGTACGGCGTGATGGTCAGCGAGATCGGCTGCGATCGAGCGTAATTGGGGGAACTCCTTGGTGATGTCGCGGCCGCTGCGTGATCGGAGCCGAAGTTCACCGTGGTCGGCGTCGACCAGTAGCCGGTAGCCGTCCCACTTGGCCTCGAAAGCCCATTGCGGCGCAGTGAGCTTCGCGACGGAACCGTGGGTGGCCAGCATCGGCGCCAGCTCGTCGAATTCGAAGACGTGCTGTTCTTTCATCCGGTGCGCCAGCCATTGGTCGCCCTTGGTCTGAATCAGTGCGTAGCGTCCCGAAATCCGTTGACCGTGCAGCGTGACGATGACTTCGCCTTTTTTCCCGGAGTCCTTGTCGGCCGGGTCGTTGAACTTCTCGGTGTCATAGGTGCCGGAGTCCCAGATCACGACTTTGCCTCCGCCGTACTCCCCTTTCGGAATCGTGCCTTCGAAGCTGCCGTACTCCAATGGATGGTCCTCGGTGTGCACGGCGAGGTGGTTGACGGCGGTGGTCTCCGGCAGATTCTTCGGAATGGCCCAGGACACCAACACGCCGTCGCGTTCGAGGCGGAAGTCGTAGTGCAGTCGACGAGCGTGGTGTTCCTGGATCACGAAAGAATTACTCTGCCCGGCAGCCGGTTTCGCGCTGGGCACCGGCTCCGGAGTTTTCGACGCGTCGCGCATGCCGCGGTATTTCGTCAGCCGGTCGGGGGTTCGCACGTCGGCATCCAACGGCGCCAGCAGGTCACCGTCGCGCTCGACTCGTTTCAGCACTTCGTCGTAGCGCAGCTGGCGAAGCTTCTTGTCGTCGAGTTCGTCCCAGGTCCGCGGCGCGGCGACGGTCGGATACTCCCGGCCGCGCAATGAGTACGGCGCGATGGTGGTCTTGGAACCGCTGTTCTGGCTCCAGTCTACGAAGATCTTGCCGGCGCGCAGGCTCTTGGTCATCGTGGCGGTCACCAGCTTGGGCATCGACGATTCCAGTTGCTGGGCAACACGTTTGGCCAATACCACTGCGCCCTGACTGCTCACCGGCTTGTCCAGCGGGCAATAGAGGTGCAGACCCTTGCTGCCACTGGTGAGCGGATAGGTGGTCAGCCCTACGTCGGCGAGCAGATCCCGAACAGCGCGAGCCACTTTGGCGAGTTGCGGCATCGTCACGCCCTCACCGGGGTCGAGGTCGAAGACCAGACGGGTGGCCGGGCCGGGCTTGAGTTCTTCGCCTTGTCGTGTCCACTCGGCGACAAAGCGCCACTGCGGCACGTGCACTTCGAGCGCGGCTTGCTGAGCGATCCACGCCAGTCCGTCGGCGCTGTCGATGATCGGATAGGTGGTCGTCCCGGACCGGTGGACAACACTGGCTCGGGGCAACCATTCGGGCGCCGACGACGCCAATTGTTTTTCGAAGAACGACGTTTGGTTAACGCCGTTAGGCCAACGCTTGCGGGTCGCCGCACGTCCGGCTATGTGTGGAACCATCACCTCCGCGATACCGGCGTAGTAGTCGAAGATGTCGGACTTCGTGGTTCCGGTCGCGGGGTAAAGCACCTTGTCGGCGTTAGTCAGCTTCACCCGCAGCGCCATGCTAACCAAATTACGCGCGTAGACTCCGATTATTGCCTCTCACCACGAATTATGTCCTCGCCGTTAACGATTGTGAGATAAGGCACTGAAAGGTTTAGGTTCAAGAACCCTTCGGGCACCCGACCCCGCATGCGCAATGTCATCCCCTGGCTTCCCAAAAACGGCGTCCCTCTAAGCGACGCGACACTCAGGCTCCATTCTCAGCGGATGGACGTGCCGACCTACGATCGGTCGTCGTTGACGCCAAGCGTGGTCCATATCGGCGCGGGTAATTTCCACCGCGCGCACCAGGCGGTCTACTTCGACGACCTGGCGTGCTCGGGCAACACGGACTGGGGTGTGATCGGCGTCAGCCTGCACTCCCCCGATGCCAGGGACCTGTTGTCGACTCAGGACGGGCTGTACACCGTCGTGGAGCGCGGCCACGACGACCCGACGGCGCGGGTGGTGGGCTCGATCGGGTCAATCCTTTACGCGCCGAACGACAGTATGGCGGTCCGAGCCGTCCTGGCCGCTCCCGAGACCCGGATCGTCAGCCTGACGATCACCAGCAATGGCTACTTTCTGGACCCGGTCACTCACGAGTTCGACGCGGACAACCCCGAGGTGCGGGCCGACCTCACCGCGACCGACAGCTACACGACCGCGTGGCCGTACCTGGTCGAGGCGCTTGATCACCGTCGCCGCAACGGCACCGCCCCGTTCACCGTGCTCTGCTGCGACAACCTTCCCGACAACACGCCAGCGGCGCGCATTGCGCTGGTGTCGTTCGCCGCGCTGAAGGACCCGAGCCTGGCCACATGGATCGATGCCAATGTCGCGTTCCCGGCGACCATGGTCGACCGCATCACGCCCCGGACGTCGAAGTCGGAGCGTCAGTTCGTCGAGGAGACGTTCGGTATCGCGGACAAATGGCCGGTCGTCACCGAGCCGCACAGCCAGTGGATCATCGAGGACAACTTCAGCAACGGTCGCCCACCGCTGGACGAGGTCGGCGCGGAGTTCGTCACCGACGTCAGCGACCACAAGACCGTCAAGACGCGGCTGCTGAACGGTACCCATGTCGCGATGGCGTGCCTGGGCACGCTGGCCGGCTACCAGCGCACCGACGAAGCGATGAGCGACCAGGTGTTCTTCGGCTACATCGAGCAACTGATGCGCGACGAGGTTCAGCCGCTGCTGCCGTCGGTGCCCGGCATGAACAACGCCGAGTACCGGGACACGCTGCTCAGCCGACTCAGCAATCCGCAGATGAGCGACCAGTTGTCACGGCTGGCTCGCCGCGGATCGTCGAAGATCGCGTCGTTCGTACTGCCGTCTCTGCAGGAAGCGATCGCCGCGGATCGGCCGCACAACCTGCTGTTGCTGGCCATCGCCGGCTGGGCCCGGTACCTGCGCGGCTACGACATGAAGGGGCGCAGCTTCCAGATCGACGACCCCGAGTCGGAGCGACTGACTACGTTGGCGAACTTGGACAACGCGGAGGCGGTGCTGAGTCACGAGATGTTCGCCGAGCTGCGTCAGATCCCCAACTTCACCGAGCGCTTCGTCGAGATGGTTGCCGCCATCGATAAGGACGGCGTGATGCCGACGATGCGTCGGGCGTTGGGCGACGACGCGCGGGAGATGGTGTCCTGATGACTGTCCCCGGACTGACGTTTGTGCGCGATTTCGATCCCGCGCCGATTACCACGCTGCTGTGCGACGCCGATGACAACCTGTTCCCTTCCGAGGGACCGGCATTCGACGCGTCAGCCGACGTGACCAGTCGCTTTCTGGCCAGATTCGGCGTGAGAGCACCGCTCAGCGGCGATGAGCTGCGAAAGAAGGCTGTCGGCAAGAACTTTCGCAGCACCGCGACCGACTTGGCGGCGCTGGCCGGAGTGCCGTTCGAGCCGAAGCTGGCCGAGGGACGTTCTGATGCGCGTGTCGCGTCGGAAAGCGACATAGCCGCCGGTAGTGCGCTGTGCGCCGACGAACTCGAGGACTGGGTACGCCAGGAGCGCGAGCAGGTCACCGCGCATCTGGGTGCCACGCTCAAGCCCGATCCGCGGGTGCTCGAGCCGCTGCGAGACTTGGCTTCGCGCTACCTGCTGACTGCGGTCAGCTCCAGCGCCAGCGCGCGGCTGAACGCGTCGTTCGCCGCGACGGGCCTCGATCCGCTGATCCCGACGGCGTTGCGGTTCAGCGCGGAAGATTCCCTTCCGGTGCCCACCAGCAAGCCCGACCCTGCGGTGTACCTGCACACGGGCCGGGTGATGAACGTCGAAGCCCATCAGGGTCTTGCTGTCGAAGACTCGGTGCCGGGTGTGACCTCCGCGGTTGCGGCCGGCTACCTCGCGGTCGGTAACGTGATGTTCGTCCCCGCGGACGAAAAAGCAAGCCGCCGTGAGGAATTGGTCAACGCGGGCGCGGTCGTAATCACCGACTCGTGGCGAGCGCTCGCCGACGTCCTGTTGTTGTCGGCGGTGACGGCTGCCGAATCTTCTCTCGCGTAGTCGTCGCCGGGCCGCAGGAGGGCCCAGTCGCCGTACCGTTGACAAGGTGTTGCGAGTCCGGTGACGAACCGGCCGTGGCCCTGAGAGGAGTTGAGCATCATGGTTAATGCAATAGACCTGAACAACGCTTCGCTTTCCAAGCTGCCGATCGAGGCGCCGAACTACGACCGCAGCAGTATCAGCATCGGTATTGCGCATATCGGTACCGGTCATTTTCACCGTGCACATCAAGCCATGTACATCGACCGGCTGCTGCAGCAGGGCCTGGCGCGTGAGTGGGGCATCTGCGGGGTGGGAGTCATGCCCGGCGACTGGACCATGCGCGATGTGCTGACCGATCAGGACGGGCTGTACACGCTGATTCTGGAGAAGCCTGACGGCACCCGGGACGCCCACGTGATCGGCTCGATCATCGACTACCGCTACGCGCCCGACGATCCGGAGGCGGCGTTAGAAGTGTTGGCCGCGCCGTCCACCCGGATCATTTCGCTGACCATCACCGAGGGTGGCTACCGCGACGCGGACGGGCCTGCGTTCGCACTGATCGTCGAGGCTCTGGACCGGCGTCGTCGCCGCGGGATCGCCGCGCCGACCATCGTGTCGTGCGACAACATCGAGAACAACGGTGAGATCGCGGGGCGGGCCGTCCTCGCCAATGCCGAAAGCCGAGACCCCGAACTCGCCGAGTGGGTGGGCGAGCAGGTTGAGTTCCCGAGCTCGATGGTCGACCGGATCACTCCGGCCACGACACTTGAGATGGCTAAAGAAGTGCGGCGCGACCTGGGTGTCAACGACCGGTGGCCGGTAGTGGCCGAGCCGTTCACGGCCTGGGTGCTCGAAGACAAGTTCGCCGATGGCAGGCCGCCATTGGAGAGGGCGGGCGTGCTGCTGGTTGACGATGTCGCCCCGTACGAATTGATGAAGCTGCGCCTGCTCAACGCGGGCCATCAGTGCCTGGCCTACTTCGCTCACCTGTGCGGGTTCGAGTTCGTGCACGAGGCGGCAAGCGACCCCGTATTCGCCGAATTCCTGCTTGCCTATCTCGAAACCGAGGCCATCCCGACGCTGCCGCCGGTGCCCGGGATCGACCTGCACGATTTCAGCCGCACGCTGGTCGAGCGGTTCTCCAACCCAGGCGTGCGCGACACCGTGGCACGGATATGCGCCTACTCGTCAGATCGCATCCCCAAATGGCTGCTTCCGGTGATCTGCGACAACTTGGCCAACGACGGATCGGTCAAGATCGCGGCAGCGGTCATCGCAAGCTGGGCGCGCTACGCCGAGGGCACCGACGAATGGGGCGAGCCGTACGAGGTGGTGGATCAGCTCGCGGAATCGCTCATTCCGATCGCCCGCTCACAGTATGAGAATCCCTGCGCGTTCATCGAAATCGGGTCGGTGTTCGGGGATCTGGCCCACCAGCCACGCTTCGTCCAGGCATACAGCTGGGCGCTGGATTCGTTGCACCGCAAAGGCGCTCGGGCCACCTTGGAGGCGTTGCTGCAATGACGCGCGGGCTGGTGATCGGCGAATCGCTGATCGACATCGTCGGGACCGAAGAGCACGTCGGCGGCAGTCCGCTCAACGTTGCTGTCGGGCTGGGCCGACTCAGCCGAGAGGTCGATTTCCTGACCCGCATCGGCGACGACCCGCATGGCCGCCGTATCACCAAATATGCCAATGCCGCAGGCGTGCAACTAGTTCCAGGAAGTCAGACCGCCGAGCGGACGGCAACCGCGCGGGCGACCGTCGCCGAGGACGGGTCGGCAGAATACGAGTTCGATCTGGACTGGCAGCTCTCCGGCACACCGCCTGTCGCGCCGCCGCTTCTGGTGCACACCGGATCGATTGCGGCGGTGCAGGAACCGGGTTGTCTGGCGGTCGCCGCACTCGTCGACGCCTACCATCTGTCCGCGACGGTGAGCTTCGACCCCAACGTGCGGCCGTCGTTGATCGCCGACCGGGAACTGGCCAGTCAGCGCATCGGCCATCTCGTCGAGCGCAGCGACGTCGTGAAGGTCAGCGAGGAAGACCTGTACTGGCTTGACCCGGACCGCTCACCCGAGCAGATCGCCCGTACCTGGTTGGCGCTGGGTCCCGCGTTGGTGGTGGTGACGATGGCCGACCAAGGCGCAATGGCCGTCTGTGCCGCCGGAGAGGCACGCGTGCCTACTCGCGCGGTGCAGGTGGTGGACACCGTCGGTGCCGGCGACTCATTCATGGTCGGTCTGCTCGACTCGCTGTGGGGTCTCGGGTTGTTGGGCGCGCAGCGACGTGCCGAGCTTGCCGGGGTCGGCATCGACGCGCTGACAGCGGTACTCGAGGCAGGTAGTGCCACGGCGGCGCTGACCGTCGGGCGAGCAGGTGCTGACCTGCCCGATCGCGCCGCGTTGGCCGCCGCGTCGCAGCGGCATTAACCGATTAACCCGTTAGCGGTCCGGGCATACTGGCTCTATGCGTTCCATCTGGAAGGGCTCGATCTCTTTCGGGCTGGTTAACGTCCCGGTCAAGGTCTATACCGCGACCGAGGATCACGACATCAAGTTCCACCAAGTGCATGCCAAGGACAACGGCCGCATCCGATACAAGCGAGTCTGCGAAGTGTGCGGCGAAGTCGTCGAGTTCCGCGACATCGCACGGGCCTACGATTCCGACGACGGCCAGTCGGTGATCATCACCGACGACGACATCGCGACTCTGCCCGAGGAGCGCAGCCGCGAGATCGAAGTGCTGGAATTCGTCCCGGCCAGCGAACTCGACCCACTGCTGTACGACCGCAGCTACTTCCTCGAGCCGGACGGCAAGTCCACGAAATCCTATGTGCTGCTTGCCAAGACCCTGGCCGACACCGACCGGGTGGCGATCGTGCATTTCGCGTTGCGCAACAAAACCCGGCTTGCGGCGTTGCGGGTCAAGGACTTCAGCAAGCGCGACATCATGGTGATCCACACCCTGCTGTGGCCCGACGAGATCCGCGACCCCGACTTTCCGGTGCTGGACAAGAAAGTCGACATCAAACCGGCAGAGCTCAAGATGGCCGGACAGGTGGTCGAGTCGATGGCCGACGACTTCAGCCCCGACCGGTATCACGACGACTACCAGGATCAGCTCCGGGAACTGGTCGAGGCCAAACTCGAAGGCGGAGAGGCGTTTACCTCCGAAGAGAAGCCCAAGGAGCTGGACGAGACCGAAGACGTCTCGGACCTGCTGGCCAAGCTCGAGGCCAGTGTGAAGGCACGGTCTGGCGACAGCAAGCCGCCGGAGAAGAAGGCAGCGGCCAAAAAGACTCCCGCGAAAAAGACAGCTGCGAAGAAGTCGCCGGCGAAGAAGACCGCCGCCAAGAAGACTCCGGCCAAGGCTGCCGCGAAGTCCTGAGCCCAGGACTTCGCTTGCCGAGCGAAGTGGCCCATATTCGACTAACGTTATGTCAGCGAATTCGGACCGTAGGGCGGTCGAATCGCACAGACCGGAGCCCATACCCAGATGAATGTCAGACCGACACACTGGTCGACAAGCTGCGCGGTGTTGTTATCCGCCGCCGCAATGCTTTTCATGGCGCCCGCATCAGCCGATACGACCGATGACGCGGTTATTTCCACGCTGGCGAATCAGGGGATTGTCATCACCGATCGCGACACCACGATTGCGACAGCCCACCAGGTGTGCGATAGCCTCGACAAGCACACCAAATCAGCCGTCTTGGCGGTGCGGTTGGTCAGGGACACCGATCTCTCGCTGAGCCAATCCAGCTACTTCATCGGCGTTGCGATGTCTGCCTACTGTCCGCAGTACAAGGGGCGAACTGGCTCAACCCAGTCCCCCGGTGCCTGAACGGCGGTAATCTCCGTGTGCTGTGCGGCCGGATCCAGGCCGCGTTGAGGAAGAGCTCGACATGGGTCGCATTCGACAATTGACAGCGGGTATCGCTATCGCGGGGTTCGCCGCGTCATTCAGCGTGATCGGCACCGCGCCGACCGCCCTCGCCGATCCGCCGTGCGGCGGGCCAGGTGGTCCACCGTGCGCAGGTCCGAGTCCGCTGAGCCCCGAACAGCAGTGCGCCTTCACCGCGCGGCGCACCACGATGCCCTGCAACTGGCTGGGCCAACAGGTGCCACAGGGCACTCCGGGGAGCTGGGGCTAGCTCAGCCGTCGATGTGCGTCGGCGGGTCGGCGAACCCGAGATCGCCAGGGTGCTGGTCGGCACTCATCACGTCGCAGTGCCTCTCGGGTACCAGGAACGAACTGGCGCCGCTGTAGACCAACTGAGGACTCGCGACACAACGCTGCCAGGTGCCGTCAGGTTGAACGGGTCCGTCACACTTGCTGATGACGGGCGGTCCGCCGTATTGACAGCCGGCACCGGCCGGTGGCGCTGAGGTGAGTAGCCCGGCGGCGGCCGCCAAACCCGCGGCCAGTGATCCAGCGACGCAGCGCAACATGATTGTGACGTTACTGCTTCCGCATGCTGGTGCGACTAGAACGGCGGCGGTTCGTCGTCGGCCGCGGCGCGCGCATAAGTGTGATCGCGTCGTCGGCCCAGCCTGTTGTTGCGATTGAGGTTGCGTTCTGCGGTAATGCGTTGTGATCGTTGCTGATTCCGCGTGCGCCGTCGGGTCGGCATCATGGCCGCGCGGTCGCCGCAGCGGTCGTCCGGAATCGGTGCAGGTTCTGGCAGGTCGCCGGTAGGCGCCGTCAGCGCGGGAAACAGGATCGCGCTGCCAGGGCTGGTCACATAGGTCTGCCCGGACGGCAGGATCCATATCACTGTGCCGTCGGCCAACTGCCTGTCGCGCCAGCCCCAGAAAGTCTTGAGTAGATGATGTTTTCGGCACAGGCACTTGAGATTGGACGGATGAGTGGCGCCGCCGTCAGCGTACGGAATGGTGTGGTCGATGTCGCAGTGCATCGCGGGCTCGTCACAACCAGGCGCTCGGCAGGTCAGGTCCCGGCACCGCACGAAGTCGGCCAACGCGGCCGACGGCGTGTACCGCGGCTCCGCCTTCGCCGGAAAGGTCAAGGGCCGCAACGTCGCCGACTTGGCCAGCTCTGCTACCACCTGCGCTGGTATCAGCTCATCCACGCCGGCCATGTAGCCCGGCGCGGTTCCGGCGCCCTCAACGCTGGCCTGTTCGGCAACCACGTGGATGACCAGATTGCGGTTGCGCAGACGGCCCCGCATCTGGACACAGGCCGAATCCCCACAGGTACACGCCATCCGGTCGGCGCCCGCAATCACGGCCGCCAGCGCGTCGGCCCGCCGCTGCGCCGCGGTTCGCGGGTCAGCCTCACACACCGTGCCCGCAAGCTCATTCAGTCGACGGTCCAGTGCGGCGGCAGTACTGGCGAATACGTTGCCATACACCTCGGAGATGCCCGACATCGACTCTGACACATTGAGATAGCGGTCTTTGACTTCTTTGTCGGTACGGCGGATCGCGTCTCGATCAACCTGCAGCACGATGGCGTCGACCCGCATCGCCAGCCTGCCGCGCGTCAGCGACGGCCAGCGCGGCGCTCGCAACGCCACCTGCGCGTCGACCGCAGCCAGTGCCTTCTCGTCGATGATCAGCGCGGTGCGATGAGCGATCACGTTGAACATGGCGTAGTTGATGTCGCCGGCCGCCAGACACTCCCCGACCTTGGGGAGACGCTCGCGCAGCACTTCCGCGTCACGCATGTAACCGGAAGCCAACGCGCGGCTGATCCGAAGGGCCGCAGCGAGTTCGGCGGCGATCGAGTCCCACGGGTCGGCTACCCAGTCCGCGCGGTCCCCGTACTGGCGGTTCCGCAACCGCATCAGGTCGGCGATCACATTGAGTCGCCGAGCCGTTGCCTGCGTCTCCGTTCGCGATTCGGTGCAGGCCCGCTCGATCAACGCAGCCGACTCGCGAATCGCGGGAAGGTCTACTGAATCGAACATATATTCGAGTATAGCTAGGGTGTCCGACAACCATCGTTAGTCAAATTCTGCACGTCTGCACCGTCAACGACGCCGAGTGGGCGAACTAGAACGTGTTTCAGAAATGCGGCCCGCGGCGTTGCGCGGCTTGTTACGGTGACGCCCGTGATCCTGGACAAATTCCGACTCGACGACCAAGTCGCCGTCGTCACCGGCGCCGGGCGTGGCCTTGGCGCTGCCATCGCGCTGGCGTTCGCCGAAGTCGGCGCCGACGTCGTCATCGCCTCGCGCACTCAGTCCGAACTAGAGTCCGTTGCCGAAAAGGTCCGCGCCG
>Ga0302325_10030169_pt1 | contig 11186 bp, 15 predicted proteins | sample Palsa_T0_2_FD_201948 | JGI IMG/M metagenome (GOLD analysis project Ga0302325, IMG submission 201948) | Peat permafrost microbial communities from Stordalen Mire near Abisko, Sweden - Palsa_T0_2 | ecosystem: Environmental > Terrestrial > Soil > Palsa > Peat permafrost | place: Sweden: Abisko...
GCCCCCCCCCCCGGGGGGGGGGGGGGGGGGGGGGGGGCCCCCCCCCCCCCCCCGCTAATGTCCTGCGCCGTTAATTCGTGTGAGAAGTCGGGTGAGCTTGGCGAGGATCTCCTCCGCGGGCTTGGTCCAGATGAACGGCTTGGGGTTCTCGTTCCACGCTTTCACCCATTCGCGGATGTCTTTCTCGAGCGCTTGGACTGAGCGGTGATCGGAGCGCCTGAGCAGATCGTCGGTCAGATAGGCGAACCAGCGCTCGACTTGGTTGATCGAACTGGAGTACGTCGGGGTGTAGTGCATGTGGAAGCGGGGATGGGCTTCGAGCCATCTCCGGATCGCGGGGCTCTTGTGCGTGCCGTAGTTGTCACACACAAGGTGCACGTCGAGCTCGTCGAGGACGAGACCGTCGATCTTCTGAAGGAACTTCTTGAACTCGACAGTCCGGTGCCGACGATGGAGGCTCGAGATGACCGTCCCGTCGTCGGTGCTGAACGCGGCGAACAGCCTGGTGGTCCCGTGCCTGAGATAGTCGTGCGTGCGTTTCTCGCACATGCCGGGCATCATCGGGAACGCCGGCTGCGAACGCGCCAACGCTTGGACCTGGCTCTTCTCATCAACGCAGTACACGACCGCGCCCTCGGGCGGGTCCAGGTACAGGCCGACCACGTCATAGACCTTCTCCACGAACAACGGGTCGGTCGAGAGCTTGAACGTGTCCGTCCGGTGCGGCTTTAGCTCAAACGTCCGCCAGATCCGCCCGATCGTCGACTTTGACAACCCTGAGCGCTCAGCCATCTTCGAGCGCGTCCAGTGCGTGGCGTTCGGTGGCGCGGACTCAAGCGTCGCGACGAGCACCTCCTCCACCTGCTCGGTCGTGATCGTCGCCGGACGACCCGGCCGCGGATCATCCGAGAGCCCGTCCAGCCTCAGTTCGCAGAACCGCGAGCGCCACTTCCCCACCGTTGTCGCAGCCACCCCCACAGCCTCGGCTACCTCCTTGTTCGCCAACCCCTCCGCGCACTTCAACACGATCCGCGAGCGCAACGCCAACGCCTGCGAGGACTTCCTGCGCCGCTCCCACCGCACGAGCTGCTCACGCTCGGGATCTGTCAACTCCAGAACAGCCTTCCTACGTCCAGTTCTTGGCATAACCAGGTGTACCATAATTCTCGCACTAACTTAAGGCGCAGGACACTAGACTAGGTGGTTCTCGAGCTCGTCAGGCCCAAGCACGAGCTAAGACAAGATCTCTTGACGCGACCCGCTAAGACAAGGTAGGTTGTCTAGATGCGGGTCGGTGAACCAGCCCGAAAGCATGGTGTAGATGACGATGACATGTTCCACGCTGTCCGCAATGCGATGAAGGGTTTCGACGTGGATGAGGTCCTGATGTTCATCGGCCCGGACCGCAACGGCGCGCTCTTGGAGGTCGGCATCCTGGACTTCGACGGCGACGATCCGGTGATCATCCATGCCATGGCTCTCCGCCACGAGTTCTATCCCCTGCTCTAGGTTCAGCACTAACTCCCGCACTAGGTACACACACATGAGTCGCCACACCGATGAAGAAATCGCCGCCGCCGCCGCTCGACTCGAGCAGCGGCTCGACAACCTCGATCCCGACGGCATCAAGGTCCGAGACATCACTGAATTGCGTGCAATCGCGGAAGCCGCAGACGCTGCGCGGCGCGCGGAGGCCGAGATCGTCGAGCGCGTCGAGCTCGCCCGTGCGCATGGTCGATCCTGGAATCTCATCGCGCTCGCGCTGGGAGTCTCGCGTCAGGCTGCCCGGCAGCGATTCGCCGGAAAGATCAAGCTCTGAGAAGGGAAGTGATCATGTCCCTCATAGAGTTCACCTCCTCGTCGCGATCGTTGCCGCCGGGACGGCGGATGGCGCGCAAAGCCGGTGCGGCCGCGGGGATTCCTGCGCTCGCGATCGGGATCGGGATCGTGCTGAGCCTCGCAACTGAGTAGCAGATCCGGGACGGAGCGACGTTGATTAGCCGGCCCGCCATCCCGGGCTTCTCGTCGGCCCGAACGACTGGAGCGTCGCCAACGCGATCGCGATGGGCGCGCTAGCCGCAGAACGAAAGGAATCGTCCGCTCGGCGATCTCCCAATGCGGTGGCGCTGGAGCGAAGGGAGCGTAGTGCCTGTCCGCGAACGACCGGTCCTCAACAAAGGCAGCAGCGCCGGGCCCGCTCCAGCCGTCGGCTGGAAGCGGTAGCGTGAGCGTGTGGCAGTCGCAGGCGTTCCCGAATTGAGCAGATCCAGATTCGGAACTACCGAGCGCTTCGTGACGTACGGCTCGACGCGTTGACGCCGCTAACCGTGCTTCTGGGACCGAACGGCAGCGGCAAGTCGACGCTGTTCGATGTCTTTGGCTTTCTGGCTGAATCGATGCAGTCTGGTCTGCGCCCGGCTTGGGACAAACGAGGCAGACTACGCGAGCTCCGAAGCCGGGAATCCGACGGCCCCATCTCAATTGAGCTTCGATATCGCGAGAGGCCGAAGAGTCCGCTGATCACCTACCACGTGGAGATCGACGAAGAGGCAGGCCGGCCCGTAGTGCGCAGGGAGACTCTGCGCTGGAAGCGCGGAAGCTATGGCAAACCGTTTAACTTCCTCGACTTCACGAACGGTGCTGGCCAGGTGATCTCCGGCGACCTTCCCGAGAGTAAGGACGATCGCCGCGAGCAGAAACTCGCCTCTATGGATCTTCTCGCAATCTCGACACCCGCGCGCTGCTGCAGCAGTGGCTTTCCCAGCTCGCGGACGCGCCGCGGGAGTGATCGACTCTCTCGTCGGCTGCGTCGTGTGTGCGCTTTGCGCTGCCGTCGGTTGAATCCGTTTGGCGAGGTCATGGTTACTCTGCGAATCAAGGTAAGACCCGGGCTGCCGCGTGTCCAAGATCGCTGCACCCGGCTGTCATAGGCTTCGCCTATGAGCGACGTGGCTCGGTTGCGCTACTTCGTAGCCGTCGCGGAGGAGCTGCACTTCGGACGCGCGGCTGAGCGCCTGTTCATCGTTCAGCCCGCCCTCAGCCAGCAGATCCGCAAGCTCGAGGACCAACTCGGCGTGGCGCTGTTCGAACGAGACCGCCGGCACGTCGTGCTCACCCCGGCCGGGGTGGCGCTACTGCCCGAGGCACGCGCAGCCGTCGAACAGGTAGACCGCGCGCTGGCCGTCGGATGGCGCTTTCGGACCGGCCGGATCGGCCAGCTAGACATCGGCTAACACCCCAGGAGCGGTCGGCGGACTGATGGGCCAGATCATCCGCTCGTTCCGAAACGCCCACCCCGATATCGCGCTGGAGCTACACCACTACTCGTTCAGCGACGTATCCGCGGGTCTGCGTAACGGCGAGGTCGACGCAGCATTTGTCCGCCTACCGCTCAGCGTCCCCGATCTTCGCCACCGCACGCTCGTCGTTGAACCGCGCGTCGTGGCCCTCCCGCCAGAGCACCCGCTCGCGACGCGACCCGAGCTCGCAATCGCCGAACTGCTCGACGAGCCCTGGGTCGCGATCGCGACTAACGACGCGACCTGGCGAGACTTCTGGCTCGCCACCGAGCATCGCGGCGGGCGCGCTGCTCGCATCGGCGCCGAGGCCGCCACACCGGACGAGGCGTTCGAGGCGGTGCTCGCAGGTCGCGGTGTCCTGCTGACCCGGCTCACGATCGCCGAGCGCTTCATCGGCGAGGGCATCAGCACGATCCCGGTGCCGGACGCCGGACCTTCACATGGTGCGATCGCGTGGCGGGCCGCGACCGAGTCGCCGCTCCTACAGACATTCATCGCGATCTCGGCAGCGATCGCGCGCGGCGATAGCGGAGAGGACTGATAAGCCCACTGAGTGAGCGCGGTCGCTTCGATCACCGCGGCGTCCAGCTGCCTTGGCGGGGCCCGTCGGACTCGCTTCGGCTGAAACATCAGGTGGCGCGGTCGTCGTACGCGTTGCGGGCCTGGGTGATCCGCGGCATGTTTCTGCTCGGCCCAGCCGGCGATCGCTCGGATCGGCTGCTCGAGTGAGCGACCGAGAGGAGTCAGCTCGTACTCGACGCGGGGCGGGATGTCCGGGAATGCGGTGCGCGTCAGGATGCCGTCACGTTCGAGCCTGCGGAGCGTTTCCGTCAGGACCTTGGGCGCGACTCCGCCGATCCGAGCGCGGAGCTTGCTGAAGCCCAGCGGGCCGTCAAGCAACACCAGGACGACGAGTGCGGTCCACTTGTCCGCCACTCGATCGAGGACCGCGCGGGTGGGCAGTTCGGGTCGTAGATGTTCGGCTTCATGGTTACGTTGAAGTACTTAGTAACTGCAGGTTATCGTCCGCGTCGGAAGGCTCAACCCAGGAGAACATATGAAGATCGTTGTATTCGGGTCCACAGGCATGATCGGCAGTCGGATCGCGACCGAGCTCGAGCAGCGCGGCCACGATGTCGTCGGCGCGAGCCGCGCTACGGGCACTGACATCACCGACCCCGTCTCCGTGGCCGACGCGGTCGCCGGCGCGGACGCCGTCGTATCCGCCGTCTCGGCCCGTGGTGTCGATTACACGTTGACCGACGTGGCTCGTTCCTGCGTCGATGGTCTGCGTGGAGCGGGCGTCAAACGCCTGGTGATCGTAGGTGGCGCCAGCAGCCTCGAGGTCGCTCCGGGGGTGCGCCTCTTGGACACCCCGGACTTTCCGGACGAGTTCAAGGCCGAAGCCGCCCAAGGCGTCGATGCGCTTGCGTTCTTCCAGAGCATCTCGGATCTGGATTGGACCTACGTAAGCCCAGCGGCGTTCATCCACCCCGGCGAGCGGACCGGGAGGTACCGTCTCGACGAGGACAAGCTCCTGGTCGACGAGAACGGCAACAGCGAGATCAGCGCCGAGGATTACGCGATCGCGATCGCCGACCTCCTCGAGCAGGAGGCTCACGCCCACACACGCGTCGCTGTCGGCTGGTGACGGCCGGGCCCGCTCAGGCGTAGAGCAGAGCAAATGACCAATCGCCACGCCGACCGGTCAGCCCTGCATCCGTGGCCGCACGGGCATGTTGGAGCCGGTGCGCACACTCTCGGAATGCGCGGTGGCTGTCGGGTAATTCGGTTACGTCCGGTGGGTTGGGGATCATTTCGGTATGCCCCAGCGATTTATCGATTGTGATCGTGAGCAGGTGTTTTTGTTGCCGCCGTCGTTGTTGGAGTGGGTCCCGGCGGATCATTTGGTGTGGACGATCCTTGATTCGGTCGGGGAGCTCGATCTGGCGGCGTTCTATGGGTCGCATCGGTGGGATGGTCGTGGGCGCCCGGGCTCCGCACGATTCGACCACATGACCTGCGCCATACCCATGCCAGCCTCGCGCTGAAGGCAGGCGTTCCGGTCAAGGTCGTCAGCGAGCGGCTCGGACATGAGTCGCCGGCGTTCACCCTCAAGCAGTACGCGCACGTGCTGCCCGGAATGCAGGCCGAGGCGGCAAGGTCGGTCGCAGCATTGGTCGCCGGACAAACCGGGGGTGATGCAGCTTGAGCCGCTGGCGCGCGACCGATCCGTCCGGACCCGATGGGAACGTATGTTCGTACTCCAGGAACAGGCTCGAGAACCAGATATGCGCCCCAACCAAGAAGGACCAATGCAATCCGAGCGGCCGACTAACGTGCCGCCCGTGACTCCCGTTGCGAAGGCACAGCGCCCGGCCACCTCGGCGAGCCTCGATGCGATCAGCCTATTCTCCGGAGCTGGGGGACTCGACCTCGGATGTGAACAGGCAGGCTTCACCACGCGCGGCGCAGTTGAGTTCAACGAGGTCGCCCGCCGCACGCTTTTGGTCAACGCCGAGCGATTCTTGCCGGCCCTAAGCGCGCGCAGCGTCTTCTCGGACATCGTTGAGCTGGACTACGCGGCGCTGCTCGAAGCGGCCGGGCTGAGCCCGGGCGAGGCCAGCCTCATGCACGGCGGGCCTCCGTGCACGCCGTTCTCGAAGAGCGGGTACTGGCTGGCCTACAAGCGGGCAGGCGAAGACCCAAAGGCGTCGTTGCTCGACAACTACGTCGAGGCGTTACGGGCCGTCAGGCCAAAGGCGTTCCTGATGGAGAACGTCTACGGCCTCGCGTATCAGAACCAGAACCGCCCAATTCTCAACCGCTTCATCGCCTCCGTGCGGGCCGCCGGCTACTCCTTCGACAGCCAGATCATTCTCGCTGCCGATCACGGCGTCCCTCAGGTGCGCCAACGGCTGATCTGCGTCGGCATCCGGGACGACCTCCTCGACGTCGCTCCGGAGCTGTGGAGGTTCGATTGGCCGACGGAGACGCACACCGGCCCGCATGAGCGCCGGGCTGGGTGGGACACCGGCCTCGAGCCTCACGTGACGGCCAGTCATGCGCTCGCCGGCCTGACTGCGGACGAGAATCCTCGGGAGCCGGAGGAAGAGGTCAGCGGGACCTACGCACCGGAGCTGCGCGTCGTCCCGCCCGGTGACAACTACCTGTTCTTCACCGAGAACCGAGGCCATCCGAAGCCGCGGTTCAAGTGGCGCAGCCGGTACTGGAGCTTCCTGCTCAAGCTCCACCCCGACCGGCCATCACCGACGATCCAGGGGCAGCCCGGACCATGGGTCGGTCCATTTCATTGGGAGAGCCGGCGCCTCCGCGTTGCGGAACTCAAGCGCCTAATGACCTTCCCCGACGACTACCTCCTGTGCGGGACCAGGCGAGACCAGCAGCTGCAGCTCGGCAACGCGGTCCCGCCGATGCTCGCCCGGCGCATTGCGGAGCAGATCGTGGCCGAGCTCGACCGGCTGGGCGCTATGTCGCGCCTTCCGCTCGCCGCGTAACCGTTCCCACCTCGACTCGGAGCATCTTCTCCACGCGATCCGCGACGCTCGCGGGCGGCTCATGCTCCCAGGCGCGCAGCACGCGCCAGCCCGCCGCCTGAAGCGCGCTGTCGACCGCACGGTCACGCGCGACGTTCCGCGCAAGCTTCGGTCGCCAGTAGTCGGTGTTCACCCGGGGCTGGTTCCCATGGACAGGGCAGGCGTGCCAGAAGCATCCATCGACGAATATGGCGAGACGAGCACGGGTGAACGCAACATCGGGGCGTACGACTCGTCCCGGGACTCGGAGCGGCAGGTCTTTTCGGAACCGCAAGCCGCGCCCATGCAGCTCAGATCGCAACGCGATCTCCGGCCGCGTGTCGCGGCGAGGGTTCCGACGCATGCGTGCGCTGACCTCCGGCGTGGTTGGCTTCGGGTACGGGAGCGGCATCGATTGCGTTGCTCGATCAGGTGGCGAGCGCGTCGAGCAGCGTGCTTGACCAGCTGGCGTCGATTCGCTGGATCGCCGCGATCCGGTCGGGGTACTCGCGGTCGCGGTCGAGCTGGCGCGAGCGCTTGAAGCGGAACTCCCACCGACCCCATGGCCCGTACATGCAAGCGGCCACGACGTCGAACTGGCTCGGCTCGTAGCGCCGACTCTTGGGATCGGTCTTCGAGGCGCGCGTCTTCTGCGTCTCGACCTTCGGCGTCCCATCCTTCAGCGTCTTTGGCGATGCGTTCTTGCACTCGACCGTCACGAGACCGGCGCTTCCAACCGTCACGAACAGATCGGGAGGGCCTTCCTGCTGGCCAAGCCTGAGGTCCGTCGCGTCTGGGTCGGCGCTCAGCAGGTTGTAAAGGTGCTGCTCGGCCACACCGCCACGGACTGCCATCCCGAGCCTTGGCCGCTCGCGAATGATGTTGAGGATCTCCTCGGCCGAGAGGAGGTACTCGCCCTCGAGGGCGTGGACCCCGCTCGCCGGCCTTGACACAGATTGATCGACCGCCGCTCGAAAGCGAAGTGGCGGCTCGAGCCGGAGGGCTTGGGCCGTACGCTCGAACCGGAGGTAATCGAGAAAGCGATCTGGCGAAACCGCTACCAGGGTCTCGACGCCGAACTCGGTGCGAGGGCTTGAACGACGAACGCCGGAGATGTTGTCGCGCTCCCACACTTGCCACCCGGAGCGCTTCGCCTCGTCGATCTCGGCGTCCTTGAAGAAGACCGAGATCCCCAGCGGCAGCGGCGTGTAGACCAACGGATCGAGGCCAACGATCAGGTCTACCTCGAGATGCGCGCCCACGACGATCGTGACGTCGACGCCGATTGGATCGAAGCCAACCGGATGGCTCTCGGATCGCCAAGCAGCGTCGTTGACGTCCCCGTGTCTGATCTGGAGCCGATGCTCGTCGGCCGGCCGGTTGCGGGTCACGCGCCGGTTCGCCATGAAGACATATGCGCAGACCCCGACTCGCTGTCCGGCGTCGTCTTCGATGCCGAGAAACAGGGGCGCCGAGTCCGGGCCGCTGGTGAAGAGCACGCGGCCGCCGCTCCGAACGACCGCCTCCTCGACGAAGGCGTGATGAGAGCGCCGCTGAACCCGCTCGTATCGGCGCGCGTACGACCGACCGAAATCGCTCACGCTCGGTGCCTAGAAGGCCCAAAGATTGTCGTACGCGCTGCAAGCTCGAGCGTGCGCTGCTCGATCTGTTGCTTGCCCCAGCCGCTCGCGTCATGGATGAACTCATCTACCCATACGCCCTTCGCGCTGACGAGGATGTTCTGCTTCTCCGGGAATCCTTTGCTCCCGAGTTCCTCATTGAGGTCCAGATCGACGTAGAGAAGATTCCCCACCATCGCGACGAGACCCGCGTCCGCGGCCCTGCCTTGGTTGGCGATGTGCTCGAGAGTCATCACGTCAGGATCCGCCGCGGGGCCCTCGTACTTTGAGTGGAAGCGACGAAGGATGTAGGTGACAAGCCTTTTCTGCTGGCTGTACAGCTCTGAGGCGCGCAGGTCGTGGAATCCGGCGACAAAGAGTTCGCGGCTCGGCCGCTTGCCGCGTAGCTTCGCGATAAGCGCGTTAATCTCGACTTGGCGATCGTCGGGCTTCTTCGCGGCGGTCAAGGTCCGAGCGTGCAGGGCATACATCGACGATATCCCGCCTGACGACGGCTGCGAGGCGACCGCCGTGAACGCGAAATGGAAGTCCTCGATGGCCTTGACAGCTCGCTTGAGAGCGGCGAGGCGAATCTCCTTTCGTTCGTAGGCACGCATCAGTGCGAGCAACATTGGAAGCGGCTGGGTGACCCCGAAGAGCGCCAGCGCGCTGAGGGAGTCCAGTACCGGTCGTTCTTCCTTCTTCCATTTCCGCAACGGCGAGCCGGGTTCTGAAATGGCCCGATAAAGCCTCGCATCCTCATCTAGCTGGTCGAGGTAGGCCTGCGCGTCGCTCTGGTCAATCCGAGATCGAATGGCGCGAAACAGCTTCGCCTCTGACGTATAGCTATGGAGCGACAGCCACTGATGCAGGAGGAACTTGTTGACGTTGATGTCGGCTCTCGACGATCTAAACAGATCGAGAATCCGCTCAAACGCATCACGAGCAAGGTCGACGTCGACGTTGTCCTGCTTCAAGTGGGACATCAGGAGATTGCGAACGAGGTCCGAGACGCCGAGATCCTTGCCGCGTGTGTTCAGCGTCTCGAAGACGAATAAGCGTCGTCCTGATCGTCCATCTCGATCAGGATCAGCTTCAAGGACAGGACTTTGTCGCGGATCTCTTCAAGGCGGTTCAGCGCCTGCGCGGCGCGTTTTCTCGTCCTTGGTCTTGTCGTTCATAAACGAGTCGGCGGCAGTCTTGATGTAGCGCCGTATTCGATTGAACGAGTCGGTGAGACGGCGCTCGTCGGGGCCGATCTCGTGCTTTCCTTTCGCCTCGCCGTAGCGCTGAATCACATCCTGGAAATACGGATAGCCAGACGGCGTCTGGAGGATGAACTTGAGCTTCGCCTGAAGGTCTCGCCTCTCGATCAGGCCTTGGAGCCCTTCAGCAGAGTCGGCATCGCCGAGTTCAGCAAACCCGTCGCGGAGCGCACAGAGCATGATCGTGATCGTGGTCAAGCGCTGCTGGCCATCCACGACTGCGTAGGTCGTCTTTCCGTCTTCATAGACGACCATAGATCCGATGAAGTAGTCCTCGCCTCCGCGTTCGATCACGTCGTCCAGAAAGTCATCGATGTTCTCGTTGTCCCAGACGAACGGCCGCTGAAACCGCGGGATCATGTAGTAGCCGCGTCCGAGAAGCCCCGCCACTTCCTCGTCGACGCATGTGATCTTCACGGGCTCCTCATATCAGGTCTTCGGCCGGCTGGCGTTTGACGTGTGTTTGACGCGCCCTTAAGCACCAAGGCCCCCGATCTCTCGGAGGCCTCGATTTCCAGCACATTTCTCATAGCGGGGGCGGGATTCGAACCCGCGACCTTCGGGTTATGAGCCCGCCGGGGTGTCTCTGGTTCCCGTAAATACTGGGGTTTTGACACGGTGAAAGGCCAATTCTGGGGTCGTTTGAGGCCAGTTTGGTACTCCAATTGGTACTCCAGCGCCAGTCCCTAAGCCAGATCTCGCAAATTGTGGTACTCCAAATGCCGGTCCTGGCGGTATCTTGCCTCTAGATGGCCAGTTCGCACCCAGTTCCGACCGCGACGCTCATCCTCGTCGAGCAGCGCGGCGAGGTGCATTACGAGGCGAAGTTCCGCTACGGCGGCCACCAGATCAAGCGCCGGATCGGACGGGCGTGGCTGACCCGGGACAGCGCCGGCGGCTGGGTGCGGCGTCGCGGCCGCGTGGCGGACGGGTACCTCGACGAGCGGCGTGCAAACGTCGCCGCCGCCGAGCTCGTCGCCAGCTACGTCAAGGACTACCACGAGACCGAGCGCGTCGAGCGCGAGCGCCGCACCCGCGGGGTCACGTTCCGTGAGCTCGCGCACGGCTACCTGGAGTGGCTGGAGAAGGTCCGCGGCGCGAAGCCGTCGACGATCCGCTCACACCAGTCCGACCTCGCCGAGCCGGGGACGCCGCACAAGCGCGGCACGGGCACGACCGCGGGACTCGTCATGGCCGCGCTCGGCGACAGGCCAGCGGCGCAGATCACTCCGGCCGAGGTCGAGGCGCTGCTGCGGACGGTTGCCGCCACCGGCGTCTCGGCCCGCAGCGTGAACCGCGCGCGGGAGATCGTCTGTGCTGCGTTCAACTACGGCATGAAGCCGACGACGTACTCGCTGCCGACGAATCCCGCGCTCGGTACCGACCGCCGGCGGGTGCCCGAGCCGGGGGTGCTCCTGTTCTACTCACCCGAGGAGATCGAGGCCATCGCCCGCTCGCTCCAGGCCG
>Ga0302325_10030170_pt1 | contig 11186 bp, 6 predicted proteins | sample Palsa_T0_2_FD_201948 | JGI IMG/M metagenome (GOLD analysis project Ga0302325, IMG submission 201948) | Peat permafrost microbial communities from Stordalen Mire near Abisko, Sweden - Palsa_T0_2 | ecosystem: Environmental > Terrestrial > Soil > Palsa > Peat permafrost | place: Sweden: Abisko...
AAAAGGGAGCAGGAAAATGAAAACGCGCACGGGACCCGAAGAAGCACTGCGCTGCTCGTTCTGTCACAAGTCACAGGACGCCGTGGCCAAGCTGATCTCGTCGCCCAGCGACTACCCTCGCGCCTACATTTGCGATGAGTGCGTAGCCGTCTGCAACTCGATTCTCGAGGACGACCGTGGCGACGCTACGCACCCCGCCACAACGGCCGGCCATTTGCCCAAGCCGCAAGAGGTGAAGAGCTTTCTCGACGACTACGTGATCGGCCAGGAGCAGACCAAGAAGAAGCTGGCCGTGGCCGTCTACAACCACTACAAGCGCATCCAGATGAACCGCATGCGCAACAATGAAGTGGAGCTGGTCAAGAGCAACATTCTGCTCATCGGGCCCACAGGGTCGGGCAAAACGCTGCTGGCGCATACATTGGCTAAAATGCTCGACGTTCCGTTTGCAATCGTGGATGCCACCACGCTTACCGAAGCGGGCTATGTCGGCGAGGACGTTGAAAACATTATCTTGAAGCTTCTGCAGGCGGCTGAAGGCGACGTGACACGCGCGCAGCAAGGCATCATCTATATTGACGAGATCGACAAGATCGGGCGCAAGGACGAGAACCCCTCCATCACCCGCGACGTTTCCGGCGAAGGCGTGCAGCAGGCGCTGCTGAAGATTCTTGAAGGCACCGTGGCCAACGTGCCGCCGCAGGGCGGACGCAAGCATCCGCACCAGGAGTTCACGGCCGTCGACACCACCAATATTCTGTTCATTTGCGGTGGGGCATTTGTGGGCCTTGAGCGCGTTGTCGGTCGCCGCGTGGGCAAGAAGGCTCTGGGCTTCAAGGCCACCGACACTGAGGCCGAGTCAGCGGCACGCTCGCATCGCGACACCGAATTGTTGCGCCGGACCGAGCCTCAAGATTTAATCAAGTATGGATTGATTCCGGAGTTTGTGGGCCGCCTGCCGGTGATGGGCATATTGGACGAGTTGGACGAGCCGGCGCTGATCGAGATTCTTACCAAGCCGCGCAACGCCATCCTCAAGCAATATCAGCGCCTGTTGGAATATGAGAATGTCCGCCTCCACTTCACTCATGAAGCAACGTGCGCAGTAGCCCGTGAAGCACTGGCACGCAAGGTGGGTGCACGTGGGCTGCGCATGATCCTCGAAGAGCTGATGCTGGATCTGATGTACCACCTGCCTTCGAACAAGCGGGTACGCGATCTGGAGATAACGCGAGAAATGGTGGAGCGCCGCGACCTGTCGCTCTGCCTGCTGGAGAAAGCCGGCTGAGTCATCACCCTTGGGAACACTGAAGCAGGGCTGCTATTTCTCTCGACTTACAGCAAGCTCAATCAACTTCCGTGCCGGTTGAGAACCGATCGTGATCTCGGCTAGTTCGGTCCACTCGCCCTTTTCGTTGATTCGGAGCGTGGAACTGGTCCTGATGTCGCCCAGGGCGAAACCCCAGGTCATCCCTCTGCCGTTTTCGCTCAGCTTCACGTCCGTTTCCAGGTAACGGCCGTCGTTGTACGCGCGCATTCGGTAGGTTCCCGACTCGTCATCGTAAGACACGAACGCGAAAGCCTGAAGCGCGATCTTTCCATCGACCTTGGTCTTTCCGACGGCCTCAATGACAAGAATCAGGCCATCGAGCTTGTACTGAGCTTCTTCGGTTTGGATCAGCTCAAGCGGCTCCCCAGGTCCACGCAGAACACGAGCTTCACCGGACCACTTTCCCACGAGAAAATCGAGCTTCTTCATCGCTGCGCGCTGCGCTTCGATATCCGGCGTTCGGGGTAGTTGAACCATCGATGGAACCGCCAATGCCATACCGGGCGCCCCAGTGCCTGCCCTGAGCTTGTCGAATGGGCCTCGCCTTTGAGACCTGGGAATTAATCCGCTAAATAACCTCTACTTCTTGTTCATCATCTGCTCCTGCGCCGATTCAACCTGCTTGAATCCCGATGGAATCTGGAAGACCGACGGGGGAATCGATTCGGTGGAGAAGTCGTGGGTCTTGGCGGTCTGCTCCATCAGTGTGACATCCGTCGGCGCGGGAGTGGTGCTTGCGGCAGGCGTTGCAGCCGCAGGCGGCGGATCCGCGGGCTTGGCCTTCTTGTGCGCAAAGATGCCGCCTAGCGCACCGCTAACCGCACTGCCCAGAGCTACTCCGCCAATGCCGCCGACTCGACTGGTCGCATCGCCCGCCGCGGCCGCGGTCGTGGTCTGGGCTGTGCTGGTGGCCACCTGGCCCGCAGCCGAGGACCCGCTGGGCGTGGCGGCGCCAGTGCCTGGTGTAGAAGGCTGAGCCTCCATGCCGGTTCCCGAACCGCCCATGCGGGTGATTTCAATTAGCCTGGTGCCTGTGATCTTGGCTTGCTCTTTCTGCATCTGGGCAAAAGCGTCGGCTGCGCCGGGCTTGGAGCCGAACATCTGCGCCATGGCCATCCCCGCGCCGTTCCTCATGTTCGCCATGCTCCCCATGAGGTCTTTCACGTCCATCCCCTGCATCAGCTTCTCACCGAACCGCTTGTCGAAATCCTGCACCTCTTTCATCTCCGCGGGCAGGTCGGGGGTGGTCCAGATTTCGTCGGTGAACGAGTACGTGATATTGGTGCCGGGGTTGTTGGTGTCGGTGATCAGCATTTTCATGGTCATGATCTGCTGTTTGGCGTTGTATTTTTCAATCACTTTGGTGACGCCTGTATCCTTGACGTCGACGCTGGGAGTGAACACTAGATTGGGTGGAATGGCCGGCGCCTGTCCCGGTTGCTGCTTGGCCTTTGCCTGCTCATCCTTCAACTGCTGCTGCAACTGCGCCATCTTCGCCGGCATCTCCTGAATCATCTTCCGCATGTCGGCAAAAGTTGTCACGCTGTAGGTCTTCTTGGGGGTATCGATGTGGATGATGACTTCCTTGTCGAGATCCCAGATCTCGGTGTATTCCTTGCTGACAATCGCCTTCTGATTGCCGTGCACCATGGTGATCTCGCTCATCGGCTCAGTCATTTGCTTCATCTGCTTTGAGATGAAGGCATAGTTCTTGAGCATGTTGATCATTTGGCCGCCCGTGATTTGCGAGGTATGCTCATAGCTCGAATCGGCATAGCAGGCCAGCGGCCCGGCAAGCAAGGCCAGTGCGGTAAATCTTCTAATGTTCTTTTGCATCGCATTTCTCCTGGAGTAGCTGATGTTTTCGTGCAATCTTTTCCAATAAAAAAGGGGCTTCGTGAATGTCGCTCAAACGCTCTTGCAGAAATTCGAGCCCGGATTCCATTGTATGAATTCTTTGGTGAACAGGTCTTTGGCGGTCTTCGCATTGCCGGTAAGGCCGAGCAGATTTGCGTCGCCACCGGACTGGGCCGTGATCTTCAACTGGGTTTTGGTGCAGGGAGCGAGAGTAATGTTGGGTGCGTGCGTGACTCCCTCAGTACTAATGACCTGAACGTAGATGTCCGCGTTGGAGTTGAGGATATTGGTCGCCGTCAGGCTACCAAGAGGGGACGCCTTCAGCGCAGCGTACATGGATTCAGGGAGCAGATGTTTTTCGATCGCATCCAAAGCCAGGTCGATTGCGGCAGCGCCTGCTTGCAGAAAATAGTCGGCTGTATATCCGTAGACTCCCCAGGATCCCATAAAGGAGAGATCCAACTCGAGGCGCGGCGCACAAAGCGAAAGCACCATGGCGAGGGGTGCGACCGCCGAGATGCTTTGATTGTCGCCGATGGTAAAGGTCAGGCCTTCGTTACCCGGCTGCGCAAACTGGGCCGCGCTGCTCTTGCTACCGACCCATGCGATCGTGAAGTCTCCCTTGGAATATTCATTCCCGCCGGTGAGCGCGGGATGGATCAGCAATGCCGCGCTCAGTTCGATTTCGAGAGGCAATCCGTCCAACACGGGGGCCAGCGGGATTTTGGCGCCGATGGGGAGCTTTATTTTGTCCTCCTGGGCCCAGACACCGGGAGTTTGCTTGCCAATCTCCCACACCACATGCATCTGGCCGCTCATGCCACCCACGCCGTTGACGATTTGCGTCCCAATGCCAGGTGCGAAGTTGAGATCGGAGACGAACTGGAAGTTCGAAATGTTGCCGTCCACGGCGAGGGCCGACCTGAAGCCCATTGTGTCCTTCATAATCCGGACTGCAAAGGCCGCCTGATTGTCGCCGGGAGTGATCGAGTAGTTGTCGATCTTCCAGCCCGAGATCAGCGCATCTTTGGCCATCGTCGTGACATTGTGCTGTGGATTGGCATCGATGATCCCTCCCTGTGCGTAAACCGGCGTCTCAATCCTGTCAATCAAATTGAAAGGATGCGACGGAGGCGCCGGCGCCGAGGCGTGCGCGGGCCCGTGAAAGCCGATGGGCGAATCGAGGTTGATCTCACCGCCCGCCACCACGTCGGTCAGCTTGGCCTTGTCGATGATGAGGGCGGTCTGGTCGCCGTCGGTCTGGGCAGCCAGAATCTTCGCTGCGTACACACCCTTGACCATAAGGATGTCGCCGGCCTTCAGTGCCTTGATCTCCGCCGAAGCGTTCTTGAATAAGGCCCCATGGCCATCGCTGGCGATGCCTTGCAGAGATGCGTCGATGGCCGCCTTATCGATCATCTTCACCTCGGGCTTGTAGGTGATGTGGGCGTAGCTGTTGCCTTGGCCCACCGAGATATTCTTATCGCCCGCCGCGCGCCGGGCTGCCCACGCGGCATTGCCGGATGCGCCGCTGCCAAAGGAATTACTTCCGGACGTGTTGAGGGCGGCAATCTTCGCATTGGCGTCAGCGTTGGCCGACGCCGCCGTGGGCTTCTTTTTGCAACTGGTGGGCGAGAGCACAAGCAGCGCAATCACGGAGCCTGTCGATATGGATTTCCATTTCAGCTTGCTGTATGAGATGGTCCTCTTATTCATAGCCTCAATCCTCGGGTGCAATCCCATGGTGCTTCCTTGTACGTCGTCCAGTGGTCAAAAAGCAAGCAGAATCGCTATTCCCTCTGAAGCTCCACGCGGCGATTGCGGGCACGGCCTTCCAGGGTAGTGTTGGTTTCTATGGGCTTCGACGCGCCGAAGCCTTTGGTAGACAGCCGGTCGGGCGCAATTCCGTAGCGCGAGACCAGCGCCTCTTTGACAGCCGCGGCGCGGTGCTCTGAGAGCTGCTGGTTGAATGCAGCCTCGCCAATGTTGTCAGTATGGCCCGCCACGCTCAGCTTCCAGTCTGGATTTTTGTGCAGAATATCGGAGATCTGCTTGAGTACGGCCTCGGAATCGGGCTTGATGGTGGCGCTGTTGAAGTCGAAATAAATGCCGTAGATATCTACCGGCTTCTTTTCGGCCAGGGCTTGCTCCATCTCGTTCGATTGCGCGGGGAAGTCGATCTTGATCATCTGACTGATTCCGTCTTCAAGCGATCCGGCGATCAGGATGGGGTTCGATGGCTGATCAAGAAAGTAAAAGTCCGCCTGGAACTTTTCCGTGACGCCAATGGTGCACATGGTGTGGATCGCTGGCAACTCAACCTTGGCGCTGTTTACCAGCATGGGGATCGAGACATCCGTTGCGCCCACGCGATTCAGCAGGCACTTGTTCATCGGATTGCCATTCCAGCCGACCAATCGATTCGGGTCTTTTTGCGTCGTCGCGATGGTCATGATCGGGTCAGGGCGGGCTTCGAAGTCCATCTCGGTCGGCTGACCGGTTTTCAACTGGTTGAGAACCTCGGCGGATGTGCCGAAGCCGGTGGCGCCGGGATAGTGCTCCGTTTGGCCAATATGAAAATAGACCATGAAGCGGTGAGAGTTTTTCAGGTCGGCCACGTCCACAATGCGGTTGGTTACCTTGCGGTCCGGGGGCTTGCCGGGCGTGGTGCTGGGCGTGTCCCATTCAATCACCATGGTCACCGCCTGGGGAGTCACGTTGTTGATGTTGCGGATCTGCTCCTGGTCGCCCTTTTCGTCGGCCTGCGCGCCCGACACGATCAGGCCCTTGACCAACGGGATCTGCATGGTTGAGGTCGCTGCGGAGACCGGCTTCCAGGCCGGCAGCGTGGGCGGCGGCGGGCCTTCATGGCCGCTCTGCACGCCCTTGAGGCGGTCGGCAAGCGATTGGGCGCCGGAACGGGGCTGGGGGATTAGCGCCATAAAAACGAGAGCCGCGGCAGCCGTAAGCGCGCCGGGATTGCGGCTGGGCTTGCGCCTGGTTGCACCGGCGGCATTCATGCGCCTGGCGATGGTGTTCATGTTGAAGTCCTCGGTGACCAACTGCATCGCGTTTGCTCCTGCCCGGCCGTGGCTTTCAAAGCTCTCTGTTTTGCCGGGTGCTGACCCAGAAGGCTGAGTTTCTTTGCCCTGCTTCTGGTTGTGCCATACCGTGCGTCGAATGTCCTCAAATCAGATCTAAAAAGATATCAAATTTTCTCAATACCATTAAAGCATTGAAATTAAAGGCTGTGTCGATATTAGAGGACAATTTAAGGACAATTTGCAACCAAGGCACTCATTCGTTGCCGCTCGAATTCTATCCGGATCAACGGGACAGCGATTCCGCCCCGAACTCTTGAGCCTTCGTGTTGAGGGCAAATCGACCTTTCGTGCTCTTTTGCTCAGATCAGGTAAAGGCGCGTTACTGAAAATGGAACAGCATCGCAACTTTCCATCGAGAGTGGTGTCAAATCACCAGAAGAGATCCGTGAGGGGTATCGGGGACCACCCGAACCCCGCGGCTTCGGCCAAGCCTGGCGGGTCTCCGTCATTTCCATTTCTGCCCTCTGCAACAGGTGTATTCGTCAATGCCTGAGCGTCGACTCAACACTGCTGCACTGTGTGTTGGTGTTTGAACTTTCAACCTCCCTCAAATTGATAAGGAATGGCAATGAAGATAATAATTGCAGATTCAAGGCCCAAGTTCCATTGGGTATGCGCACTCGTAGCTGCCATCTCAATGATTGTTCCGTTTGCAAAAGCGCAATTGGCCAATGCCCGCATCCCATCCGAGATCACGAGCGCAGAACAATCAACGTTGAAAAACTCGCTGCACCCGTTGGCGCAGGCGCAGTTTGATGCCGGCCGTATGCCAGCGGAATCGCGCCTCAACGGCATCACTATCGTCTTCAGCCGATCGGCAGTGCAGGAAGCCGATTTGAAGGCGCTGATTGCCGCGCAGCAGAATCAGGCCTCGCCGCTCTACCACCAGTGGCTCAATCCCGATCAGTTCGCGGCCCGCTTCGGCATGTCCGACGCCGATCTTGACAAGGCTCAAAGCTGGCTGCAGCAGCAAGGATTTTCAATCGATTCAGTGGCCCGCAGCAAGAATTCCATTCACTTTACCGGCACCGCGCGCCAGGTGGAGCAAGCCTTTTCTACTGAGATGCACTTCTACAATGTGAAAGGGGAAAAGCATTTTGCGCCTTCGACGGCGCTGAGTGTGCCTTCGGCGCTGGCCCCTGTTGTGCTGGGCATCACTAATCTCGACGATTTCCGGCCCAGGGCGCACGTTGTCCTCAGAAAGAACATGCGCGCCAGGCCATCGTTCACGGGCGCCGGCAGCACCAACGCCAGTAATGAGACCATCTTCTTTGCTCCCGGCGATATCGCCGTGGCGTACGACATCAAGCCTCTCTATAATTCCAGCGTCACGGGCGCGGGCCAATCCATCACCATTGTCGGGCAATCGGCGATTCAACTCAGCGACCTAGCGGCGTTTCAGAGCGCGGCCGGAATTAACTCGGCGCAAGTGCCAAATCAATATGTGGTTCCGGACTCCGGGACCCCGACAGTGCAGGCGGATGGAGACGAGGCGGAATCCGATTTGGATCTAGAGTACTCGAACGCCATCGCCCCCGGAGCCAGCATCAATTTTGTCTACACCGGCAACAACACCAACTACGGCGCATTCGACTCCATTACATACGCGATTGACGAAAAGATTGGCACCATTATCAGCAGCAGCTATGGAGAGTGTGAAGCCGACCTGGGCGGGCAGACGCTCGAATCCAGCCTGGAGCAGGGCATCGCGCAGGGGCAGACGATCATGGCCGCAGCGGGCGACGATGGCTCGACGGACTGCTACAACCCAAACCAAACGCCTCTCCTTACTTCGGAGACCACTTTAGCTGTGGACTACCCGGCCAGCAGCCCAAATGTAACAGGCATGGGCGGCACGGAGATCGACCCGACAAAAACTGCCTATAACACGGTTGGCGACGGATATTGGGAGTCCGATTCCAGCACCACCACGGACATCGTTACCTCCGTCCTCCAGTACATTCCTGAAGTGGTGTGGAACGACGACTCATCGCAGGATGGATTGAGTGCCGGTGGTGGCGGGGTCAGTACGCTGTTTTCAAAACCCGCCTGGCAAACCGCTTTGACTCCAGCCGATGACCACCGCGATGTACCAGATCTGGCTTTGTACGCGTCGCCGAATTATCCCGGTTACCTGTTTTGCACCAGCGACTCGAGCGCCTGGTCCAGCGGGCAGGAGAGCAGTTGCACCAGCGGCTTTGAAGATTCCGCCACGGACATCCTCACCGCGGCCGGTGGCACCAGCTTCGACGGGCCGATCTTTTCCGGGATTCTGGCCTTGATCAACCAGAAGCGGGGATATGCCACCGGCCAAGGTCTGATCAACCCCACGCTCTACACACTGGCTGCGGTACCCGCCACCTACTCCGCTGCATTCCATGACATCACTAGTGGGAACAACGATTGCTCGGCTGGTTCGGTCTTCTGCGGCAGCCAGTCAGGCGGATTTTCCGCCGCAAAGGGCTACGACCTGGTGAGTGGTTTGGGGTCAGTTGATGCCGACCAACTAGCAAACGTTTGGCCAGTCAGTTCCGTCACTTCGACGCTGACGGCGACAACTACAACCATAACGCCGTCAAACACCGCACCGAATGTCGGCGCATCCGATTCCTTCACCATCACTGTTGCAGCTGCCTCCGGCACTCCGACAGGCAGTATCACGGTGACTGTCGACACCAACACGCCGGTGACCGAGACGTTGACATCGAACGGAACCTACGTCTACACCACGTCGTTCTCGACCGCGGGTGCGCACACGATCGTCGCTGCCTACGTGGCTGACTCCACCTATGCGGCCTCCAGCGCCAGCGTTACGGTAAATGTTGCGGCGGTCAGCTCCGGCACTGGGACGATCGCGCTTACGTCGGCTCCCAGCACTCTGACGGTAACCCAGGGCAGCACAGGTACTGAGACCATCACCGTGACTCCGGCCAGCGGCTACACAGGCACCGTCTTCTTGACGCTCCCCAATCTGCCCTCATCGCTTCAGAATCTTTGCGGCGGGTTTTCGAACTCGAACACTGACGGCGACGGAGTAGTGCCGATCAGCAGCGCCACTACGCCTGAGACCAACACCATGACCCTGGACACCAACGCCGCCGATTGCGCATCGGAGGACGACATGCGCAGGACAGGCATGAGGCCGTTGCGTACTTTGCGTGCGGGCAAGACTGCACAAAACACTCCCCCGAGGAACGGAGGCGGTAGTCCTTTACCGCTGACAGTGGCCTTTGCCGGCCTGCTGCTGGTGGGCTGCATGGGGCGCGCCTCACGCAAGTTGCGCGGACTTGCCGGGCTTATCGTTCTGGCAACCGTTGGGCTGGCGGTTTCGGCCTGTGGCGGCAGCGTGTCTACCACCGTCTCCGACCCGCCCAAGGGAACTTACTCCCTCACGGTCACCGGGACTGACTCGGTCACGTCAACCATCACCAGCAGCACGACGTTCTCTTTCGTGATCAACTAAACGCGGCTCAACCAAACGGCCAAGGGGCAGACATTCGATGCGGATGGCTGTCCCTTTCTGCGTGCGAAAACCAGCCTTTATTCGCGAGGGGTATGATGCCAGCATGAGTTGTCCACAGGGCAGAGGTCTTTTCCCGGCAATCATTCTCGCGTTTACGGCGCAGTTTGCCTGGCCGGCGAATGCGATTCCCGGTGTACCGCCGATCCTGACTTCAGGCCAGATCGTGGAGCAGATCCAGCAGCACAACAAGGCGCGGTCAGAGGTGCTGAAACAGTACAAGGCTCTGCGCCACTACCAGGTGGAATACCGGGGGTTCTCGGCCAAAATAGGCGCAAAGATGGACGTAGAGGTGAACTACGACGCCGCAACGGGAAAGAGCTTTCGCATTATTTCGCAGAGTGGTTCCCGCCTTCTTTGCGATAAAGTTCTCAAGCGTGCCGTGGACAGCGAAAAGGAAGCCTCGCAGGACAAGGGGTCAACGGCTCTGACAGAGTCGAACTATCGATTTCAACTGGCGGGAAACGAAATTGTGGCGGGCCGGCCGGCATACATTCTGGATGTTCAGCCGCTCACGGCGAGCAAGTTTCTCTATCGCGGAAAAATCTGGGTCGATGCGACGGATTTTGCGGTTGTCAAGATGGAGACAGAGCCTGCCAAAAATCCTTCATTCTGGATATCGAAAACGCTGATCCACTCTACCAGCACAGAGACCGACGGCTTTTGGCTGCCGCAACAATTACGCAGCGAGACCAAGGTGCGCATCGGCGGGACCGCCGTGCTGACGATCGACTATGGAACGTATGCTGTTGTACCGGACGTGGCGTTGTTGGGAGTGACGCCTTGAACGGACGCGAAGCTGAGTTGATTAATGGCTGCTGACCAGCATGAGTCCATCAACCCATGAGCGGCACGAACTGCCGGTGGCGAGTTTCCACGTCGAGCCGTCAGAGTAAGTCACGGAGTTCAGGTCGATCACTGTAACCGCAGTAAGCCCCGGAACCGCGAGGTCAGTCGAGCTCTCCTTGCCCGTTCCGGAAGGGAACCTCACGTCAATGTTTTTCGCCCCGTCAGAGGAGTCCTCGGTCGACATGGCCGGCATGTAGCGAGCTTTATTGCTGAATCCGCGCACCGTGACATTAGCCGCCACGATTCGTCTGGAATCAGAATCGCTGATGCTCAGATGGAGCCTCTGCCCAGGATTTTGGACGCGCTTGCCGTTTACCTCGATCATGTCTCCGCCGGGCGCGTGCCTGGCATGAAGCGAAATCGGACAGCTGTTGGCCAATGCGTTTGCGACCGCTTTCAGAGCTTCTTCCTGGCTAGTGGTTCGAGTAGTCCAGACGATTGATCCATCTGATCCATCCGGCGCAGTACTGGTAACTGCTGTGTGCATCTCAACCTGGGGCTGGCTCTGGCCTTGGGGCTGGCTCTG
>Ga0302325_10030171_pt1 | contig 11186 bp, 11 predicted proteins | sample Palsa_T0_2_FD_201948 | JGI IMG/M metagenome (GOLD analysis project Ga0302325, IMG submission 201948) | Peat permafrost microbial communities from Stordalen Mire near Abisko, Sweden - Palsa_T0_2 | ecosystem: Environmental > Terrestrial > Soil > Palsa > Peat permafrost | place: Sweden: Abisko...
ACCTGGCCCGAGTCGGTGTATCGATCGCCGATCTGGTGAAAGCCATTAATAGGCAGGAAAGCAAGATCAAATGGGCCATAGGCTCTGGCAATGTCCCACCACCCGCCATGCCATAGTGTATCGCCGCAATGGATGATGCGCTTTCCGCCGCCTTCCAACACCCACGAAACCTGCGGACTGCCCAACCCATCCGACGCGGGCACGCAGCGGGCCACGAAAGCCCCATTACTGCGGGAGACGAAAACCGGTTCATGAAGGCGCGCAGGTTGGACGTTGACAATTCTGTTGTCGAAGAAACGCGCGACCTCGTCATTGCTTACAAGGTAGCCATGCTCGCCGAGGATGGGTTTCAACGCAGCAGGATCGCAATGATCGCTATGGTGATGTGTAACCAACGCGAAGCGACGGGATGCAGTGCTCGCGAGCTCAGGGCCGGGCGCATCGTCGTTCGCATTCGGTGCTCTTGCGTCGATGAATATTGCCGTATCGTCCAGCTCGAGCTTAACGCCGGCCCACGCAAGGCGTTGAATTTTTATTGCTGTCGTTCCGGTCTCATGCGTTGCACCGTGCGCCGCCGCTGCGATCAACGGCGCGGCGCCGGCCGCCAAAATGATCGCACGGCGTTCGATATCAATGGTCTTCGACATAGTGCACCTTCGGATTGACAACTCAACACGCTGACATGAGATTCCTGGAATTTCGACAACCGAAAACCCCGCCGGCAAATGCTCTAGAACCGTTCCTCGCCTTCATGACGAAATGAATCCGGAAAATCGCGGTAGAGCGCGACAGTCAGATTGCACGCCTGTGAATTGACATTAAAATGCGCGGTCTCTGTTGGCTCACGCCGCTGCGCCAAATCCCGGGTTTCCATCACAACGTGAAACTCTCCAAGCTCACGCGGTCCGAATCCGAGCTTTCGGCGCGCAAGGCGCCAACTCTCGAATGACCCTGTTCCCTTCAGACGATCCATGTAAGTGTGAAATACTCGCGCGAATTCCAAATCTTTCGTTCCCGGCTTCAGGTCGAACAATGTGTGGTAAAGGTCCATAGGGTTTCCTTGCCTTTTGACGCTCCGATAGGAGCCGACTTCGAGGTCCTGCCTGCTTACTTGGGCATGAGACTCAGTGGTTTGGAGATTCGTTTGACCTCGAGCACAATTGCACCGAGTTGTCCGCACGATTGGTCGGAGCTGCTTTCACTCCAGGGAGATTCCTTCTTGCTCGAACACACGCGCAACCGCGGGCCGCTCAAGCATGCGCTTGCTGTGGTTGCTCCACGCAGCATATTTTCTCATATCCAACTCCAGCCTGTTCCCCCAGCGATAAATCGTGATGAGATAGGTGTCGGCTACGGAATAATGATCCGGGACAGCCCAGTCCCGACCGTCAGCCAGCAGCGATTCGATATAGTCGAACCGCTTGAGGAGGGACGCCTTTCCACCAGCCGAGACGCTTGCATAATCTTTTTCGGACAAGACGAAGCGTTCCGGGCGCCAAATCTGGGCGATCGAGTTGCCGTGGACAGTGCCGGACAAGAAACCCAACCACTCCATACAGCGTGCCTCCCCTTCCGGCATGGGCGGCAGCAATCGTGCCTCGGGATATTTCCGCCCGAGATAGACAAGTATCGCATTCGCCTCGGTCAGCAGATCGTCCATTCCGCCAATGTTGCCGGGCACACCGAGCAATGCCGGCACATATCCTTTGGGGTTGATCTTCTTCCAAGCCGGAGAATTCGTGCCTTCCCCAGTCTTGACGACCTCCTTTTCATAAGGGACGCCAACTTCCTCCAGCGCGATGTGCACGGTGAGCGAACAAGCTCCCGGAGAATAGAAAAACTTCAGCACATTTGCCTCCGGACAGGTGACTCTGTTCACATTATAGCCACGCCTGCATTCGAGTAGTCGCGTCTGTGACACGGCGCTTATGCGCCGAGCGCGGATCAACCCACGAGTTCGTCTTGCGTCTCTTATCGATAGACCGCTGCGTTCAAGTTTTCTCGACATATCCAGGTCGTGCGCAGCGACGTCGCTTGCCGAATTCCATCTCGTCGGCTGTCTCGGCCGACGGTAGCGCGAACGATAATTCCCAAGCCGAAATGGATCCATGACAAGGGGCCGATACCGCGATCGAGCAATTTTACAATCGGTCCCGTTGGCCCTCTCGTGACTTACATTATTGGAGCATATGGACCTGTCCTGTACGTCTAACGATCGTAGCCTTGGATATCTTTTCGCAGCCAATCCGAGATCGCATAGCTGCATGGCGTTACTTTGAAATTTTGGGTTTTGACCAAACTCGTTGCGACGATGCAATGTAGGCTTGAGAGTCGTTTGATCGTCTCGACGGACGCGGACGCGTTGCTTAGGAACGGAAATGTTTTGCATCCAAAAATTGACGTCTCAAATCGCGCCGTCGGCCAAAATGTGCGGCAAACCTTCGTTGCGACTACCGGCGCATTCAAAGGAGGGGACGTGACATTTATTCCCTGCGACAGCGACTGGGAGACGCGAATTCGGGATAGCTTTGGTCGGCAATTCTTTATGGTGGAGCTTGAGGCACACATTTGTCGCGCTGAGCCGGGTCACGTGGAGCTATCTGTTGCATTTCGCGAAGCGCTCGCGCAACAGCACGGATATTTTCATGCCGGAGTCTTGGCTTCAATCGCAGACAGTGCTGGAGGATATGCCGGTTATTCCCTTTTTCCCAAGAACAGCTCTGTGCTCACGGTTGAGTTTAAACTCAATCTGTTGCGGCCTGCGCAAGGTGACAGGCTGCGGGCGATTGGGCAGGTTGTTAAACTTGGCCGGACGTTGAGCTTTTGCGACTTGTCGGTTCTTGCGAACAATGCCGGTTCTGAAATCCTTTGTGCATCCGGACAGCAGACCCTGATTTGCCTCCACGACCGGATCGACGGGCGATGAGCGACTGGCTCGCACTTTATTCGCGCAGAGTTCCGCCACGCGGAGTATGCCGACGTTACGAGATGAAAGGATGCACGATGTCGGGTTTGTCGGACGACAGGGATGCACAGGCGGAGAGGCGCGCGATTGTCTTCCCGCCGACCCACACCAGAAGCAGTCTGGCAATTGAGGATGTGTGACGATGCGTGATCTTACAGACGGCCTTCCCTCCTATTCGATTGCCCGCCAAAATCGTCGAGCACTTTACGATGAGGCCACGGTGCATGCGATCCTGGATCGCGGCTTGGTTGCGCATGTCGGCTTTTTGGCGGCCGAGAGACCTATGGTCATCCCCATGGTTTACGGACGTGACGGGAACATTTTGTATATTCACGGCGCGAGCACGACGCGGATCATCAAGGACGTTTCGGAAGGCGTGCCGGTCTGTCTGACGGTGACACACATCGATGGAATCGTCGCCGCGCGATCGGCATTCCACCATTCCATGAATTTCCGCAGCGCCGTCGTCCATGGCAGAGCGCGGCATGTGACGGATTTGGATGAGCGCGAGCGGGCGATGAAACTCATCACGGAACACCTTCTCCCCGGTCGCTATGCCGAGGTCCGGCCGATGCTGGCCAAGGAGAGAAAGGCGACGGGCGTGCTGGCGCTTACGATCGAGGCCGCCTCCGCGAAGGTTCGCAGCGGCAGCCCCGTCGATGACGACGAAGACTACGCGCTGTCGGTCTGGGCCGGGGTGATTCCGATCACGACTGCTCTTGGTCAACCGATTGACGACAACCGCGTACCCTCCACCGCGCCCTACCCGTCGTCGCTCGAGGCCGCGCGCCGCAAATTCGTTTGATCTAATCTAACAAGGCATAGGCAAATGCGAAATGCCGCTCTGCCTAGACTTTGGCAGCGATCACTTCGATCTCGAGAAGCCATTCCGGCAAGAAAAGCTGCGGAACGAAAACAAATGTCGCGCAGGGGCGATGCTTACCCAAATATTTTCTCCGCTCCGATCTCATATCGCTGCCGGACTGGCCAACCACCATATACGTCACCAGCTTCACGATATCCGGATAATCCATCTCGTGAGCCTTGAGAATTAAGCCTATGTTCTGAAAAACTTGCTCGGCCTTTTCTGCCGCCGTTGCTCCCAACGATCCGTCTGGTCGTATCCCAACCTGTCCCGACATCAATAAAACTCTGGCGCCAGTGGGAATGAGCGCGGCGTGGCGAATATGATCCCGCCGGTTCTACAACACCCGCCGGATCAGAAAAGATAATGTCGGTCGTCATATGCAATATCCTTGTATCCTGCGGCGCATTAGAGATGGATGAACGCAAATTTCGAAAAACGAATGCGGCCGAACGTAAGCGCTTGCAATTTTGGCGGCTCGGGAACGCGCATTTGCCGCGGACCCCGGACTTCGCGTCCGCCGTATATCATCAATGCTCTTGTGCAGTTAGTTCCACAAAAGGCATTGACTGAGTGCCACTTCCGGCGCCCGGGTGTGCGTTCACCCCGCCATATGCCGCAATTGAAATTCGGGAAATTGGGACATCTCAGACCGGAGCGTTTATGCTCTTTCCGCAACCGGTCGGCGTAGAATGGTGAAACGAGCGGACATCGAGATTCGCCTTCTGTGCAGGACGGACGTGCCGCACTCGGCTGCAGTTGCCCGTGCCGAAGGCTGGAATCAAACCGAATCGGATTGGCTCGCGCTGCTCAGGCATTCTCCCGAGGGATGCTTTGCCGCGACGTCTAATGGCATGCCGGTTGGCGCCGTCACAACAATCAGGCATGGACGCAAGCTTGCGTGGATAGGCATGATGGTCGTGCAGCCCGAATTTCGCGGTCGCGGCGTCGGCAAAAGGTTGATGCGAGCCGCCCTCGACCATTTGCGCCAAGCTCAAATAGAAACGGTAAAGCTCGACGCGACGCCCGCCGGCCTGAATCTCTACCATTCGCTTGGCTTCACCGCGCAATTGGTAATTCAGCGCTGGGAACTGGTTTCGGAGACATTGCCTCAGGTCGACGAGAGTTCTGCCCAGCAGTCCGCCGATCAGTTGCGACCGGCGATTCACGCATTGGACCGGATGGCCTTCGGGGCGAACCGAAGCGCATTGTTGGACGATCTCCTGGATCGCCGTTTCATCGAGGCGACGGTTACAATGCCGTCTCATACCCCTGTCGCCCTGGGATACGGAATTGCGCGCCGAGGCGCCGTCGCGTTCTATTTGGGCCCGATCGTGGCGCGCGAGGAAAGCGTCGCAGTTGGCGTCTTGGATTCCCTTCTCGGCCGGTTGCGCGGCAGGAGAGTGTTTCTCGACCTCCTCGCGCACGACGATGACAGAGCGAACTTTCTAGTCGCGCGCGGGTTCGCGATACAGCGCTCTCTTTCGCGAATGAGTTATGGCAAGTTGAACTCCGCGGCGACGTCCCGACTAATATTCTCCAGTGCAGGCCCGGAACTGGGATAAAAAGTTTCCTGGCGCGTGCGCAGCGCCGCGTCAGACGTTTGCGTGACGAAAGTATCACCGCCGCCGACGTCAGCGTCGTCGATCCCGACGCTGTTGGCCGGCACATGACGTTTGTGGTCGAGGTGACGCTCGAGCGCGAGAAATCGGCGCCATGCGACGTCTTCAAGAAGAGAGAATGCGCGGCTCCGAAGGTCCAGCAGTGTTATTGCATGATGGGCGACGGAGATTTCATTCTCATCGTAACTGCCGCGGACATGGCCGAATACGAAGCGATTTCGGCGCGGCTTTTTCTGGATGACGCCAACGTCAGGCGGTTTCGAACGAGCCTGGTAATGGGACGCCTCAAGGTGTCCTTGGCATTACCTGTCCGAGATTCCTGATGCCTGTACCGCGTCGAAGCTCGAGCGTTTGCGGTGTACTCCTTATCGAAAACGGGCTAGGAGAGTTTGCTCCGTGCGAATCTCGCGCGGAGTGCGCCCGGCCACAGCCTTGAAGACCCGGTTCATGTGGCTCTGGTCGCAAAAGCCGGTCGCCAAGGCGATTTCCACCGTTGGCGTTTCGGTACTCCGTAACAGAACGATCGCGCGCTCTACCCGATTGCGCCGAATGGTCTCGTGCAGCCCTTCGCCTGTTGCGTAGCGGTAGGACCGCGCGAGCCAAGCGGGATGAAGGCCTAGCCGGTGAGCGATCTCGGCCGTTGAAGGTGACTTCTCGCCGTCTATGAGCTTCAACACATCGCTAAGCCATGCCGGCTGTGCTTGCCCGTCATGTGCGAGCGCAAGCTGAAGAAATGCGGCCGTCGCTTCCGCGACTTCGGTTTCGGTCAGTAAAGTATTTCCCCATGTCGACGCCAAGGCGCGGGCTGACGCGCCGATGCGACCACCAATCCAGCTTCGAGATCGCTCGAGCGCCGGATCAAAGTGGACGGACCTGACCCAATCCTGGTCGAACTCGATGGAAACCGTCTCCATCCCGTGATCGCCGATACAATTGGCGTGACAGGTTCCAGCGGGATGCAGCACCGCTGACGGACCAACAATGCGAGCCTCGCTTCCATCATAGCGCTCCACATAGTCCCCGAGCATGGGGAGCATCAGGAAGGGCCATTCATGCCGGTGCTCGCCTATAACCTGATCGGGCGGATGGACCACCCAAACTCCGCGCGCACCAGAAAACGCTCGGACGCTTCGTTCGAGACCATGAAACCGGCGGTTGGTGAACGCGCTCACCTTCGAAACGTCCAATACTGATCAACGGCGAAAGCCAATATACGCGATGCAAAGCGATAAGAAAGTTACGCAGCATGCTTCGGCACATAACATTTGCTTGTGCACCAGGCGTTTGTCTTGCCCTCTGGCTGGGCGTGACGGCATCCACTGCCGCGCCCTTATCTCCGGTCGACGCCGTCGCACGCGTCTTGGTATCCGCACGAAATGCCTATGGCTGGGCGGACCGGGACCATTTCGGCGTGCTGGTCGAAACGGGGAGCGAACAAGCATCCGGTCTCAAGGGGCGCTGGCGCAGGGCCCAAGACATCGCTACCGGCCGCATGCACGAGGCAGTAGACTTTGGAGTGTATCGATCAGCTGAAGTCTGGGATGGACAAAATCATTGGCGGCAGGACCATTCGGGCGGCGTCCATGCGCTGAACTCCACATTCGCACGCTCCAACGCCGCAACGGCTATGTGGCTCGCGCAGTACGGGTTCCTGCGCTCCGACGCGGGCGGCGCGCGCCTTGAGTATCTGAACACGCATCAAGCCGACCGGGGAACATACGAGACGCTTCTTGCCACACCACCGGGCGGGCAGCCAGTCGAACTATGGTTCGATATCTCGACGGGTTTGTTGGCGAGAAGCATCTGGGTGATGCCCGTCGAAATCACCACGGTTCGCTACGAGGACTATCGGCGCGTGGGCAGGCTCTTGGTACCTTTCAAGGTCGTCAGTCAGGAGGAGGATTCCGTACCCGACATCGTCACCCTGGACCGCGCCGAATTCGTCAAGCAGCCGGAAAGGAATGAATTCGCGGCGCCCCCGGCGCCTGACGACTGGTCTGTCGCGGGCGGCGTTGCGACAGTACCGATCTCGTATGACGGCGACATCGTGATCGAGGCCATGCTGAACGGCAAGGGTCCGTACGGTTTCATCCTCGATACCGGCGGCCACGACATTCTGACGCCCGAGGCCGCCACAGCGCTTAGTCTGACCGGAACGGGTGCGGGCTCATCGGGCGGTTCGGGCGCCGGAAAGCTTTCGCAGCAATACACGCGCGTCGGTCGCGTCGACATTGGCGGTGTTACGCTTCGCGATCAATCCTTCTTCATCGTTCCCCTACAATACAGCGCCGTCGAAATGGGGGCCAAGCCTCCGCTCGCAGGCATCCTCGGCGTCGAACTGTTCGAGCGCTTTGCGATGGAGCTGAACTATCGCGCCCGCACCTTGACGTTGCGGCCGATCATGAATGCCCCCGAAGGCCGCGGCGTTCCTGTTGCGATTACGTTTACGGATGACCAACCGATCTACACCGCGAAGATCGACGGTATCGCGGGCGACAACGGTCTTGATACCGGCAACGCAGGCGCATTGGTTGTCCAGGGGCGCTGGGCCGAGGCCAACGGTCTTGCACAACAGATGCGCAAAGGGCTTGCATCGGCTGGTTTCGGTGCCGGTGGCATTTCGCAGAACCGGGCAGTCCGCGCCGATGTAGAAGTGGCCGGTGTTAATTTTCCCCGTATGATCGCCAGCTATTCCGAGGACAAAAAGGGTGCTTTCTCCTCGCGCACAGAGGCAGGCAATATCGGCAATCAGATATACACGAATTTCACGCTTGATTTCGACTATGGCCGCAACACGGTGTGGTTCGATCCAGTCCCCGGTGAGCCGCAACAGCCGGTGCCATATGCGAGGGCGGGAATGAGCGTATACAAACAGGCGCCTAGCTCTTTTGTCGTCGCGACCGTCCTGCCCGGCGGGCCGGCCGCGCAAGCGGGTATCGCAGTCGGCGACCAAATTGTTGCAGTGAATAACATTCCGGCGGACACACTGTCCGGTTGGGATATGCGGCGACTCGTGCGCCAACCACCTGGAACGAAACTCACGCTCGACGTTACGCGTCAAGGCAAAAAAAGCATGGCCGTCGTGACATTGCGCGAACTGTTGCCGTAGAAAAGTTAGAGCGGGCAGACCGCATGCTTGCAAACTCCGACCTCCAGTTCGAGGCCGAAGCGGAGGTCGCCGGCCAGGAGATGGAAAACGACGGGAGCTTCTCTCTGCCATAAATCGGGTGCGGTGATGACCATAATTCTAAATCACTGCCGAGCGTGGCTAAGTGCGGCTTCTCGACGGTCGGCGCTTTTCAACAACCTTTCAGCTCAGCCGCATCTTTTGCATCAATTTCTGAAATTGAGGATCTGAACGCAGCGGGGCCATCTCCGGGTCCACATTCAATTGCGCTATATAGTTTTCATGGCGCCTATAAGACATGTTCGGCCATTCCATCGCTCGCGCCTTGTGGTCCAACGCCAGATAAACGGCTGCGACCCGATAGTCCACGACCTGCCCCGAATTGCGAGTGGCAAACAATTCGGCAAGCATCCCCTGTGCGAGATCGCGCTTGCCGGTCATCGCATGCGCGTATGCCAATCCGGCAAACGCGCCGCCATTGTGTTCTTCAGTTGTTTTTTGGAGTTCCGGAATTGCCTTGTCGTATTGCCCGGCGCGCGCATAAATCAACCCCAGATAAAATCGTACCGTCAGGTTGTCCTGCAGTGCGAGCGACTTTTGACAGTATTGCGCCGCGGTGTCGTAGCGACGCATCCAGAAATTGACTCTCGCCAGAGCAAAGTCAGTTGTGGCGGAAGTCGCCAACGTGTCCGCCTTCGTTTCTTGAGCAAGCGCCTCAGGAAAACGACCCATGTCGCCGAGAAACGCCGCATAATTGGCATGTGCAGCCCCGTTGTTCGGGTCGAGTTCCAAGCCGGCTCTGTATTCGCGATCTGCTGTGGGCCAGTCGTAGTCAAGATTGTAGGCGATCGCAGCGGTCATCAAGTGTGCATCCGGAAGATTCGGATCAATTGCAATCGCCTTGCGCAGGGCAGATCTAACAGGCGGAATCGCTTCGGAGTCCGTCGCGGCACCGGGGTTGGAATAACCCAAAGTCAGCCAGGCGCGAGCCATGTCGACATAAGCCAAGGCAAATTTGGGATCAGCCTTGATTGCCAGTTCGTAGAGTCTGATCGCCTCGCGACCGTTCGAGAATGTACCGCCGGTGCGGGGATCGCTCTTACTTAGATAATCCTGGGCCTTGATGAAATATGCGTTGGCTTGGAGATTGTGGGAGTAGGTCTTCGTTGGCATATCGGCCGCCAATGCAGGCGCCACCGTTGTTACGACGAGCGTAATAACCGCAAACAGCAACACCCGGGTTTTCACGGCTCCTTCCTGCTTCGACTCGCTGTCCGGATCGACAAAAACGGCCGCGTCGCAATCCAGAATCGCAGTGAACCACGTCAATGAGCGGCGCCCAATTCACGTTGATGTGAGAGTGTGACGATTCGATTCCATAACCCGACGATTGCCGCGGTCAGAAACAAGTTGGTGCAAAAGTACCAATTCATGGAATATTTCGCAGATCAAACAAATCAAAAGCGAAACGGAGAGACTCCACATATGCAAAGGCCGCACGGCATTTTAATCCAGATGGCCTCGAATCAAATTGACTCCAATTCGTAGCCGGTGGGGAAAATGTGGCGTGATGCGACTTGTCGATCGGGACAGCTAAATTTCTTCTTCGTGAAATGCTGAGGCATCGTGCCGTGCTCGACGGATGGCTGTTGCGCATCGGCGACGGTCACAGGCATGGTTCACGTAAGCGTGGAACAGTGAGTATTGGCGATTGAGACTTGATCGCGTAGATTTGCGATCTCGACAATTGCAGAATTTGGAGATCGTCGAACATGTGGAAGAATGCAATCGTTTTAGTAATTGCAAATGTGATCGCTGGCAATGCCGCGAGTGCGGCGGTTGTAGACTCAAACGCCAGCGGATTTTCGATCGAGCAGCAAATTCATATCGCGACGCCGCCCGATAAGGTTTACGCCGCCTTGGTCCAACCCCAGAAGTGGTGGGATCCGCGGCACACATATTCCCATGACGCCGCAAATCTCTCGCTCGACCCAAAAGCGGGTGGGTGTTGGTGCGAGAGACTATCTGACGGGGGAACTGTTCAGCATCTGGTCGTAGTTTTCGCGGACCCGGGAAAGATGTTGCGGGTGCGTGGTGCCTTGGGCCCTTTACAGGCGACCGGCGGCGATGGGGCATTCACGTGGACATTGAAATCTGACGGGCAAGCTACCGATCTCACACTTGCCGTTCAGTTTGGCGGTTATATGAAAGGAGGCTTTACGGACCTTTCCGGAGCGGTCGATCAAGTGCTCGGTGACCAAAACGCGCGACTGAAATCTTTCGTGGAAACGGGCCAGCCCAATAGCGTCCACTAACTCGCGCACGCCATCACCCGAGCGGTGGACCTACCCACACGCTAAGCGTTGGAGTCGAAACCGCAAGACGAGGTTAAGTCGGGCTAAGGCGCTTGTCCGGATAGCCGGTGGGGTCTTAATGTCGTTGGGGTCATGCGAGTTCAATAGCGAGTCCAATTGGCCTTCCTCGAACGATTCATTTGGCAGCCGTGACCGTAGATCTAGAGCATCGGAGCGTCATTAGGAATCGCAAGGGGGATTCCCAGAGGGTGGCAAATCATGATTCACCGTGTTCGGAGGTGAACCATGGGCA
>Ga0302325_10030172_pt1 | contig 11186 bp, 8 predicted proteins | sample Palsa_T0_2_FD_201948 | JGI IMG/M metagenome (GOLD analysis project Ga0302325, IMG submission 201948) | Peat permafrost microbial communities from Stordalen Mire near Abisko, Sweden - Palsa_T0_2 | ecosystem: Environmental > Terrestrial > Soil > Palsa > Peat permafrost | place: Sweden: Abisko...
CGGGTATGCGCGCCGCTGTCCCGCGGGCTGGGTGGACTGGTATGCGCGCCGCTGTCCCGCGGGCTGGCGTGCGGTCCGCTGTCGGCGGCTCGGTACCCTTGCGGGCTGCCGCTGGTGTAATTGCCGTTGGGGTAGCTCCCGGTGGGGTAGCTCCCGGTGGGGTAGCTCCCGCTGGGATCGCTGGGATAGCTGCCGGTGGGATAGCTGCCGCTGGAGCGGCCGCTGCTGGGATAGCTGCCGCTCGGATAGCCACCGGTGCTGCCGCGTGGTCGGTCTCGATCGGCGCTCCGGTAAGACCTGCTGTCTTGGGTCGGCGCCGCCTGCCGGGAGAAGGAGGGGCTGGTCAGGGGATCGTCGTCATCGGGTGACGGCGCATCCGGCCGCCTCGCCGAGGGCGTGTTCGCGAGGCTGGTGAGCATGGCCAGGCTGGGCTCTCCGGCGGGGGGCGGCGCGGCTGGGCGCGGCCGGCCGCGGACGGGGAGCACTTCCGTGTGCTCCTGATGCCGGTCACGGCGCCTGGGTGCGACGGACTCGCGTTCCGGCAGCGGCTTGGGCGGCCCGGACGGCGCAGCCGCCGACCGGCCCGGCGGCGCGGCTGCGGGCCGCTGCCGGGCGGGCTGAGCCGACTTGGCCTGGGGAGGCTTCGGCTGGACTGGCTTCGGCTGGACGGGCTTGGCCTGCGCCGGGCTGGACGCCGCTGGAAGGTCCTTGGCGGAGGACGGCTGCGCCGTGCGGGCCGTGGTGGCCAGCGGCTTGTCGGCGGACAACTCGGCCCAGTACTGCTCGTCGGACAGCTTGTCCCACTCGGTGCTCGGCCAGTCGTCATCGTCTCCGCGCTTGCTGCTGCGCGACTGCCGGGACCGGTTCTTGGCCGGCGCCTGCGGCTTGCTGGCCGGCGCGGGGGTGTCGGTGCGGATCCGCGGAAAGACGTCCGAGTCGGTGAGCGCGGAATCGTCTTCGGGCTCGGCGGCGAAATTGCGCCCACCCGACGCCGACGTGCTGTCGGTCATCGCGGGAGAGGGACCGGTGTCGTAAAGCTGCTCACGCGGCCCGGAGTCATAGCTGACCGTCTCGAACCCGCCGGTGTCATAGCCATCAGGCTGGCGGGGGCCAGGCCTGCGGCCCCGCGGCGCTGGGTAGTCGGGCGCGGCCGGGCGTGCGGGATAACCGCCGGGCTGATCGCGCTGGCCGCGCCCGGGCCGCCGGTCAGCGTACGCCGGTGGGCGCTCGTCATATCCGCGAAGCCGTTCCTCCGGTCCGCGAAGCCGTTCCTCCGGCCGGCGTGACGACTCCGCGCGCTCGCCGCCGCGCGGTCTTCTCAGCTCCTGGGCAGGGTTACGCCAGTGCCTGTCCCGGCCCGCAGAACGGACCCGGTCGCGGACAGCCCACCGACCGCCGTGCTCGTCCTGATCATCATCCTGACCCCGCCGAAAGGTGAGGAAAGCGGCGACCAGGATCACGACGATCACGGCGACGATACCGACCAGAAGCAGAGTCATCGCACCACCCAACAAGCCATGGCCTCATGGGCGGCACCAGCGAGGCACACGCGGCCATGGCGCGGGCCTTCCCCTGTATCACTGGCGCCCCGAATCCATCCAAGGCTGAAGCTACATGATCCGTTAGTCTGGCGGACCACTATGAGCCTTGTCATGCGTTTAAGGAATTTTTTGCCGAATCCGTTTACAGGCCGTGACGAAGCAATTACGGCTCGGCTGTGGCGGTGAACGTCCCGCGCGCGATCGCGGCCTGTGCGATCGCAGTCCATGCGGATTTCTCACTGGTGCCGGTGGGCAGCCGCAACTGGCCGCCAAGTGCATAAACAGTAAATCGGTAGCCGTGCGCACTATTGTGCGGGCACGGAGGGTCGTAACCCGCGGTGCCCTTGCTGTTCTCGGCCTGGCGTGCTCCCGGCGGAAGCTCCCCGTCCAGAAGTCCGGTCGTCTGCGGGCCTATATCAAAGACTATCCAATAGATATAGGGGGTGATCGGAGCTGAGGAATCATCTACCACAAGAGCGAACGATTTTGTGCCCGGCGGAGCCCCGGACCAATCAATGGCCGGACTCGTGCCGGCGCCATGACAGGTGTATCTCAGCGGCATTACGTTCCGGCCGAACTGTTGGCTGCTCACGGTCATCACGAGCGGCACATCTCCCAGAACTGCCTTCGTTCCGCCGACCAGTCCGCACCCACCGACCAGGCTGGCCGTGGCGACAGTGCTGGCCGTGGCGACAGTGACAGCGACAGCCCGCCCCGACCGACCGAGCACTCCACCCAACCGGCCCACTGCCTTCTCACCCTCGTCTGTCGCTTCAGCGCGTCCTCGCTGGCTGATCGTACGCCGTCGCGCGCTGTCGCTTAGTCGGGTTAGTCGGGCTGCCTGGAGTTGCCGAACATGATCTCGTCCCAGGAAGGCACGGACGACCGCCTGGAACGCCCTCCGGCTGCCTTCCTGACTGGCCGCTCGCGGGGCGCGGCAGGCGGCGGCGCAGCGCTCTCCTCCTCCGCGGCGGGCCTGGGCTCCGGCTCCGGTTCCGGCTGGGTCCGCGGTGCCGCGCCCTGGGCCGCGGCGGGCGGCCCGAGTGGGGCCAGTCTGGTGGCGATGGGGGTGACCGTGGCCCGGGTCACGGCCGCGGGGGCGCGCGGTGCCGCGGGCAGGTCGGCCTCGGGCAGCGACAGCCGGCCGGCGTCATCGTCGGCGGGCGTCACGTGCCGGCGCCGTGGGTCGAAGATCCACTCGGCCATGTGCGGCCGGCCGCCGGCCGTGAACATCAGCTGCACCTGCCAGTTGCCGTCCGCGCGCTTACGCGAGTCCCACAGCGCGTCCTCGGGACTCGCCCCGAACGTGGTCAGGCGCTCGGACACGATGTCGCCGAGCCTCGCTCCGGGTCCGGAGTCCCCGGGCTGGCGGACCGTCGCTCGCTGCGCCTCCTGCGCGCGGTACGCGCGTTCCGCGAGCACTGGGCCCTCGAACCGGCGGACACGCTCGATCGGCACCCCGGCCGCGTCAGCGATCTCGTCCGCCGTCTCTCCGGCACGGATCCGGTCCTGGATCTCCTTGGGTCGCAAGGGACTCTCCACTTCGATCTCGTACTGAGCGAGCCGGGAGAACTGCCCGCGCGCCACGATCCGCAGTCGGTCGTCGATCGGCAGCGAAAAGCGCCCACCACGTCCTGGTACCGCGAGGACGGCGTAACTGCCATCCTCACTCACCGCGACGAGGCGCAGTTCCTGCATCGGCGTCCCTTCTGCGCCGCCGACGCTGTCGGCGGGCGTGATGCCGCGCGAGGGGCCTAGCTCGGACTTCCCCCTCAGGCGAGTCTGTCGGGTCAGGGCCACTTCTGGCCAGCACCGTGCCGGCATGTCCCCGCAGAACTCCGCACACTATTGCCGGCGCCCGCGCCCGGCGGCAAAGAACCCGGATAGTCGCGGCCCCGATTCCGGAGGTATCGTGAAGGTATTATGTTCGGTAACAGAAGTATATTGGCCGAGCGGGCCCGGCCGGAGTCGATCCGCAGGTATCCGGGCGCGCCGTGGCTCGCCGTGGGCGTGGTGTGCTTCGGGGCCTTCATGGGCCAGCTCGACGCGAGCATCGTCACCCTGACGTTCCGCCCGATGCAGCTCGAATTCGGTGCGCCGCTCGCCGCCGTGCAGTGGGTGTCGCTGATCTACCTGCTGACGCTGGTCGCGTTGCTGGCGCCGATGGGCCGGATCTCCGATTCCCGCGGCCGCAAGCTCATCTACGGCTACGGATTCGTCGCCTTCACCCTCGCCTCGGCAGCCTGCGCCGTGGCCCCTTCGCTTCGCCTGCTCGTGGCGTTCCGCCTGGTACAGGCGATTGGGGCGGCGATGCTGCAGGCCAACAGCGTCGCGCTGGTGGCGACCAGCGTGCCGGAGTCGGCGATGCGGCGGGCGCTGGGCGTGCAGGCCGCGGCGCAGGCGCTCGGCCTGGCGCTCGGCCCCACCCTGGGCGGGATCCTGACCACGACCGCGGGCTGGCGCTCCGTCTACTGGATCAACGTGCCGGTCGGCTGCGCCGCGGTCGTCGCGAGCCGGTACCTGCTGCCCAGGACGAGGCAGTTCAGCCCAGGTGGCCACTTCGACTGGCCGGGCACGGCGCTGCTCGGCCTGGCCACGACGTGCCTGCTGCTGGCGCTGTCGGCGGCCAGCGGCCTGACCATGCCCGGATGGGCCGGTGCCGGGCTTGGCCTGGTGGCGGCGGCGGCCGCGGCTGGGTTCGCCGTGCGTGAAATCCGGGCCAGGTTCCCGCTGGTCCCGCGGGCGTTCCTGAAGAGCTGGCGGCTGGCCCTGGCGCTGGCCGGCGCGCTCTGCGGCTATCTGATGCTCTTCGGGCCGCTGGTGCTCATCCCCCAGGTCCTCGCGGTCTCGAGTGGAGAGGTCGAGGTCGGGCTGGTGCTGTCGGCTCTGCCCGTCGGTTTCGGCCTGGCGGCCCTGGGCGCTGATGCCGTGCTGCCCCGTGGCCTGGGCAACCGTTATCGCGGAGCGATTGGGGGCTGTATCTCTACTATCTCGCTCGGTATACTGGCCTTTATGCCGATGCCCAGTACGTGGATCGTCCTCCTGCTCGCCCTGGCCGGGGTGGGCCTGGGCGTGTTCGTGCCGGCCAACAACACGGTCATCATGCGCTCGGCCAGCCCGGCCTCGGCCGCGGTCCTGGGTGGCCTGGTCAACATGGCCAGGGGGATCGGCACGACGCTCGGTATAGCCCTGATCACCCTGGCCATGCACGCGACGGCGGGGGACGCCGCCGGGCCGGCTGCGGCGCATGGGGCCCGCCTCGCCGCCGTTGTGCTCGCCGTCGCGGGGGTGGCCGCCACCCTGACTGCCCTAGCATGGCGGACCATGAGCGGCACGGGCGGCAGCGCCCATGCCCGGGAGGAGGCGGCCGGTGCCGTCAGTTGACCTCGCCGATGTGGTCGCCCAGCTTCGCCGCGCCATGCGCCGCGCCGCCCGGGCGACCGATCCAGCGGCAACACTGTCTGTAGCCCAGCTCGAGATGCTGTCCTGCCTGGCGGAGAACCCCGGTGCCCGCCCGGGACAGCTAGCCCGGCTGCTGAGGCTGGCCCCAAGTTCGGTGGCCACGCTCACGCACGGCCTGCGCCGGGCCGACCTGGTCACCCGGACCGGGGGGCAAGGTGACCGGCGCACGGCCTGCCTGCGGCTCACGCCCGCCGGTGAGGCAGCGGTCATCCGCTGGAAGGTGCTCAACGAGGACCTCCTGCGGACCGCGTTCGCCGCGCTTCCTGAAGGCAGCCGCGGCACCATCCAGGTGGCCCTGGGCGCGCTGAGCGAACTGGCGGGCGCCGTGGACGCGCTGGCCGACGAGCAGCAGGCCGCGGCGTCATCGCCGCCGGCCATCTCGGCCTGATCCGGGCCGCCGGGACGCCCGGGAGCACTATCATCGCGAAGCGATGACAAACCAGCAGAGCATCGCGGAGCGATGACAAAGCATCCGCTGATCAGTGTTGTGCTTCCGGTCGCGGGGGTCGAAGAGTATCTGGCCGGATGCCTGGATTCGGTGCTGGGCCAGCCGCTGGCAGGCATCGAGGTGATCGCCGTCGACGACGCCTCACCGGACCGCTGCGGGGAAATCCTGGACACCCGGGCCAGCCTGGACCCGCGGCTGCGGGTGATCCATCTGGCGGAGAGCGTCGGGCCCGGGCCGGCCCGGGATCTGGGGCTGGCCCAGGCCACAGGTGAGTACGTCTGGTTCGTCGACCCCGACGACCTGCTCACCGCCGGAGCGATGGAAGCTGTCGGCCGGGCGCTCGCGGATACCCACCCCGACGTGCTGCTCATCGACTATCGGAGCCTGCACGCGTCAGGCCGGACGGAGCCGAGCCTGGGTGGCAGCCTGCGGGGATATAGGGGGACCGGCACGCTCGCGCAATGGCCGGCCCTGATCAACCGGACCATGACGTCGTGGAGCAAGCTGATCCGCCGGGAGTTCTTTGGGCAGGTCGGGGTGCCGTTTCCGGCCGGCATCCACGAGGACGTGCCCGTGACCTGCGCCGTCCTGCTGAGCGCGGGTCGCATCGCGGTACTGGACCGGGTCTGCTACCTCTACCGGCGCCGCCAGCGGTCGTTCCTGGCCACCAAGAGCATGGGCCACTTCGCCATCTTCGCCTCCTACGCCCAGGTGTTCGCCATCATGGACGAGACGTGCTGGCCGGCTGACCGGCCGCCGATCACCGCCGCCGTCCGCCAGGCCGCGTTCACCAGGGCCATAGAGCACTACAGCACCGTCCTGTCCAGCGGGCTGGTCCCCGGCCGGGCGCGTCGTGACTACTTCCACCACATGGCGGCTGACTTCAGGCGCTACCGGCCCGCCGGCTATCTGGCCCCGCCCGGCGCTCGCGGCACAAAATTTCATCTGGTCGAGCGGGACGCGTGGTGGCGATACGCCATCCTGGAGCCACTGAACCAGGCCCGGGTCGCGGCCCGCCGGGCGCTGCGACCCGGCCCGCAGGAAAACCCCGGGCCCGCGGCGTTTTCCCAGGAGCCGGAGGGCGGTTGACTATATGCGCCACCACTGGATCGGCCTCGGCCTGGCCATCACTTTGGGGCTGGCGCTGTTCTTCGGCGGCGGCTGGGGAGTGGCGCAGATGTCCAACCTGTCGGCCGAGGGCCTGACCGTGACCAGCGTTCGCGGCGTAGCCGCGCTCGGTGTCCTGACCGTCGTGGGCCTGCTGCTCGGCGTCCTGATGGTCGCGCCCCGGGTTTCGCCGCTGGCGGCGGGGCTGCCCGGGCTGGTGTTCCTGGCCTGGACCGGCCTCCTGGGCCTGAGCGGCACGCTGGCCGTCAGGCTGATCCCGATGAGCACGGAGCCCGCCGGGATCGGCTTCCAGATGATGCTGGTGAGCGGCGTGCTGGCGCTGCTCGGCTTCGCCATGATCATCCCGCTGTTCGTGCCCTCGCGCTGGTGGCAGGACCGCGGGGACGACGACGATGGGCAGCAGACCCGGGGCGGGGGCGGAGATAGGGGCGGGGACAGGGGCGAGGACGCAGGCCTGGGCCCGCGCCGTCCCCGCCGCCCTCCCCGCCGCCCTCCCCAGCCGCCTGGCCTGCTCCAGGAGTAGGCCAGGCCCGGGCGGGCGGCCTAGTGCGCGGCGGAGAACTGCTCGCTCTCGGTGGAGCCGGTCAGCGCGACGGTCGAAGCGTCGGGCGTGATGGCCGAGGTGACCAGGTCGAAGTAGCCGGTACCGACCTCACGCTGGTGGCGGGTGGCCGTGTAGCCGGCCGACTCGGCGGCGAACTCGGCGTCCTGGAGCCGCACGTAGGCGGGCATGCCCTCGGCGGCGTAGCCGCGGGCCAGGTCGAACATCGAGTAGTTCAGGGCGTGGAAGCCGGCCAGGGTGATGAACTGGAACTTGTACCCCATCTCGCCGAGTTCGCGCTGGAACTTCTCGATCGTGCCGTCGTCGAGGTGCTGGCGCCAGTTGAAGGACGGCGAGCAGTTGTAGGCCAGCAACTGGCCCGGGTACCGCGCGTGGATGGCGTCCGCGAACTCCCGCGCCACTTCCAGGTCCGGGGTGGACGTCTCCATCCAGAGCAGATCCGAATACGGCGCGTAGGCCAGGCCGCGGGCAATGCAGGCAGCCATGCCGTTGCGGATCCTGAAGAAGCCTTCGGCCGTCCGGTCGCCGGTGACGAAGGGCCGGTCACGCTCGTCCACGTCACTGGTGATCAGCGTGGCGGCGTGCGCGTCGGTACGGGCCACGACGAGAGTCGGCACACCACAGACATCGGCGGCCAGGCGCGCGGCGTTCAGCGTCTTGATGTGCTGGCCGGTCGGGATGAGCACCTTCCCGCCGAGGTGGCCGCACTTCTTCTCGGAGGCCAGCTGGTCCTCCCAGTGCACGCCGGCGGCTCCCGCCGCGATCATCGCCTTCATCAGCTCGAAGGCATTCAGCACGCCGCCGAAGCCGGCTTCCGCGTCGGCCACGATCGGCGCCAGCCAGTATGGCTGCCCGGAGAATTCCCCGTTCGATTCCGACCAGGTGATCTGGTCGGCCCGGAGCAGCGCGTTGTTGATCCGGCGGACCACCTGCGGCACCGAGTTGGCCGGGTACAGGCTCTGATCCGGGTAGGTCTCGCCGGCCAGGTTGCCATCCGCGGCCACCTGCCAGCCGGACAGGTAGATGGCCTGCAGGCCCGCCTTGACCTGCTGCACCGCCTGGTTGCCGGTAATGGCGCCGAGCGAGGAGACGAAGTCCTCCTCGTGCAGCAGGATCCACAGGCGCTCCGCGCCCAGCCGGGCCAGGGTGTGCTCCTCCCGCACGCTGCCGCGCAGCCGCAGCACGTCCTCGGCGGTGTAGGTCCGGTCGATGCCGCGCCAGCGCGGGTCACTGGCCCACTCCCGGCGCAATCGTGCTGCCTGATCGCTCATAGGTCCTCCAGACGTCATGCCGTCCCCCCCGGGGTTGATGACTCCAGGGTGCGCAAGCGGGCCCGGCCCGCACCAGTACCCAAGGTCCTGAAGATTTAATGATTTTCACTTATAATGAATTTATGACGGAGTTCGGCACGAAAGAGATGCAGAATTTGACGTCAAGTGGTCTAGACCTATCAACCTTCGGGCAGCGCCTGCGGCATCTGCGGCGGGCTCAGGGCATCACGCTGGCTGAGCTCAGCGAGCGGGTGGGCCGGGCTCCCTCAGCTCTCTCCCTGCTGGAGAACGGACGCCGCGAGCCCAAGCTTTCGCTGATCGAAGCGCTGGCCACGGCGCTGTCCGTGCCCGCTGAGGAACTGCTCAGGCACCAGCCGCCGAGCCGCCGCGCCGAGCTGGAGATCGCGGTCGAAGAAGCACAGCGCGACCCGGTGTACCGCGATCTCGGCCTGCCCCACCTGAGGCCCGGCGCCCGGGTGCCCAATGACGTGCTGGAGCACGTGGTCGCGCTCTACGCCGAGTTGCGCAGGCAGCACACCAGGCCCACCGCCACACCCGAGGAAGCCCGGATGGCCAACGCCGTGCTGCGTGCAGCGATGCGCGAGCGGGGCAACTACTTCGAGGCCATCGAGGCCGCCGCCGCGCAGGCGCTTGACGATGTCAGCTACCGCGACGGCGCACTGTCGCAGGGCACCATCATGGCCATCGTTGTGCAGCATGGTTTTTCCGTGCGGTATGCGCAGGACCTGCCCAGGTCCGTCCGGTCGGTCACCGACCTGCGGAATCACCGGATCTACCTGAAACAAGAAAATATGGGCATGCACTCGCCCCGGGCTGTCCTGCTGCAGACGCTCGGGCATTTCGTGCTCGGCCACGACACCCCGAAGGACTTCGCGGACTTCCTGCGGCAGCGGGTCGAGGCGAACTATTTCGCCGCCGCGGTGCTGGTCCCCGAGCGGTCAGCCGCGCGGTTCCTGCTCGAGGCCAAGCAGAGCCGGGAACTGTCCGTCGAGGACCTGCGGGACGTGTTCGCGGTGTCCTATGAGATGGCGGCCCACCGGTTCACCAACCTGGCCACCCATCATCTCGGCCTGACCTGTCACTTCGTGAAGAACGACGCGAGCGGCATCATCTACAAGGCGTACGAGAACGACGGTCTCGTGCTGCCGGCCGACTCCTCCGGCGCGATCGAGGGCCAGCGGATGTGTCGGCAGTGGTCCGGCCGTCAGGTGTTCGCTTCCGCCGACCGGTTCTCGCCGCTGCACCAGTACTCGGACACGCCGACCGGCACGTTCTGGTGCGTCGCGCACGTCGACCCGGGCACCGAGCGCGGGTTCGCGATCACCCTCGGCACCACCTACGAGCACGCCCGCTGGTTCCGCGGCCGGGAGACGGCCACCCGGCTGACGTCGAAATGCCCGGACGGGGACTGCTGCCAGCGCCCGCCCGCCCGGCTCGCGGCCCGCTGGGACGGCATGGCCTGGCCGTCGGCCCGGGCGCACTCGCACATCCTGTCCGCGCTGCCGACCGGGAGCTTCCCCGGCGTGGACGAGGCCGACGTCTACGAGTTCCTGGACCGGCACGCCTAAGGCGGGGCACGTGCGCGCCGTCATGCTACTCTTCAGTAACATACGGAACCCCAGCCAGGCCGCGAGGATGCCGATGAGTACCGACGCCGACACCCCTGACCCTGCCCCGAATTTCTCCCTGGACATCGGCGCTGACCTGCGTGAGATGCGCGACTGGGTGCATGGCTTCGCCGCCGACACGATCAGGCCCGCGGGGGCTGAATGGGATGAGCGGGAGGAGACTCCCTGGCCCATCCTGGAGGAGGCGGCCAAGATCGGGCTGTACTCGCTGGACTTCTTCGGCCAGCAGTGGCTGGAGCCCAGCGGGCTCGGTATCCCGGTCGCCTTCGAGGAACTGTTCTGGGGCGACGCGGGGATCGCGCTGGCCCTGGTCGGCAGCGCCTTGGCCGCGGTGGCCGTGGTCAGCAACGGCACGCCGGAGCAGACCGGCGAATGGCTCCCGCAGATGTTCGGTACGCCCGGCGACGTGAAGCTGGGCGCGTTCTGCGCTTCGGAAGCCGAGGCCGGCAGCGACATCGGGTCCATTCGCACCCGCGCCGAATACCGCCCGGCGACCGACGAATGGATCCTCAACGGAACCAAGGCGTGGGTCACGAACGGCGGCATCGCGGACGTGCATGTGATCGTGGCCTCGGTCGACCCGGCCCTGAGGACCCGTGGCCAGGCGAGTTTCATCGTGCCGCCGGGAACGCCGGGCCTGAGCCAGGGCCAGAAGTTCCGCAAGCACGGGGTCCGGGCCTCGCACACGGCCGAGGTCGTGCTCGACGATGTACGGGTGCCCGGCCGCTGCCTGGTGGGCGGCAAGGACCGGCTGGACGCCCGGCTGGACCGGGTGCGGGGCGGGGGCCGGAGCGGCGAGCAGGCGGCCATGAAGACGTTCGAGGCATCCCGGCCCGGGGTCGGCGCGATGGCGGTCGGCGTGGCCCGGGCGGCCTTCGAGTACGCCCGTGACTACGCCACGGAGCGGGTCCAGTTCGGCCGCCGGATCGGGCAGAACCAGGCGATCGCGTTCATGCTCGCGGACATGGGCGCGTCGGTGGACGCGGCCCGTCTCCTGGTGTGGCGGGCGGCGTGGATGGCCCGCCAGGGAATCGCCCTCGACCGGGCCGAGGGGTCCATGTCCAAGCTGGTCGCCGGGGAGACCGCGGTCCGGGTGACCGAGCAGGCCATCCAGGTCCTCGGCGG
>Ga0302325_10030173_pt1 | contig 11186 bp, 9 predicted proteins | sample Palsa_T0_2_FD_201948 | JGI IMG/M metagenome (GOLD analysis project Ga0302325, IMG submission 201948) | Peat permafrost microbial communities from Stordalen Mire near Abisko, Sweden - Palsa_T0_2 | ecosystem: Environmental > Terrestrial > Soil > Palsa > Peat permafrost | place: Sweden: Abisko...
GCGAACGATTTCGCAGGCTTTTCGGAAGCGCACGTCGGAACGCTGCTGGCTTCCGCACTGAAACACGCGGCCGCTGGCTTTGACGGCGTTACTCATGGCGCGGCCCTCGGCAATGGTGAGAGAAAGCGGCTTCTCGCCGTAGATATCCTTGCCCGCCCGCGCGCCCAGAATGACGGGAATCGAGTGCCAGTGATCGGGAACGGCAATCAGCAAGGCATCGATATCCTTGCGGCCGATGAGTTCGCGGAAGTCCTCATACGCGGAACAGCCGCGAAACGTGCCGGCGCGTTTGTCGCGGGCGTAATTCCACTCCACCTGAATGCGGGCAGGCTCGCGGCCCGCGACAGCGCCATCCCAATAGCCGGGTGTTTCCTTGTTCACGTCGCAAACCGCGACCACTTGCACGCGCTCGTCGCGCAGGAAGTCCTTCATATCGCCCGTGCCCTGATTCCCAGTGCCGATGACACCCATAGTGATGCGGTTCCCTGCCGACGCACGACCGCCGCGGCCAAGCGCCGAGGCTGGAATAATCATGGGCGCAGACGCAGCGGCCGCGGCAGTTTTCAGGAAAGCACGACGATCCATAGCTTCCGATCTTATCGAAGACTCTAGGAGACCACCCTTTCGACAGCATGGTCCCGTGCGTATCGATAGACTGGAAGACCGGAAGATCAATTCCTTCCTGGAGAGCCATGTTCCGGTTCGGTCTAATCGCGTTAGTCAGCCTGTTGCCCTGCGCTGCGGCAGAACAGAATGCTTCTACGCCGGTCGGCATATTCGAAGGCCAGAACGATGTAGGGAACGTTCTGCATCCGGGCTCGGCGGAATACGATGCCGATACCAGAAGTTACATGGTCTCCGGCAGCGGCGAGAACATGTGGCTTGCCAGCGATGAGTTTCATTTCGTCTGGAAGAAGATTTCCGCACAGGACGTAACTCTCACGGCAAATATCTCTATTCTCGGCAGCGGCGGGGAAGGCCACCGCAAAGCGGTGTTGATGATCCGGCAGAGCCTGGATGGCGACTCAGCCTACGTGGATGCAGCGCGGCATGGAGATGGCCTGACTTCACTTCAGTACCGCGACGAAAAAGGAGCCGTCACCCACGAGATTGAATCCAACGTGTCCGCTCCTTCGAGGCTGCGGATTGAGAAACAGGGTGACCGCTTTTACTTGTGGATCGCTGCCGAGAATGAAGACCTGCAGTTTGCGGGCGGCTCAGCGCGGGTTGAGATACATGCCCCGTTTTACGTGGGGATTGGCATGTGCGCTCATCACAAGGACGCAGTCGAGAAGGCTACGTTCACAAACGTAGAAATGAGCACGAGAGTCACTCATGCCAAGGCGGCGTACAGCACGATAGAAACAGTTCTCCTGTCGGGAGACGCGCGCTCCGGCTACGTCTCGCGTAAACATCTGACCGCGCCGGGTTGGAGCTCGCACGGCCACGCGCTCACTTTTGAAATCGACGGCCGGCGCCAGGAAACGCCCTTCACTCCCCTGAAAACGGCGGCTCCCGTGGGCCCTCCCGCGGCCGGTCACCCCGAAAGCAAGGTTGTCTATTTTGCGTCGAATCAAAGCGGCAACGCGCAGATCTGGCGCAAGGCGGCCGATGGGAGTCAGCCTGAGAAAATGACTTCTGACGATTTCAACAATGTGTCGCCCTGCCTGTCGCCGGACGGAAAGTTTCTTTTATTCCTGAGTTACTCGAAAGACCTCAAGGCGCTCCCGGAGAACGCGGAAGTAACGCTACATGTGATCTCGCTGGCGGACAAGAGTATGAAGACGCTGGCGCGCTTTACCGGCGGCCAAGGTTCGCTGGGAACACAGCCCTGGTCCCCGGATGGCCGGCGAGTGGCATTCATCACCTATCAATCGATGGAGTAGGAGTCTGCTCCCCGACGGTCGCGGTTCGGTGTGAGCCGCCGACGGCACTGAACTGCGCGCGTAAGCAAGCGGACAGACGTTGTGCGCCAAACCTCTCGCGACTTGTCACGGGCTTTCCCGCAAGCTTACTTCGCCCCGGAGCCGGATCCACCAGAATCCGGCAGCATATGAATCGTATGCAGCCACGTTTCCACGCTCCGGGGCCAAGCTGTGACCGGCAGCGCGGTATGGCGCAGGCCGTACCCGTGTCCGCCCTCGGCATAAATGTGCAGCTCCGCCGGAACCCTCGCATTCTTCAGCGCGAGGAAATACACCACGGCGTTTTCGACATGGACCGGATCGTCCTCGGCCTGAACGATAAACGAAGGTGGAGTCTTGTCCGTCACGTGAATGTCGGGATTGGGAGCGAAATCCTTCTCCGCGAGCGCCAGATAACCCGGATAGACGATTACCGCGAAATCGGGCCGGCAGCTCGTAGCGTCAGCGGCGTCAATCGGATCATAGAGTCGTTGCTCAAAGTGAGTGCTGAGCGCCGCTGCCAGGTGAGCCCCGGCAGAAAAACCCAGAACCCCGATACGGTGCGGATCAATGTGCCACTCGCTGGCGTGAGAGCGCACCATCCCCACCGCGCGCTGCGCATCCTGTAACGCCGCCGCAGACTTCGGGTAAGGCCCCGAGTCAGGCACGCGGTATTTCACCAGGAGGCACGTGATGCCCGCGGAATTAAGCCAGTCGCACACTTCCGACCCTTCCAGGTCAATGGCTAGAATGCGGTAACCGCCTCCCGGAAACACCACCACGGCGGCGCCGGTGTTCTTGCCGCGCGGAGCGTAGAGCGTGAGAGTAGGGCTGGAAACGTTGCCGAGGCGGACAAGCGGCTTGCCCGCGACGAGGTTGTCCTTCGCAGTTGTCGCATCAATTTCCGGCGCCGGATTTGGCGGAGCACCCGGCGCCCCGTTCGGCCAGAGGGGCATGGTCAGATGCCCGACGGCAGGCTGCCAGGCTGGCTTTTGAGCGAACAAAGTGGCGAAGCCGCCGGCAAGGGCGGCGAGTATTAGCAGGCGCTTGCGCATGTCATTACCTCTGCATTTGGCGTTCGCAGCAATGATCGCAGCCCCGGAGGCGTTTCCGCAAGGGAGGTAACTGAAAAATAAGGTTCGGAGCGGTCCAATCTAAACTTCGTGAACACCATGTGGTCGCCTTCCGTGCGAACACAACGGAAGCCATCGGCCTCGAAGACTCTGGCGAGGGTCTTGTAAGAGACCGCGCTAAGCTTTGGCATGTTCCATCGGCAGTGGCATGGATACTCGCTGGGTGGCGACGAACTTCGGTCCCTGAAGCTTCCTCTTCCGCTCCAGGTACCCTGCCTCTTCGAGGACCTGCTTCAGCGTGCCCATCTTCTCCGCCTCTTCGAGGAAGAGGCGGACCGCCTCTTTGAGGTTCTGGAGCGCCTTCTGCTGCGTGCCACCACAGGAAGACACGTCGAGTTCCCGCGTGTACGCGACGAAGGCCCGGCCTTCCTTGAAAATCTGGGTGGTGAATTGAATCTCCATACGCTTAGGTTAACCGTTCGCTACCCGCGACGGCGTGGCGAAAACACGGGAACTGACGATTCTGTCCCAAGGCGTGCGTGATCGCTCGCGCAAACACTCAGTATCTTTCCGCCGCATGGAACAGAACGTCTGTCCTGAGTGTTTTCGCCCCGCGTACTTGTCAGACACGCGCCAATTCGCTCGCGTACAACTTACTCCCAGCGCAACGCCACCACTGGATCTACTTTCATCGCTCTGCGCGCCGGGATATAGCTCGCCAACATCGCAACAGTGAGCCATCCCAGAGACGCAACCGAGAATGCCACGGGATCGAGCGGGCTCATGCCGTAAAGCAACATCGCCAGCAGTCGTGTCACGCCTGCACTGAGCACCAGCCCGACACCGATACCGATCGCCGTGAGCCCCAACCCGCGACCGAGCACCATCCACATCACGTCGGCCCGTTGCGCTCCCATCGCGATTCTCACGCCGATCTCCCGCGTCCGTTGCGCTACCGCGTAAGCCACGATTCCGTAGAGGCCCACTGCGGCCAACAGCATGGCCAGCCCGCCGAACACCGCTAACAGGGAAGCCTGCCAGCGCAGCTTCCACAAGGAATCCGCTGCGTACTGCTCCAGCGTTTGGATCTCATAAACCCGCAGGTTGGGATCCACGCGGTGCAGGACGCCGCGCAACGGCGCAGTGAAGTCGCCAGGGGCGCCGGAAGTCTCAACGATCAAGGCCACAAATCCAACCCAGCTCTGGCTGAGCGGGCGGTACACGAACGAGCGTGGAAACTCATCCAGTGATTCGTACTTGGCATCCTTCGCCACACCCACCACCTCCGCCATCGTGCGGGGCGCTTTCGCGTCGCACCCCAGCCACACCGTTTTTCCGACAGCGTCCTGATTCGGCCAGTAGCGAGCCGCGAAGGTCTCATTCACAATCACGACGCCCGGCGAACCCGCCTGATCCGTGATCTCAAACTGCCGTCCGCGCTCAATCGGAGTGCCAATGGTTTCGAAATACCCAGGGACCACGACATCGGACGCGGCTCTATGCGGACGGGCGTCCCGTTCCACAGCCGTACACACAGCATCCGAAAAGCTCAGTGGGGTGGTGTAGCTCAGGGCTGCGCTTCGCACGCCCGGCGTCGCCCGTACGGCGTCGAGCAGGCGCGCCAGGAATAATTGGCCGGAATCCGGCGTGTACTCCGGCTCCGAAACGTAAATGCGCGCGGCCAAGCGGCGGTCGATCGCGAAACCGGGCTCGATTCGTTGGGCGTGCTGCATCGCGCGCACAAGCAACATCGCCGCAACCAGCAGGGTCAGTGATAACGCCACCTGCGCCACCACATATACATCGCGCTGCCGCAACCGCCGCATGGGGGCACCTTCACTTTTTAGAGACAAGCTCAAATCCTGGCGCGAATGCTCGATCGCGGGCGAAAGCGTGAAAAGCAGCGCGCTGGCTGCTGCGATCACCGCGGCAAACGCCGCCACTCGCCAGTTGATGTTCAAATCCAGCGTCACCAAGCCTACGTGCGGCAAGGCCGGCAGCGATCGTGCAAGTAGCTGGTTCGCGCCGTATCCGAAGGACAATCCGAGCGTTGCCCCACCCGCCGCCAGCACGAGCCCCTCCGCCAATGTCTGGCGCGCCAGCCGCCATCGCGAGGCGCCCATCGCCCGGCGAACAGCCATCTCGCGCTCCCGCACAACCGAGCGCGATAGCAGCAGGTTTGCCACATTCACGCAAGCGATCAGCAAGACGATGCCGGTAACGGAAAGCAGCAGAATCGAAATGGGCGTCGCCACCTGCCTGGCCGCGGGCATGGTAGATCCGGCCGCGATGGCCACCGTGACCAAACCGGCCGGCGTGGATGCGGGGTCTCGCGGGAACTCGCGCCGGATCTGGGTGTCCACCAATCGAAAGGCTGCCTCCGCCGGCTGCATGCCTATTCCTGGAGCGAGGCGCCCGATCAACCGCACGCGTGGCCGCTCGCGCTCGCCGGCATTGGCCAGCAGCTGTGTCACTTCGGGTCGTGACATCAACGGAACCCAGAGTTCCATGGTATGGGGAGGCGACACGCCGAGGAATCCTCGCGGGGCCACGCCCACCACTCGGTACCACTGCGCCTCAATTCGCACGCGGCGCCCGATTACGCTCATGCTCCGGCCGAAACGCCGCTCCCAGGCGCCGTCGCTGAGCACGGCCACGGGGTCGCTGCCCGGTCTGTCCTCCTCGGGCGTAAACCAGCGGCCCGCCTGTGCCGGCAGTTGCAGAACATTCGCAAAGTTCGACGACACTGCTTCGGCCATAATGATCCGGCTCGTGCCATCTACATCCAGAGATGTCGCCAAGTCATCATAGGCCAACAACCCGGAGAACTGGTGTCCGCCAGGCATCGCCAGTCGACGGTCAAAATCGACGTAATCGCGGTACGAGCAGGTCATCTCCTCGCCGGCGCGGCCGATTGCGACCACGCGATCCGAATGCGGAACAGGGAGCGGCTCCCAAAACAGCTCATCCACCATCGTGAAGACGGTGCTGTTTACTCCTATTCCCAGCCCCAGGCAGAGCATCGCCGTAAGGCTGTATCCCGGGTTGCGCCGCAGCACGCGGACGGCATAGTGCAGATCCTGCCGCAGATCCGGCGCGGTCAATCGATGGGGCGAAAGCCGCACTGCGAGGCAACTCATTACCTCAGCCCAGTACCAGAGCCGCCCGCCACCGCGCGATACGAACTCCTCATGCAGGTCCCCCGCAATGATTTCGCCTTCCCGCCCTGGTACAAGCCGCCGCAGGAGCCACTCCGCTATTCTTGGCGTCTCTTTAGGCAAGGCGCACCCCCTTCCACATGCGGTCGAACATCTCTTTTGCCAGAGCCAGCGCTTCGATTCCTTGAGGCTCCGCGCGAAAATAGCGGCGCGACCGCCCGCCCCGTTCGGAAGTCGGATCGGCGAACCACGAACTGATATATCCCTTGGCCTCGAGCCGGTCGAGCGTCGAGTACAGAGCCCCTACCGAAACGTTCCGGTCTGCCCGTTTTTCGATCTCACGCCGGATAGGCACGCCGTACGCGTTGTCCCCAAGCCGCACTACAGCCAACAGAACTATCTGTTCGAACTCGCCGAGGTAGTGATCGCCCATTAGTTCTGGATTGTAGATCAAATGCGCGGCTTTGGCAAGTTCCGGCCGGGGTTGTTGTTGGGCAGCGGGTTATTCTGCCCGAATGGCGACGATGGGATCGACGCGGATGGCGCGCAGCGCGGGAAGCAGACTGCCCCCCAACGTCATCAGGCTGCCCAGTAGGATTCCCGCAAGAAAGGTGACGGGATCCAGAGGATTCACGTCGGCGAGCAGTGTGCGAAGAGATTGTCCGGCCGCATACGCCATCAGCAAGCCGGCCACGATCCCGATTCCGCACAACACAGCGCCTTCGCCAAGCACCAGGCCCATGATGTTGCTTGGCCGGGCCCCTACTGCGATGCGCACGCCAATTTCCGGCGCACGGGTCGAGACCATGAAAGACAGCAAACCGTGAATCCCCAAAGCAGCCAGCAGAAACGAGAGTAGCGCGAATCCGCCCAGCACGCGCACCTGCACTGCGCGCGGCGCGACGTCGCTGGCAACGAGGTCGGAAAGTGTTTGCACTTCGGAGATGGGCTGTTCCGGATCAGCCGCGGCGACGATCTGCCGGATGGCGGGCAACAACGAAGCCGGATCCGAAGCCGCGCGAACGGCGAGGTCTTTTGGGGCGTACCACGTAGTATTGCCATCTTTCATCTGCTTGTACGGCATGTAGACCTGAGGCTCACTGGTTCTCTCCAGCCCGCGCACGCGCACATTTCCTGCAACGCCGACAACAGTGCGCTCTTCCCCTTGGAACTGGAGTTTAAAATGGTGGCCGAGCGGATTCACTTGCGGCCAGTACCGGCGGACGAAGGATTGGCTGACCACCGCGACCTGCAGCGTGTCGATCGTGTCGCCATCGGAAATGTCGCGTCCCGCCAACAGCGGAATCCCCATCGTCCTCAGGAAACCGGGAGTGGCGAAGCGGATGCTTGCGTGGTCTTGGTGGGCAGGGTCCCGCGGCTCTCCATCCACCGCGACGGTCCAGATACCGCCGCGATTCTTGCTCATGGGCAGAAAGCTGATAAATCCGGCGCTTTCGACGCCTGGAAGAGTCCGAACCCCCTCGAGGACCCGGTCGTAGAATCGGGTTCGTTTGGAAGTGACGTCGTACTTCGGCATGGGCAAAGCCGTTTGAAGCGTCAGGACGCCGGCCGGGCGGAATCCGGGATCGGTCGCTTCCACGCGCCATAAAGCGCGAATCAGCAAGCCACAGGACACCAGCAGCGCCACCGAACAGGCGACTTGGCCGGCGACCAGCACGCCGCGCAACCGCTCGCGCCGGCCGCCGACACCCGAGCGCGAACCTTCCTGCAGCCCACCGACGCCCGCGCGCGCGGCCCTCAACGCGGGAAGCGTGCCGAAACCAACGCCGGTGAGGACAGTCATCGCCACGGCTATCGCGAGGACGCGAACGTCGAGTGGTGGCGTCTCGGCAATCGGCAGCCCGCTGGGGACAAGCTGGACCAGCAATGGCGCAGCCGCAACTGCCAGGAAAACTCCAATCGCGCCTCCGGCAACCGCAAGCAGAAGACTTTCGGTGAGTAACTGCCGGACAAGCCGCTCCCGGCCCGCGCCCAAAGCCGTTCGGACAGCGATTTCCTTGCGGCGGACCATGCCGCGGGCAAGCAAGAGATTCGCTAGATTCGTGCACGCGATCAACAACAGGCAGAGCGAAGCAGCGACCAACGCAAAGAGCAACACCCGCGACTTTTGGGAGACCACGTCTCGAAAACCGATTACGCTCGCCGAGACATTACCATTCTCTCTGGGAAACTGTTTCTCAAGCTGCGCCGCAACCACCCGCATCCCGGCGCGAGCCTGGCCAATGGAAACGCCTCGATCAAGTTTGGCGACAACATTGATGTAGTAGTCGCTGCGATCGGAAAACTCCTCGGCAGCAAACTGCATCGGCGCCCACATGGCGACGTCCCGGCGCGGAAAGAAGAAGTTGGGAGCCATGACGCCGATCACCGTATAGGGGGCGCCGTCTAGAATCACCTTGCGATTCAGCACGGCCGGATCCGCGCCGAAACGAGAACGCCACAGGGTATCACTGAGAATCAGGGTCTTGGACGCGCCTTCACGATCGTCGTCGTTGCTGAACAGCCTGCCAAGCGCGGGCTTCACGCCCAGCAGCGGCAGCAGGTCGGCCGTAACGCAGACGCCCTCGACATGCAAAGGCGGTCCATCACCGCTGAGATTTGCGGCCAGCCCGCGATAGGCAGCCATGGATTCAAACACGTTGTTCATCCGCTTCCAATCGCGATAGTTCAGCGGAGAAAGCTCCATTTCGGTGTACTCGCCGAAGCTCTGCCACACCGTCACCAGGCGCTCGGAATCGGCAAATGGCAGCGGCCTGAGGAAGACGTGATCGGCGATCGAGAAAGCGGCCGTGGTGGCCCCGATGCCGAGCGCGGTGACGGCGATCACGGTTGCCGCGAATACCGGAGTACGGCGAATGGAGCGGAAAGTGTCGCGAAGATCCTGGCGCAGAATGTCGAGATGCGCCTGGGCGGCCGTCAGCGCCACGTCGCATAGGGTCTCCAGCCACAGCCACAGCCACGTCAACACATTCGAGGCTTCGCGGCTGCGCCGCGCGAAGACTGCGGCCATCTCCGTGCCGTATTCGTTTCGAAAGGCCGTGGGACAAAGATACAACAGAGCCTGGTATGCCCGCATCATGCCCTCCTGGCGACAAATCCGCCGGCGCGCGCCAGCCTCACAAGCTCCACCAGGCGCCGCGATTCCGCCCGCGCCACCTGCTCACCGAATAGGGTGATCCGGTAGTAGCGGCGGCGCTCGTCATCCAGCTCGGGATCGGGGCGGTCTGACGTTTCGACGATCAAGCCCTGCTCCAGCATTCGCTGGATCGAGCGGTAAAGCGTGCCGGCGCCCAGCTTCAGTTCGCCGCGGGTTCGAGCGGCAACGTCCTGAATAATTGCGTAGCCGTGCCGGCTTTCCTCGGCCAGCGCCAGCAGGATGTGGAAGGTGACGGGCGGAAGGGGAAGCAGAGCGGCGGAATCGGGTTGATCATCCATGCTTCCATTGTACACATAGTGGCTATAGTTTGAGTGGCTATAGACGGTGTGAGTAGTTTTGCGGGGAGAAGTTCATCCTTTATACTCGTTGCGCACGTCTGCCGAAGGAGGCATTCCCATGATCATAGAAATGAGGACTTACAAAACTAAACCCGGCAGCCGCTCGCGGTTCCTTGAAATATTCCGCTCCAAATCCGTGCCGGCGCACGCCCGGATCGGGATGAAAATACTGGGTCCGTTTCTTTCCGTCGAAGATCCCGAGACCTTCTTTTTCATGCGCGGCTTTCCTGACCTCGCTTCGCGTGAACCGATGAAAGCAACGTTTTACGAAGGGGAGCTTTGGAAGGGCGAGCTGGAGAACATCCTGATGCCAATGTTGGAAAAGTATGAAGTTGTCTTAGTGGAAGACCCCGACGGTCTGATCCATTGGTAACAGGATCGACAATCCTATCCCACCCTGACGTTATGCTCTCCGCACTGTTCGAAGAGCAGCAGGAGATTGGTCAGCGACATTAACTCGCGAACCCGCTTGCTCAAGTTGATCAACTCGAGCCGGCTCCCGGCCGCCTTCGTCGAGATGTAGAGGCCGGCGATGACGCCCAGACCGGAGCTGTCCATTTGTGTGACGGCGGTGAGGTCCAGTATCACGTGTTTGGTGCGCGGCAATAAAGCCTTAACCTCCGAGTGCAGCTCACCCGCGGTGCCCGAGACGAGCTTGCCCGTACACTCGATCACAATGGCGTCATCTTTAGCAAACGAATTCAGAGTGAGTACGGGGGTGGGTGGCGGCTGGAAACTGGAAGCCATAACTCATGATAACCGCAGAACGCGTTCCAAGTAATACTCGATTGATAGGGGCATCAAAATCGCGCCGTGGCGCGGCCCGGGCGTCGTCGTCGTAACGGGCGAGGCAGTAGGCTCAAGAAAATGACCATTTCCGCCGCGCTCGCACAGGCAGTCGACGTTTTGGAACGCGCATCCATCCCCGCTCCGCGTCTCACTGCCGAAGTATTGCTCTGCCACGCGCTCGGGGCCGACCGTGCGTTCCTATATGCCCATTCGACCGACGAGCTGAGCGAGTTGAGTTCGATTCATTTTGGCGGATATTTGCGCGAGCGCCTGGCAGGCAAGCCTACGCAGTACATCACCCAGAGGCAGGAGTTCTATGGCCGCGACTTCTTCGTGAGCCAGGATGTGCTGATTCCGCGCCCCGAAACCGAGCATCTGGTGGGAGCTGCGATTGCTGCCGTGCGCCAGCGCGGATATGGCTGGATTCTCGACGTGGGAACCGGTTCGGGCGCAGTTGCTATTTCCGTGGCGCTCGAAACCGGCCGGCGCGTGATCGCCTCAGACGTCTCGCTCCAGGCGCTTCGCGTTGCCGAACAAAATCGCCTCGCCCATCAAGCTGCAGTCATGTTCTTCGCCGGAAACCTCGCCGAGGCCGTGCTAGCGCGCCATCTCGACCTACTCGTCTCCAATCCGCCTTATGTCCCGGCAACCGACGCGGCCAACCTGCAGCGCGAAGTGCGCGACTGGGAGCCCCCGGTCGCCCTGTATGGCGGCGAGTCGGGGAACGAGATTTACGCCAGCCTGAT
>Ga0302325_10030177_pt1 | contig 11185 bp, 8 predicted proteins | sample Palsa_T0_2_FD_201948 | JGI IMG/M metagenome (GOLD analysis project Ga0302325, IMG submission 201948) | Peat permafrost microbial communities from Stordalen Mire near Abisko, Sweden - Palsa_T0_2 | ecosystem: Environmental > Terrestrial > Soil > Palsa > Peat permafrost | place: Sweden: Abisko...
GTCCCTTCCAGTGTTCCGGCGAGCGGCTCGGCGAAAGCCGGCTCGGCGAAAGCCGGCTCGGCGAAAGCCGGCTCGGCGAAAGCCGGCTCGGCGAAAGCCGGCTCGGCGAAAGCCGGCTCGGCCCCTTCGCCGATGAGATCGCCCGCGCCGGCTATTTCCTCTATGGCCCGACTGACGGGGTGGAAGCAGGCATAGGGGTGGCCCGCGTCTTCTCCTCCCAGAGGTGGCTCCTCGGCACGGCAGATCTCTGTGGTGTACTGGCAGCGTGGGGCAAACCTGCAAGCCGACAGCGGCCGGGAAAGGTCGGGCGGCAACCCGGGTATGGCGTAAAGGCGCTGTGTCTTGTCCTGGTCGAGCTGTGGGATCGACGCGAGGAGCGCTTCGGTATATGGATGGTGGACATCTTCGAAGAGGCGCTCGGTCGAAGCGGACTCGATCACTTTCCCCGCGTACATCACCATCGTGCGGTCCGCGTGGCCGGCAATGACCCCCATGTCGTGGGTGATCAGAACCACCGCCATACCGAGGCGTTTCTTCAGGTCGTCGAGCAGGGCGAGGATCTGGGCCTGGATGGTGACATCGAGAGCGGTGGTCGGCTCGTCGGCGATCAGCAATTTCGGCTGGCAGGCGAGCGCCATCGCGATCATGACGCGCTGGCGGAGACCGCCCGAAAGCTGGTGGGGGTAGTCACGCAGGCGTTCGGTGGGGTTCGGCATGCCCACCAGGGCAAGCACCTCGGCGGCCCTTTCGAGCGCCTCGTCCTTGGGGATCCGCTTATGGAGGATGACGCTTTCGGCTATTTGGCGCCCGATGTTCATCGTGGGGTTGAGGGAGGTGAGCGGGTCCTGGAAGACCATCCCGACCTCGTTGGCCCGCACGGTGCGGATCTCTTCGTCCGTCATCGACGTGAGCTCTTGGCCCCCCAGGCGGATAGAACCTCCGACGATATGGCCGCCGTTGGGCAGGAGCCGCATTATCGAGTTGGCCACCATGGTCTTGCCGCAGCCGGACTCCCCCACCACGCCCAGCGTCTCGCCTGGCTCCACGCTCAGGGTCACACCATCGACCGCTTTCACTACGCGGGTGCGCAGCTGTATCTCGGTACGGAGGTCTTCTATTTCCAGGAGGCTCATCGGCGCATCGCGCTGCTCAACGCTCCTGGAGGCGTACTTCGAAGCTGTCGCGGAGGGCATCGCCGATGAAGTTGAAGGCCACGACGATCAAGATGATGGCAATCAGTGCCGGGTAAACCTCCCACCAGTAGCCATCGGAGAGGAAGCTGCTCCCTTGCGAGAGCATCTCCCCCCAACTTGCGTGCGGGAAAGGCAGCGAAAAACCGAGGTATTGGAGGACAGCAAGTACGAGTATGGCGTCGGCGACCTGGAACGTCGCGTTGACGATTATCGTGCCGATGGCGTTAGGGATTATGTGGCGGAAAACGATCCGGCGGGACTTACCCCCCATCACCTTTACGGCCTGGACGTACTCACGTGTCCGCAACGACAGAGTTTCCCCCCTTATCAGGCGAGCCGGTGCGAGCCACGACAACCCTGCAAGCACGGCTATCAACAGCCACGTCGTCGGCGCGATGATCGTCGAAACGAAAATAAACAGGAACACGACCGGTATTGCAAGGAAAATGTCGACCACCCGCATCATGACCGTGTCGAGGATCTTGCCGAAGTAGCCCGCGATCGCGCCGTACACCACGCCCGTGCAGGTGGCCAGGATGGCCACCGACAGGCCGATCTCGATCGAGCTCTGCCCCCCGATCATGAGCCTGCCGAGTATGTCGAAACCATTGTTGTCAGTGCCCAGCAGGTCGATGCCCGATGGCGGGTCATTGCTCTGGATTATGTTCGTATCGATCTGGTCGGTGTGGTAGAAAAGTGGCCCCACGAAGCAAAACAGCACCAGTATGCAAACGATCGCCACCCCGATGACCGCGAGTTTGTTCCTGGTGAAAGTACGTAAGACAAGCTGGAAAACAGTCCCCTGCTGGTAGACCTCGCCACCCTCTTGCTCCTCATCGGCCGCCTCGCGAGTGGCCAGCGCGTCCCATTCTGGCGAAGTGGCGCCAGGCAGCGACATCAGTACCGCACCCTTGGGTCGAGCACCGCGTAGGTCAGGTCGGCAAAAAGGTTACCAAGCGCTGTGACGAGACCGATCAGCACCGTTATCCCCACCATAACTGGGAAATCGTAGTTCGTGGCAGCGTTGAAGTACTCGAGCCCAAGGCCTTGAAAATTGAAGAGCTGCTCGATTACCAGCCCCGCCGTCAAGACCGCCGGCAGCGAGAGACCGACAAGGGTGGTGACCGGCACGAGAGAGTTCCGCAGGACGTGGCGCCACAGGATTAGACGTTCGGAGAGGCCCTTGGCGCGGGCCGTCTTTATGTAGTCCTGGGCGAGGCTGTCGATGGCGGACGAGCGCATGTAACGCGCAAAGAGCGCGTACGTCACGAGCGTGAGGGTCATGACAGGCAATACCAGGCCCGAAGGATGAGACAGCATCGCCCCGACCGTCGCTCCCTGAGGAGCCACAGCGGGGAAAACCTTGAACTTGATGGCGAGCAACGCGATCAGGATCAACCCGAGAGCGTACGAAGGCATCGAGTAGAGGACGAACGACACCGCAGTGCCTGCATAATCCAAGGCATGGTTCCGCCGGACCGCTTGAGCTACGCCGACCGGCAAGGCTATCAGCACCGCCAGTACGAGCGACGTCCCGACCAGCATCACGTCTCGGGGAAGGTCGTTCCAGATGATGCTGTCTACGGACCGGTTCTGTTTGTAAGAGAAGCCCAGGTTGCCGTGGACGAGGTGGTCGAGGAACACCCAATACTGGTACCAGATTGGGCTGTCAAAGCCATTTGCCTTGTTGAACAAGGCAATCTGCTCTGGAGTGGCCCTCGTCCCGATTATTGCGCGTGCGATGCCGCCGGGGAGGAGGTGCTCCATGAGGAAGGCGATCATGGTCACCCCAAGGATGACCACGATCGCCTGCCCGAGGCGCCGGATTATGTAGCCGGTCAACTGGAGCGCCTCATCCCTTTGCGGTTTGCAGCCTTTTTATGACCTTGCCCGCCTACTTGGTCAGGTACCAGGTCTCGGGCGTCATGTTGGAAAACACGTTGTTGGTGAAACCACCCAGGTGCGTCGACGTAAGGACGATGTTGCCCTGGCCGACATTCCCGGTAGCCGTCGGTATGTAAACCACCGGGACCTGCTGTTCCATGTAGTTCTGGTAGGCGTCAAGAGCCGCTGTCCCAGCTGCGCCCGATGGCGCGGTCAGGGTCGCCTCGGTTAGCGCGGTGGCCTTGGGGTCGCTGTAGCCCTCAAAGTTGGCGCCTGCTCCCGGCAGGAAGATCGACTCCCCGGTCGGGAGGAAGTCCGGGGCATAGATCCAGCCTGCGCCCCAGTCCTCGGCGGTCCACTTGCACTGCGCCGCCGTGCCCGTCGTGCCCGGCCCGCAGTCGACCGCTGAGCTGATGACTGTGACGAAGGGGTGCGACGTCAGTTCGAGGTTGATGCCGACCTTGCCTGCCTGGGACTTGAGGTCTGCGACCTCCTCCGCCGTCGTCACGACGCCGCTTTGGTAGTCGAGGTTGAAGGCGAGCTTCAAACCCTGCGCTTTGGGGTCACCTGGGGCGCAGAGCTTCCAGTTGACGCAGGTCGCGGTGTCCCCAGGGCCTACATCTGACCAGCCGTGGGACTTCAACAGGTTGGCCGCGTCAGAAGTGCTGAACACGTAGGGGTTCTTGGTCTCGGTGCTGTCGGCGAAGGAGTTCTGGGGTGCCAGAGGGACCGGGCCGTAAGTGGGCGCCGCGTACCCGCCGAAGATCTTCTCTATCCAACCGGGCTGGTCCACCAGGTGCTGGAAGGCCTGGCGGAAGTAGAGCTGGCGGAACACAGGCCCGAAGGTCGGGTTGCCGAGGTTGAGCGGGAAAAAAGCGAAGCTAAAGGTGGTGAAGTTGGTCGCCTGGTATCCCTCCGACTTGAGCGAGTTGAGCTGTGGCAAGTACTGGTCAGGCAGGTTGACCACGCTCGCTGCGCTCGGGCCGCCCGACCTGGCGAGGTCGAGGATCGCTTGGCCGCTCGAAGTCGGCAGTTCCTCGTATTTGGACAGGGTGGGCTTGGGCGACCCGGAGTAATCCGGGTTCGGTACAAAAGTTGCCTGTCCTGTGCTGGTGTAGCTCTGCAGCGTCCACGGCCCGTCAACGACAGACCAGATCGTGCTCGGGGCATAGTCAGCAGTGTTCTTAGCCAAACCGTTCAAGAAGTTGTAAACGGCCTTGGCCCCGGCGGGCGTAGTGTCGGGAAGGTTAGCCGTGGTCGCGGTCGGCACTGGCTGGGAAAGCGACGTCCGGTCCCAAGCGATCGGGATCGGAGTGATCTGGGAAAGTTCGTTATAGATGAACCACGTCGGGTTGTAACCCTTCTTCAGGTGGAAGACAACCGTCGAGGAGTTCGGGTAGTCGATCGAGGCGACGTTGTCGGGAAAGTAGCCCGGGGTGTAGTCGCAATAGGCGTCAGGAGTACCCACCTCGGCCTTGTAGATGTTCATCCAGAACTCGACGTCGCGCGAGTTCACTGTCTCACCGTCAGACCACTTCCAGTCCTTCAGGGTAACGGTGACGGTCTTGTCACCATCGGCGAACGTCGGCGGCTGCCCGATGCTATAGCTGGGATCGATCGCCGGGCTGTTGTTGTTGCCGAACCAGTAGAGCGGGCGGTACATGAGCCAGAACATCATGCCGAAGTTCTGGAAACCGCAGTTCTGCGGGTTGACGTAAGGGAAGATGTAGTTGGGCGCACTGCCCGGCTGCTCCAGCACGTACGCGGTCCCACCGCTGATCTTTGTGCCAACCGCAGGCAGAGGAGTCGTCGGCCCATAAAGCGGGCCGCTCGCGTCGGCAGAACCGGTCGAAGTGAGGACCATCGCGCCTGCTACGACTATAGCGGCGAACGTGGAGCTGGCCCCAGCGCGTCGCCACCACCTGTGCTTTGATTGCGCGACACCGCCTTTGGTCCCAATACCTTGTGAGAAATTCATGTTTCACGCCTTTCGTGAGCGGTTGACGTGCCTCTAAGGGGATTGCCCGTGCTCACAGCGGCGCTTGCGGTATCTCGAACTCAGTTGTAACCGCTCCGACGCTTATTGAAGACGGATCGCCAGGATCATCGTGGTAAAGGCGAACGCGATGGCTGTGAAAACCGTGAAACGGTCCAGGTTTCGCTCGACGACGCTAGAAGCTGCGGCGGCCGAGCCAACCCCGCCCCCGAACATCTCTGAAAGGCCCCCACCTTTCCCGCTGTGAAGCAGCACTGAGATGATGAGGGTGACGCACAGCACTATGTGAACCGAGATCACCACCCACGTGATCACCACTTAGCCGGCACCTCCTCCTGTTGGTTTAATCGTTTACCTCGGGCGCCGGCCACCGGGTGGCCGGATCAGAGCAACTTAGCAGAGAGGGGTCGGATGGCTGTATTCGCCCCCGGGTGCGCCAGCGTGGCCTCTTGGCGCCTCTTGGCGCCTCATGGGCCCCCTTCACCTGCCCAGACGCACTATCTGGGCGAACCGCTCGGCGTCCAGGCTGGCCCCCCCGACGAGCGCCCCGTCTATATCGGCCTGCGCCATAAGCTCGGCGATGTTGGCAGGCGTGACCGACCCGCCGTACTGGACTTTCAGGGTGCTGGCTACCTCGGCGCCGTAGTGCTCGGCCATCCATGCACGCACCGTCTTGCACATCGCCTGAGCGTCCTCTGGGCTGGCGGTGCGCCCGGTGCCGATGGCCCAGATGGGCTCGTAGGCGATGACGACCTTGGCGGCGGCGGCTGGTGTAACACCCACGAAGTCGGCGTCGAGCTGGCCGAGCACCTTGGTCTCGGTCGCACCCGATTCGCGTTCGGCGAGTGTTTCCCCGACGCAGAGGATCGGGGTCATCTCGTGCTTCAGCACTGCCAGGAGCTTTTGGTTGACGAAGGCATCGGTCTCCCCGAACAGCTCGCGGCGCTCGGAGTGGCCCACGATGACGTAACGAACGTTGAGCTTGGCCAACATGACCGGGCTGACCTCGCCCGTGAAGGCCCCGGACTCGGCAGGGTGGACGTCCTGAGCTCCCAGTCCGATCGGGATGGAGTCGGCGTCGATCATGGTCTGCACCGAGCGCAACGCCGTAAAGGCCGGGTGGACCGAAACGTCGGCCCGCTCGTAATCGCGGGGCGTCAGGCTGTAGGCCAGCTTCTGGACGACCGCGATGGCGTCCAGGTGGGTGTGGTTCATCTTCCAGTTGCCGCTGATGAGCGGCTTACGCTCAATCACGCTGGTGGACGGGCCGGTGCTGGTGGACGGGCCGGTGCTGGTGGACGGGCCGGTGCTGGTGGACGGGCCCGTGCTGGTGGAACCTGCCCCTAACCACGGCGCGCTGCAGCCTCCCGCAAAGCGACGAGCCCGGGGAGGTCCCCTTTCTCGATGAACTCGAGAGAGGCCCCGCCGCCGGTCGAGAGATGGTCGACCTGGTCGTCCAGGCCGAACAGCTTGAGGGCGCTGGCGCTGTCACCGCCACCCACTACCGAAAAGCCCTTCGTGGTGGCAACGGCGTCGGCGACGGTCTGGGTGCCCGCCTCGAAGCGCGGGTCTTCGAAGACCCCCATCGGGCCGTTCCAGAAAACGGTGGCGGCCGCGATGATCTCGTCGGCAAAAGCGGCGGCCGAGCCGGGCCCGATGTCGAGGCCGAGCCATTCCTCCGGCACGTCCGGGCCGACCAAGCGCATCTCGCCTTCAGGCTCCCTGCCTGCGCCGAAGACCCCTCCCGGGGAGAGGGCAACGATGTCGGTCGGAAGCAGGATCTTCTTGCCAGCGGCCTCAGCGGAAGCGAGCAGGCGCTCGCAGGTGGGGATCTGGCTCTCCTCCAGGAGCGACCCTCCTGTCGAGTGGCCCTGAGCGGCGAGGAACGTAAAGCACATGCCGCCGCCCACGACGAGCGCGTCGACCTTGTCCATCAACGCCTCGATCACCCCGAGCTTGTCGGAGACCTTTGCCCCGCCCAAAACGGCGACGAAAGGGCGCTCTGGCTTCTGCAGGAGGCCGTCCAGGACCTCTACTTCACGGGCAAGGACCCGGCCGGCTGCAGACGGAAGGAACTGAGGTGGCCCGACGATGGAGGCGTGCGCTCTGTGCGCCGCGCCAAAAGCGTCATCAACGTAAAGGTCCTGATCTTCTATGAGCGTTGCGACAAAGGCAGGGTCGTTGGCCTCTTCGCCCGGGTTGTAGCGCAGGTTCTCCATCAGCTCGACACGGCTCGTGCCGGCCCCCCGAGCGGCGAGCAGCTCGTAGAGCCGCTGGCGCACCGGTGCCATCGAGTACTTGGGGTCAGGCTTGCCCTTGGGCCGGCCGAGGTGGCTGCAAACTGTCAGCTTTTCGGCGCCGTCCGCCAGCAGCCAGACCAGGGTCTCGATGGGGAGGCGGATACGCAGGTCGTCGGTGATCACGTCGCCTGCGAGCGGCACGTTGAAGTCGCAGCGGACCAGGACACGCTTGCCCCCGACCGGCCGGAGGTCTTCGAGCTCGGGGAGCTTCACAGCTAAGCGCGCCCGGCGATGAGCGCCAGGTCGATCAGACGGTTGGAGTAGCCCCATTCGTTGTCGTACCAACCAAACACCTTGACCATCGACCCGAGGACCATGGTGAGCTTGGAATCGAACGTGCAGCTCGCTGGGGAGCCGACGATGTCGGAGCTCACGATGGGGTCCTCGGTGTAGACGAGCACGGGGGCCAAAGGCCCGGACGTGGCGGCGGCCTTGAAAGCCGCGTTGATCTCCTCCACGGTGACCTCGCGGGCGAGGATGCCCGTGAAGTCCGTTATTGAACCGTCCTGGACCGGGACACGGAGGGACGAGCCGTCGAGGCGGCCCTTCATGTTGGACAGCACGAGGCTCGTGGCCTTGGCTGCGCCGGTACTGGACGGCACGATGTTGACGGCGGCGGCCCGCGAACGGCGCATGTCCTTGTGGACCAGGTCGAGGAGGTTCTGGTCGTTGGTGTAGGCGTGCACGGTCGTCATGAGGCCTTTTTCGACCCCGAAGGCGTCGTCGAGGACCTTGATCATCGGCACGAAACAGTTCGTTGTGCAGCTTGCGTTGGAGATGATCCGGTGCACGGCGGGGTCGAAGGTGTCGTCGTTGACACCCACAACGAAGGTCCCGTCGATGTTGGTCCCCGGGGCGGAGATGATCACCCTTTTGGCGCCTGCGTCGATGTGGGCGATCGCCTTCTCGCCGTCTGTGAAGCGCCCGGTCGACTCGATCACGACGTCGACGCCCAGCTCACCCCAAGGGAGGGCCTTCGGGTCCTTCTCGGAGTACACCTTGAAGCTGTGCGGCCCGACCGCGATCGTGTCCTCGGAAACCTTCACCTCGTGTTGAAGCGGCCCGAAAGTCGAGTCGTACTTCAGTAGATGGGCGTTAGCCGCCGGCTCGGCCAGGTCGTTGGCGGCAACAAGCTCGATGTCGGCGCCCTTGGCGAGCGCGGCACGCAAGAAGTTGCGCCCGATCCGCCCAAAGCCGTTGATCCCAACCCGGACAGTCATAGCGTTCTCCTCGTCATCGTCGGTTGACCGCGATCTTAGGCGAAGCGCGTGTAACCCCTTCCAGACTTTTGCGACCGAGCACCTGCTCGGCGGAGTGAAGCCGCTACTGGCTGTGGAGCAGCAGCAGCGAGCGGGCCTCGAGGGTTATGGTGCGCTTTGTTTTCAGCGTGGCGCTGAGCTGGGGAGTGTCGTCCGGCTCCCCCGTGGTCAGGACCGGCACCCAGGCGTCCCGGCCGCGCGGGACGGTGAACTCGACGGGCTCGTGGTGGCCATTGAGCAGCAACAAGAACCTGTCATCGGTGGGGGCGCCGTCGGCATCTTCGATCTGGCGGCCGTCGAGGGCCATCCCCAGCGCCCTTGCGTGGGGGTCCTGCCAGTCGGAGGTCTTCATTTCCTTCCCGTCGGGACGGTACAGGACCATCTGCGCCGGGCCCCCCTCGGGGCCCATCAGGTAGTCACGGGGGCGCAATGCAGGGTTCTGCTTCCGCAGTGCGATCGCGGTTTTGGCGAAAGCCTGTAGGTACCAGTCGGCGTTGTCCCAGTCGTACCAGGACACCTCGTTGTCCTGGCAATAGGCATTGTTGTTGCCGCCTTGGGTGCGCCCGATCTCGTCACCGCCAAGGATCATGGGCACGCCGGCAGACAGCAGGAGAGTGCCGAGAAGGTTGCGCCGCTGCTTGTCGCGAAGCTGGAGGATCGCAACATCGTCGGTGATGCCCTCGGCGCCGCAGTTCCATGAGCGGTTGTTGCTTTCGCCGTCGTTGTTGTCCTCGCCGTTGGCTTCGTTGTGCTTTTCGTTGTAGGCGGTGAGGTCGGCCAGCGTAAAACCGTCGTGGGCAGTGATAAAATTGATGCTGGCCGTCGGGGTACGGCGGTCGGATGAGTAAATGTCCCCGCTCCCGGTGAGGCGGAGAGCCAGCTCGCCGAGCGTGCCGTCGGTCCCACGCCAAAAATCCCTGACCTCGTCGCGGTACCTGCCGTTCCACTCGGACCAACGGGCTGGGAAACCGCCCAGCTGGTAGCCGGCTATATCCCATGGCTCGGCGATCAGCTTGACGGGCGCGAGCACAGGGTCCTGGTGGACCAGGGTCAAAAAGGCGCTGTGGGCGTCCGCTTCTCCGCTCTGGCGGGTGAGCGCTGTTGCAAGGTCGAAGCGGAAACCGTCGACGTGCATTTCGGTCACCCAATAACGAAGAGAACCCAATATCAGGCGTAACGCCTCGGGATGGCTGACGTTCAGGCTGTTGCCGGTACCGGTGGTATCGAAATAATGAGCCCGGTCCCCCTCGACGAGCCTGTAATACGCTGGGTTGTCGATGCCTTTCAGCGAAAGAGTGGGCCCAAGATGGTTCCCCTCCGCGGTGTGGTTGTAGACGACGTCCAAGATGACCTCGAGCCCTGCGGCGTGGAGCGCCTTTACCATGGACTTGAACTCGGCAACCTGGCCGCCTGATGTGCCTGATGAGCTGTAGTCACCGTGAGGAGCGAGAAAAGCGATGCTGTTGTAACCCCAGTAATTTCGCAGGTCCCGTTCGAGCAGGTGCGAGTCGTGCACGAACTGGTGGACCGGCAACAGCTCCAGGGCAGTTACCCCCAAGTCCGTCAAGTAACCCGTGATGGCCGGGTGCGCCAAGCCGGCATAGGTGCCGCGGATGTGCTCAGGCACCTCTGGGTGCCTGACTGTCAAACCCTTGACGTGAGTTTCGTAAATGATGGTCTCTTCCAAAGGGATCTCCAGGCGCGCGTCGCCGCCCCAGTCGAAGCCTCTGTCGGTTACGACGCACTTGGGCATGTCGGCCGCAGAGTCTGCCGGGTTCAGCTGTTCGGGACGAGCGAAGCGGTGCCCGAACAGTTTTTCACCCCATTTGACGTCACCGTCGACCGCCGTGGCATAGGGGTCTATCAGGAGCTTGGCGGGGTTGCAGCGGAGCCCCTCAGCGGGCGCCCACGGGCCATGCACCCTGAGGCCGTAGCGTTGGCCCGCGCCGACCCCCGGCAGCAGGCCGTGCCAGACATGAGCCGTACGCTCGGAAAGCTCGAGCCGTTCTTCGTTGCCATCCTCGTCGAAAAGGCACACCTCTACCGTGTCGGCAATGTCCGACGCCACCGCGAAATTGGTCCCGCCGGCTACCGGCGTTGCTCCGAGCGGGAAATAGTGACCTCTCTGTACATCCACCCGCTAACCGTACCCCGCCCGCAGTCGCGCACATGCCGGCCCCCGCCCTAGCCGGTGGCTAGTGGCTAGGTGGCTGGCTGGTGCCGGCGGCGGCGGCGGTGGCGGGGGTGGCGGCGGTGGTGGCGGCGGTGGCCGCGACCAAAGCCGACAGCACCTCGCTCAACAGGGCCGGGTCGTGCGAGTGGCCATTTGGACTGGCCACCGCGGCGGTGACCACTGTCGCGCCGCGGGCGTCCGGGACAGCCGTCGCCGGCCGTGCCGGAGATGCGAGAGTTGCCGGAGTTGCGGGAGGTGCCGGCGATGCCGGAGGTGCCGGAGGTGCCCCGACCTCGGTTGAAGGGTCGCACACCACGGTGTCGACCGTCACGTGGTGGGCGACCAACGCAGAAAGGTGAGCGTCGGCGTCGAAGCCCGTC
>Ga0302325_10030178_pt1 | contig 11185 bp, 7 predicted proteins | sample Palsa_T0_2_FD_201948 | JGI IMG/M metagenome (GOLD analysis project Ga0302325, IMG submission 201948) | Peat permafrost microbial communities from Stordalen Mire near Abisko, Sweden - Palsa_T0_2 | ecosystem: Environmental > Terrestrial > Soil > Palsa > Peat permafrost | place: Sweden: Abisko...
CCAGTTTCAGAGAAGTCAGGAGTCAGGAAGCAATGCCATGCGGCAGCAAAAGAAAGATTTCCTTTAGCTATATCATCTGACTCTTCTCGCCTCAGTTTGGAAACTCCCGGCTCGTGACTTCTGACTTCCGGGTAGAGCCAGCCGTTGCCGGCTGGCTCCCCCACAGTCCCGTACGAGCCCAATTAAGGCATACGGTTCTTCAGGCTAGGATTTCGCTGCGCAGATGAAATGGACCTTTCCACGCCATCTGGCACCCTCTGGCTCGGCCAGTTCCGCTATCTGTCGTTGTTTCGTTGGCACTCCCATCTTCGGCTCTGTGTCCGCCCATCTTATGTGTCCCACCCACAGTTTCCTATGCCCGACATCCCCCTTCCCTACTCGGTGGCTCCCTTGGGTCGGTTCGCCACTTTTCCGGCGGTACTATGAGGATGCTAAGACTGCCGGCTGCTCGTCCTCCCGCTCTTCGTTTTCCTTCGAACGAGGGTTACCTCCTGGACTCCAGTTTCTTTTGCTCGCCTCGGGTTTCTGGAGTCCCTCCCGCTGCGCCTGGGCGTTGGTCTACCGGTCTCGCCACACCACTTCCGGTTCTTTCTCTTTTTGGAGAAAGCCAGTCGGATCTCTCATGTTCCCAGGGAATCCTTTGTGCGTTTGCCCTGCTCTCAGACCCCGGTCGGATCTCCGCGCCAAGCCTCTTGTGGCGCTTCGATTCTGCCCCCGCGGTCAGGACTACGAAGGCTCCAGCATTGATCATTATTTCGAGGCTCTATCACACGGCTTTCGCACCGCTCCATACGCTTCGTGCCGCCATCGCTGACGACTACGCAAGGTTCGCTTCCGGCTGGTGGCTAGCCTTTGCCGGGTGGGGATTGTCTCCCCACTGGATCCCTGTATTGTGTTTCCGAGTCTTGTTTTCTTTCCCTTCACATCCTCTTCCTCACATTCTGGGTTTTCATGACGCGACCTACCCTCCTGAACTCCTGAACTCCTGAACTCCTGAACTCCTGAACTCCTGAACTCCTGAACTCCTGAACTCCTGAACTCCTGACTCCTGAACTCCTGCCTCCTGCCTCCTCAATGACAACTGAAACACTGATCGCTACATTCTACGTCTTCATCCTGGCGGCTTTCCTGGGCTACCAGGTGATCTCAAGGGTTCCGCCCCTCCTGCATACACCGCTGATGTCAGCGACAAATGCGATCTCCGGCATCTCGCTCGTTGGATCCCTGGTGACGGCGGGCGCGCATCAGACAACAGTAAGCGCGGTGCTGGGTTTTATCGCGGTCGTCTGTTCGACGATCAACGTCGTCGGCGGCTTCGTTATCACCGATCGAATGCTCAAGATGTTTAAACGCAAGGCAACGCCTGTGACGAAAAAGAAGGAAGAATAGGAGCCCGGTGAAAACGTATTTCATCGAGTTCAGCTATCTGCTCGCGTCGATCCTGTTTATTCTCGGGTTACGCGGGATGAGTCATCCTGAAACTGCCCGGCGCGGAATGCACTTGGCGGAATTCGGGATGGTCACGGCTGTGATTGGAACTCTGTTGCAGCGGGAGATTATCAGTTACGAATGGATAATCGCCGGACTGCTGTTGGGCTCTACGATTGGCTTGGCGATGGGTGTCTGGGTGCCGATGACGGCGATGCCGCAGCGGACGGCGCTCTCACACGCGTTTGGCGCTTTGGCCGCATCGCTGGTCGGCGTTTCTGAGTACTATCTTCATGGCGCGAAGCTCGGGGAATTCAGAATGGGCGCGCTGGGGTTCGAAGTGCTTCTCGGGTCCTTGACGACCACAGGGAGTCTGGTCGCATTTGCGAAATTGCAGGGTTTTGTGCCAGGCACTCCTTTGATCTACAAAGGGCAGAATATTTTTAATCTCTCGCTCCTCGCGATAACGGTCGCCTGCTTCATTCTCCTCCTTTTCAGTCCGGGAACCGCGGCTCTGTTTTACTTGATGCTCGGGCTCGCGTTCGTCTTCGGAATTCTCCTGGTTTTGCCGATCGGCGCTGCGGATATGCCGGTTGTTATCTCGCTTCTCAATTCCTACGCCGGGCTTGCGTCGGCCGCGACCGGCTTTGCCATCTCGAACAACGTGCTCATCATTGCAGGAACACTGGACGGCGGGTCGGGATTCATCCTGTCGATCGTCATGTGTAAGGCAATGAATCGGTCCATCACCAACGTCCTTTTCGGCGCCTTCGGGAGCGCGTCGAAAGTAGCGACCACAACCGGCGGGGGTGATATGCGTGAAGCAAACGCCGAGGACGTTGCTGTTCAGTTGGCTTACGCACGCCAGGCTGTCTTCGTTCCCGGCTACGGGATGGCGACAGCGCAGGCTCAACATGCGCTGCGCGAGCTCGCAAACGCGCTGGAGGACCGCGGAGTGACCGTGAAATACGCTATCCACCCCGTGGCCGGCCGCATGCCCGGGCACATGAACGTCCTGCTCGCGGAAGCCAATGTGCCGTATTCCCAGCTTTACGAACTCGATCATATCAATCCCGAATTTTCTTCTACGGACATAACGGTGGTTATCGGCGCGAATGACGTTGTGAATACAGACGCACGTGACAATCCAAACAGTCCGATCGCAGGAATGCCAATTCTGGAGGTCGACAAAGCGAAGTTGGTCATCGTACTCAAACGCGGTCGTGGGAAAGGCTTCTCAGGGCTCGACAATCCCCTCTTTTACAAGGCGAACTGCGAAATGCTTTATGGCGACGCGAAAGATTCAATTACCCGTCTGACTCAAGCGGTGCATGAAGCGTAGCGGCAGATGATTTTCCGATGCAGGTACTCGTTGACACCTCGGTTTGGATCGATCACCTGCACCGGGCCGACCCTGAGCCGGTGGGTTTTTTGCAGGATACGCTCGTGTCCAGAACCATGCTCTGGACTCGGGACCGGCTTTTGCCGCAAGCCGCGGACGAACTCCTGATCCATGTAAAATCTCGATGAACGGGGAAAATCCTCGCGCGGTCTCAGAATCCAGATGGCAGCGCAGTTGGCGAGCATTCGTTGCCTTGCAGACGGAGACCGTGGCAAGAGAAATTGAATGGGTGGAAGGCCTTCGAGCGGCGTTCGGGATAGCACTCCCGGCCGCCGTTGGCCTGTTAGTGAATCACCTGGTGTGGGGCATCCTCTGCTCTTTTGCTACCCTATGGGTCTTGATGTGCGACGTCGGCGGTGCGTACCGCCAAAAGGCCATCAACCTGGTTGCCTCCGGCGTCGTGATCCTTTGCGCCTACATTTTCGGCGGCTGGATGATCCTATCGGTACCCAACTACATCCTGGGAATGTTCCTATGGGTATCTGCGGCGGCACTCATCGGGATCGCCGGAAACGCCGCCGCGCAGGCCGGGATGGTCAGTTCGACGATCGTAGTCACTTCGATTGTGCTTTTTGTTCCCAGTGAGTTCGGGATTCGCCTGCTGCTTTGCACGATCGGTTTCGGCTGGGCGCTTCTGCTTTCCCTGGCGCTCTGGCCGTTGGCGCCCTATACACCGATTCTTCAGGCGCTTTCCGCAAGCTTCTCGAGGCTCGCAGATCTGGGCGCCGCTTTTTGGTCGGGAGCAGCAGCCCCCGGGCGATCGCCGAACAACTTTGCCTTCGCGATTGCGTACGACGGAGTCATGACGAGTTTGGAGCGTTCTCGCAGCATCTGGGGCGCATTCCGAGCGCGCCGGGCCGGGCCAACCGTCCGGAGCATGCGCTTACTCGCTCTGATCGAGCAACTCGACGACGTCGCTCGAACCCTTGTCACCCTTCGTGAAGAACTGAACCTTGTCGGGCGGGAGAAATGGTTCGGTGATTTTCGTGACCGGTTCGGCGCGCTGACATACTCGCTCTCGCACCTGAGCCGCGAGATCGCCGACGCAGTGGCTGTCGCTGGCCGAGACGTTGATCCGACTCCTTTTCAGGACGCTTTTCAGAACCTCGCGACCGTCCTTACGGCAAAGTCGCAACAAGAAACTCTATTCCAACGAAAACAAATCTATCGGACAACCAAACACCTGGTTGAGCAGGCTTCTGCTCTTGCGGAAACTGTCTCGGAACTCAATTCAGGACGAGAAGGATTTCGCGAGCCTCCCGAAGCGCGGTTCGGACCGAAACCCAAGACGTTTGATCCATTGGTCGAAATTCGGAATAATATCTCCTTTCGTTCCAGCAGTTTTCGCCATGCGCTTCGGCTTGGGGTGGCGTCCGCCATCGGTGCTCTGCTCGCCGCCGACGTACACCTGGTCAGAGGATACTGGATTCCGATGACGGTCGTGATCGTCCTGAAACCAAATTTCGGAGGGACGCTGCAGCGATCGGTCCAACGAATCACAGGAACTGTTTTAGGCGCGCTCCTTGGGGCACTGCTGGTGCTGGCGTCCCCGGAACCATGGGTACTCTGGGCCGTTCTGCCAGTTCTTGCTTTTGCTACGTTCGCTCTGAGGAACCTCAATTACACGCTATTTTCGCTCGCGCTCACTCCGATGGTCCTGTTGATGCTGGATATAGCGCACCCGATCACGGCCACGGATAGCTTCTTGCGCGTCCTTCATACGATCATTGGAAGTGTTCTCGCCCTGTTGAGCGGTTATCTCCTTTTCCCGCTATGGGAGAGCCACCGTCTGCCGCTTCACATTGCCGAAGCGCTCCGAGCCGAAGCAGCCTTACTGCGCGCTCTTCGTGATGCAATGCTCGGAAAAAAGGAGCGACCAATCTCCGAATTCCGCCGAGATGCAGCGGTCGCGGTGTCCAACGCGTCCATAGCCGGACAACGTCTCCTGAGCGAACCGCCCGATCGCCGCGGAGACGTCGAAGCTTCGCTCGCGGCAGTGACCTACTGCCGGCAAATTTTGCATGCCCTGGCGGCGATCTCCGATTATCCGACCCGGAAATCGGTCCAGCTCGAATCAAGCGAATTGGCCGGGTTTTTCCAGGCTCTAGCTCAAGCTTTGGAAGATCTTGCGAACAATTTGTTAGCGAGAACCGAACCGAAGCGACTAGCGGATCTTTCGCTACTCCTGGAGCAGCTGGAAAACACCTTCCCCGGGGGCTCCAGCGACGCGCCGAGCGTGTCCGGAAGCTCCGCCGGAACCGCGCAAGACTCCGCCACTGGCGCCTCTCTTTCGTCTCACCTGAAGAACGTTGTCGATCTAACGTTGGCTACCCGCGAAGTGATTTCGCGCCTGCTTGGTTCATCGATGCTGCCGCAGTCCGTCTGACGGCGGATGTTCGCACTTTGCATCGTCGTCAGGGTGGAGGAAATCTCTCGCAGAGAGATCAAAAGCGAAAAAAGGGCTGAAGAAAGCCTGATAAAAGCCGCATAGCATCGAAGTGTGCAATTTGTCCGTACTGCCTCGTAATAGAATGTTTTACAGTAACTACTATAGCTATCCGTATCGTTTAGAATTAAGGAACAATTCGTGGTCCCGTGACAAACGATTTCGCCTTCCTCGAGAAGTCGGTCCGATGGGGTTAATCGCTTGAAGAGGTCGGCGAAGCGGAATAATCGCACCCTTCCGTGCCTCACCGGGGCCCGCTTTGTCGCCGCCCTGCTGGTCGTTCTGTTTCATTTCGGCTGGCTGCACCCCGCTCCGGGAGTATTTTTTGACTATGGCCGTCAAGCGGTTTCATTTTTCTTCATCTTAAGCGGCGTGGTCCTGGCATACACTTATCGCGACGCGATCAACTCACGGGCCATTGGATGGTGGGACTTCTTTAATCTTCGACTGTCCCGCATTGTCCCTGTGCATGTTGCTACATGGCTGATCGCCACCGCGTTGTTTCTGTGGTTCGCCTGGCGTCCCGCAGAGGGAAGACATCCCGTCGCCTATTGGATCATGGGATTGTTCTGTGTACAAGTCTATTGGCCGTCGGCCGACAACCTCTTCAGATGGAACGGGCAGGCCTGGAGCATTTCCTGCGAGTTGTTCTTCTATGCTTTTTTTCCGCTTTTGCTTCCGCCACTCGCACGCCGCCTGAAATCGACCAGCTCCGTCATCTCAACCATGTTCGGTATCTACCTCGTAGAAGTGGCCTTGTATTTGTGTGCCAGCGGGTTTCTTGCCAAGTTAATCACCCCAGGTCATTCATTTCTTGGCTATCAGACTTATGCCGAGACAACAAACTCGGCCCTGTTGGTGTTCCCTCCGCTTCGTTTAGGTGAATTCGCCATTGGGATGTGCATTGGGTTGTTGCTTCTGCGTCCTGAACCCCTGCTGAAGTCCCCGCTCAGGGCGAATCTCCTGTTAGGATTCTCCGCCGTCGCCCTTGTTGCGCTCATGCACCTCTCTCGTCTTGCTAATAATTCGTTAGCCATCGGCGCTCAAGCGTATCTGTTATTTGTTCCCGTTCTCGCACTAACGTTGGTTGCTCTAGTAAGTGGATTAACGTTCTTTACGCCCGTGCTTGAGAATCGCTTTGCTCTTCTCCTTGGCGAGGCGAGCTACTCGCTTTATTTAGTGCATGGCTTCTTTATGCCCGGTGAGCATCCTTCCAAACTAAGATATGTTTTGTGTGTCGTTGGGAGTATCGTCAGCTCAATTATCCTTTATTGGTTTCTGGAGCGGCCTGCTCGCGGGATTTGGCGCCGAGTCGTGGGGAGGCGCCGCGCCGCAAGCGCGAGGCCAGTTACGTATTCAGGCGTAGCCGAGAGTATTATTAGGGCTGACAGTCCCGTTTGCGTTGAGCGACACTGAGCCTGTTCCGCAGGTCTTTCGCATCGCGTTCCCGCAGCGGCAATGAAAGCATCAACTGGTCGGCATTACTCGTGCCGCATATTTGCTTCGGCCTGCCGCAGAGCCGCGCCGGCGGAGAGCCTGCCGTCCGCAGCAAGTTGAAGCGCAGCACCCAACGAGGTGAAGAACCGGCCCATTTGCGGAACATTTGGCATGATCTGCCCGATGTCCACAGAAGCGTTTAGCTGGCGCAGGTGCGGGTTTTTCTCAGCCAAGGTCGCGTAAAGCGAAATTAACGCAGGAATCCCGATCGGTTTACCCGCATCCATGGCGGCAAGTCCTTCATCCGTCAGCAAGTAGCGTTCGAGGAATTCCTTGGCGAGATCCTGGTTCGGACTCGAGCGATTCAAATAGGCCACGGAGACTCCCACGAAGGGACGCCCAACCTTCCCGTCGACGCCCGGGATCTGGCCCAAACCGAAATCGATTCCCTTCTGCGTCAAGTTCGACCATGCCCATGGCCCGGAGATCATCATCGCGAGTTTGCCTTGGCCCATGAGCTCTTCCGTCTCGCTGTAGGTGCAAACCTTTGGTAATATCCCGGCTCGCATCAAACTGATGATTTTCGAAAGAGCGTTGACCGCCCCGGGAGTTGCGACGCCGATGTTTCTCAAGTCATAGTCTGTACCATTCCTTCCAAAGACGAAGCCTCCGCCGCTCGCCAAGATGGCCCACGTGTAATAGGCACTTCGCGGATCCCAGAGGATCGTGATCACTCCAGGGTGGCTTCGTTTCATTGCCTGATCGGTAGACGCTAGCTGCGAAAGCTCCATCGGCGGCGGCCCGTTCAGAAGCGCCTTATTGTAAATCAGCGTGCTCGTCTCAAGGGCGATCGGGTATCCCCAGAGCCGATCCTGGTGCATGACGGCTTGCCAGGATTTGGGAAAAAACTTGCTCTTGAATTTATCCTGGACGTCCACCGCTGAAATTAGCCCGCCGTCGGCCCATTCTCCGACTTTGTCGTGCGCCCAAATCACCAAATCAGGTCCTTTGCCGGATTGCGCGGCAATCGGAAAACTGTCCGTGATGTTTTCAGGTGTCTCAATCGTGACTTTGATTCCCAAGTCCGCTTCGAACTTCTGGATGATTGGTTGCAGAGCCCGACCACGATCGTTATCCATCCAGATCAAAAGCTCGCCGTTGGTCCACGCGAAGACGTTTATTGGGACCAAAAAGAAGGCCGAGAATATCCACAACAACGGATTCATGGGGTAGAAAAATCCTTTCGGGCTTTGAAACTTGCCTAGCGCGAAAATCTCACCAGCCAAAACGCTCGTGAGATTTTCGCGCTGTAGAGCCGCTTCGAAAGCGGCTCGGGAGGAACATTGAATTTAAAGAGGAAGGAAACGGGGTGTGGGCTCCTTTCCAAGTTTCTTAAGCAATAAAGAACAAATTCTACCTTACACGAAGTCGGTTCGGTTTGCTTACAAATTTTGATCGGAGGTTCCGGTGGAGAACCGCGATCGCAACGACGTTCCGCGCCGGTTGAGCGCGAGTGAATCCGAGGCGTCAATTCGTGTCGATAATATCTCTTAAGAAACGCTGGATCTCGATGTCCGGTTCGAGGCTGCCGACAGCATGCTCGATGAATCCCTCGTCGAACAGGTAAAGGCGCGAAGCCTCCTTTTCTGCATCAGTCACGACCGGCTCCCGCCATGAGAGACCGACGGCGGTGTCGCTGTCGTCTCGAGGGATGATTTGGACGATTCCCCCGACCGGAGTCTTGATGGATAGAACCTTCTTCATGTGCCGCTGACCCTTCTTGTTGCTTCTTGATCGGACGTTGTGATCGATTCTTAAGTCCTGATTCAGCCGTTGTGCGAAGTAAGCGAACCGTCCCGGTTTGCACCGCCGTGAAAGAGGCAAAGCGGGACGCTTCGGCTTGGTACGATCGCCTGGGGTTCGGGACCTAGTAGTCACTTCGTGCCCTCGATCAATTGGAACAGCGCGAACCGCTCGTTTTTCCGCGTCTATAAGGCGGCGCTGTTGAAATACGGAATATTAATGCTTTGACGGACGATTGAGGAATTCGATAATATCCAGATTCACTTGGCAAATCATAAGAAGCCGTCTTGCGCCTCTTGGCAATCCGATCGTCGCGCACGTGAGACTAGACTCTGTGCAGATTCGCCGATCTCGCTATCACTCCGAATTTTATCACCCTGGCCTTCCAAGTAGACACTCAACCCATGAATGGACGCAACGCCTCCCTCTTTTCCTCACTGACCTCCAGATCAACTGGAGGCGCTAGACGACGCGGCAGTCGAACAAGCAGCGGCGCATTGCTGTTCGCGGCGAGTCTCCTCGCCTCGTTGTGGGCGATGCCCGCGTGCGACGCGCAAATCGAAGCGAATGCCTATATCTCCAGCATTGGTTCGAACACCGTGACGGTATTCGATACAGAAACGAGTACGCCGGTTGGCACACCGATTACAGTTGGAAATGGGCCGTTTGGCGTCGCCTCAACTCCGGACGGCAGATTCGTTTACGTTGCAAACGTTACTGCCGGGACCGTCTCGGTGATCGACCCGGCGACGAACAGCGTGGTCGCAACCGTTTCGGTGGGAACTAGTCCTTGGGGTGTTGCCGTGAGTCCGGACGCCAAGTTTGCCTATGTTGCAAACCATGGGAGCAACAACGTCTCGGTAATCAGTACAGCGACCAATACTGTTGTCGCAACCGTTCCGGTGGGACTTGGTCCCTTTGGCGTTGCCGTCACTCCGAACGGCCAGTCTGCTTTTGTGGTGAACAATGGGAGCAACAACGTCTCTGTCATTAACACGGGAACAAACACCGTTGTCTCAGTCCCAGTTACGGTCGGAAATCAGCCTCAAGGTGTTGCCGTAAGTCCAAATGGGCAGTTTGCCTACGTGACGAACCTTACGAACAGCACGCTCTCGGTGATTAACACCACGACGCTCGCTGTCGTCGCCACCGTTCCGCTAGCTGGCGCCGGCACCGATGCGGTCACTCCAGACGGGAATTTTGTCTATGTCACCAATCAGACCGCCAGCACGTCCTCGAGCACGGTCTCGAAGATTAGTACGACCACGAATATGGTGGTCGCGACAACTCCGGTGGAAAGTATGCCGTTTGGCGTTGCCATAACTCCTGACGGCAAGTTTGCCTACGTGGCGAACAGTACCAGCGGTGATGTCTCTGTGATCAATACTTCGACAAATTCACCTGTGGGGACCCTCGTAGTGGCGACGCCTAGTGTTTTCGGTTCCTTTATTGGACCGAACATTATTGTAGCTCAAGCTGCCCCGTTACAAATCGCCAGTGATCTGGCCCTTACGCCTTTGGGCTTCGGGACCTTTGTCGATTTCAACGGCGGAACTTTGCAAATAACCGGAAGCTCGTTTAGCACCGCGCGAACGATTTCTCTCCTCGCCCTTGGGGGAACAATTGACACAAACGGGTTTGATTCCCTCTTCTCGGGCACCCTTGTGAATTCAGGTTCGCTGACTAAGACCGGCGTCGGTACGCTAACTCTGTCGGGCGACAACTCGTATAGCGGCGGTACAAACATCTCTGGTGGAACACTGAGCGTCAGCAGTGATAGTAATCTGGGGACTGGCAACATAAGCATTAGCAACAGCGCGGAGTTACTGACGACCGCGACGGGTTTCAGCTCGGCCAAATTGATCGCCTTGGGCGCTGGAGGGGGGACGCTGGCCAGTGTGACCGGCGGGACGGCCACCTACGGAGGAGTGATCAGCGGAACTGGCCCGTTAAGTATCGGCGACGAAATCAATCAAGGGACGATCGTGCTGAACGCTGCAAACACGTACACCGGCGGGACGTCGATCAACAGGGGAACATTGCAGGTAGGTGCGGACGTTAACCTTGGAGACGCTTCGGGCGCTCTGATCTTCAACGGCGGGACTTTGAACACAGTGGCCAGTTTCACGACGGCACGGGCGATCACGCTCAATGGTCCGGGCGGCATTTTTGTCCCGGATGCAGCAACGACGTTCACTGAAATCGGCGTAATTACGGGTGTCGGCGGTTTGACCCAAACGGGGGCGGGCACGGTTATACTACAAGGGAACAATGATTATACCGGCGGAACGACCGTGCTTGCGGGTACGTTGCAGGCGGGGTCGGCGACCGCCTTTGTCAATAATACAGCCTACACCGTCAATGGCGGGACGCTTGATCTCAACAACTTCAATCTCTTGATGACCTCGTTGAATGGCACCGGGGGTACGGTGAATCTCGGCGCCGCGGCCCTGACCATCAACAACACCGGTGCCGATGTCTATTCGGGGAATATTCAAGGCACCGGTTCACTGACAAAGATCGGGGCCGGTACCCAAACGCTCTCGGGTACCAATCGCTACACCGGCGGAACGACCGTGCTTGCAGGTACGCTGCAGGCGGGGTCGGCGACCGCCTTTGTCAATAATACAGCCTACACCGTCAATGGCGGGACGCTTGATCTCAACAAC
>Ga0302325_10030179_pt1 | contig 11184 bp, 9 predicted proteins | sample Palsa_T0_2_FD_201948 | JGI IMG/M metagenome (GOLD analysis project Ga0302325, IMG submission 201948) | Peat permafrost microbial communities from Stordalen Mire near Abisko, Sweden - Palsa_T0_2 | ecosystem: Environmental > Terrestrial > Soil > Palsa > Peat permafrost | place: Sweden: Abisko...
GGCCAATGGATCTCGCTCGCGTACCTGGCCGGAGGCGACCTCCTTGGTTGGCTGCCGCAGGTCCTCGGAGCTCCGCTCGATGTCCTCCTGGAGGAGGCGGCGACCTGCCCGGGAGGGCGCCTGCTGTTCGTCCCCCACCTGGGCGGGCGTATCCTTCCCGCGGCTCCCGCAGCGCGGGGGGCGTGGGTCGGGCTCGACCTCTCCCAGCAGCGGGGCGACCTAGTGCGGGCGGTGCTCGAAAGCGTCGCATATGAGTTCGCCGGTTTCCTCAGCCGGGCGCGCGCGACGCACCCTTATGTAGTCGCCCAGGACGTCCGGGTCATCGGCGGGGGAGGCGACAATTCGCTGTGGAACCTGATCAAGGCGTCGGTCTTGGGTTTGCCCTACGTGCGCCTGGGTCGCGAGAACTTCACCTGCTGGGGCGCCGCCCTGGTCGCCGCCGCCGCAGTGGGAGCGGTGGATGACTTGGCTCCCGTGGCTCTGAGGGCGGCCGCCGAGGTGGGACGGACCTGGCCGGACGAAGATCTTCAGTCGCTCTACACCGAGCGGGAACAGGCCTACCGGGGCCTGGTCGACATGCTCGTACCCGGGCCGGAGGTAAAAGTGGAGGTAGGCGAATGAAAGATAGGTTCCGCCTCGCGGTAGTTGGCGCTGGGCGAGCAGGACTGGTGCACGCCCGCAACGCGGCGGGCGCTATCCCGGGCGCCGTGCTCGCCTGCCTCGTCGACTCCGATGCCGATGTTGGAGGCCGGGCCGCGGCAGAGCTGGGGGTGCCCACGTACCGCGATCTCGATGAGGCACTCAACGTGGGTGACTTCGAAGGTATCGTCATCACCGCCCCCACCTTTGCTCACGCTGAGCTGGCTGTGAAGGCCGCCAGCGCCAACCGGCATGTCTTCTGCGAGAAGCCGATGGCGCTCACCCTGGAGGAGTGCGACGCCATGACGGCTGCGGCGGAGGCCGCCGGAATTGTGCTCCAGATCGGGTTCGTCCGCCGTTTCCAGCTCGAGTTCGTCGAGGCCAAGCGCAAGATCGAAGCGGGGGAAATAGGAGTGCCCATGGTGGTCAAATCGCTCACCCGGGGACCAGGTTTGCCGCCAGCCTGGGCACACGACCTGCGCCGCTCCAACGGGATGCTGGCCGAGGTCAACAGCCACGATTTCGACTGCGTTCGTTGGTTGGTAGGGTCTGAGATCGAGCGGGTCTATGCCGAAACGGCCAACTTCAAGGGGGCCGCACGAGGGGTGACGGCGCCCGATTTCTACGACAACGCCGTTGTTTCCCTGCGCTTTGCGGGCGGCGCCCTGGGGACGATCGACGGGACCTGCCCGGCCGATTACGGCTACGACGCGCGGACCGAGGTCCTGGGCACGGAGGGCTTGCTGTTGGTGGGTGACAACCGGTCGGTCACCCTTCTCCAGATCCGCTCCCGAGGCACTGGTGAGATCCCCACCTACGTGTCTTGGCCGCAACGTTTCGAGGCCGGCTATCGCGAGGAGCTCGCAGCGTTCGTACACGCCGCCCAAAGCGGTTCGCCCCCCGCCGTGGGGGCAGCCGACGGCCGGGCAGCGGTAGCCGCCGTCATCGCCGCCAACACCTCTTGGCTAGAGCGACGCCCCGTGGCCGTGGAGGGCACGGGCCTTCGCATAACCGGCGAGACGGGCGCCCTCCCGGGCGGCGGGCAAGCGTGAAAGCACTCGTCTACAACGGCCCTGGGGCGTTGGTACTGGAGGAACGTCCGCAGCCTCATCCAGGGCCCGGCGAAGTGGTCCTCCACATCGACGCCTGCTGCATATGCGGCACCGACCTGCGCATCGCTTCGGGGGCTCACCGTGCGTACACCGACGCTGCGGGGCGCGTCCCCGGGCACGAGATCGTTGGCACCGTGGCGGAGACCGGAGATGGTGCCACTGCTGAACTCGGCAACCACGTCTTTGTCGCGCCCAACTATGGCTGCGGCCGGTGCCGGTCCTGCCGCCGGGGCCAGGTCAACCTTTGTGATCAGCCGCGGGCCATCGGTATAACTCAGGACGGCGGCTTTGCCGATTACCTCCTGCTGCCCCGTGAGCTGGTCGACCAAGGCAACCTCCTGCCTTTCACCGGGATCGGCGACGTCGGCACGGCCGCCCTCGCCGAGCCGCTGGCCTGCGCTCTACGCGGCTCGCGGGCCTGTAGCATCGGGCCCGGCGACGTCGTGGTCGTTTACGGCGCCGGTCCCGTCGGGCTGTTCCACATCGCGCTGGCGCGTCTGGCCGGCGCCGGCGCGGTCCTGGTGTGCGAGCCCAATCCCGACCGCCACCAGCGCGCCCTCGCTTGGGGCGCCACGTCGGCCCACACCTCCGCGGACGACGAGCTGCGGGCCGCACTGGCCGCCGCCGGCAACCCCCGAGGGGCCGATGTCGTCATCGTCGCCGCTCCCTCCCCCGCCGCCCAAGCCGAGGCCCTGGAACTAGCGGGGCCCGCAGGACGGGTCAACTTCTTCGCCGGCCTTGCCCGGGACCGCTCCCGGGTCGAGCTCGACACCAATCTTGTCCACTACAAGGAGCTCCTGGTGACGGGCACCACGGGGAGCACCAATGTCGAGTGCCGGGCTGCCCTGGACCTGATCGTGGAGGGCCGGGTCGACGCCGGCTCACTCGTAGAAGCCCGTTTTGACCTGGCCTCGGCTGAGGCCGCGTTCGACCTCGCCGGTTCCGGTGGGGCCATGAAAGTGATGATCCAACCGTGACCGAAAGTGGTGACCGACTGTGACCTCGCCTGTAGACCCCTTTTCCCTGATGCTCGATTTCCGTTCCGGCGCCCTGGAGCCGCACACGTCGCGAACCGAACGGCACCTGTCGTCCATGAAGGCTGCTTACGCCGACCAGGAGGCGTTCTCCCGCCTGGTCGAAAAGGACGACCCCTTGGTCTACGAGGTCCTGCAGTACGACGCCCCCGAGGAGACGGGCCACCTCATATGCTGCACAACCATCCTGTACCCGGGCACCGTGGGCGCCGAGTACTTCATGACCAAGGGCCACTATCACGCGGTGCGTGACACCGGAGAGTTTTACTTGGGCCTCTCCGGCCACGGCCACTTGTTACAGATGACCGAGCAGGGAGAGCAGTCGGCCTTCCCCATGAGCCCGGGGACGATCGGCTACGTGCCGCCGTACTGGGCGCACCGCACCGTCAACACAGGGGACGAGCCGTTCGTCTTCCTGGCTATCTACCCCGGCCAGGCCGGCCACGACTACGGCACAATCGAGCAGACCGGCTTCGCCCAGCGCGTATGGCGTACGCCGGAGGGGCCGGAACTGCGGTGAACCAGGCGAGGGCGTTGCCTGATTGTGTGGTCGTGGTCACCCCTCGGTCCTTCGGTTTGAGCCGCCCCGATTTGCGCCGGCGCCTGGCGTCAGCGGTCGGTACGGTCCACTACCGCCCTGGCCCGCTGGGAGCGGCCGAACTGGCCGCCGAGGTGCGCGAGGCCGATGGTCTGCTGTGCGGTCTTGACCAGGTCAGCGCCGAGGTGTTCGACGAGGCGCCCCGGCTGCGGGTCGTGGCTCGCTACGGGGTCGGCACCGATCGGGTGGACCTGAGCGCTGCCGCCCGCCACGGGGTCACGGTGACCGTAACGCCGGGCGCAAACGCCAACAGTGTGGCTGAGCTGACTGTCGCCCTCCTCTTCGTCCTGGCCCGCCCCCTGGTCGAGGGCCACGACCGAGCCCGGCAGGGGCAGTGGCCGGCGCTCAGCGGGATCGAGCTATCGGGCCGGTCGCTGGGCTTGGTGGGCCTGGGCCGGATCGGCTCATTGGTGGCAGCCAAAGCGAACGCCTTGGGGATGCGTGTGCTGGCTTTTGACCCCAATGTGACCAGTGCTGAAAACGTCGAACTGGTAGAGCTAGGGCCCCTCGTGACCGAGTCGGACTTCGTTTCCCTGCATGCGCCGCTCACCGAGGGGACCGCAAAGATGGTGGACCGGGCGCTGCTCGAGCGGATGAAGCCGGGCGCCGCTCTGGTCAATACGGCACGCGGTGCGCTGATCGACGAGGACGCCCTACTCTGGGCGCTGGACGAGGGGCCCTTGCGGGCCGCCGCCCTCGACGTCCTCACCGACGAGCCACCGGGAGGTGCCCACCCTTTGCTGGGCCGCGACGACGTTTTCGTGACCCCCCACATGGGGCCGCACACGGCAGAGGCGACGGCGGCTATGGGCGAGATGGCCCTCGACGACCTACTAGCAGTATTGGCGGGAAGGTCACCCCGGTACCCGTTATGAGCGCATCCAACCTGGAGACCAGGCACTTCAGCTTCATCGGGGTCAGCACGGGCAAGTCCGCCATCATGCGGGTGTTCCCGGCTTGGGCCGAGCACCTTGGCATAGAAAACGTCGACATAAGGGGCTATGACCTGGCCATGCACGCTCCAGCGGACGACTACCGCCGGGTCGTGGACGCCCTTCGGTGCGGTCCCGACGAACTTGGGGGACTGGTCACGACGCACAAGATAGACCTGTTCGAGGCGTGCCGGGACATGTTCGACTTCGTCGACCCCTACGCGGAGCTGTGCGGAGAAGTGTCCTGCCTGTCCAAGCGCGACGGGCTTTTCCGGGCTCACGCCAAGGACCCCATCTCCTCAGGCCGCTCAATGGACGAGTTCATTCCACCCGGGTACTGGGCCTCGAGCGGTGCCGATGCGCTCCTGTTCGGGGCCGGCGGCTCCAACCTCGCTATCTCTATCCACCTGATGACAGCACGCCCCGATCGCCCCCGGCGCATCGTGGTGGTCAACCGCAGCCTTGCCCGGCTGGAGTCAATGCAGTCCGTCCATAGCAAGTTGAGCTCGGAGGTAGAGGTCGTCTACGTGCACAACGCCGACCCCCTGGAGAACGACCGCCTGCTCGAAGCGGCTCGGCCCGGCTCGCTGGTCGTCAACGGGACAGGTATGGGCAAAGACAGCCCGGGTAGCCCCATTACCGACCAAGCCATCTTCCCCGAGACGGCCCTGGTGTGGGAGCTCAATTACCGAGGGGAGCTCGACTTCTTGCACCAGGCCGAGCGTCAGGCGGCACCAAGGGGACTGGTCATAGAGGACGGTTGGAGCTATTTCGTACACGGCTGGAGCTGCGTTGTCGAGGAGGTTTTCGGCGTGCCGATGACGGCGGCGACCGTAGGCGAGCTTTCCCAGATCGCATTGAGCCTGCGTCACGGCTAGTGCACTCGGGCCGGCGGCACCGGATGACAAAGACAAAAAAACCTAACGAGAGCCCCGGAAAGGAGATGCTGCCGTGAGAGCGAGCCTGGTGCCGGTGTACCTGACTACGGCCGACGACCCCGAGTTTGTCACGCATTGCCAAGTGCTACGTCAATTGCTGGCCGACGAGGCGGAACTGGTGGCGCCCCTGCCTTTGGGCGCCTCCCTGCCCGAAGCGGACGCCGTGGTCCTCCCCCAAATGGTGGGCGAGGCCTACCGGCACGTGGCCGAGTTCCGACGTCTCAGCCTGCCCGTGCTGGTGTTGACGTCGGATTTCGGGACGATGGCCATGTGGGACTGGGAGATAATTGCGTACCTGCGGGCCGAGGGCATAAAGATAATGGCGCCCTACTCACTGGCTGGGGCGAAGACGGCGTGCCGCGCGCTCGCAGCCCGGACCGAACTGAGCCGAGGCCGGTTCTTGGTCTACCAGGACCGCCCCGGTCAGGGGGGCAAACAACCTAGTATTTTCAAACGTTTCTACTGGTGGGAGGATGAGTGTTCTGCACGCATCCAGGAGAAGTTTGGCCTCCATATTGAAAAACGCAGCTTCGAGGAGCTGGGGGCAAGAGCCAAAGCGGTCCCGGACGCCGAGGCAACCACCGAATGGGACCGGGTGGGCGACGCCGTTGCCCTGGCCGGCGTGAGCGAGCGGTCCCGACTGAGCGCGCTCAAACTTTACCGAGCAGTTCGTGACGACTTGGACTCCGAGCCAGGGGTGCTGGCAGCTGGGATCAACTGCCTCAACGAGTCGGCTTACTCCGATACGACCCCTTGCCTGGCCTGGGATCTGCTCTACACGGAGCGGGAAATGATCTGGGGCTGTGAGGCGGACACCGTGTCAATGCTTACCGAGTTCATCGTCAACCGGTCCCTTCGCACCCCGGTGGTGATGACCAACCTGTACCCGTTCTTGATGGGCCAGGCCGCTCTCCAGCATGAGCGCATCGCTGCCTTCCCTGAGGTTGACGGGCCCCCGGCTGATCATGTTCTGGCCGCTCATTGCGGCTACTTGGGCGTCCTGCCCCGCCCTTTCTCCGTCAGCTGGAGACTTAAGCCTAAAGCCCTTGCTATCGTCGACCAAAATGCAACGGCTATCGACGCCCGGCTGCCTACCGGCGACATCTCCCTGGTCAAATTATCTCCCGATTTCGCCGCGCTGTCTGTGGTGGAAGGCGAGCTCAAGGGCTACGCTGGGTTCCCAGGCTCTGACTGCCTAAATGGTGCCGTGATCCGGGTCCCCGATGGGCACGCGTTGATGGAACAACTGCCTTCCCATCATTCGATCCTGACCACGGGACATGACCTCCCGGGGCTGAAACTGGTCGGAGATGTTTTCGGGCTCGAGGTGAAGGCGATCGGGCGTTAGGCGGTACCACGCGGGCTGGCGCCCAGTGCAGGCCTAGGGGCTCGCGAGCCCCGACCTCCAGGGGTGCTGTGGCTCGTAACCGAGCAACCGCCGGGCTTTGTCGATAGCAAGCAAGGACGCGGTCCCTTCGAGCTCGCCCCGCAAGGGGACATGAGGGTACACCTGCCGCACCAACTCGGCGGTCGGCGTGCTCATCACCGTGTCCGCATTAGCGATTATGAACACCTCCGCGCCGGTAAATGATGACTCCAGCGCCTTGCGGACGGCCTGCGCTGCGTCCCTGGCGTCGATATAGGCCCACAGGTTCCACTTGCGACGAGCGGGGTCGGCTTCGAACGACGGGAACGCGGCGTAGTCGTCGACCCCCATGACATTGGAGAACCGGAGGCTCGCTATCTTCAGCAGAGGGTCCCATCGGCAGAAGTGCTTTGCCATCTCCTCGCCTACCGCCTTGGACAGAGAATAAGACGACTGCGGCAAGGGGATGTACTCCTCATCAAGGGGTAAGTACGTCGGCGGTAGGTCGAAGGGCAACCCGAACAGCGACTCGCTCGAGGCGAAAACCACGTTCCGGATGCCGAAGTGGCGGGCTGCCGCGAAGATGTTGTAAGCGCTCATCGTATTGTTACGGAAGAGCTCCGAGCCGGGTAAGAGACCGGGAGCTGGTATGGCAGCCAGGTGCACGACGGCGTCAACACTCTGGTAACGCTCGTCCACCTGGTGCAAGACCTCCATCGTCTGGCCCATATCGGTCAAGTCCGCGCGCACGAACGGGCAAGGGTCGTCGTGTGGCCGCACAGCATCGACGTTTGTGACCGCGTAGCCGTGTTCGAGCAACTCTGTAAGGCAGGCCCGGCCCAACTTGCCGCTACCGCCGGTCACAACCACCTGGTTGGTCATTCATCCCCCCTGGCTAATGTCAAGCGAGCGCGCAGCCACTCGAGGATCTAAATGCTACCCGAAAAAATACCGAAGTCATATCTCAGGAATCCACACTCGCATGGTCTGGCCGGGCCTGCGGTTGCCCCATGCGAAATAAGGGACCAGGCGAAGCTCAAAGGTGGCCACCGGCTCCTGGTCCCAAGCGTCGACATCATAGGGGAACTTGTTTTGATCCGTTGCCGCAGCCAACTTGGCGGTGGCCGAAAGCGCAACCAGAGGTTCGCCATCTATCGCCGTTGCTGCCGGTACCAACGGAGCTCGCGCGTTGAACCGTACGGCTTCGAGCCGTTCGGGGCTTCCCGCGTCCACCTCTTCAAGGCAGTAGACGAACGGCCCGTACTCAAACGCGACGCAACCGCGAACGGCATCAATGCGAGGGTGGGGACGGACAACACGCGTTCGCAGTGGAATGTCCATAACGATCTCGTCCCCTCTCTGCCAGGACCGGCTGGTCCGCCAAAGGCAACCCGGCGCCAGCGGTTCAGGAACGGTGCTCAGGCCGGCGGCCACCACGGCTCCTGTCGGCCCTTCGGCCCAGCCGGGGACGCGGAGAGCGATCTCGAACGTTCCCGCCGGCGCCGACTCCACCTTCACCCTGACGTGGCCCGAAAGCGGGTAGTCAGTCTCCACTGCAAGAGTTACTTGTCCATTTGCACCTTCCATGGAGATGAGCGACGGGGCAAACTGCCAAAGCTGCACGCCACCTTCGGTCGAGGTAACAAAATAGTGCTGGAGGGAGGACACGGTGCGCATCACGTTCGGCGGGCAGCAGGCGACATCGAACCAGCCGCGGCGGGCGGTACTACCAGGTCCGTCCTCGAGCCCCGAATGCCCAGCCCGGACGTGCAAAGGGTTCACGTAGAAGTAGGTGTCACCCTGGAGGGAAACGCCAGACATGAAGCCGTTGAACAGCACGCGTTCTATCAGGTCCGCGTAACGGCACTCGCCCGTGGCCAGCAGTAACCGCCAGCTCCACATGACAGTTCCGATAGCTGCGCATGTTTCAGCGTAAGCGCGGTCAGGGGGGAGCTCGAAAGGGTCGCCGAACGCTTCGTCCTTGTGCCGGGAGCCGACTCCACCGGTCAGGTACATGCGCCGGGCGACCATGTCCTCCCATTGCGAGATTGCCGCGTCGAGCAAAATACTGTCTTGTGTTTCGGAAGCGACATCGAGGGCTCCGCAAGCCAGGTAGGTGGCTCGCACCGCGTGCCCACGGGCCGTATGAGCGATGCGGAACGGCTCGTCGTCTTGGCGGTACCGCGACCCGTAGTGGCCCTCGCCCAGCAGGCGATGACCGCGCTCGTCGATGAAGAACCGGGCCAGGTCGAGGTAAGCGATCTCTCCCGTAGCCCGGTAAAGCTCAACAAGGGCCATCTCGATCTCGGGATGGCCGGGTACACCGTTTCGCCTGCCAGGACCGAAGATCCCGCCAATATGGTCGGCAAGGCGGCGGGCAACCGTCAAAAGACGCTCGTCGCCGGCGCCCCGCTTGAGGGCGATCGCAGCCTGAAAGAGGTGGCCGGCGCAGTAGAGCTCATGGGCGGCGGCGAGATCGGTAAAGCGCTCCTCCGTGGTGCGGACTTGGAACCAGGTGTCAAGATAGCCATCTGCATCCTGGGCTCCCTCCACGAGGGAGATCGCCTGGTCGGCGAGGGAACGGATGCGAGCGGCCGCGTCGTCTTCGACCCCCCGGCCGAGCTCCCAGCCCACCGCTTCCAACCATTTGTAGACGTCCGAGTCTACGAAATACGGGCCACGGTGCTCAGACGCCCCCCCATGCCGCGCCGCGAGGCGAAAGTTCTCGAGGGTTCCGGCCGCCTGCAAGGCGTCAAAGCCGGAAGGTATGGTCACGGCGCGGTTTGTCGCCTGGCGCCGGCCCCAGAAGCCGCCCACAATAGTCATGGCACCACGCTGCAGTGGTTGGAGTACGGTTTGTGCCGACGCCGTCGGCGCCACGGGAGCGTTTAGTTTTTCACGGGGCCCTCGGACCACGGGCTTTTACCTCCCCAACCGGGCCATGATGCAGCCAGCTTGCTCGGGCGGGTTTACTCGGGCGGGCTTATGGCACCGAGCCTCTCAGCCACGTCGTCGGTGATCAATGGGACGACGTCGAGCGCCCCCAGGTTGGCGCGCAACTGTTCGAGGCTGGAGGCGCCCAGGACCACGCTGACGACGTTGGTGTTGCGCAGGCACCAGGCGATGGCCAGCTGGCTCATGGGGCAACCGACCTCGTCGGCGACAGCTTTTAGTTGGCGGGCCTTGTCGATGTTGGCCGGGTCGCGGACTATTCGGTCGACCCATTCGTACCCGGCCAAACTGGCCCGGCTGCCGGCGGGGACCCCATCCAGGTATTTGCCTGTCAGCAGGCCCTGGGCCAGGGGGCTGAAGGCCGTCACGCCGTAGCCCGTGTCCTTATAGAGACGGGCGTACTCGACCTCGACCAGCTTGCGGCTGACGAGGTTGTACTCAGTTTGCTCAACCACTGGCTTGCGCAGGTGGTGACGTTCGGCGATCTCTATGGCGGCCCGTATGTCGGCCGCCGGCCATTGCGACGTACCCCAGTACAGAGCTTTGCCTGAGGCAACGATGTCGTTCATGGCCCAGACTGTCTCCTCGACCGGTGTGCCCGGGTCGGCCCGATGGCAAAAGAGTATGTCGACAAAATCGAGCTGGAACCGCGCCAGCGAACCGTCGATGCCTTGCATCAGGTACTTGCGGTTGAGCGTATGGTGCATGTTGATGTCGTCGCGAATGCCCCAGAACAACTTGGTCGAAACGACATAGCTGTAGCGAGGCCAACCTAGGTCGATGAACGCCCGGCCCATGATCTCTTCTGCCTGGCCGCCGGCATATGCCTCGGCGTTGTCGAAGAAATTGACGCCGGCGTCGCGGGCGGCGCTGAGGCATTCCAGCGCCTGAGTTGCGCCGATCTTATCCCCGAAAGTTACCCACGAACCAAAGCCGAGGGCGCTGACCTGTAGGCCGGAACTGCCCAAGCGTCGGTATTCCATTTAGCTGCTCCTTCCTCCCGAACGGTGCGTTTTACGCTGATGGCTCTAGTGCTGCCTCCAGGAACGTCTGCCCCCTTTGGCGACGCAAAGACGTTTGCCGAAACCATCGTTCAGCAGCGCCAAAGCGGGCGAACGTTGCCTGTCGTGGCACTAACCGGCCGTCATTTGGCCGCGGCTGTCGCGGTCTCGATCACTGTGAACGAGCTGGCAGGGAGGTCGACCACGATGCGGTCGTCCTTGGTCGGCTCGGACCGTTCTTCTACCTTGGCCCCTTCAATGTCGGGTGCAGGCCGATGGGTGCCCGCTGTCAAAGTGCTCACCCGGGCATCGCCGCTAAAAGCTAAGCCCCGCAGCAGCACTTCCACCCCTCTGGCCTCCTCGGTAGACCGGTTGACGATGGTCACTGCCACCTTGGTGCGCGCTGTGTTCACAGTGGCAGCAGCATCGAGGACTGGGAACGGCCCGAGGTCGGCTATGCGGTGCTCATGCCAACGGTCACCCGTCGCCGGCACGGGAGCCTCCACGGTGGGCGCGATGACGTGCGCGTCGACAGCCTCGTCCAGGGCGGAGCGGGCGTGCATCAGGAATGGGTAGTAAATAGGCTGCACGAAGACCCCCTCCTTGGTCGTC
>Ga0302325_10030185_pt1 | contig 11184 bp, 4 predicted proteins | sample Palsa_T0_2_FD_201948 | JGI IMG/M metagenome (GOLD analysis project Ga0302325, IMG submission 201948) | Peat permafrost microbial communities from Stordalen Mire near Abisko, Sweden - Palsa_T0_2 | ecosystem: Environmental > Terrestrial > Soil > Palsa > Peat permafrost | place: Sweden: Abisko...
TGTGCGCTTGCGCCTGCAGCGCGTTGTAATTGGAGACCGCGTTGAACGTGCTTCCGCCGATCCCTTCGTACTGCGGATAAGGCCGGCCGCTTGGGTCATCGTTTAGCGACGCGTTTGCCAGCGGAACCTGATTGAGGTCACCCTTGAACTGCAGATTGGCGCCATGTTTCCCGACGTAAGCTACTTCTGCCGTAATTCCCTGGCCGAACTCGCGCTGCGCGCTGAGCGACCAGGAGTACTGTTTGGAGAGCGGCGTGTGGTAGGGGTCGTAGTTTACGCTCTGGCCGTTGTAAGCGGTCGCCGACCTGGAGGCCTGAAGGTAAGGCAATGGCGTGGTCGTGCCATAGATCACCCCGGGGCCGGAGAGCGTTGTAATGGGGCTGATGCCGTTTGTCTGATCCTCGGCATTACCCGAGGAAGCATAGCCGTAGCCCGCGGCGTTATATCCATACTGATCGATGCTCCAAGGCGTAGTGTAGATGCCAAATCCGCCGCGGAGCACAGTGTTGGGTTTAGGCGTGTATGCGAAGCCGATACGCGGCAGCACGCCGCTGTAGACACTGGCCTGGGTCGTAGTACGGTGATTCGCGGGCGCGAACCACATTGCACCATTGTTTCCCGAGACGGCGTTGAAGATCGTTGGATCGAAGTCTCCCAGCCGTTCCTTGACTTCGCCCCAGCCCCGCTGAATCTGATAGCGGAGACCGAGATTCAAGGTGAGATTCGAGCGAAGCTTGAAGTCGTCCTGAACAAAAAGCTGCGGGCTTTTCTGCCTTGAGCCAAGGACAGGGGATTGGGGGTTTACCCCCCACGAATTCACATCGCCGATCAGGAAATCGGCCCAAGCGGCGCCACTGCCGATCGCCGTCTGGCTCGCTTGCGTGTAACTGCCGGAGAAGGTGAAGTCGCCGGCATCCACATTGCCCCACGGTGCGCAATTGCACTCGAGCATGATCAATTCGCCGCCGAAATGAAGGATATGTTTGCCGCGAATCAGCGTGACCACGTCGGAAGGCTGATAGGTATTCTGCGCATAAACGGTATTTGTACCGGGGTACGGCGAATCGCAGCAGTTATTGCCGTAGATATTGATACTGGGGAACAGATTGGCTTTTGCGTATTGCAGGCCGATCGTCGATGGGAAGTTCAAGCCCAAAGAGGCGGGAGTAAGAAAACTGCCGTGACGATTGAAGCTGAACCGCGCTTCATTCACAAACGTCGAGCTGATCGACCACACGTCGGATGTCTGACTGGAGTAATCCGAGGTGTCATCGTTACCGCACGCGACCGGGCACTTCCATTCCGAGTAGAGCGGCGCGTTGTTGTCTCCCTGTCTGATCGAAGAGGTCAGACGATTCTTGGCGCTGAAGTCATAGTCGATGCGACCGAAGGTGCTGAAGGCGGGGCTGGGGGTTTCAACTAGGTAGTAATAGTCGCCATTGATTCCCTGGCTGACATTTTGGTTCGGTTCCTGGAAGTACTGGAGAAGTTTCTTTGCGACGGGGTCAATCTCGCTCGCGGGGATCACATTGTCCGTAGCGTAGGGAAAGCGGCACATGTTGCCGCCTACTGTAGTCTGGGTCGCCGGATCGAAGAGTTGGCCCGTATAGACAGTTGCACCATTGCAGGGATTGATGATGTTGTTCCCGTTGCTGTCCTGGAGCGGTATCTTGTTGCCGTTCCCGTCCAGAGGCTCCAGTTGGGTCTCGTCGAACACCCCATTGGCTCCCTTCATCTGATCGGTAGGCATCGAGGCGAATCCGGTATAGGAGGAGTTATTGGTGAGCTTTTGGTAGTTGAAATAGAAGAATAGCCGGTTGTGAAGAACTGGCCCACCGATTGAGCCGCCAAATTGGTTGTACTTCAGCGGCCCCACGGGTACTCCGGGAGCGGCGAAGTAGCTCCTCGCCTCCAGGTCGTCGTTCTGGAAGTGCTCATATGCGGCGCCGTGAAATTTGTTTTCGCCGCCTTTCGTGATCTGGCTGAAGACCGCGCCGCCAATGCCGTACTGCGCCGAGAAGTTCGAGTCCTCGATCTGCACTTCGGCAACGGTCTCGAAGGTATCCGTGTCCGCGTCGGCGCTATGAGCGTTTGTGACCGACCCGCCATCCGACAGGAAGTTCCCGCTGTAGGGCATACCACCGTTCAGCGATACCCCAAGTCCAGGATTTGTGACCCCGTTGGCCGAAGAGGCGCCCGCGCTGCCCGGCAACAGGATCGTGAAGTTCGCCCAGTCATTGCCCACTTGGGGTAACTGCAGCATGGTTTTCTCGTCAAAAGTGGTGGACTGCTCGCCGCTCTCGGTGTTGATCAGGGCGGCAGTATCGGCGGTTACCACGACCTGTTGCTGATCGCTGCCTACTCTCAGTTGGCCATTCAGAGTGATGACGCCGACATCCAGTGTGATGGGTCCCATCACCAGCCGTTCAAATCCCGGCACAGTGATGGTGACCTTATATTGGCCGTTTGGAGTCGACACCGTGTCGTAGATGCCATCTTTGTTAGTAGTGAACGATTTCTTCTCACCAGTATTCACGTTCAACACTGAAACCGCAGCGCCGGACACAACAGCGCCGGACGGGTCCGTCACTGTGCCGCGAATCTCACCGGTGGCAGAGCTCTGTGCGTGCGCCATTGCACCTGTGCCCAGCAAAAGACAAAGAGCAATCAGCCAACCACAATATTTACCTTGCATGTTCAATAGCCTCTCCTGAATGAAATCCATATCTTGCCTCTTCCCAGGCGGAGCATCGATTAGCCGCCTTCGGGCTGTACCATGCGCAGCCGCACTTTGGCCCGGAGAACTGCGGCTTGGCGGCTGATCTGACACGATCCGTCTTGACGACGCGAACTACGCTCTGTAAAAGGGCGCGTTGCTAGAAATTGCGCCCGAAACCTCAGAAATTTGCCTGGTTGAAGGAAAGCGTGACATCCTTCGTAATGATTAGTTAGTATGTACTCACAAAAGCGAATGGTTGGCAAGCGCTTTTTTCCGGATGCGGAAATTGCTGCATCTAGTGACGGGCAATACGGCGTTTCGATCGTCGTGGCGCAGGACGGATTCACAGCAACACCGATTCGTACGTCCTGAATTCCTGATACTCTGCGCAAGCCTGGTATTGAACGAATCTTGAGAAGTAACTGGGGGTACCTTGAAGCGATCGGCAATCCATATCCTGGCATTCGCGCTCTGTCTATCCGCAGCTTCCACTGCATCGGGTCAGGACGGCATTCCAAATGCTGCCTGGAAGCGGCCGTTGGGGCTTCCCCTGGAAAACCCCGGAGTGACGCGCTCCTCTCGTGATATCGATGACGGCTACTGGCAAGGTGCTCCGGTCGGAGGCTTTGGGGCCGGGACGTTTTCCCGCAGCTATCGCGGCGATTTCGCGCGCTGGCATATCAAAGCCGCGGTCCATAAATATGAGCCGGTGTATGCCAATCAATTCGCCATGTTCCAGCAGTCGGAGGGCGATGCTCAGGGTACCGCGCGGGTGCTGATGAACGGCCATCCCAAAGGGAACGAGCTATCCAGCTGGCAATGGGATTATCCGGTTGGGGCAGGCAACTACTATGCGCTCTTTCCAAAGTCCTGGTTCGACTATAAGTTGGACAAGTTCCCCGCGCATGTAGTGCTGGAGCAGTTTTCGCCCGTAATCCCCAACAACTATCGTGAATCCAGCTATCCCGTGGCCGTCTACCGCTGGCATGCGGATAACCCAACCAACCGGACCGTTACCGTGTCCGTGCTGCTCTCATGGACTAATATGTCGGGATGGTTTAGGACCTTCACGCGCGACTTTGCAGGGGCTCCGAATCAGGGAAATCATAACGGCTACGTGAGCGAGAAGATGGGGAACACAGGCACGATGAAGGGTATCGTCTTCGACCGAAACCGCGCCGGCAGTACTCCGAATGAGTGGGACGGCCAGTTTGCTATCGCGGCGCTCGAGTCGGCGGGCGTGGAAGTCAGTTATCAAACGACGTTTCAGGCAACAGGAGACGGCAAGGCTGTCTGGACGCCGTTCTCGAAAGACGGCAGGCTTGCCAATGATGCTAAGTCGTGGGTGAGCGATAAAGAGAAACTGGCAGGCGCAATTGCTTTGCGTTTCACTTTGAAGCCGGGAGAGAAAAAAGTCATCCCCATGGTCATTGCATGGGACTTCCCGCTAGTACAGTTCGGAGAAGGCAGAAAATGGGACCGGCGCTATACGGATTTCTACGGAACCTCTGGCCAGAACGCCTGGAAGATAGCTCGCGACGGACTGCTTCATGCAGATGAATGGAGCGCCGAAGTAGACAAGTGGCAAGCCCCGTATATCAACGACGAGAGCAAACCACTGTGGTATCGCGGGATGCTCTTCAATGAGCTTTACGCGCTGACCGACGGAGGGACGTTCTGGGGACGTCAGGCTGGGTCAGACCCGAAGGCCGCTCCATCGTTTGCCCTGCTTGAATGCTTTGACTACGCATACTACGGTACGCTCGATGTTCGTTTCTACGCATCGCTTCCACTGTTGAAGTTCTGGCCTGACATTGATAAACAGGTGTTGCGCGAGTTTGCCGACACCGTGCCCAAGGAGTGGCCGGAACAGGGCCTCTGGGTCTGGAAGAGTGAGCAGACGGGCAAACCGGTAACTCACAAGCGGAAGAAAATCGGGGCAGTGCCTCACGATCTCGGCGTGCCGGAAGGAGATCCCTTCATTGCAGTCAACGAGCCCGGCTGGCAGGATACCAATGACTGGAAAGATCTCAACTCTAAATTCGTGCTGATGGTCTATCGCGACTATGTTTTGACAGGTCGAACGGATAGTAAATTTCTCCGCGACACCTGGCCCGCAGTCAAGGCTGCGGTCGAATATCTCCGCCAGTTCGATCATGGCGGTGGCGTTCCAGAAAACAGCGGCTACCCCGATCAAACCTATGACGACTGGGTGGTGAGCGGAGTAAGCGCCTACTCCGGCGGCCTGTGGCTAGCCGCTCTGCGCGCCGCGGAAGAGACTGCTCGCATTCTCGGCGACACGAAAACGGCTGCGGAGTATCACGCCCTCTTTCTGAAGGGACAAAAGACTTACATCTCTCAGCTGTGGAACGGCGAATATTTTCGCTACGACACTCACAGCGAATCCAAAGATGACATTCAGGCAGACCAACTCGCCGGACAGTGGTATGCCAACCTCACCGGTCTCGGCGACATCGTGCCACACGCCATGCAGGTATCGGCGATGAAGAAGATATTCGATTTCAACGTGATGAAGTTCGGTCACGGCGAGATGGGTGCGGCCAATGGCATGGCGGCGGATGGCTCGATTCTCACCAACGCAGAGGCCAAGGAAGTCTGGGTCGGAACAACACTCGGCTATGCCGGACTTTTGATGAGTGAAGGCATGAAAGACCAGGCATATAAGACCACGCACGGCCTCTATCACGTAATCTACGAGAGCAAAGGTTACTGGTTCCGCACGCCCGAGGCATGGGACATAACCGGAAATTTTCGCGCTGGAATGTACATGCGCCCCACAGCCGTCTGGGCTCTTGAGATGACACCGCCCAGGGCAAAATAAGCACTGGGTTTGATCTTCACCTCACAAAAAAAATTAAGGAATGGTAATCGCACATGCAATGCAGATCGCGTTTTCTTTCACTGCGAAACGTAGCGGCACAACTGGTGGTTTTGTTTCTCATGAGTTCCGCTGCTGTTATAGCTGCCGCACCGAGGCATACAGAGCCCAGCTTTCGAGTCCTCGCCATCGCTGAAGCGGGCGGAATCCATAAACCATTTGTAGACGCTGCAAAGATATGGCTCGATAAGCTGGCATCCCAAGATAACTTCACTGTCGACTATATTCAAAACACCGATAAGATCGACGACGCCTTCCTCGCGCACTATCAGCTATTCATCCAGCTGAACTATCCACCCTACAACTGGACTCCCACAGCTGCAGCCGCCTTTGAAAAGTACATCGACCAAGGCAAAGGAGGGTGGATTGGCTTCCATCACGCCACGCTGCTCGGCGAGTTTGATGGCTTCAAGATGTGGCCCTGGTTTTCCAACTTCATGGGAGGCATTCGCTTTACCAGCTACATTCCCACCTTCGCCGATGGAACTGTAACCGTCGAAGATGCTTCTCATCCAACCATGAAAGGCGTCGCAACCCCTTTCGTCATCCGGCAAGAGGAGTGGTACACCTGGGACAAATCTCCCCGCGCCAACGTTCATGTGCTGGCCAGCGTGAATGAAAACTCGTATACGCCGGATACCAAGATAAAAATGGGTGATCACCCCGTCATCTGGACAAACGAAAACGTGAAGGCGAGAAATATTTATATCTTCATGGGCCACCATCCGGACCTGTTCGAGAATCCGGAATTCACGACCATTCTTAGAAACTCAATCTTCTGGGCAGCGCATCGATGAAGCTGCTCCAGTCAGTTCAATCTAGATCCCCTGGCAGAGTCAGTCTATTGCGCGGCCAGAATGAGGGCGCGAATAGCTGGCGTCACAACGAGAAGCAACTCTGCATGAGGCGCGGCAAGTGCATCCACGCGAGCAAGCTCCTGTTCGCGCACTTCCGCCTTGACTGGCCGCGCCGACTCGATGGCATCGAGCGCGGACAATCCAAGAGCACCGAGTTCGGAGAGCGACTGCGATAGAGGAACCAGAGGTTTTCGCAACGCTGAGGCTTCCAGATAAGGCTGAAGGCGCGCGTCGTTATCGCGCCACCTGGTAAGCCATTGCCGAAGCTCCGCGCGAGCTGAAGGGTCGCGAACCGCGCGTAACGCAAGCGCATTGATCTGCCGCGCCAGATCGCTCTCTGGTGAAACAGCATCCACAAGATGGTTCAGCGGCGCTTCCACATCGTATTTCTGCGTCTTCTCGCGGTCGTATTCCTTGACCGGCTCGACAGTCGTCGCCAGAGTATTGAGCAGCTCCGGCGGCATGTTGTCGTCTTCGATCCGTCCCAGCATTCTGCGACTGCTGGTGCAATGTTCGAGACCTAGCCATTCCAGATTACGGCTGAGAACCGCCAGGCGGCGATACATTGAATCGACGTCTGTCACCGATTGCGGAGACCATAACCGCTCGGCAATCGCTCCCAGCCGCGGCCAGAGCCGGTTGTCGAGAATCTCCGGCGTAACATACTCCGTCCACTGCGCAGCCTCTCCACCAAGGATGCGAGACTTTTCTTCGGCGCTTAGCGAGGCGCTCTCGCCTGTCATGGGATCGACGGCGTAGTGCATCGACGCAGGATACATCAGATCGAGGTAATAACCCGCCGATAGCACAGTCTTGTAGCCCATCTTCGCGGCATCTGCCATCGATTTTGCGCCCCGCCAGGATTGAATGAGCGAGTCCTTGGGTAGATCTCCATCGAGAATCTCATCCCACCCTTCCATATCCTTGCCGTGCTTATGAACGATCCGCTGCACGCGCTTGGTGAAGTAGGTCTGCAGGGAATGATTATCCGTGATATTGTGCGCGACCATCCACGCCTGGATATGCTCATCCCTTTGCCAATACTTGCCTGACACTTCGTCGCCACCGATATGGAAATCTCGATCAGGAAACAGCCTCTCCATCTCGCCAAAAACGGTGTCCAGTAACTTATATGTGGCCTCCTGCGTAGGATCGAGCGGAGGACGCAGATCGTCATGCTGCGACCGTACGAGCCCTTCCGGCGCAGGCCCGGAAGACAGACGAGGATACGCGACCAGCCAGCTCACCGCGTGACCAGGTACATCGAATTCAGGAACAACGCGCACGCCCCGATCGCGCGCATACGCAATCAATTCACGCACCTGATTCTGCGTATAGAAAAGGCCATCTGAAGCAAGCCCTGTCAGCTTGGGGCAGCGCTTGCTCTCAACGCGAAAACCCTCATCATCCGAGAGGTGTAGATGCAGCACATTCAGCTTTACCGCAGCCATTCCATCGACATTGCGCTCGATGGCGCTCAATGGCATGAAGTGTCGCGATACGTCGATCATCAATCCGCGCCATGCAAAGCGGGGATTGTCATCGATACGAATCCCGGGGAGAAACCATCCTTGAGGTCCTGATTCCACAAGCTGCAAGAGCGTCTCGAGGCCATGCATAATTCCCAGAGGATTTGCGGCGGTTAATTCAATGCCTTTGCCGTCGACAGCCAGATGATAGCTTTCATCTTCCTCCAGCGCCTGAACGTGAGGCCCAGGACCAGCACAATGAATGACGAACAGAGGACCATCCGGAGTTCCAGAAAAATGCCGGTCGAAAGGAACTCCAGTGCGCACAGAAAGATCACGCACAAACCGATCGAGCGCATGGTGAACGCGCTCATCTCCACCGTGGAGTTCGATTCTAGGAAGATAGTCAAGACCTAGAGAACCCTCTTGCTGCGTCACCTGCGAAGGCCACGGCATCAGGTTCAGTTCCGTGGCGCCGCAAGGGAGCACTCCACACATGAAAAGCACAGCCATCCTGAATTGCTTTAATCCGCGGCACACGATCAAGGCTCTGTTCCTCCGATAAGAAAAGCAATTGTTATGAAGACAGGCCGGCTCATTGCAGAGCCGCCTGTTTGTCACGTCCTAGTTTAGCGATACGGGCTTTGCTAGTAGTCAGTTCGTCGTCCAATACTTATTGAAGCCTATGTAGTCGGAAGGCATTGCTGCCAGAATCTTCCGGCGTAGTTCCAGCACATCGACCGAACCGAGCGCGCTGTAGAGCACTTTACCATCTGCGCCGAGCAGCACCGTATAGGGCACGGCCGACTGCCACTTAGGATCGAATGAAGCCTGCAGAGCCGCTGTATCGTCGGAAGCAAACAGCAGATTCCTGCTTGTGGCATGTTTTTTCGTAAGGAAGCGCAGAACGCTCGGCTTCTCATCCGGCATGTTTGCGGAGACTGTCACAAGGTCAAAGTCGCGCGCGCCATACATGCGAAATGTGTCCTGCAGATCTGAAAACTCCGCCACGCAGGAACCGCACCAGGTAGCCCAGAAATTCACCAGCGTAAGATGACCGCTGGCATTAGCTCGCAGCTTCTTCAATCCCGCCGCATCCACGAGTTCAACGGTTACGGGCTGCGCTTCCAGCTTTCGCTCCGACGCTTCGCGAAGGGTTTCCTTCTCCTGCCACTTGGTCGAGCACCCAAAGACAGCGGTATGTGTTACCGGAACTTCCTTGTTAGCCAGCAGCGCGTCGATCGCATTGCGTGCGTCCTGGGTCTTAACCAACTCGGTCCGATAGCTGTTATCCATGCGCCCTTCATAGCGAAGATGACGGTCCTTGTCGAAGATGAACACATGCGGCGTGGCCTGCGGGCCGTATTTGCGCGTCACGGCTTGCGTCGCGCCATCGTACAGGTAGGGGTAATGAAGATGCTTATACTGAAAGCGGATCTTCATTTCATCGAGAGTATCGCTGATATCGGAGGAATCCAGTTCATCGATGGTGAGCGCCTTCGGATCGTTGCCCTGGATTGCGACAACAGCCACGCCACGCTTTCCATAGTCTTCATAAAGTTGTTCGATGCGGTGCTCATACATCTGAGCGATCGGGCAGTGGTCGCAAGTGAAGACCACGACAAGCACACGACTGCTCTCATAGTCGCTCAACTTATGTGTCTTCCCGTCCACGCCGGGCAGCGCGAAATCAGGCGCAGGTGAGCCCAGAGCAAGAATGGGATGCTGCGTCTGTCCACAGAGGGTCAAAGATAACAGCGCTATAGGGACAAGTGTAAACAGCTTCCGCATTGTATTTCTCCATGCAGCAGCTCTCGACGAGCCGTGGTTACGCGAGCTTTCTCGCAAATGTTATTTCCTGCGTCATATCCTGGTTGACGTCGCCATCCTTCTCGCTTGAGTCGAAATCTCCGAGTTTATAAAGTTTTATAACAAAGTCTGCCTTCCTGCAAGCGGCGCAAATCGCAAGCAGGCTGTCGGCAATTGCTGAAGCAGTTAAGACGAAACAAATTGCCCTCGATTGGGCAGGATTCAAAGAGCGGGCTGTGGAAGCAGAACGGAGGGGATCGCATCGAGGGCCAGCGAGATCGCGCCCCACAGCACGGCGCGATCTCCAAGCGCACTCGAGGCCACCTTGGTCACGGCAAATTCTCCTCCCTCCAACTGCTTCCGTACGAAATCGATCAGCACGGGATGGCTTCCGACTTCTCCGCCCAAAAGAATCAAGCCAGGGTTGAGAATAAGCGACAGATTCACAAGAATGTCCGCCACAATCTCTGCCAGGTGGCGCACAATCTTTTCCGCGCGTGCATCTCCAGCCTGCCCCAGCCTCAGAATTCCCAATGCATCCACCTCGCTTTCAGCCCGGCTGCTGCTGCGGGCCGATTTTCCAGCTTCCTCGTGCCACCTCTTTAGGATTCCCGAGGTAGTGAGGACGGTTTCGAGCTCGCCGAACTCGTGGATCGTAGGCTGTCTGCGCGAGATCGACGGCAGCCGAAGATACGCGATTTCTCCAGCCGACCACTGCGATCCATGATGAATTCTTCCTCTCAGGAAGATGCCGGCCCCCACATTGGTTCCGATATTGATAAAGATGAAGTCTGTTTCAGTCCGCGCCGCGCCGCAATGCTGCTCTCCCTGCGCAGCCAGGTTCGTGTCGTTTTCCACGATCACCAGGCATTTGGCAATCTTTTCCAGCATGGCGCGCAAAGGCACCGAACGCCAGCCTTCCAGAGTACTGATCGACAGCACGCTACCCTCTTCCACGTTGGTGATCGCGGGTACGCCGACGACCAAGGCAAGCAGTTGGTCGCGCGTCTTTTTCTGCTTGCGTAGCAAGGCCTTCAGTTCGTCTCCGATATAGCCGCAGATAGCCTCAGGAGTCGTCTTCCGCTTCACCAGCGAGACTTTCTGCGTGTCGATTTCGCTGCCATTCAAATCGGTGAGAAGAAATGAAAGGCTCTCCGCCGAGATTTCGACAGCCAGAAGGCAGCCCCGTTCCGCCTTGAACCGAATCATATCCGGCGGCCGTCCTCCGCTGGATTCACCCTCGCCCAGCGGCTCGACCAGGCTCTCCGCCAGCAGATCCTTTACCACATTGGTAACAGTAGGCGCGCTCAGCCCCGAAGCGCGGACGAGATCGGCCCTGGAACACGAACCGCATTCACGCAGCAGCTTTAGAATGCTGTGCGCATTCGTGTGACGTAGGACGGAAGGTCTGCCAATTGGAATCGTTTTTTT
>Ga0302325_10030186_pt1 | contig 11183 bp, 8 predicted proteins | sample Palsa_T0_2_FD_201948 | JGI IMG/M metagenome (GOLD analysis project Ga0302325, IMG submission 201948) | Peat permafrost microbial communities from Stordalen Mire near Abisko, Sweden - Palsa_T0_2 | ecosystem: Environmental > Terrestrial > Soil > Palsa > Peat permafrost | place: Sweden: Abisko...
TCCTTCAGCCGAGGGTGACATGACGCCTGCGACGATCCTGTCTGGCGTGAGGGCGTCCGCTACCGCGGATCCCTCACGCAGGAACTCAGGGTTCCAGGCGAGCTCAGCCTCCTCGCATGCTGCCGCGAGTTCCGCGGCGAGGCGGCGCGCTGTGCCTACCGGAACAGTGGACTTTCCGACGACCAGGCACGGCCGGTTCAGCAACGGCGCAAGTGTTGCGACACACCCATTCACCTGAGTCAGGTCAGCATGATCGCTACCGGACTGCGGCGGGGTGCCGGCGCAGATGAAATGCGCGTCGCCGAACGCCGCAGCCTGCGGATAGGACGTGGTGAATGCTAGCCGCCCGGAGTCTAGGCCGGAGCGCAGCAGTTCCCCGAGCCCGGGCTCGTAAATCGGCAGCTGCCCCGCGTTCAGCTGGTCTACCTTCCGGGCATCGATATCCACACCGAGGACGTCGAACCCCAGGCTTGCCATGCAGGCCGCGTGGGTGATGCCGAGGTAGCCGGTGCCCAGCACCGTCAGACGTAGCGGATCGTTCATGATCCAGGCCTAGTAAACAGGCCGTTACCCCTGCCCGGGACGAGAGCTGGACTGTTAGCGCTGAATCCTCGGTGAACCGAATTTGTGGAGCGGAATACCGCGAGTGTCATAGTCGCCTCACTCTGGAGTACCGGGCGTACCCGTGCCAGGCACGCGACAGCCATGTGTGATCAGGGAGCGTCACCAGCAAGTACCGTCCCCGTCCTGCCCACGTATCGTGCCCTGCCATGACATTTAGGTGATATCCGCCCGTTGAGGAATACCACCTACGGACGGTACTGTCCGATAAGCCGGCAGGGACGACGGTTATCCGATTCGAGACAGAAACAATTGTCCGCGGCCCAGGTCGGCGCAGGTAAGAGGCCCATGGCCTTATAGATGAGCCAGGGGAGGTCCACCAGAACAGCACGAAACCCTCGCAGCCCCGGTCTGTGCCGTCACGGCATGCATAAGACGCTTCTCCCTGGCGCATACCTGCCCGCGCCTTTGGCCGAAGATCTTTAGGGACGCGCCAGCGTCAGTGCGGAGGCGCCGCGCCGGAACGCCGTTTCGGCCGCTGGGTTATCTTCGATATGCCAGTCCTGGTGATAGATCCCCTGATGCTGGGCGATGTCGAACCAGACGAGCCCGAGAGTCCCGTACTGCTGCATCCCGGCGAACAGCTCCGGGATCTTCCGCGCCTGGCCGGCGTCAGGACCGACACCTACCTCGGACAGCAGTATCGGCAGGTCCGTGAACATCCGGACCTGGGCGATGGTCTGGCCGAAAATGCTGAAGAAGGTTTCGGACGAATGGTAGTAGTAGCCATCGATGCCGACCCAGGTGACGTACTGGGCGCCTGGCCACCACGAGGCGATCGTGCCGGTGCCAGACTCATCCGCCTGGAGCGTCCACAGCCAGGTGACGTTGGTAGCGCCCTGATCGCGGAACAGCGTCACGATGTGACGCCAGGCGGCTACGAAGGTCGAGGGCGGCAGATGCTTGTAGCCCCACGAATACCAGTAGGCATTCATCTCATGCCCGAAGCCGATGACAACCGGGTGGCCGAAGTCGCGGACGCTTCGGGCGAAGGAGCGCAGGTAGCTATCGAACCCCCCGTCGGCGATCTCTGAGACCGAAGTACGGGTGGGATCCCACTGCAGCAGTGTGGCCGCGCCGTGGCTGAGGACCTTCTCCGCGAACGAGACCTGGAAGGGTTCTTCCCAGCCGCTGTAGTAGCCGACGAGGTTGGGCGGCATGCCTACCGCATCGCTAAAGTCCGTGACCGGCTGATAACTCTGCAGCGCTCCTGACTCGTAGACGCCCAGGTAAGAGGCCTGATCCGTCGGCAGGGCTCCAGTGCTAGAAGAGGAAACGAGGCGACTGACCGCGAAGAGCACAGCACCAGCAGCAATCACGATGGCGACAAGTACCGCCAGACGGGATCTCATGCTGGCTGACTCCCAGGAGACGTGATGTCGGTCGCGCAGTCGCCTTGAGTCAATCAGAGTAACCGAGAGGTCGCGGCCGCGAGGTGCTGACCGGCTCTTCGCCGACCGTCAGGTTTGTATATAGCTGCCCAGACATTCAACGGACCATGATCGTTTGTGCTGCCGGATTTTCGGTCGCTTGATGTGCGTAATGCCTGGTCAGCGCGCAGTCGCGATGATGGCCGGGCAGGTACCCTGGCCGCGCCGCTATCAGATCGATAGGTCGGCTGTGTTCCGAAATGTGCAAACACCACACCTAGCGGATGCCAGGACAGTACGTTTTGCTTGCGGTGTACTTGTTAAGGGGAACCGCAACGATTTGTAACTCCACTAGCACGTTGGGTGGGCACGGGGCTCAAGTACCCAGCAGTGCTCATGATCACAGATAGGGCTTTCTATGGATCGCGGCGCGACAGACCGGGCACCATGCCTGCACTCGCTGCCGCCGCGGCAGCCCAGTTCACAGTCCTCGCCGGAGGACGGCAGGTCATTCTGGCGAAACCTGCAGGGCCTGGAAATTACATCTGGGTACGCCAATACTTATTTAAGGGGAACGCGCACATGCTGACACCTTCAGTATCTGTTGTGATTCCAGCACTCAACGAAGCTCGCAACATACCGCATGTTTTTTCTCAGATACCAGATGATGTCTACGAGGTAATTCTAGTCGATGGTTTCTCGGTGGACGACACGGTGGCAATCGCGCGTGAGGTAAGGCCGGATGTACGAGTAATTCTACAGACGCGTCTGGGCAAAGGTAATGCACTTGCCTGCGGGTTTGCCGCGGCTGCAGGTGAGATCATCGCGATGGTCGATGCTGACGGCTCCGCCGACCCAGGCGAGATCCCTCTTTTCGTGGCTGCGCTCCTTGATGGCGCAGATTTCGCCAAGGGGACGCGATTCGCCGAAGGCGGCGGCAGCAGCGACATCACGCGCCTCCGCAGTTTCGGAAATTATGCTCTAACGTCTTTTTTCAACGCCTGCTACGGCAGGAAATATTCAGATCTCTGCTACGGATTTAACGTCTTCTGGACGCGGTACGTGCCGGCTCTGGGCCTCGATGCTACATCTCCTCTTCAGCCTGACGGCGATGGCGGGCTCTGGGGTGACGGCTTTGAGGTCGAGACTCTCATCCACGTTCGCGTTGCTAAGGCGGGACTAGTCGTCGCTGAGGTCCCAAGCTTCGAGCACGCGCGAATTCATGGTGTGAGCAACCTAAACGCGTTTCGTGATGGCCGTCGGGTGCTGCGGACCATCCTTGCCGAACGGCGTCGTCCCCAGCCCCCGTCCGTCCTCGAAGTTACCGAGCCGTCTATCAGCTTGCAGCAGCCGCCTGTTGCCCAGGCGCTGTGTGAGAGCAGCCCCTCGTCGACACCTACCGGATCGGAGCAGCAGCCCGTCGAAGCGCTAGTGACTGGAGGGGAGTCAGGTGACCGGACCGTCTAGACCAGCGGGTAAGGGGGTTGGCTGGTGACGTCCACCCTGGAAACCTGCCAGGACCGGGTGGTGGTTGTCGGTTCGGGCTGGCTCTTCGCGTCCGGAATCAGTCATTACACCTATTTGCTGTCATCTGCCCTGGCAGAGGAGTATGACGTCGGCGCCTTGCTCATGCGCCGCCTCGTGCCACGGCGCCTCTACCCAGGCCGCGACCATGTAGGTGCCGCTGTGGCTAATGCGGTGGTCTACCCGCCTGATGTGGAGGTCTACGACGGCGTCGATTGGTACTGGGGACCGTCTCTGACGAACGCGCTCAGATACCTCGACCGTCAGCATCCCACTGTGCTGATACTGCAGTGGTGGACCGGTGCCGTCCTGCACACGTATCTGCGCTTGGCCCGGTACGCCGCCAGGCGTGGGGCGCGGATCATCCTGGAGTGGCACGAAGGGCAGGACGTAGGTGAAGCCGCGTTGCCCGGCACCCGTCGCTACGTCCGAATGCTCATGCCGCATCTGCTGGCTCTGGTAGATGCCCACGTAGTCCATTCAAGCTACGATTTGAGTGCCATTCCGGCGGCGTACTCGCTGGGTGACGCACCGGTGCGCGTAATGCCACATGGTCCTTATCACCACCTCGTCCAGCCGACGCCGGCCGCGGCCGATCCTGTCGCCGACGCACCGTTCCGGCTCTTGTACCTCGGCGTCGTCCGACCCTTTAAAGGCGTTGAAGATCTCGTGGCTGCGTTTAGCTCGCTTGATCGTGATCAAGCCGATCGATTCCGCCTATCCGTAGTCGGCGAGACATGGGAAGGCTGGACTGCTCCGGACCATGCTATCGCCCGGAGCCCGTACGCGGACCTGATCGAGCGCGTAGATCGCTATGTAACTGACGCGGAGCTCAAAGCTTATTTCGAGCAGGCCGACGCCGTTGTCCTGCCTTACCATCGCTCCTCTTCGTCGGGGCCACTGCAAATCGCTATGAGCGCTGGGCTACCAGTGGTAGTGACGGCTGTCGGCGGACTGGTTGAAGCGGTCCAGGATTATCCTGGCGCACTGCTGGTGCCGCCGCGGGATCCTCCCGCTTTGCGAGACGCCCTGCTACAGCTGCTCGAACGTCGCGGACAACGCTATCAGGACCCGCATTCCTGGCAGCGAACCGTCGATGTCTACCGGACACTCATCGACCAGCTGCGTCAAGCCGAGCCCAAGAGCGGTCGGCAGGCTGACCCTTCCCCTGCTTCCACCCGAGGGGACGGCTGGTGAGGATCGCGCAGATCGTCGCCTCCTATCATCCGCAGATCGGCGGGGTGGAGACGCATGTCATGCACCTCGCCCAGAGCTGCGCCGAGGCTGGAGACGACGTGACCGTCTTCACTCACGAGATCGACGGCTCCCTGGCCGATGAACGGATCGGGGCGGTGCGCGTACGCCGGTTCCCGCTTACGGTGAACTCCCGAACCTATCCGCTTTCCCTGAGCCTGTTTCGTTATATGAGCGCCCACGCCGCAGACTTCGATCTCGCCCACGTGCACAGCTATCACACGCTGGTGGGGCATGCTGCCGTCGGCAGAGGGCTGCCCTTGGTCTTCACGCCTCACTACCACGGCACCGGTCATACCCGGCTTCGGACCCTTCTCCACTGGTTGTACCGGCCAGCAGGCGCGCGCCTTTTCCGGGCTGCCGACGCCGTCATTTGCGTTTCCGATGCCGAGCGTGCCCTGGTGATCAGGGACTTCCCCGACGTGAAATCGAAGGTTGGCGTGATCCCGAACGGGACCGACCGTAAATCTCGCGCGCCAGAACCAGACCAGGTCCTACCGCATGAGCCACTGGTAGTCACCGTAGGTCGGCTGGAGCGGTACAAGAATGTCGACCTCATCATCGATGCCTTCCGGGCGCTGCCGTCGCCAGCGAGACTTGTCGTCGTCGGGGATGGACCCGACCGTCCCCGACTCGAGCAGCACGCCGAAGCGAGCGAATCAGCCTGGCCGGTGAACTTCGCCGGAAAACTATCGGACTCAAACCTCGACCGATTGCTCGCGCAGGCCAATGTCGTCACCTCGGCCAGCGACCATGAAGCGTTCGGCCTTACCGTCGCGGAGGGTCTCGCCGCGGGTACCCAGGTCGTGGCCTCGTCCATTCCGGCGCATGTCGAACTCGCTCGCCTGGCCGGTACGGGCGCTTCGATCACTCTGGTTGACCCGCGAGATGCGGGGAAGTTCGCGGGCTCGCTCGCGGCAGCTCTGCGTGCAGGCCGAGTCTCGGCCCCTGACCTGAAATTGCCTTCTTGGGCCCAAGTGATCGCAGACACCCGCGATGTGTATTCCCAGGTACGCTCGCAGGGTCGACCGGTCGAGCGAAGGGGCCCCTGAAATGTCGCAACTCCTCGTCTTTGCGCGCATCGCGGAAGCCATCCTCGCGGAGTCAGCTTGACCGCGACGCCGTACGAGCGCCAGTTGGTGTCGAACTCCGACCGGGAGCCGTCCGTTCCAAACTCCCGGGACACGTCCCGCGCGCGGGACGCTCATCATTCCCGGCTCGCACCGAATATGTCGATCTACCTCTTGGCTGCGGCCTTCGCGGTTTGCGAGGTCGCTGGCGTGGCGGCCGTAGTCCGGGCGTACCAGATCGCCCAGAGCACGGTGAGCAGCACATCGGCATTCGCATGGTTCTGGACCGGGATGCTCCTCGTCGAACTCCCCCTAACCGGGCTGATCGCGCGCCGGGCCACGTCCCGGAACATGCGCATCGCCTTGATCACGTTCTATGGGTTTGTCAGCTACGCACCCAAACTGCTGCGCAACCCTGCCTCGCCGATATATCACGATGAGTACGCTCACTGGCTCGCTACCTACGAAATACTTACCACGGGTAAGCTATTCCAGCCTAATACGCTTATCCCTATCATTTCCCGGTATCCAGGCCTGCACGCAGCTACTGCCGCGCTCGTTCACGCGACAGGACTGACTATCTGGTCGGCCGCCACGCTGCTGCTCATACTATTCCATGCCACTCTGGTACTCGGCATCGCTGCCTTGGCGCAGGCCTTGGGCTTCAACAACCGTATGGCCTCGTTGATAGCCATTCTGTACGCCCTTAATTCGTCATTCCTCTACTTCGACACTCAATATGCCTACGAGTCCATGGCCATCACACTGCTGGTTTGGACTCTTGTCGCCTATGTCCGGGCGATACGCTCACAGCCGGGGCAGGGGCAAGCCGCGTGGAGCGTGCTGACCGTAGTACTCTCGGTAGGTACGGTCATTACCCACCACCTGTCAGCGCTGACGCTCGCTCTGATCATGGCACTGGTGGCGCTGGCCATGAGCCTGCCCTGGCTGGCCAGAGGGGCGGGATGGGGACGCGCCGCTGGGTTGGCCTGGGGCCTGACCCTGACCACAACGCTGATCGCGGGCGCTTGGTTCCACTTCGTCGCTCCCACTACGTTGTCTTATCTGTCGCCCTATCTGGGCGAAGGCTTCTCCGAACTGATGCAGGCTGCCGAGGGTTCTGGCGGTGCCAGGCAACTCTTCGGGGCATCCCTATCTCCGTGGTGGGAACAGAAGGCCGCCTACGCTGTGACGGTGTTGGCGCTATTCCTGGCAGTTGCCGGATTGCTTCTGATCCGGGCCTGGATCAGGGATGGCCGCCTGCCGCCAGGCCGTCGGCGTGCCCTGTTGTTTGCGTTCGCTGTGCTGGGCCTGGTGTACTTCCCGTCGACCGTCTTTATCCTTTCCGCCTCAGGGGCGGAAGGGGCCCGCCGTTCGTGGGCTTTCAGCTGGATTGGCCTGTCCATGCTGGCCGGCCCGGCGGCGGTTTGGCTGATTGACTGGGCCGGACGCAGCACGCACCGCTACAGGCGGGTTGGCCTGCGCGCAGGCCTTTTTGCCGCTCTAGTCATCGCTCTAATCGGCGGAACAGCGGCAGGGCTGGAGGCTGCCTACCGATTCCCCGGTCCATTCCTCTACGGCTCTGACGCGCGCTCTGTTACGCCTGAGCTTCTCGCGACGAGTCAATGGTTCTCAGCCCGGTTCGGGACCGGCAACAGCATCGTCGCCGACCGCTACACCGGACTAGTGTTCGGCTCATTTGGTTTGCAGAAGATCGCCGCTTCATCAGCTGGCTTCCCCGTCTACGACCTGTACCTCGCCAAGACGGGCTCTACCATCGACTCGGTTCTGCTCGATGATTTGAAGCTGTCCGGTTACGATTACCTGATCGTCGATGCGCGTATGGCAGTTGACGTGCCGGAACTCGGCGTGTACTTTACGCCGAACGATCCTGCCTCAGCGCGACCGCAAGGGAATCAGTCTCCGTTTTACGGAAGGCTGAGCAAATTTAATACAATTGACTGGGCAGTCAAGGTTTTCCAATCCGATAACTACTCTGTCTACCGGCTTAACCTGCCAGCCTCCTCACAAGTTAGTTACCAGCAACAACCGCCGACATCACCGGGGGACGGGAGAAAAGCGCTGCAGGGAAATCTGACGGTGACCCCATGACCAAAGCTCGCCGCGTGCTGCCTCAGGTCAAACCGTTTTGGCTGCTTGCCTGGCCTGTTTGGGCACTCCTTCTCTTCACGAACTTGGCAATCGTGCGCTTTCTGCCTGGAAGCTATACGCGTGCCGCCGTAGCCGCGCCGATTCTGATGGTTCCCGGATCGCTCACGCTTGGCGCGCTCTTCAGTCAGCGTCACCGCCCGCATGGATTGGTGTTCGCTGGTTACGCGGCGCTGCTGAGCGTAGTGTTGTCAGCCTTCGCTTCGCTGGCTCTCTACGTGATCGGCGTGCTCATCACAGCCGCAAGCACATTCTGGTGCCTGCTCGCGGTCTCGGCGGTGCTAGCCATCGTGGCGGAGGCCCGGTTGCTCCTTGAACGGCCGGGTAAGGGACGCCGAGCCATTCGCAGGCTAGAAGTCCGGGATTCAGGCCAGTCCGATGCCAACGCAGACACCGAAGACGCTGATGACGCCGAAGACGCCGATACGTCGGCAGCGACTAGGGGGCCTGGCTTTTACTCCGTCATTGCGGCCGTGGCCGGCGCAAGCCTCCTCGCCGGAGGGCTGTTCGTTTACGACCGTCTTCCTCATCCCACTCCTGTCGGCTACACGTGGCTGGCCTGGGCCGGCCCACCAGTCCAGGGCGACATCCCGATCGGTTCCGCGGGTACCAAGCTGAGCTTTCAGATCGTCCACCACCAGCCGCAAACCACTACATTCCAGTTGAGCGCGGCGTGGCTGGGTGCTTCGTCACTGCCTCTGGCCAAACCGCTGACCTTTACCGTAGGGCCGAACCAGATCTTTCATGGGGCACTGTTCGTCCCGCCGCTGCCCAATGGTTGTACCTACCGGATCGTGGTTTCTCTAACCGCAGCCCGGCAGGTCGATCCGCTGACCCAGAAGACGCAAACTTGGTCGATCAATGCCGACGTCCGCGGTAAGGCTAGGTCTTCGAAGACGTGCAAGGGATGATGGCTCAGTTCACTATCCGACGGGTTCCTGGCTACCTTCACCGTGCCAGGGCGGACAGCCTCGTCAGCAACAGCCTTTACCTCATGGCCTCCACGATTGTGACCGCAGGGCTGGGTTACATATTCTGGGCGTTCGCGGCGCACGCGTTTACGAGGCAGGAGGTGGGCATTGGCAGCGCGGTCATCTCTCTGTGCTCTACCGCGGCGCTGCTTACCTACCTAGGGTCCTCCGCGATGCTGATCGAGCGGCTTCCGGCAAGTGAACACTCATCACAGTGGACTGCAACGCTTTTCCGTGTGTGCGTGATCACGGCCGGGGTAACCGCCGTGGCGACCGCAGTCGCCGTGCCTTTGCTGCGGGCCTCCGGAAACTATCGCTTGTTCTTCAGCGGTGCGCCGCCGGTGCTCGTCGCGGTGGTCGGTGCGGCCGCATGGACTTTGGTTAACCTCCTTGGCGCAACATTCATCGCGGCCCGCCGCGCGGGTCGGCTTCTGTCGATCCAGACTCTGGTGAGCGTGGCCAAGATCCTATTCGTCGTGCTGCTCGCCGCGGCTGGGACCGGCGCGACGGGACTGGTCGAGGCGTGGGTGGCCAGCGCCGTGCTCGGTGTCGTCGTCGGAGTCGCCTGGCTGGTGCCCAGAATGGGTCTTGGCCAGCGGCCTGGCCTGCGGCGCAGGGAGGCGGCTTCGGCTGATTTCCGACTGCTTCAGAAACGGCGTCCTCGTCATCGGCGGGCGGTTGCGCCGCCCAGCGGCGACTCGATGCGGCACTGGCTGGGGCAACACCTCACCAGCGCGGGAGGCGTCCTTGTGCCCTTGGTTCTTCCCATCCTGGTCGTGCTTCGCCTCGGGGTCACGCAGAATGCGTATTTTTACATCACAGAGATGATGGGCGCGGCTTTCTTCATGGTCAGTCCGTCGGTTGCCCAGGCTGTATTCGCCGAGGGCGTGAGGGCGCATTCTGACCTGCGCGGAGTGGTGGTCAAGGCTCTGCGTATAATTGCCGTAATGCTGGCCCCGGCTATGGCAGTTATGATCTTGTGCGGGAAGTTCATTCTCGGGCTGTTCGGAGCGTCGTACGCGGTCGCAGGCTATGGACTTTTGGTTTTGCTAGCGATCTCGGCCGTGCCGGACGCCGTGTCCAACGTCGCGGTAGTGGTCTGCCGGGTGACCAAACAGCTGGGCTACTCTACGGCACTCAACCTCGGCATCTTGGTGATGACTTTGGGAGGAGCCTGGTTTCTTATGCCGCGAATGGGGATAACGGGGGTGGGTGTGGCCTGGTTGGGAGCGCAAACTATCGGAGCGATCGCATGCCTCCCCGCCTATGCTCATATTCACGGGCCAGTGGTCTCGAGTGCCATGATTCCCCGGACAGGCGGCGGGCAAGCGGCGGCGACGCAGTTCGATCCTGGTATCGCGATACTAATCGATATAGCCAGGCAGCAGTCCCTGAGCGGGGTCAATGGCCCGTAGGCGCGTTGGGTGAACCGACTACCTGAACGGTCCTGCCGCACTAATAAGAGGAAGATCGATGACCATGACGGCTGACGACGATGGCCCTGCCGCCTTGTTCGTGCGCGCCCGGATGCATACGTGATCCGCCAGGCTCTGCGGCTGGCAATCAACACCGCCAAGCTGCATCGGGATCCCGTCCGGTACTTCCGCGGCCAGGGTGTTGAGATAGGCGAGGACGTGGAGATCTTTGGCGCAAACGTGTCCACCTTCGGCAGCGAGCCATATCTAGTTTCCATCGGCGACCATGTTACGGTCAGCCACGGTGTGGACTTTATTACTCATGACGGCGGATTGAGGGTAGCCAGGATTGAATTTCCAGGTGCTTACCTTTACGGCCGCATTCAGGTGGCAGACCGTTGCTTTATCGGCGCGCATTGCGTACTGCTGCCAGGCGCGAGCGTGGGCGCCGGCTCTGTCATCGGTAGTGGTTCGATCGTCGCAGGAGAGATTCCTCCTGACGTTGTGGCCATTGGTGTTCCTGCGAGGCCCGTCAAATCCGTGGCGGAATATATCCAGGGCAAGAAGCACCTATGGGTCGATACAGCAGGGCTGACGCCTGATGCGAAGCGAGAGTTGCTTTGCCGTAGGTTGCCTAAGTGATTGCGCTGCGATGGGGCTGGCCACGTCCATCACCGCCCAGGTCAATGCGTCAGGTCGACAGGTGCAGTAACATCGCTATCCTGTGGATCGAGAGCCTAGTGACGGCTGGCGCTGCCTATGCGGGCATCCCGGTAGTGCGCATATGCA
>Ga0302325_10030189_pt1 | contig 11183 bp, 10 predicted proteins | sample Palsa_T0_2_FD_201948 | JGI IMG/M metagenome (GOLD analysis project Ga0302325, IMG submission 201948) | Peat permafrost microbial communities from Stordalen Mire near Abisko, Sweden - Palsa_T0_2 | ecosystem: Environmental > Terrestrial > Soil > Palsa > Peat permafrost | place: Sweden: Abisko...
CTCGTGGTGCCGTCGCTGCTGCGAATGGATCAGCGTTTGATGCCGCCGTCCAGACGCAAGGAGCTTGACCTCCTAGGCGCGGCCTCGCGCGCGCATCCCCGCTACGCCGGCATTGTGCAAGACCTCTTTGATCGATTGCTGCCATCGGCGGATGGGGCTGCCTTGGAGGAAAGCAAAACGTTGGGCGAACTGCTGAACGAATACGGCTTCGACGCTTTCGAGCACGAACGGACAAAAACCGGCTTGCAGAACGGCAGCTTGGGACTGGCGCAAAACAGGCTGCCGCCCGCAGCCAAAATTGAGGATGCGCTGCCGGGCGATGTCTTCGATTCGCGCGCGGAATTGGACGGCAAGTACCGGCGCTTAGGTACGGCCGCGCTCCGCGATGGCAAGGTAGCTGTGGTGTCACTGGCCGGTGGAGCCGGGACGCGCTGGACTCGTGGTGCAGGCGCCGTGAAGGCCTTGAATCCGTTCTGTAAGTTCAACGGCAAATTTAGAACCTTTTTGGAAGTGCACTTAGCGAAGAGCCGCAAAACAAGCCGCGAAGCCGGCATGCCTGTACCGCATGTCATCACCACAAGTTACTTGACGCATGCGCCCATTGAGAGGCATATGACGCGGCTCAAGAATTATGGATACCAGGGAATGGTGGCTCTCTCACCAGGCTGCAGCATCGGCTTGCGGCTGGTCCCCATGGTAAGAGATTTGCGTTTCGCGTGGGAGGAGATGCCGCAACAGGAACTCGATGAGCAGAAGGGGAAGGTTCGGGAAAGTCTGCGGCTTGCTCTGATTCAGTGGGCGTTGCAGGGGCCTGAGGGCGCGGACTACACAGACAACCTTCCGCTGCAATGCCTGCATCCAACGGGACACTGGTACGAAGTGCCAAATCTGTTGCGCAATGGCGTACTGCTGCGCTTGCTGGAGGAGCGGCCGCAGTTGGAATATCTGATGATGCACAATATCGATACCGTTGGTGCGAATCTGGATGCCGGCCTGCTCGGTTTCCATATTGATCGTGGCGCCGCTATGACAGTGGAAGTCGTGGCACGCCAGGTAGAGGATCACGGCGGCGGCTTGGCAAGAGTCAACGGGCGGCTTCGTCTGGTGGAGGGTTTGGCGCTGCCTTCGGAAAAGGTGGAGGCCGGACTTTCCTACTACAACACGAATACGTTTTGGATCAGTATCGACAAGCTGCTTCACCTGTTCGGCTTGTCGCGTGCAAACTTGCATGACGCGGAGAAAACGGCCGAAGCAGTCCGCCGGCTGGCTGGACGAATGCCGAGTTACATTACATTGAAAGATGTGAAGAAGCGCTGGGGCAAAGGGCAGGAAGACGTCTTTCCTGTTGCCCAGTTTGAGAAATTGTTTGTCGATATGACGGCGCTGGATGAGATTGAGTGCGCTTATGTGGTGGTGGCGAGGAAACGCGGGCAGCAGTTGAAGGAGCCGGCCCAGCTGGATGGATGGCTGCGCGAGGGGTCGGCCGAGTATGTGGCAGGATTGGGAGAGTGGGAGTAGAGCAACTATCATGAAACAAATCTCCAGCCGGTTGATCGCTTCTCTATTAGTTTGGCTTGCGCCCTGCGCCCTCGCTCAAGCCGCTCCGGCGCCGCCGCAGAACGACCGCGTTCCCATTTTTCGCGTGACAGTGGTGCAACGCGCGCTCGAAGCGGTGAATTTCCAGCGGCATGCCGGCCCTACGGAGATCGATCTGAAGGGAACTGTGTTGCTCCCGAAAGTGGAAGGGCGTGCCACCGTTGAAGTGAAGAACGGCTATACAAAAATCGATCTTAATTTGAAGAAGCTAGACGCACCGACGATTTTTGGGACGGAGTTCCTCACATATGTTCTCTGGGCGATCACACCGGATGGGAAAGCCGTCAATCTGGGAGAAGCGATCGCGAACGGCTCGTCCAAAGCGAGCATGCATATCACGTCGCCGTACTCGACATTCGCCTTACTCGTCACCGCCGAACCCTATTTTTCGGTGCCGTATCCAAGCGACGTGATCGTGGCGGAAAGCGCCGTGCGCCCCGATACCGTGGGCCGCGTCGAGCAAGTGGAAGCTAAAGCCGAGTTATTGCCGCGCGGGCAATACACCATGAATATCCGCGCATCGCAACTCGCATCCGCGAATATGCAGAATCAGCCGAGCGTATCGATGGAGCAATACGAGGCCACGACCACGCTCTATCAAGCCCGCAATGCGATCCAGATCGCGCGCGCCGATGGAGCCGGCCAAGTAGCCGCGGGTACGCTCGCGAAAGCACGCAGCTATCTGGATCAGGCCGAAGCCGCTTACGCCAGGAAAAACTACAAGAGCATGATCGATTCGGCGCGCCAAGCGGTGGAAGCGGCGTCCGATGCGCGCGTGATTGCAATGCGGCAGAAGAAGACCGTTGGAACGCAGCAGTAATTATCCAAACTTACCGTTTGAACGAACGCCACAATCGTTTCAGCACACCCGGCGCCTTGACGGCAGGCTCATTGGCGGGGGTTGCCACTGGCTCGCCACTCTGATCGCGCAGCAAGCAGGTTCCCGCAAAAGGTTTGGTCTCAGTTCCGGAAAGGTCATGGTAGGCGAACGAACCTTTGACGAAAAAATGGCAGACCACTGCCTTGCGCGAAAGGCTCAAGTCGCGGCGCATGGAACCGCCGTGGATCAGATTCGCGTGCCAGATGAGGACATCGCCCTTCTTGGCATGAAAATAATGCGGCTCCAGACCATTCTCCGCAATCACTTCGCGGATGCGAGGCTCATACTTGTCGTGATATTCCGCATATTTGCGTTGTTTGAAATCTTCGTGGCTGATACCCACATCTTTCGAGAACACGTACGGTAGGCGGTGGCTGCCGGGATAATAAACCAGTGGGCCACAATCGGGATGAATATCTTCAAACGCGATCCAAGCGGCTGAAAGATAACCGATCGGATAAGTGGTCATGTGGATGGAATCCGAATGAGCGCCTTGCTGGGAACCCTTGTGGCAGGTGATGGTTTGAAAAGGCTCAGGCTCGCGCTCCATCAGAATTTCGATCCAGCGAAGCAAGCCGGGGTGACGCAGGATGTGGCAGAATGCATCCACTCTTTGATGCGGATCGAGGAAGCGGCCGGGATAGGGATCGCCGTCACCGGCGGATTCCGGCGAGAGAGGAATGATACCGTCGCGCACAGCTTTTTCATAGGCCTCCCAAACTAGATCGAGAGTTGAGTCGGCGATCAATTTCGGGACAATAATGTAGCCGTTTTTCGCCCAATAGCGGCACTGTTCGGCTTGGTCGGCAGTGAGGCGGCCATCGTTCACGCGCACATCTATTTGCTCCAGAGAGTCTGGTTGATCGAGCCACGGATACGGGCCGGAATACGGAAAGTTTTCCGCCCTCAGGGAAGATAGCTTGGAAACGTCAACAGGGACTTCCGCAAAATAGCCAGCACTCATTTCCTTACCTTACCTCATTTGTCGAGTCGGGCGTGAGCGCCGTCAATTAGCCCGCGTACTATTGAGGCTCGCGCTGCGAAGCAAAATTTCCATGCTGACAACTTCTAGCGCCTTTTCATGAGTTGCCTCAAGACGCGCCGGACCGATAATGCCCGCGTCGTAGGATTCTTTCCAGCGTTCGATACACACACACCAGTGGTCTCCCGCTTTTAATCCTGGAAAGCCGTATTCAGGGCGCGGAGTGATCAGATCGTTACCGATCGCCGCCTGGTGCCGCAGAAACTCGTCACTGAGCTGGACACAAATAGTATGCTTGCCTTGGTCTTCGGGTCCCGTGTTGCATTTCCCGTCGCGATAAAAGCCGGTGAGCGGATTAGTGCAGCAGGTTTGCAATGCGGTGCCGAGAACGTTCTTAACCATCACTCAATAGGTTAGCTCAATAGAACAAAATTAGAACAAATGGCATCTTAAAGAGGTGAAAACGATTCAGCATGAAAGCGCGCAAATCCTGGCAGGGTTGGGAGTAGCGCGCGAAGCATTTGAGGGTGGAACCCTGGAAGTGCGAACACCCATCACGGGCGAAACCATTGGCTGGGTGCGCACCGCCTCGCCAGAGGAAGCCAGGGATTCGATTCGAACGGCCCACGCCGCCTTTCATGAGTGGCGCAAAGTGCCCGCGCCCAAGCGCGGCGAACTGGTGCGCCTGCTCGGCGAAGAACTAAGAGCCGAGAAGGCCGCATTGGGCCGGTTGGTGACGATCGAAGCCGGCAAGATTGTTTCTGAAGGCCTGGGCGAGGTGCAGGAGATGATCGACATTTGCACGTTCGCCGCCGGGCTTTCGCGACAACTCTGCGGCTTGACGATTTCGACCGAACGGCCGCTGCACCGCATGATGGAGACGTGGCATCCGCTGGGTGTCACAGGTATTATTTCCGCCTTCAACTTTCCGGTGGCCGTTTGGGCCTGGAACGCGGCGCTGGCGTTCGTTTGCGGCAATGCCGTGGTCTGGAAACCGTCTGAGAAGACGCCGCTCACAGCTCTTGCGACGCAAGCCTTGTTCGAACGCGCCGTGGAGAGATTTGGTGGGGCGCCACTAGGTCTGTCGTCAGTCCTAAATGGCGGCAAGGAAATCGGCGAAGCGTTAGTCACGAACCCTCTCGTGCCGCTGGTTTCGGCAACCGGCTCGACGGCGATGGGTCGGCAGGTAGGCCCGAAACTGGCCGGGCGCTTTGCGCGTTCAATTCTAGAACTGGGTGGAAACAATGCAGCCATTGTTTGTGAATCGGCAGATTTGGATTTGACACTGCGCGGGGTCGCGTTCGCAGCCATGGGAACGGCTGGTCAGCGCTGCACCACGCTGCGGCGGTTGTTGGTGCATGACAGCGTGTACGACAGACTGTTGCCGAGATTGAAAGCGGTCTACAGCTCAGTCGTAGTCGGAGATCCGCGCTCAGCAGGAACGCTGGTGGGTCCGCTGATTGATGGACGAGCCTTTGAGGCAATGCAAAGGAGCTTGGGCGAGGCGAGAGAGGCAGGCGCCACAGTCACGGGAGGTGAGAGAGTGAGTGTGGCCGAATGTGAGGGAGGCTTCTACGTGCGACCGGCCCTGGTTGAAATGAACGGGCAGACCGCCACCGTGAAACGTGAGACGTTTGCGCCCCTCTTGTATGTTCTGCGCTTTCAGCATTTGGACGAAGCGTTGCAGCTACACAATGATGTGCCGCAGGGTCTCGCGTCTTCCATCTTCACCAACGATTTGCGTGAGGCGGAACAGTTCTTATCGGCCGAGGGATCGGACTGCGGGATTGCGAACGTCAACATCGGACCCTCCGGCGCGGAGATTGGCGGCGCATTTGGAGGCGAGAAAGAAACCGGCGGCGGCCGTGAGAGTGGGTCCGACGTTTGGAAACTATACATGCGGCGGGCGACCAACACAATCAACTACGGGCGGGATTTGCCGCTCGCGCAAGGTGTTCATTTCGACATAGGCTGATTTGATATACACTCTTGGGAATGAGAAAAGTGGTGCTGGGCGTCGGAATCAGTATTGACGGCTATATTGCGCGGAAAAATGGCGCGGTGGATTTTCTCTTCATACCGAAGGATTACCCGATGGGCGAGTTCACGAAAAGCGTCGATACTGCCGTGATGGGACGCAAGACTTTTGAGGTATCGCTCAAGTTGGGCGGCGGGAGCTTTGACCACGGCATGAAGAGCTATGTGTTTTCGCGATCGAAACCGGCAGGGGAACGACACGGCGTAATCTTTACACGTAAAACACCGGCGCGCCTAATGGCGGGGATACGCAAGCAACCGGGTAAGGATATCTGGCTGATGGGGGGGCGAAATGGCACGCGCCTTCTTGAAGGCGGATCTAGTGGACGAACTCTATATTGGTGTGGTCCCCGTGTTATTGGGGTCGGGCATACCACTGTTTCCAGGCGGCTTTCCGCAGCGCGATTTCACGCTGCTAGAGAATAAAACATTTTCCAAAGGATTGATCTCCCTCCGTTATGGGAGGTCACGCACGAACGGCAACTCCGATTAGTTACCCCAACAGTTTGCGAAGCAGGTGGGGCAGGCTTCAGCCTGCCGAGAGTTTTGCCAAATTAGCAGCATGAGAGCACGCAACATCAATGAATTCTACTTCTTCTCCTGCATGGCACGCGCGATACCGGCGGCCATTTGGCGTGGAGCGAAGCGCGTGAGGAACGCCACGGTGGCATTCAATCGCCCAGCCACAACCAACGGTTTTGCTTCCTTCATGGCATTCCATCCTATATGCGCCACTTCGACCGCGCTCATCACCCCGCGCTCAAACAGCTTACTGTTTGTCATACCGGCGCGCTTATTGAACTCGGTGCTCGTGGGCCCGGGACACAGGCAGCACACCTTGACACCAAAATCTTTAGCCTCATTGTGAACGGCTTCCGAGAACGAAACCACATAAGATTTCGAAGCGTAGTAAACAGCCATCATCGGACCCGGTTGGAACGCCGCAGTCGAAGCAACGTTTAGGATGTAACCCGTGCGCCGTTCAATCATGTCGGGAAGATAGAGCCGAGTTAGTTGGGTCAATGCGCCGACGTTGAGTTGGACCATCTGCATTTGCTCGTCGTCGGGCAGTTCCCAAAATTTCCCAACCAGACCGAACCCGGCGTTGTTGATGAGCACATCGACGGTCAATCCGGCTTGTGCGACATCGGCGATCAAAGCGCGTGCCGCATTGGGCACAGACAAATCGATCGGGAAGATATGCGCATTGCGCGAAGTTTTGCGCTCAACATCGGCCGCGACCGATTCGAGAGGTTCGGAAGTGCGGGCTACCAGCGCCACGTCGTAATCGTTCTCGGCGGCAATATAAGCGAGTTCGCGGCCGATTCCCGTCGAGGCGCCGGTAATGAGAGCAGCAGGCATAGTCCTTTTGATTTTGCCATGCCCTCAGGAAACAAAAGGAATCAAGGCGTTCGAGATGAAGTATATGCCGCGATGTTCAACATATCTTCTTGACTCAATCCGCCGACAACCGTTTTCATCAACTCGGTCCAACTCCCGTGACGCGTTCCTTGTTGCATGTCGTACATCTGCCGCACCAGATAGCTGGGCGAACGCCCTGCCAATCCTGGCACCGGACCTAGACCTTTGAGGTCTGATCCGTGGCAGGCGCCGCACGCCAGGGTCTTGCCATTGCCCCGCGTGACGAGTGCTTCACCTTTTGCGATGCTGCCCGTGGGCGCGTAAGCAATAAAGCTGGAACGTGGGTCGCGCAGTCCCTCGGTGGCTTCAGGGTCAACCGGTGTTTCAATGATGCGCTGGCCCAGCGGCTCCCTCTCGTTCCCTTCCAACGGGAGGAACATGCCCACATTCGTATAAGTCTTGGGAACGGTATCGGTTTCCACCACTTTAATCCAAGGCGTCCATTTCATCGATCCGAAGTAATCGGCGGAAGCTTTAATTTCGTCGTCTGTCATCGCTTTAGCAATGGCAATCATGACGTTGGTGTTCTTCTTGCGCGTATCGGCACTGCTCCGTTGGCCATCTCGGAATTCATCCATCTGCTCAATGAAATAGGAGACGGGCAAGCCGGAGACACCGGCATTTTCCGGACGGCCTTTGCCGTTCGGATAATGGCACAACGCGCAAGCCCAGATTTCAGGCTTGCGGCCATGCGCTACCACATCAGGCATGCTGGGATGACCGTCGGGAAACCAATCGGCTGGGCCAAAGCGGTCATAGATTTGGGCGGTTGTGAATGCGCCGGTTGAGCCGGCCAGATGTTTCAAACTACTGTCGGGCGGTTTGGTGGCCCGAGCTGGCCCGGTTTGCGGTGTTGTACCGTACGCCCAATCGGGCGGACCGTCGGCCGCGCTGCACAGGAGCGCGGCGCAAAGAAAGATGAGGAGCCTAATGAATCGCATGGACTCTGTCCATCATATGCTCATTGTGCTTTAGTCCGAGCAAGCCACACCGGCAGGCGGGCCGGTCGGCGCACCCAGCCGGATGCTCGCCGCATCGATCTTACGAAACGCCAGATGCTGCACGGCGGGTGGCTGGGTGGGCGAGAGAGTAAAAAACACCCCCACAGAGCCTTTCTCACACGTTAGGTTAAACTGCCCGCGCAGCCAGTTCTCCGGGATCACCGGGCCAGCAGCGTTGCACTCACCCACTTCGTCCTTCAGCTTCTGAATTTCAGCGCGCCGCTGAGGAATTGGAGCATCCAGGAACAGGTTCATGGCCGCGATTTCCTTCGCCTCCGAGTCGTCCCAAGACTTCCAAAGATTGACAATGTGGCCGCGCATCAATGAGAGGATCGGCGAGGCGGGTAACCCGCGTTTCTGCAATCCCCCGGTCTTCAATAGCACATCCCACGCTTGGTTGATCGGTTGAGCGGGTCCCGCGTAGGTCAAGCTGGCCATGGCGAACATGCCCACGCCGTAGTCGGGAAGCCACGCCATATACGAACCAAAGCCCGGCAGCCCGCCGCCATGGCCGACGATGTGTTCGAAACGGCAATCCGTAGTGATCCGTAAACCGTAGCCATAACCGCTTTCAGCCGCGTGCAGTTTTCCGTCGCTTACACTCGCGACTAGATTCGAGGGAGTCCACATGTGGCTCATCTCTCGCACCGAACTGCGGCGTACCGGGCCTGTCTCGGCGTCATCGCGCGGCGGCCATGCCGAAAGCTGGAAAGCGACATATTTGCCCAGGTCGCTGGCGTCGGTCAGCAAGCCTCCCGCCGAACCAAAGGCCCCTTGTGGAAGTGGCGCTTCTTCCAGGTATGTCCCGTCGGGCTGCAGGCGGTATCCCGTCGCACGATGCGCCGGAGGAACTTGCGAGAATTCGAAAGTGGAGGCGTCCATGTGCAGCTTTGCCAGGATCTCCGTGCGGACATACGTCTCATACGGCACACCCGAAGCATTGGTCACAACGCGACCCAGAAGTCCAAAAGCGTAGTTGGAGTATTCGTAACGGGTGCCGGGAGCGGTAGAAAACGGAATGCCGTGGCGGAGCCATTGCGTGAGGTCGGCATCGCTGGCGCTCAATTGCTGATCGCCCCACGGATTGTCTTCCGGGAAACCAGTACTATGACTGAGCAGTTGGCGGACAAGCAACGGCGCACTATCGCGCGTTGGCAATTCCATCTGCGCGAATTCAGGAACCCACTTCGACACAGGGTCTTCGAGTGAGAGCTTGCCTTCATCGCGCAGCTTCAGTATCGCAAGGACGGTAAAGCTCTTCGTCATGGAAGCAATGCGGAAGACGCTCTTCGCGTTTACTGGAGCATTCGTAGTGCGATCCTGCACACCGGTCGCTTGTACATGCGCCAAACGCCCATCTATGACTACGCCCCAAACCATGCCGGGAATTTTCTTCTCGGCCGCGTACTGGCGAAAGATCTCATCCACCTCCGGCAGCGCCGATTCGAGCTTCCTGACTCGCTCGGGATCGCTGAACCTCGGTGGAGGATAAGCGTCGCTCGCCACGAGAACGACGGCGGCGCCAAGGAAACAGAGAGGGAGGAATCGCATGTAAGTCAGAATGGCATACTCGCCTCCAATGAAGATGAAACACCCTGGTTCGCCGTCAAGCCCGAGCCGAGATGGGAGTGTCAACGACGGGTACCCGATGCCGACATGCAGTGATTTTCGACGGAGTGATTGTCGCAATATACCTTAGCGCTTTTATGAAACGACTCCCTACCGTCCGATGTGAAGCCAACGTTTTATATCGGGCTTGAACTCGTGAAACAGGTTGATTCCTCCATCGACCAGGATCGTATCCGATCCAGCTATAAATATCGCCGAGCCCGTATGGTAATGATCTGGCCACCACATGCGGGAGACCGCCGCCGCTCCGTAATCGCCTAGAATCTCACTATATGCCGGCATCATCCCTCCGCTATCACTGTGCTTCCAGATGGTATGCAAGAACGCATCCCCCGCACGCGCGGCATAATTCGTGTACTTCGACCGAAAATATCTCGCATCCTCGTGATCGATCGCGCGCACCGGGAACATAATACTGCGCTGAACCAAATAGTACCCGATGTGCGATGCATAACGTTCGGCAAACGGACCCCCGCCTTCACCCCATTCGCTGGGACGGTCGCGAGCTTGGTCGAAACCCGCCCCAATACCCGCGAACACCAGATTCTCGATATCGAACAGATGCCGTGCATCGTAGTGTAGCTTCTCTTTGACTGTCATGCCACGCCACGGCTCGAGACCCGTCGGCTGCGCCAGTTGGCCCGGTTGGGGCTGCGCTTGTTGGGCAAACGCCACCCAGGCGCCTGTCATCAACACCAAAAAGGCCCGCAGAACCATCGAATGGGTAGACGTTCAGTAAGTATCATTTGGTTTCTACGCCTTCATAGATCGAGAAGGCGTCTGGTACTGGGCGAGAATAACGTTAGGGCTGGTTTCTCGAAGCCTTCATAAAGGAAGCAGAGTTTAACGATATGCAGCCAGTCACCGGCAGGCAATTTCTGGGAATTCTATTCCTGCGCGGGTTGCTTGCCCTTTGTCTTGCAGGCGCTTTGGCTTTCGCAACGGACGCGGCAATTCTGCGCTATCGCGCGTCGGCGAAGCGCAATGCTTTTGGCACCGTTACCGTGCACCCTTATTATTCCTTTCCCCGCAAAGACAAAAAGACCGAGCTCGTCTTCGACGATCCACGCGATGAGACCTGCGCAAATTCGCTGTTTCCGCAAATGGGCTATTCGCCATGCTGGTACTTGCGAAGCCATTCCGACCAACAATTACCGAATTGACGTGCAAACTAACTCCTAAGAGTTAGCCCAGCTAAAGGTAAGTAGGTAGATGGCTTGTTCTTCTCACAGGCAAAACCGGAAGATTTCCAGGAGACTTTTGCTCTTGAACGGTCGTCTTCACAGTATGGAGATCGGTTAATGAATCCAGCATCCCAAATTTGCCGGTCTCGAATGAATGACAGGCCGCTTGATCGGCTGTCCAACCTGAAAACGTGCGACTTTCGATTGTTATGAAGACGCCAAAAACATTTTGACTTCTTTTTGGTTTGGAGATTAAACTATGCAACACACAATGCGTTCCTTTATCGTGCTTGCGCTCTCGGCCGCGGGGCTTAGCCTCATTGCTTCCGCTGTGGTACAGCGGGCGAAGGCCGACGCGTGGGACAAGATGACCTATGTCACAATTCATGAAAAAATCATCGCCGGTAACCAGGTTTTAGAACCGGGTACCTACGTTTGGAAATTAATGGATT
>Ga0302325_10030190_pt1 | contig 11183 bp, 13 predicted proteins | sample Palsa_T0_2_FD_201948 | JGI IMG/M metagenome (GOLD analysis project Ga0302325, IMG submission 201948) | Peat permafrost microbial communities from Stordalen Mire near Abisko, Sweden - Palsa_T0_2 | ecosystem: Environmental > Terrestrial > Soil > Palsa > Peat permafrost | place: Sweden: Abisko...
TAAAGTTACAAAAGGGGTATTATAACACTATATTGAGATGATGTCGAAAAAGTAGTGCATAGAGACTATCTATGAATAAGTAGTAAACATCTCAGAGCCCCTCCCTAGAGACATTATCAACCGAAAAACCCCATCGAAACAGGATCCATGGCCAAAGCCATCCCCAAATTGTAAATTCTGACGGACGCCGATCACTAAATAATATTTACGTACAGTACTACTGTCACATCACGACAATGGACCCCCCTGTAGAAGACAATACCTACGACATCCTCATAGAAGGCACCGGTCTAGCACAATCGATCCTCGCAGCAGCAGCATCCCGTCTCTCCAAGAAAGTCATTCACATCGACAGGAATACCTTTTACGGCGGCTCCTGGGCGGCCCTGTCAATTGACCAGCTCGATGAGTTTGTCAAGACTTATGCGTCGAGTGGTACCCCCCCGTCCCCGTCCCCTCTTTCAATGTATACAATCCCTCTGTATGTATTGATAATTCTGGATCACCTTTTTTACTTAAAGTAACTTTGCCTTGTTTGCTGTTCGTCGTGGTTGTGGTTTTTTAGAGGGGGAAAGACTAACAAATAGCATCCTCACCATACCACTCCGCAACATTATCCCGCCAACCCACATCAACCCTCACCCACCGCTCCTACGCCCTCTCCCTGTCCCCCAGCCTCTTATACTGTTCCTCCGCCCTCGTCAAATGTCTTGCAAACACCCGCCTGAGCACGTACCTTGACTTCAAGGCCCTCGAGTATATCGCTATTCTACTGCCTGCGACACAGGGGGCTGCGCTGCCCTCGGCCACGACACAGGATGCGCACGCGGGCAACAAGTTGGAGAAAGTCCCTAGTAGCAGGGAGGATGTGTTTACTTCAAGGTCGTTCACGTTACACGAAAAGAGGAAGTTGATGAAGTTTTTGAATTTCGCTGGCAACGCCGGTACACCCCTCCCCCCGTTCCCCTGTTCTCCCATTCACCACCAACCACCCCTGTCTCATGCACGGGTCACTAACTACAGATCCCACACAAGACACCCCCCAAAAAACACTCGACTCCCTCCTTTCCTCTGCAGAGTACTCTCTCCCCCCCTCCCTGCGCACCACAATCCTCTACGCCATCGCCCTATCGCCTACTCCCTCCCCCGACACATCTACCGCGCTCAGGGCGATAAAACGCCATTTAGCGGGAGTTGGCGTGTATGGCGGGTTTCCTATTATTGTCCCGCTGCATGGTGCGGGGGGAGAAGTTTGTCAGGCGTTTTGTCGGGCTTGTGCGGTTCGGGGGGGGACGTATATTCTTGGACGGGGGATTCGGAGTGTCTCCAGGCAGGGGGAGCAGGAGGAGGGGTATAAGGTTTGTTTTGAGGTTGAGGAGGGGGATGAGTTGCCTTTTGTTTATTGTAAACATGTTGTGGGGGAGAAGGACTTGGGTGTGAGGGAGCAGGAAGGCGAGCGGGGGGGTGAACAGGAGGGCGAGCAGGAGGAGACGAGGAGTATTGGTATCGTGGAGGGGTTTTTCGAGGGATTGTTTAAGGAGACGGGGTATAATGATGCGGCATTGATTATTGTACCCCCCGAGACAGTGAGGAAGGAACAAACTATGCCGATACAAATTATAATCCACGGCGGTGGAATCGGCGAATGTCCTCCAGGACAATGTACCCCCCATCCCTCTCTCTAGGTGGCGGTGGTAATTAATCCCAGGGGTGATGTATTGCAGTGTTCAAGGAAGTGGAGAATCCGCTCAAGAGGATCTACGTCTCGCGGAACAGATGGTCCTGAAACATGTTTCTGGACAGGATGAAGGTATCGATCTATTCACGGGGATTGTTTGATGGTAGTTGAGCTTTTGTTACGGTGTGGGTATACTTATCGTGTTGCCAGTGGGCGGGGGAGAGGGAGGGATGAGATGGGTGTGAGGTATGTGAATCCTCCGGGGACGGGGAAGGATTATGATGATGCGTATGATGAAGCTAGGAGATTGTTTGTTGACATTTTTGGAGAGGATGAGGAGTTTCTTGTCCCGGATGAGACGGATGAGATCAACCCTGAGGAGGATTAGCACTACACTAAGATACCATAAGATGCGTCACAGAAACACATAGTCCACTAGCGTAATCACACAGCATACAACCCACTCTAGTATCCAATTACTCCATTCCAATCTATATGCCTTATCGTTTCTTCTTCGCATCCGTCTTAACAGGCTTCTCCACCTCCGGCAACACAATCCCCTTCTTTGCCAACTCCCGTTCCCTCTCCTCCCGTGCCTCCCGCTCCGCCTGCCTCGCCAACCGTGTAACACCCTCCACCCCGCCCAACGTATTCCTCGTCGCCGGCTCCCTAGTAAAATACAGCTTCGCCCGTCTATACCGCCTTCCCCTGACGATGCAGCACCCTAAGTGTCACAAACCACACTGCAGAGCTACGACACACTGCAGAGCTACGACCCCTGCAGAGCTACGACACCCCGCAGAGCCACGCAACCCCGCGATATTATGTAGATTAGTTAGGTTAGGGCCCAGGGGACTGCTAAAACCCCGTGGCCGAGCTGTAGAGTTCTTCATCTCGCAAAGTCACTTCAAATCAACTCATTCTTGTTGGCAGCCTGTAGTCTCGTTCTTGACACTAAGAGCCTTGATATTTGGCGCAAACAGCTTGAACACTTGTTCCACGCCGACACGCCCGATGACTGTCCGCAGCCGGAACGAGGTGTCGATCCCGCGCCGCCGGACCGCGATCATGTGCCCGCTGAAGGAGGCGAAGGTGGTGTTTTGTGGGAAGTCGTCCCATGTCTCGACTTCGAGGACACTGCCTATTTCGAGGGCGGTGGGGGAGGATTTGTTGAAGAGGGCGCGGCGGATGGAGTTGGGTTCAACTTGGGATCGAGTTTTTCTATGTGTTTTTTTCAAGGAGTTCAATTAGGCCTGTTGTTGGGGGGGACCGTAGCGGTGCAAAGACAGGGACATGACCTAATGTTAGCTTCATGGCAGAAGCGAGCGTGAGCATGGAGGACTGTTGGATAGGGAAGGGCAGGGATGGGGAGGTACGATGGTTAGGATTGAGGGCTCTGGTTCGGCCGGGGTAGGATTATATGAGTTCTGCTGTTGATTTGACGATTAGAGCAATGAACTTGCGCATCTTCGCGGTTTCTTTGCTTGGCCTGCGCAAAGCTGTCCTCGAAATTCCGAGATCCAATTTGCACTGAAAGTTGAACCCTAGAATTCCATACCCTAAAACCCATCGCAACTCCCAACGCGACTCGATTCGTGGCAGGCCGCATTAAGCATTGATGCAATGTCTAACGCTGGGAAACATCCAACGCCCTGAATTTCTGGTACGAACGACGGGGAGATATTCTTCCTGTTCCCAAACTGATGCACTCAACCGTTGCCAATCCCGAAACCTTGCCAACTCTCCCCTTGAATTTCGGCTCTATGATCTATCGATCTACACTTTTGATGGTCCGAAACCTTGCCTTGAAGTTCTCTGGTTTGTTATTCATCAGGAAAACCAGAATTATACCGGGAAAAACTTCATTATGCTGTGAAAACTAACAAAAAAACTAAAAAAAGTCTTTAAAAAACTACGGCACCCGCCGATTCCCGTATCGTCACCGACTAGAGTACTAAGGGGGCTCTTCCCAGCTTAACTTTGGAGATCGAACGGGATCCAGTGTGTTCTAGGAGATATGGCCGTAGCTGGTAGAGTTTAGAATTTGTGCCATATAAACCACAAACCAGAAACACCTAACCCTCTTCGAGGAGTCTTGAAGATGTTGATCTTCGATCGAATCATCTCCACGTCGAAGATGTCGTTCGTATTTCTCGATATATCAATTGGCAAAGCCGCCTCCCACAGAATCATAATCGAGCTCTTCGACACTCTCGCCCCCAAAACATGTCTCTTCTTCAAATCCATGCTCTCCTCCTCCCCGGGCTACAAACACACCTCCTTCCACCGTATAATCGACGACTTCATGATCCAAGGCGGCAGCATCCCCGACTCAACATCTCTGAACTGTCCCCCCGAGATGGAAAACACGGCCTACCCCGTCGACAGGGAGGGTCTGGTCGGGCTGGCACGAACGAGTCCCGCGGAGAAGAATGCGCAGTTTTTTATTACGTTGGCTAGCGCGGAGCATTTGACGGGGCGGCATGCTGTGTTTGGGAGGGTGGTTAAGGGGATGGAGGGGGTTGGGAAGATTGGACGGGTGGAGGTGGATGAGGAGGATAGGCCTGTGCCGGGGAGTGAGGTTGTCATTGTTAATTGTGGAGAGTTGCAGCAGCGGCAGAAGAAGGCGGAAGAGAAGTCTGTATCGCCCGACAGGAAGAGGAAGGATGTGGACGAGAGGGAAAGGAGTGTGTCACCTGGGAGGGAGAGTCGTAGACGCCGGAGTCGATCCCCCAGGGATGAGCAGAGAGAACGGAGACGGGGGTGTTCGTCTAGAGTTGGGGAACTTGCACATCGTAATCATCATCGTCACCACCGACACCACCGACAACCCGAGAATGGCGATGACCACAAAGACGATAGCAAGGATGATTCTCGACAGAACGACTCTGAACGTCGTCATTCACATTATGGAGACCGCGATGCAGACGATGCTCGCAGGGACTCAATACCCACTGGACCACGAGGGTACAAACCATATCGCGAATCCCGACCAGAAAGCAATTACGGGAGATTAGGATATGACGCTGGCTACGACGACTGGCGAGACGATGAAGACCGACTACGGGACATAGAACGGCAAAGAGACGCAGACCGAGGACGAGAAGAACCAGAAGTCATTTTCAAAGGACGAGGAGCGATGAAGTTTCAAGAACATCGCCCATTCGGAAGTAATCGATATTGATCTCTTGGCATCCCATGGATTAAGGATTTATTCTGCATCCCGTGCATAGTTGCATTCTTCTCAGCGGTATCAAGCTAAAAGAACTATGTATGTATGTAATATTGGATATAATGTACAATATCCCACTGCCTAATTACAACGATCCCTTACCTTTATCCTCCAATATGACCCATCTGACGCATAACACACCCAAATCAAGCAGTTTCCTCGACCATTCGTAATTCCTCGACCTTGGCCTCCTCCTCCGCCCGTCTCATATACTCCTCCAGGTCCTCATAGATACTCCCGCCCTCCTCCGTAGTAGGAACCCTAACGAACTTGTCAATCGGCCTGAACACCGGCCCAACTTTCTCAATCCACCGTCTCCTGCGCTCGATAATGGCTTTTGCACCATCTCCAATGCCGGGCTTCTCAGTACTTTTGCCACCGACACCGGATCCCGCGCCCGCGGAACTGCCTCCCCCCGCACCGCCAATGGACCTCTTTTTCTTGGCCTTGATGCTTTTGGTGCGTTTATTAAATGCCTCGCCAACCTGTTTATCGAGATCGTCCAGAATAGTCGCATACTCCTGATACGCGAGTTGTTCTTCGACTTTCTTTTCAAGGATCATCTTCCGCGCAGCATTCTCAAGAGATTGTTGACGCAGCTGTTTCTGCAGTTTGCGCAGTTCCTGGCAGATCTCGTCGTCTTCGCGGTTGTTCCAGTTAATCATGTCGTCCGCGCCGGTGAGACTGTCGTCCGACATGGTCAACAGGCCAATGTATTTGAGTTCCCCCTTGAGACGTTCTTCGAAGGAGGCGTAGTCGGCTTTTGAGACTGCGACGCGCCAGCTTTGACCGCCCCCGTTGGCCTCGGCGGTATTCCCCTCGCCGTCCTTGTCCTGGTCTTTCTCCTCCGCGGGAGGCCTTTCTTCGACCAAGGCGGATAGAACGCGTTCGGCAAGAGGTCCCGCAGAGACGAGCTCCATTGTTTCTAGTTGATCGTCTCGCAGTCCGTCGGCCGAGCCCCGCGGCATGCAATTCTCGATATCGGGATGAGGACCTGGAGCCGGAGACCCCTGAAACGGCATTTCACTATCATTCTGCCAGACTTCCAAGTAATCCGGTCCCAGAGGCGGTATAATATACGGTGCGATGTTATCGCCCTAAGATTACCACTCCACTTACAGTATAGAATACCTGTTGTCGTAGAAAAGTGAGATCTTCCTCGTTGAAGGGCCGGAAGTACGGCTCAATGGATTTCAGAAAGGCATCGTGACCAGTCTGATTTTGGGCTTTGTGTTTGGAAAAGTCGTCTGTCGGAGGAACGCCAGGGAGATCCTTTGTCAGGTCCACGGTCGGGTAGGCAGACACGCCCAAACGGTCCTTGATAATTGCGTCGGGAACGGATTGTAGGTCGAGATTTTCAGCAGCGACATAGTCTCTGTCGATGATGGGTTTTACTGGCGGAGGGACTTTGGCGAGATCGATGGGTTCGTAGGTAGGTTGATTTGGAGGTGGAATGATCTGTATTGTCTGGGGAGACGGCCGTTTTGACGCCTTGCTGCTTTTTTGTGCTACGCGAATTAACACCCCCCCCCCACTTCGTGACTTGAAATAACATACCTTTGGGAGTAGTAGCCAATTTTGGCGTCGAAGCCCGTGAACTTTCATCAAACTTCCTCTTCTTTCTCAAAGGCACATCACTCTCACTCCCCGAATCAAGAACCACTGACCCCAAATTAGCCCGCCGTTGACTAGGAAACGAGTCCTCCCCCGGTAAATGGGGAGCACCAACGAACGGGGCATACATACATACCTTCCTCGACTTTGGCCGACTTCTGCGCAGCATCTCTCCTACGCGCCTGCTCAGCAGTGCCATACCGCGACGACAGCGTCTCCAGATCCTTCTGATACCGGTTCGCCTGTTTTCTGGTTGTGTTGTAGAAATCATCGACTTCTTTTCGGAGGCGGTCGATGTCGGGTTCGGAGGGCAGGATGTCGGAGGCGGAGGACGCGGTGGAGCTGATTATCGTGGCTAGCAGGGAGGGGATCATCACAACGCTGTGGTCCTTGAAGGAGGCGCCGCTGGGAGTCGACGACATGGCCGCAGATGTCGATGCCGGCTCTGACTCTGGTGAATTTTGTTCGGTGTTATTATGGTGCGGAGCGTAAGCCGGGGATCGTGAAGACTTCCCATGGCTTTCTTGTAAGTTAAATAATTTAGGGGCGATACAGCTTACGAAGCTCCTCAACCACCACCTCCAGTAAATCACTCAGCTCGTCACCTTCAAATGCGTCTCCGATCGGTAAATTACTACGCTTCCTTAGGGCTTCGTCCTTGATCTTCTTCCAAATCGTTTCTTGCGATCCGGTTGTCGCTAACGCCAAACCTCGAGACGAGCAAAGCTCAGAATCTGGTTTGAGAAGAGGATGGATCACACCTCCAAACATTTTCCATTCCCCATATTCCCTGCCTTCTGCTAGGTCATTGAATCCCTCCACTGTAAATTCAGGAGGTGTAGAACTTTCGGCATGTCTCACTCTGCTACCGGCGTAGACCAAGAAATGTGCCATCTTCTGGCACAAAGTTTGTACTAGCAAGTGTTTTGCTACCGCCGCTGTCGATTCCTCTGCAATTTCGGTGAGGAAGCCAGCGTTAACTAAAATTTGTATGCGGGGGTTGTATTTGTTCGTCGGGATAACAAATGCAGCATAAAAGATCATATTTGGATCACTTGGAGGCTAGCTAAAGGTGATGGTGAAGTAATAGTACTTCTTGAGGAGGCCATAAATCATCGCCGCCTCTCGAAGCGTCAGTTTGGTATTGGATCGAATTCATCGAATTAGTTCGACACAAAGTGACAGCTTCATCGGTAGCCCCTTGAACCATTTGTCGAGGATGATCTTGATCTGATCATGAGTTGGTGGAGCTTGGTTAGTGGAGACGGCGGGAGGATATTATATTGTAAGAATCCCCGCGTGTCATTGCAAAGCAACTATGTCATCCTCTTCAATTTCGTCATAGTATGACTCGCCGAATTCATCCTCCGGAATCCAATACATTTTTCCGTTTTTCTCCACTATTCTTGTTAGAAAAGGTATGTAAATGGTAGATTGGTCTCCTAATGTCAGAATTGTTCATTTAGGGAAGGAGGAATTCAAAGACTTGTGGATTAGGCGTTTGATGTTTATGGTATTGAGATCCTTCTACCTCTTTGTGTGTTTCTGTTTCGTATTGAGGTGATGGCTTCCTTGAAGACATGACCTGGGCGGGGAGGGATCGAGACGGCCAGGAATGGCGATGGGTAGGGTGTGTTGGAGGGAAGATGCGTCGCATGCGGTTGTCACTCAAGAGCTGCATTTGTAGTAAGATCAGCCAGAAACACAGCAGCGTTGCTAAGGCGACCATTACTCTATTTGGTCATTGGAGTCAGGGCTATATATATGTAGAGTTATTAGTCCAACTGTAAAATAGTAAGACTCCTAAGGGTTTTAGAGATCAACAATCAGTTAAAAGCCAGGGTATTGTCTCTAGTAATTATCTTGTTCAAGATAAATAATCAGTAATTTCATCAGTGCATCACAAAATAAATGTTGGTCAGATTTGAAATAACTCCTTAAATATTACTAATCTTCTGCGGCAGCTGGCCTTTTTGCATGTGGACTGGCCTAAAATGTATGTGCGCGTGTGTAAGTAGGGCGAGGGTGATCTCGGCCCCGGGTACATCTTGGCCACTGCCATATTTAATGTCAGCTTCATACAGTCGGATTTCGAATTGGTCGTTTGAAACGGAAGGTAATTATAGCAGTGGCCGAAATGTACTCGAGGCTGAGATCGCCCTCGTCCTACTTATGTGTGTGTGTGCGTGCGTGTGCACGCCGATGTTCTCCACAGTCTGTCACAAACCACACTGCAGAGCTACACAACCCCGCGATATTATGTAGATTAGTTAGGTTTAGGTCCCTCGGAACTGCTAAAACCCCCGCGGCCATCCTGTAGACACTTCATCTCGCAAGGTCACTTCAATCATCCTATTCTTACTGGCAGCCTGCAGTCTCGTTCATGACAGTTTGCGAAATCTAAAAACGACTACTTGCTGCACCTTTGCATTGCCTTTTAGCGTTGAATTTCAGCATCCTGCATTCTTACGCTTTGTATTCACCTACATCCTCCACGACTTCGACTCGCTCTTTTCACTCGGCAACAATTAAAGGAACGCACCAAGCCATATTCCTCGACCCCAGAAGCATGGAATCGCCTCCTCTTTCTCAAACACCAGAGCCAGGGCTCCAGTACGAGACAATCACCCTCACCGCGAGGATGTAGGAAGCCGTCCTCAATCGCCTAGCTAGCCAAGAGGCCTTAATCGAGAAGCTCAGACTCGAGCTCCAAGCGGTACGACACTATCCTCCCGCCACCCCTACTTCGAAGCCACCATCATCCGAGTTCGAGGCACCAGATGCGCTGATGTTCAAGGGAGAGCGCAAGGAACTCCTCCCCTTCCTCGCGAAGTGCCATTTTAAGTTCGAGAGTCAACCTTCTCGGTTTATGAGTGAACGATCAAAAATCTTGTACGCCGGCACCCACCTGGAGGGCCCAGCATTTACCTGGTTCCAGGCCCTCTTCTGCAAATGGCCAGCCGACCTTCCTAGTAACCTCGCCACAGAAGACATTAGAGATTGGGAAACATTCCAGTGCTCCCTTACGCAAATCTACGGAGACCCCAACTTGGAAGCCACCTCAGAGCGAGAACTGTGACGCCTGAGGTGGACAACCTCTGTGTTGGATTACGCAGCCAAATTCGAGTCCTTGAAACAATATCTCTCCTGGAACTACGCGACAGGAGCCTGCCGCCTTACAGCCCGCGAAAAGGAACGTCGCCGCAGGCTCGGTCTGTGCGACTACCGCGGAGAGAAGGGACACTCAGTCGTTCGTTGCCCTGTTTTCCCTTCCAGTAAGCGACTCTCAGCAAGCAGGCCACTCGTATCTTTCGAGATCGAGGTGATGGAAAAAGAAAGCACCCAGAAGTGACCTTGGGGTGTGATGGTCCAGTGATGTATGTGTGTATAAATGATGATTTGTATCTAAGTGCTATGCTCTATATATATGCGGATCTACCAATGACTAAGCCAAACACCTCGTCCCCTTACACTCCCCCCAACAGAAAAAATTGATCCGACCTCGGATCCGGTGTAGCAATACGCAAAACTCCATGGCACTCTCATAGCAAAAGAAAACTCTGTAAACTTCAATCAATGCAAAGAGATAGAGGTGATGTTACAGAGCAAGTTCGGGGGAACAAGGCGGAGCTCGGGAAACACGCCGGAGGTAACTAGGGAACAGGCCGAAGTGCGCCAGAGCTAGAACTGAGGATTCATAGGTATCTTGATGAATTGTTGCAAGCTAAGGTACATAAATGATCTCGGGGGTTTAAAATCAGTCCCCGACAAACCTAACCTAACTATAATACGCGTTCACAGGCTTGCAAACGAGCCGAGCAAGCTGAGACGAGCTCCGAGCTCGCTCTGCTCGTTTGCAGGCCTGGCTAAGCCAAAGTGGCCGAGGACTACGCCGAGGACTAGGTCTTAGCGGCAGCGGCGAGCCAAGAGTACGGGAGGCAAACAGTGGCAATGACAGAGGCGGGGGCTGAGGACAAGGAACGAGACGAAAACTTAGGACGAGGTGCTCCGAGAGCAATAACTGAGTCCAGCAGCAAAGGTAAAGACAAGAACTTGAAACCAAGGACCAAAACGAGGTGCTCTGAGAGCCATAACTGATACCAAAGACTAAAACGGGATGCTCCGAGAAGATCGAGGATTAATCCGAGGGATACGCTGAGTTGGCCGAGTGCTACGCCAAGGGGGCCGAGGACTACGCCGAGGACTGGGTCTTTAGCAGCGGGACGAGACGGAAGCGGAAGCGCTGGAGGCAAGTGGAGGCCAAGATGAGAGTATCAAGCCGACGGCAGAGATCAAGATCGAGATCGAGATGAAGACGAGGATCCAGATGAAGGTCAAAACGAGGAATGAGATGAAGGCTTTCCTTAGCCGAATGGTGACCGGTTGTAACCTGGACCACATTGGAGTTGCACAGGGCATGGCAAGGGTACATGGACCACAGTACGGTAGTGTGGGACATGGCGAGGTTGCATGGACGATGGCGAGGCAGTAGGAAATACAGACAATGTAGGAACATAGGACAATGACAAGAACTTAGGTCGAGAACAGTAATGGCATTCGGTCGGTCCAGGACCGGACCCGAAACTCACCCCGACCTGGTTTATCGGTCCCCGGCTCGATCTCGGTCAGATCTTTGTCAGATCCGGCCCGGTTCGGTTC
>Ga0302325_10030195_pt1 | contig 11182 bp, 7 predicted proteins | sample Palsa_T0_2_FD_201948 | JGI IMG/M metagenome (GOLD analysis project Ga0302325, IMG submission 201948) | Peat permafrost microbial communities from Stordalen Mire near Abisko, Sweden - Palsa_T0_2 | ecosystem: Environmental > Terrestrial > Soil > Palsa > Peat permafrost | place: Sweden: Abisko...
TTGCCAACCGGCTGGAGTTTCGCGATGGGAGCGCGACCGGGCGGCTGGAGGAGCCGATTGTGCGTCCGCGCGGGCCGCTGGCGTGGCTGGCGGGCGGCGGCGCGAACGGAAGGATTGGCCGGGAACAATTGCTGCGGCGGCTGGGGTGGCCGGACGACGCGGAAAAGTTGCACGCGGCGTTGTGCACGACGGCGCGGCCGCAGATGGCGGTGGGGAAAGCGGTGGCGATGTTTGGCGACAAGCCGCGGGTGGAAAAATTGTCGGTGCGGGAGAATTTGGCGGGGCGGCACATTTTGCTGGTGGGGGTGACCGGGTTTATCGGAAAAGTGTGGCTGGTGGATTTGCTGGAGAATGTGCCGAAGATCGGTCGCGTGACGCTGCTAATTCGAAAGAACCGGACGACGTCGGCGCAGCGGCGGTTCGAGAAAATCGTGGAAGAGTCGCCGACATTTGACACATTGCACGCGCGACATGGGAAAAACCTGGGCGCGTTTTTGAAGGCGAAGGTGGAAGTGGTGGAAGGCGACGTGAGCCAGCCGGGGCTGGGGCTGGATGCGGCGGTGCAGGAGCGGCTGGCGCGGTCGGTGGATTTGGTGGTGAACAGCGCTGGTTTGACGGATTTTAATCCGGACTTGCGGGATGCGCTGGCGTCGAATGTGGATTCGGCGCTGTATCTGCTGGGATTTTTGCGAAAGTGCGCGCACGCGGGGTTGATGCATTTGTCGACGTGTTACGTGGTGGGAATGCGCGATGGACGGGTGACCGAGGAGTTGCAGGACAATTACAATCCGGCGGGAGATGCGGAGTTTGATGCGGAGCGGGAGATTGCGTCGCTGCGGGAGACGATTGAGCGGATTGAGGCGCGGTCGGAAAGCCCGGAGCTGACAAAAGCGCTGCGGCGGCAGGCGCTAGGGCGCGGGGTGGATGCGGCGGATGCGCCGGCGGAGGAGTTGCAGGGAGTATTGAAGAGGAATCGCGCGCGGTGGGCGCGAAACCGGCTGGTGCGCGTGGGGTTGCGGCGGGCGCAGCATTTGGGCTGGCCGAATATTTATACGTTTACGAAAAGTTTGGGCGAATCGATTTTGGCGCGGCATGGGGGCGATTTGCCGATTGCCATTGTGCGGCCTTCGATTGTGGAGAGTTCGGAACGCTCGCCATTTACGGGGTGGAATGAGGGGATTAATACGTCGGGGCCGCTTTCTTATTTGTTGGGGACGAATTTCCGGCAACTGCCGACGAACGAACGGAAATGCCTGGATGTGATTCCGGTGGACATGGTATGCCGCGGGATGTCGCTGATTGCGGCGGCGGTGGTGGCGCGGTGCAATGCGCGGATGTACCAGCTGGCGACGTCGGCGATTAATCCGGTGAATATGGGGCGCAGTATTGAGTTGACCGGACTGGCGCACCGGAAACATTACCGGCAGCAATCGAGCGTGGACAATTGGCTGAAGGTGAAGTTTGAAACGATACCGGTTTCGAAGCAGCGGTACGAGCGGCTGTCGATTCCGATGCAGAAGGCGGTGGTTTCGGGGATCAACCGCGCGGCGATATCGCTGCACATGAAGAAAGCGCCGCTGGCGAAGGCGGAGCGGGAGCTTTCGCGCGCGGAGAAATTGATTGAGTTGTATGAACCGTTTATTTTGCACAATGAGCATGTGTTCGAATCGGAGAATGCGCGGCTGCTTTCGGCGGCGCTGCCGGCGGAGGAACGAGAGATTTTTGGATTTTCACCCGAGGCCATTGACTGGTGGGACTATTGGATTAACATCCATATTCCGGCGCTGCGGCGATGGTGCTATCCGCTGATGGAAGGGCGACCGCTGGAAGCGCGCGCGCCGCGGGAGATGGATTGGTCGGCAGAGCCGCCGAATGCCGCGTAATAAGTACCGCGTGACCAGCTCCGCGTAAAAGACGCTGCGTAAAGGGCGCGACTGGTTTTCTATGGCCATTTTTCTTACCGGCTCGACCGGTTATCTGGGCAGCTATCTGGTTGCGGGCCTGTGCAGGGGCCATCGCGATTCGCTGAATTTGCTGGTGCGCGCGAAAACACAACAGGAAGCGCGCGAGCGGCTGTGGACATCGCTACAACTGCATTTTGACTTTCCCGAATTTTACGAATACCTCGAAACCCGGACACGGATTTTTTTGGGCGACCTGACGGGCGAGCGTTTTGGCTTGCGTGACGACGAGTACCGCGCGCTGGCAGAGTCGACGGACTCCGTGATTCACTGCGCGGCTTCGCTGAACCGCAAATCGGAAAAACAGTGTTTGAATGTGAATCTGCGGGGGACGCTGGAAGTGTTGCAACTGGCGCGGCGCGCGCAGGAGCAGCACGGATTGCGGCGGTATTCGCACGTTTCGACGGTGGCGGTGGCGGGGCAGCGGCAGGACGAAGTGGTGGCGGAGGATACGGCGATCGACTGGGCGCGGTCGGACTACGATCCGTACGCACGGACGAAAAAGTTTTGCGAGCATATGGCGGCGCAACTCTTGCCGGACGTGCCGCGCACGATTTTCCGGCCGGCGATTGTGCTGGGAGACAGCCAGAGGCCGGAGACGACGCAATTTGATATGGTGCAGGCGTTCGACATTCTTTCGCGATTTCCGATTTTGCCGCTGCGGGCGGAGGATCGGATCGATATCGTGCCGGCGGATTATGTGGGGCGGGCGATTGTGGCAATTCACCAGAAGGACGCGCCAGGGTTTGGGATTTATCATTTGTCTTCGGGGACGGGATCGCAGACGTATCGCGAATTGACGGATGCGCTGGCGGAAGCTGGGAGGACGGGGCGTCCGGCGTACTGGCCGGGGCTGGGAGGAATTTTTTCGTCTACCGTAGACTGGTTGGCGCAGCGACGGAGCGGGGTGGGATATGCGGCGTCGCTCTTGAAAGTGTTCTGGCCGTATTTGAATTGGAACACGGTGTTTGACAACACGCGGGTAGTCTCGGAGATGGGCGAGGCGCCGGCGAAATTTAGTAGGTATGGGTATGCGCTATTGAAATTCAGCCGCGAGAATCAATTTAAATACCCGGCGAAAGCGTGGCCGGCGGATGCGGGCGCCGTGCGGCCAGCGGCGGCGGGAAGCGTGCGCGCATGACGGATTTGTTTCTGGTGGCGTGGGTGAGCGCGCTGATTGAGATCACGCGGCTGGGGTGGACGTTTGGACTGGGGAAGCGGTGGACGCGCGGAGAGAAGCTGCGGCTGCTGTTTGCGGGGTACAACGGAACGCGGAACACGGGCAGCGACGTGCGGGTGCACGAAATGCTGCGGCAGGCGCGGCACGTGCTGGGCGCGGGGAACGTGGATTTCAGCGTGATGTCGCAGGATTTCGAACGCACGAAGGGATATTTCGAAGGCTCGCGGCAGGTACACCTGCCGGATATGTTTCCACCATTTTTGTATCGCGAAGCGCGCGCCAATGACGGGGTGATTGCGTGCGAAGGGTCGATGTTCAAGAGCAAGTTTGCGAACGCGCTGACGACGATGATGATCGGGTCGCTGGGGCTGGCGTCGGCGGAGAATAAATTGTCGCTAGGGTATGGCGGCGAAGCCGGGCACATGGACCGCATGATTCAGGATATGTGCGCGCGGTATGTGCGGGATTCGCTGGTGATCACGCGGAACGTGGAATCGCAAAGATTGCTGAGCCGATTGGGAATTCCGACGGAGTTGGGGACGGACACGGCGTGGACGTTCGAACCGCGCGGGCCGGAATATGCGCAGCAGACGTTGCGAAAGGCGGGATGGGACGGGAAGACGCCGATTCTGGTGCTGTGCCCGATTCATCCGTTTGTGTGGCCGGTGAAGGCGTCGATCGCGAAATATTTAGCGCGGGTGACGACGGGAGCGTACAAGGAGAGCCAGTACCGCACGGTGTATTTTCACGAGTCGGGCGCAGAAGTGGATAGGAAGTACCGGCACTATATTTCCGCGTATACGAATGCGACGAAGGCGTTTTGCGAACGGCATCGCGTGTTTACAATTCTGGTGGCGATGGAGCGGCTGGACGCGGTGGCGTGCCGCGATATTGCGGCGGGTTTGCCGGGGACGCCGATTTTCACGTCGGACGAGTACAACATGTTTGAGATGGTGAGCCTTTTGCGCGCGTGCACGTATATGGTGTCTTCGCGCTATCACGGGATTGTGACGTGCATGCCGGCACAGGTGGCGTCGGCGGGCGTGACGATGGACGAGCGAATTCGCAATTTGATGCGCGAGCGCGGGCATGAGCATTTGTTTCTGACGGTGGAAGACGCGGACCTGGAACCGAAGTTGTTGCGAATTATGGAAACGCTGGTGGCCGAAGCGGAGACGGTGCGCGAGGGCATTGGGCGCTGCGTGGTGCGCAATCTGAAGACGATGGCGCGCATGGGGACGTACCTGGAAGATGCGGTGCGGCGGACGTATCCGGAATTTCCGCTGCGGCAAGGCGTGCTGTCCTGGGAAGACTACTTGCCGCCGTTGAGCGACACGCTGGTGCGGCTAGTGGAGCGGTACGATGCGCACGCGCCGGTGCTGCAGCATACGGCGGCGGGGACGGTGGCGGGATGATTTACTTGGCCGGCGGCGATCGTTTTTTCTCTGCGTAAATTCATGGGCAATTTTCTGGAAAATCTATTCGCACAGCTCGAGCGCGCCGACGGGCGGGTGGTGCTGCGCGAAGTGCGCGGCGATGAATTTGTGAGCGTGACGGGCGGGGAGTTGCTGGCGCGGGTGGCGCACATGCGCGGATTTATTCGCGCTGCGGGCTTGCGGCGCGGGGAACGCTGCGCGTTGCTGGCGGCCAATTCGATCCGCTGGGCGGCGTTTGATCTGGCGTTGATGGCAGAGGGCGTGATTGTCGTGCCGGTGTACGTGCGGCAAGCGCCGGCGGAATTGGCGGCGATGCTGCGGGATTGCGCGCCGGCGATGCTGGTGGCGGGGGATGCGGCGCTGGGCGAAGCGGTGGTGGCGGCGTGGGGGACGGAACCCGAGACTGGCAAAGCTCCGCGTTTGGTGCTGCTGGAGGAGGTGTTAAAAACGGAGCCTGCGGCGGGCACTTCCGGGCAGGAAACGCCGGCAAATTCGCTCGCCGACGCGAACATCGTGACGATTATTTACACGTCGGGAACTTCTGGAGAGCCGAAGGGCGTGTGCCTCACTGTGGGGAACGTTTCATTCATGCTGGCGCGCACTGCGGAGCGGCTGACACAGTTGATGGGGGCGACGGCGGAAAACGGCGTGGGAGGACAGCCGGACCGCGTGTTTCACTATTTGCCGTTTAATTTTTGCGCTTCGTGGATTGCGCTGCTGTCGTTTCTGTCGCGGGACAGCACGGTGACGTTGTCGACGGATTTAAATAAGCTGGTGGATGAGATTGGGCTGGTGGCGCCACATTATTTTTTGAATGTACCGACGCTGCTGGAGCGGGTGAAGCGGGGGGTGGATGCGGCGTTTGCGCAGCGGAATGCGGGGATTCAGTGGCTGTTTGCGCGTGCGCGGCTGGGGTGGCAGAGGAAGCGAGCGGGCGGCGGAAAGGCTTTCGACGGCTTGTGGCTCGGGCTGGGACGGCGATTGCTGTTCAGCCAGATCAAGAAGCGGTTCGGCCCGAATTTGCGGGCGCTGATTTGCGGGTCCGCGCCGCTGACGCCGGAGACGCAGGAATTTTTCGACATGCTGGAGATTGCGGTGCTGCAGGTGTATGGGCTGACGGAGACGACGGGGATTTGCACGATGGACGATCCGCGCGGGCCGGTGGAGGCGGGGTACGTGGGACCGGCGGTGGCGGGGATCGAGATGACGACGGGGGAGAATGGCGAGATTGTGGTGCGCGGGCCGAATGTGTTTGCGGGTTACTGGAACCGACCGCAGGAGACGGCGCGAGCGCTGCGGGGCGGATGGTTTCACACCGGGGATCAGGGGGAGCGGAACGCGCGCGGGAACTGGAGGATCAGCGGGCGGCTGAAGAATTTGATCATTCTGAATTCCGGGCACAATGTGGCGCCGGAGCCGCTGGAAGAGAAAATCGGGGCGCGGTTGCCGCAGGCGCAACATGTGGTGCTGGTGGGAAACGGGAGAGGTTATCTTTGCGCGCTGATTAGCGGGGCGGTGGAGCGTGGGGCGGTGCAGGCGGCGCTGGAGGGCGTCAATGCGGAATTGCCGCACTACCGGCAGCTTCGCAATTTTGCGATTTTGCGCGAGGGGTTTACGGCGGAGAATGGGTCGCTGACGGCGATGGGGAAAGTGCGGCGCGAGGCAATTAGTGCGCGGTATGCGGCAGAGATTGCGGCGATGTATGAAGCGGCGAAGAGTCCGGCGGTTTCCGCGGCGGGACAGCGATGAAGGAATTTCGCGGTAAGGCGCTGCGTTGGGAGTGGCGCGACGGCGTGGTGGAGCTAGCGCTGGATCACGCGCCGATCAATGAGATTGGGACGGTGATGCTGGGGGACCTGGAGGCGTTTGCGGCGGCGATTCCGGCGCTGGGGGCGGATACAGCGGCGTGCATTCTTTACAGCGCGCGGAAGGAAGGATTTTGCGCCGGGGCGGATTTGCGAGAGCTGTATCACGGAGCGGTGGCGCTGGCGGAGAAAGAACGGGCGGCGGGAGTGCGGGATTTTGTGGAGCGCATCCATGCGGTGGCGAATGCGATGGATGCCGCGCCGTTCGTGACCATTGGCGCGGTGCATGGGGTGTGTTTTGGCGGCGGGCTGGAGCTGGCGCTGCTGTGCGACATTTTGGTGGCGGACAAGATGGCGCGGTTTGCGTTTCCGGAGTTGCGGCTGGGATTGATTCCGGGGTTTGGCGGGATTCCGCGATTGCAGCGCGACGTTGGCAATGGGTTTGTGCGGGAATTGCTGTTGACGGGGCGGACGGTGAATGCGGCGCGGGCGCAGGCGGCGGGTTTGGTGGCGCAGTTGGTGGCGGAGGGCGAGGGGCTGAAGGTGGCGCGGCTGATGGCGCAGCAGATTACGAAATTTGACGGCGGTGCGCGCGCTGCGGCCAAACGGTTCATAAAGCGGGTGCCTTACGACGAATTGAAAGACGAGATTGATCTTTTCTGCGAGCTCTTCGCGCGGCCCGCCGTCATGGCGGCGCTCAAGAAATTCGTCGAAGCCAGTGACGCGATGCCGTATCTCCCCTAAAAGGTTGGCAGTTCAGTTCAGATTAAGGTGAGTGCGCCCTATTCTGCTACCCATGGCCAAGCGTTTCGACGAATCGACGTGCTCTTGCTAGAATTAGGCTTCAGCATGAGTAACACGGCTTCAGTCTGCGCGTTTTGGTTTTGGTGTTTTTGTTCGAGGCGGAACGGCTCACAGGCGGAACAGGTTGCGGAAAAAGTCACAAAAGGCGGCCGCCTTTGCGGGTTCACCCAAAATAGGCGGAAATCGGATGCTAGAACGGCGCAGGGATTGAAAAACTAAGAGATTTAAGTGGAAGAAAGTGGCGAGTGGTGAGTGGCGAGTCACCGGCCGAGGCGCACAGACTGAAGTCTGGGCCACTGAAGATGGGCGTACGAGAGCCAGGACACCAAAAGCTGGCTTGGGTTAGACAAAGGCGCACAGGCTGAAGCCTGTGCTACAGCCGAAGAAAGCTTGCTTGGCGGTTGTTGGATGAGACTGCCGATTTACGCATGGGTTGGACGGGACGCATGACGCGGACACTGGAGCAAACTACGCAGGAAGTGCTGGAGTTGGCGGCGAACCATTTCAAGGTGGCGCCGGGTACGCTGGCGCCTGGCGACGATTTTTTTCGCAAGCTGGGGATCAACAGTTTGCAGGCGCTGGAACTGCTCTCGCGCCTCGAGAATCATTTTTCGATTGAGCTGCCGGATTATGAGATGCAGGGCGTGAGCGATTTTCAGACGCTGGCCGAACGGATACAATCCCGCCTGTAAATGCTGGATCTTTCGCAATATTCATCCATAGGAGCGGCGCTGCGGGAAGCGATGCAGGCGTTTGCGGGCGAAGTGTGCCTGATTGAGGCGGACCGCGAGCGCGAGAATCACCGGCTGACGTATCGGGAGTTTGCGGAACGCGCTGCGGCGCTGGCGAAAGCGCTGCAAGATGGCGGGTTTGGCGCAGGGGAGCGGGCGTCGATCATCATGACGAATCAGTCCAAGTGGCTGATTTCCGCGTATGCGATTTTTAATTGCGGCGGCGTGCTGGTGCCGCTGGATTACAAGCTGACGGCGGAGCAGCAGTGGGGATTGCTGCGGCATTCCGGGGCGGCGATGCTGATCACGGAGTATGCGATCTGGCGGCAACTGGCGGCGGCTGCGGAGGGGCGCGCGGCGTGCGGGGATTTGCGATTGGTGCTGGTGACGGAGACGCCGGCGAAGGCGGAGTTGGCGGGGGCGTTGCGTTGGGAGGAATATCGCGCGGACGGGACGCCGGCGTTTGTGGGGCGTGAACGCGGGGATCTGGCGAGTATCGTGTATTCCTCGGGGACTGGGGGGCAGCCGAAGGGCTGCATGATGACGCACGAGAATTATCTCGAGCAGTGCGTGGCGCTGACTTCGCTGTATCCGTTTTGGCCGGGCGTGCGGTACTTGAGTATTTTGCCGACGAACCACGCGATTGATTTTATGGTGGGATTTTTTGGGCCGTTTGTGTGCGGGGCGGCGGTGGTGCATTTGCGCACGCTGCGACCGGAGTTCGTGCGGGAGGCGTTTGCGAAATACAAGATTACGTATGTGAGTTTGGTGCCGCTGGTGTTGAAGAATTTGCAGAAGGGATTACTCGCGCGGTTTGCAGAGTTGTCTGGCGGGAAGCGGCGGGTGTTTGATTTGCTGGTGGAGGTGAATAAGTGGCTGACAAAGAGGCGACCGCGGCCTGGGCTTAGCCGGCGGCTCTTGCCGCAGGTGCATAGCGCGTTTGGCGGAGAGTTGCTGACGATTATAGTGGGCGGAGCGTTTACGGAGCCGCAGACGCTGCAATTTTTTTATGATCTGGGGATTCCGGTGGCGAACGGGTATGGATTGACGGAGGCGGGGACGGCGATCACCGTCAATGATTTAAAACCGTTTCGCGCGGACACCGTGGGGAAGCCGCTGCCGGGGATGGAAGTGCGCATCGTGAATGCGGACAGCGCAGGGATTGGCGAAGTGCACGTGCGCAGCAAGACGGTGATGGCGGGGTATTTGAACGAGCCAGAGCTGACCGCGAACACGATTGTGGATGGATGGTTGCGAACGGGCGACCTGGGGCATTTCGATGCGCAGGGGCATTTGCATCTGGCGGGGCGGAAGAAAAATATGATCGTGACGGAAGAGGGGAAAAATATTTATCCGGAGGACATTGAGGGGGCGTTCGAAAGTTTGCCGGTGAAGGAATTGTGCGTGTTTGCGGCGGATTATATCTGGCCGCGCGGGTCGATGGTGGGAGAGCAATTGGTGCTGGTGGTGCATCTGGAAGCGGGACAGAATTTTACGGACGAGTTGCGGCAGCAGATGGTGGAGCGAAATAACCGGCTGCTGAATTACAAACGCGTGCATGGGCTGGTGCTGGTGGCGGAGGATTTTCCGCGGAATGCGTCGCAGAAAGTCTTGCGGGAGAAATTAAGAGAGCAGCTGGCGACGCTGGAGCGTGCGTCGGCGGTCCAGCCGTTGTAAGCTGCGCGCTAATCTTGGGGACGGGAAAGCAGCCGAGCGCATGGAACGATTTATTGCCATCGTGAATCCCGCGGCGGGAGGGGGGCGCGCGGCGAAGCTGGCTGGGCCGAAGCTGGCGGAACTGCGCGCGCGAGGATTGTCGATTGACGTGATTGCGTCGGCGGCCGCGGGGCATGCCGCGCAACTGGCGCGCGAGGCGTATGCGCAGGGTTACCGAAAATTTCTGGCGGTGGGGGGCGACGGGACCGCGCATGAAATTTTGAATGGGATCTTTGCGGAAGGGCCGCCGGCGCGGCGGGTAAGCCTGGGGTTTCTGCCGTTCGGGACGGGTAATTCGTTTTTGCGCGATTTTTCGAAGGATGGGGCGGCGGCCTCGGTCAGCGCGTTGCTGGAAGGGCGCTCGCGTGCGGTGGATTTGCTGCGGCTGACGCACACGAAGGGGCAGATTTATTCGTTCAACCTGGTAAGCGTGGGATTCGCCGCCGATGTGGCGGCGTACGCAAACCGGCATCTGAAACCGCTGGGGCACTTCGGTTACCTGCTGGGAATTTTCGTGAAATTGGCGCAACTGCGGCGGCGGGCGTTTCCCCTGCGCAGCGACGAAGAGACGGAGTGGGACGGACGGCGCTGCCTGTTTCTTAGCCTCAACAACAGTAAATTTACCGGCGGGACGATGCTGGTGGCGCCGGAAGCCGACCCCGCGGATGGATTGATTGAGTTCGTGAGGTGGGGGCCGATTGGCCGATTGAAATTGCTGTGGCTGCTGCCGCGGCTGTACGACGGGAGCCACACGAAGCATCCGCTGGCGTCGCGCAAGGCGGTGCGCCGGGTAGAATTTAATTTTGGCGAAGCGGTGGACGTGACGATTGACGGCGAGGTGTTTACGCTGGAGCCGCGTGTGCTGGAAATTCTGCCGGGAGCAGTGGACGTCTGCATATGAAGGGCGTTTGGGAAACGGTACGCAGCGCGCTGCTGTGGGCGCTCACCTTGCTGCATTTCTGGATTAGCGTGCCGGTGCTGATTTTTTTGGCGATTTTTCTCGATCCGCGAAAGCATGACTGGCTGCAACGCGGATTGTGCCGGCGCATCGCGCGGTTTTCGGGAGCGCATATCGAGGTGCGGCGCGCGCCCGGCTTCGATGCGCAGCGCACATGTTTTTTCATGTGCAATCACGTGAACCTCTTCGACCCGTTTCTTTTGTACAACGCGATTCCGCAGTACGTGCGCGGGTGGGAGCTGGAATCGCACTTCACGATTCCGGTGTATGGCTGGTTGATGAAGCGATTTGGGAATGTGCCGGTACCGGACGTGCGGCGGCCCTCCGATTTGAAGCGCTTGTGGCGGCAGACGCAGGCGGCGCTGGATAGCGGTACGAGTTTAATTATTTTTCCGGAAGGCAAGCGGACGCGCGACGGGAGTCTGAGTGAATTTGAAGATGGGGGCTTTCGCCTGGCGCAGCAGCTCGGGGTGCCCATCGTGCCGGTGACGCTGGCGGGATCGTTCGAACACTTTCGCACCGGACACTGGATGCTGCGCCCGGGCGTGGTGACGATTGTGTTGCACGACACGATTGAGACGGCGATGATGA
>Ga0302325_10030197_pt1 | contig 11182 bp, 6 predicted proteins | sample Palsa_T0_2_FD_201948 | JGI IMG/M metagenome (GOLD analysis project Ga0302325, IMG submission 201948) | Peat permafrost microbial communities from Stordalen Mire near Abisko, Sweden - Palsa_T0_2 | ecosystem: Environmental > Terrestrial > Soil > Palsa > Peat permafrost | place: Sweden: Abisko...
GGGTCGCCGGTAACCGGGTGGCCCGTGAACGACGGAGGCGTGCCCATCGACTCCTCGCCGTCGGTGTCGCCGTCTACCGGTGGGCTCGACTCGGTCTTCATCGGTGCCGGCAATGCCGCTGACCCGGGCCAGGGGGGGTACGAGGCCTACGCCGCCTCGGGTGCGCCGCTGTGGTCCACGCCCGTCATCGACCCGGCCAGTGACGGCCAGCCCGCCGCGGGCGTCCAGGCGTCGCTGACCGCGGCCGACCTCCAGGGCGTGCCGAGCGTGGTGGCGGGCTCGCTCGACCAGGAGCAGTACGCGCTCAACGCCACGACGGGGGCCACCCTGGCGGGTTGGCCCTTCTTCACCTCCGACAGCGTGTTCTCCACCGCCGCGGTGGGGGACCTGTACGGCACCGGGGCGGACGAGATCGTCGAAGGGGGCGACCAGACCGCCGGTTTCGCTGTCGGCCGTCACTACCAACAAGGGGGCCACCTCCGCATCCTCAACCAGAACGGGGGAGTCATCTGTGACGCTCAAACCACCCAGACGGTCGACTCCTCGCCCGCGGTGGGGCCCTTCCTGTCGGGGGGGACGACGGGCATCGCGGTCGGCACCGGGGCGTTCTTCTCCGGCGCGACCGACACCGACGCGCTCAAAGCCTTCGACACCGATTGCCGGCCCGTGTGGTCCCGGACTCTCGACGGGGCCACGACCTCGAGTCCCGCACTGGCCGACGTCACCGGGGACGGACACCTCGACGTGGTCGAAGGCACCGACACCGGCTCGACCGGCTCGGTTTGGGTGCTCGACGGTGCCACCGGCGCCACCATCTGGCAGCAGCCGGTCGTGGGTCGGGTCATCGGATCGGTGGTGGTCGCCGACCTGACGGGTGCGGCGTCTCAGGACGTCCTCGTACCCACCACGGCGGGCGTGGAGATCCTCGACGGCGCCTCGGGCACCGAGTTGACCGTTCTCAGCCCCGATCTGGGGTTTCAGAACGCACCGCTTGTCACCGACGACCCCGACGGGGAGGTCGGGATCACCGTGGCGGGATACGACGGCACCGACCAGGGAGAGATCCGCCATTACGAGATCGCCGGCTCCGACGGTGCGACCGCGGTCGGCCCGACATCGTGGCCGATGTTCCATCACGATCCCCAGCGCACCGGCTTCACCGGCACCGCCCCTGGACAACCGGCATGCACAGTGCCCTCGGCCGCGTTCTCGGGGTACACGCTCAGCTCCAGCGACGGTGGTGCGTTCACCTTCGGGAGCCCGTTCTGTGGGTCAGCCGGCGGGTTGGCGCTCCATGCGCCGGTCGTCGGCATGGCCAAAGCACCCAACACCGGCGGCTACTGGTTGGTGGGCGCCGACGGTGGGGTCTTCGCCTACGGGGGCGCGCCGTATTACGGCTCGATGGGTGGCGTCGCGTTGGCGCAACCCATCGTCGGCATGGCGGCCACGCGCGACGGCCGTGGTTACTGGTTGGTGGGAGCGGACGGCGGGGTGTTCGCCTTCGGCGACGCCGGGTACTTCGGCACGGTGTCGAACCTCCACCTCGCCGCGCCCGTGGTGGGCGTCGCTCCAACCGTGGACGGCGAAGGGTATTGGTTGGTGGGAGCCGACGGCGGGGTGTTCGCCTTCGGCGATGCCCAGTTCTTCGGCTCGATGGCCAAGCGGCACCTGCGCGCACCGGTCGTCGGCCTCGCCGTCGACGTCACCACCGCGGGGTACTGGCTGGTGGGCGCCGACGGGGGGGTGTTCGCCTTTGGTGCCACGTACTTCGGGTCGTTGGGCGCGTTGACCCTCGCCCGGCCCATCGTCGGCATGGCCGCCACGACCGACGGGTACGGCTACTGGCTGGTGGGCGCGGATGGCGGGGTGTTCGCCTTCGGTGACGCACCGTACGACGGGTCGATGGCACAGACCCGTCTCAACGGGCCCGTTCGAGGCATCGCCGGCTGATCGGGCGCGTGAAGCCGATGGGTACAATGCCGCCGGTGCGCGTCGACCAGGTGATCCCTTCGCTGGCGAGTCGCGACGCGATCGGCGTGCACACCGTGGCGATCTCCGACGCGCTGCGCCAGGCCGGCATCGAGTCGGACATCTTCTACGGGGAGTGCACGCGTGATCTCCTCGATCGGGCCCGACCCATGAGCAGTCTGGGTCGACCCACCAAAGGCCGTTGGCTCATGTACCAGGCTTCCATCGGAAGTCCCGTCTTCGACATCTTCGCGGGCCGGTCGGAGCCCAAGCTCCTCAACTACCACAACATCACGCCGGCGACCCTGCTCGACGGGTGGGAACCCGCCGTCGGTCACGAGGTGAGCCTGGGTCGTTCCCAGGTCACCCGGGTGGCGGGGGAATGTCGCTTGGCCATCGCCGATTCAGCCTTCAACGAAGAGGAGCTGATCGACGTCGGCTTCGCGCACACCGCAGTGGTCCCGCTGCTCATCGACATGACGGCGCCAGCCCAGCCCGATGCGGTCCTGTCGCGCCGGCTGGCCGAGGCCAAGTCCGACGGCGGTCCCGACTTCGTCTTCGTGGGCAAGGTCTCCCCCCACAAGGCCCAGCACGACCTGGTCAAGATGCTGGCGATCTACCGCCGCCTCTACAACGACCGGGCCCGGCTGCACCTCATCGGCACGCCACTGGGCAAGACCTACGGGCCCGCGCTGGCCGCGTTCATCGACGAGCTCGGTCTCAGCGACGCGGTCTCTGTCACCGGCTCGGTGTCGCCCGAGGAGCTCGAGTCCTACTACCGCAGTGCGGATGTGTTCGTCTGTGCTTCAGAGCACGAGGGCTTTTGTGTCCCTCTGGTCGAGGCCATGGGTCACGGCGTCCCCATCGTGGCCTACGCCACCTCGGCGGTACCCGAGACCGTGGCCGACGCGGGCCTCTTGTTGGAATCGAAAGAGCCGCTGGTGTTCGCCGCCTCGGTGCACAGAGTCGTCGACGACGACCGACTGCGCACCCAGTTCGTCGATGCCGGGGCGCGCCGAGCCGAGACCTTCTCGCTCTCGAACTCACGTCGGCGCTTCGTCGACCTCGTGGTCAAGGCGCTGGGCGACAACGTGGCCTGATCCGCGGGGTGGGAGTGGATGGTCGAGAAGGTCACGGCCGTGACGTGTCGACGGGGCTGTCGTCCCAGGACTTGTCTGCGCCGGCCCAGCGATCCCACACGAGGCGCGGGGTCGTGGTCCGGAGCCTCCGCATGCGAGCCCGCGACGCGAGCGCCCACGGGAGTTTGGTCAACACGGCTTTGCGCAACTCTGGCCCGGGATTCTCGCGCAGGCGCAGCCGGAGGGCGGCCAGGGCCACGTCGGGAGGGGCGTTGCGGACCAGGCACAACAGCGCGTTGCGCTGGGCCAGGAAGCGGACCATCGGTGACCGGGGGCCCCGGCTCGTGGCCGACAGGCGGTGGCGCACCGTCGCGGCCGGGTCATAGAGGACGCGCAGCCCCGCCAGCCGGGCGCGCAAGCACCAGTCGGTGTCCTCGTTGTACGCGAAGAACTGGGGGGCGAAACCACCCAGCCGACGCAGGGTCTCGGCCCGGAACACCGGAGCGGTGCCACTGAACCCGAAACGCTCGGCCCCCTGGTCGAAGCGACCGTCGTCGGGAGCCCCGAGACCGTACTCGCCGGCCACCCCGTGCCGTTCGAGATACGAGCCGGCGTGATTGAGCAGTCGGCACGTGGCGCGCACCGGGACCGGTTTGCCGTCCACCCTGACGTCGGCCGCGTCGCCGGTGTCGACCAGGGGGACGTAGAAGGGTCGGCGACCTGCCGTCCACCGCCAGCGAGTCGGCTCGCCCTCGACGGTGGCGCATTCGACGTCGTAGAGCCCCGCACCGCGTGCGTCGTCGAAGACATCGGTGCCGTCCACCGTGATCGCACGGACCTGACGGCCGAGCGGTCGTGCGTCGCGGGGGGCGAACCAGGGCTCGTCATCGAGCAGGACCTCTCCGAACACGCCGTCGAGGACGACTTTCGGGGTGAACGCGGCCACCGTTGAGTCAGCCAACGCGGCTCGGGCCGCGTCGATCCAACCCGGCCCGGCCACGGCGTCGTCGTTGAGCAGGCCGATGAGCGCACCGCGGGCGTGGCGCAGGCCGAGCTCGACGCCACCCGCGAACCCCCGGTTGACCGGCGAGCGGACCACCTGCGCGCCCATCGGCGACGCGATGGCCGAGGCTTCTTCCCCCGGGGACCCGTTGTCGACGACCACGACCTGATCGGCCTGGGCCAGGGCCGACGCCAAGCACGGTGCCAGCCAGTCGCCAGGGCGGTAGGACACGACGACCACCGAGGAGTCCGGTGGCATCAGCGTGTCGCGACGACGTTCCCGTAGGCCAGGTCGAGGAGTCGGGCGCGCTCGATGGTGGCCAGGTCGTCCTCGAGGAGCCGGAACTGCAGTCCGTGTCCCTCCAGGAGGTCCACCAGCGCCTCGGCCTTGTCGCCGACCCCTTCCATGAGCTCGGGGGCCCATTCGAACATGACCGCGATCGACGGGCTCGACCGCAGGGTCCGGGAAAGGCCGGTGAAGGCCTGGAGCTCGGCGCCCTCGATGTCCATCTTCAGCACGTCGACCGGTCCCATCCCCTCGAGGAGGTCGTCGACGGGGACGGCTTGGACCGCCACCATCTCCTCGGTGTCTCCCAGGCGGTCGAGAGCTTCGGCGCCGATCGCCCCCACGCTGGAAGCGCCCGAGAAGTTGAGGCGTTGGTGCAGCTGCAGGGTCGTCGTGCTCGACCATGCGGCGCGGTGCCAGGTGGTGACGTAGCCGTAGAGGCCGTTCATGATCACGTTGCGGCGCAACAACTCCGCCAGACCGGGATGAGCTTCGACCGCGACGACCTTGCCCTGCGGTCCGACCAGATGGCCACCGAGGAGCGTGAAGTACCCGACGTTGGCGCCCACGTCGACGAAGACCTGACCGGGACGCAGCGTTCGTTGCAGCCAGCCCGTGGCGTGGGTCTCCCACAAGCCGTCGAGGACGATCCACGGAGAGATGGCCGCGTCGCGGGTGTCCACCAGCATCTTGGCGCCCCAGCGCGTGGCGACCAGGGCCGTGTGGTCACCGAAGTACAGCGGCCCGTTCGGGTAGCGGTCGGCATGGAGGTCCGAGAGCCCGGTCTCGATGCGATCGAGCCTCTGTGCCAGCTCCGAGATCCCGAGCGACCGGCGCGCGCGTGCTGCCAACCGGGACAGCAGGGGGTGACGACCCACCTCGGTCATGCTACCGGTACCGTCGATCAGCCTGGCGGGACCGTGGCGGGCAGCGCCGCCCGGGCCAGGATGCGGTCGGCCAGGGTTTCGTAGCGGTCCACGATGGCCGGCCAGTTGAAGACGCGCTCGGTGTACGCCCGACCGTTGGTCACGAGACGGCGCCGCAGCGCACCATCCGACAGGAGCCGGTCGACGATGGCTTCGAAGTCCGCGTAGTCGAAGAACGACAGGCCCCCTCCACTGCGCCGACAGTGCTCGAGGGTTGCCGCGCACCGGCTGTTCACGACGACGGGGGCGCCTGCCATCCACGCCTCGAGGACCACCAGGCTGAAGGATTCCCACGCGGAGGGGGTGATGAAGAGCTCGCACCCTCGAAGCGCCCCCCATTTGACGTCTTCGGGTAGCCGACCGGCGACGACGACATCCGCGTCGCCGGGGAGGTCCTCGTGGACCGGGCCCAGCAGGACCAGTCTCGGGGCGCTCGGTCGCCGCTGCCGATACAGACGCCACAGATCCGCCAGCACGTGTGATCCCTTGGCCCGCTCGACGCGGCCCACGCACAAGACGAACCGTTCTCCGGGCGCGAGGCCGAGCACGGCGCGTGCCACATCGGGGTCCCCCGAACCCTCGACCACCGTGGCGCCGATCACACTGGCAGGGAGATGGGCGACGGGGAACGTGCGCTCGACCAGCGCCTGTTCGGCGTGGGAGTTGTAGGCGAACCCGCCTACCGCACCGAACACCGGTCGCATGATCCGGAGATGAAGCTCGGGCTCGTCGTGCGCGGCGCTGTGGAAGATCACCCGGCGTCCCAGGCGGACCGTGCTGTGGACCGCGGGCCAGAACAGGTACGGCGTCACTGCCACCAGGTCACAGTCCGACCCCGCCGCGTCGTCGAGCACGTCGGGGCAGACCGGGCCCACCAGGTCGACGAATCGATGCGCCATGGCGTCGGGCACGACAGCCGGGGCTCGTCCGATCAACGCGCCGAGCGCGCCCGAGCGCGGGTCGCGGCCCGACACCGAGCGACGGCGATGGACGACCACGCCGGCGAGCGTGCTGTCGCCCGGTGGCAATTCGTCGGCCCAGGTGGCGGCGGACACGGCGCAGGTGGTGAAGACCTCCACCTCCCAGCCCTTCAATGCAACCAAGTGCTCACACAGCAGTTGCAGCCAATGCTCGATCCCTCCCACGACGTCGACGCCGTAGCGGGGGACCACCAGTCCCAGCTTCATGCCTGGGCCCGGACCACCACTCGGTAACTCCGCCCGGCCGGGTCGTACTGCGCCGTCCCCTCCATGGCGACCCCGTGAAAGGCATGCAGCCAGGTATCGGGATCGAGTGGCCGGAGCGGGGCGAGATCGGCGTTGACCGCGCCCAGCCGCAGTCGCCACCACCATGGGGCCTCGGACACGACGACCACGCTCCTGGTCACCCGGCCCAGCGCGCCGACCAGGGGGCCCAGCGCGTTGGGGCTCGTCTGCTCGGGCCCACCCGCGAGCACCACCGCGCCGAGTGCGTCGTCGGGGACCGCGCCCAGGTGGGTGAGGAGGTCGCCGAACCGGACGTCGGGGCCGGAACGGTATTCCGGGCCGGTGATGGTGATGCCATACGCGTCGACACCGGCGGCCCGCAGCTGGGCCACGACCCCGTCGGCTTCGCTCTGCGCGTAGAGCACCCGCTCGTCGCGCGGCAGTGTCTCGGCCAACTGTGCCCGCCACTGCGCCAACGCGTCGCCGCTGTCGGGCGTCGATGGCGACGGCGCAGTGTCATCGGAATGAGGTCCGAGGAGCCGCACCTGCTCCTCGAGTTGCTCGAGCCGACCAGTGACGGCGTGCAAGGCACCCGCCGCGGCGAGGCCCAGCGACGTCACCCGGCCGTCGACGTGGCGAAGCTGCTCCCGTGCCGCCTGACGATCATGTCGCCGTGCGCCGCCCGGACCAGGCTCGCTCGTCACCGTGCCCCCGGTCGCGGCCACGTCCTCGACCTGAGCGACGATGGCGGACAGTGAGGCAGAACCCGGTGGGCTCGGAGCCCTGCGGGCCAACTCGAAGTGGAGCCGGGCATCGGCGTCATGGGGATAGCCGGGCTCGGCGCGCCGGCGAGCCGCTTCTGTCTCGAGCTCACCGATCAGTCGGTCGAGGTCGATCTGGCCCGAGGAGTCGGAGCTGCCGTTCTCGTTGGTCACCATCAGCTGGTCACGAGCGAGATTAGCGTCTGAGCCAAGTCGTGGAACTGGTGGGCCGCGGCGAAGCGCAGCCCGGCGTCGGCCAGTGCTCGTCGCTCCTCGGGGCGCGCTAAGAGCGCGCCGAGGCAAGCGGCCACCACGCCCGGATCGGCACTCGGGAGGTGCGCCACGGTCCCGGCCGGGTACTCCGCCGCGGTGGCCAGGTTGGTGACGACGGGAACGCCGGCGGCGAGCGCTTCGAGAATCGCGGCCGAGGACTCCCCACTGGTTCCTTCGCGCAATTGCACCGCGAGGGTGGCTCGGGCGAGCCAGCGTCGCCACTCCGACTCGTCCACCGCCCCGGTGACCTCGACCCGGTCGAGCACGTCGCGGACGCGGGCGCGGTCCTCGATGACCTGGGCCAGGAAGGGCGGACACGGTCCGACGAACGCCAGCCGGCATCCGGCGCGCGCCGCGGCGTCGATCAACAGGTCGGGTCGCTTCGCCATCGAGACGATCCCCAATGCCACGACCACGCGGTCCTCGTCGGTATCGGTCCGCTCGACAGGGGTGACGGGAGGACAGGCGGGAGGAAGCACATGGATGGGTGGATGATGCGCGAGGGGGGCGAGGTCGAGCAGTACCAGTTGTCGGGCCACCTCGGAGTTGACCAGGATGCCGCGACATCGTTCTGCCAGCAGAGGAAGCAGCCCGACCCCGGCGGTATCGAGGTCGCGCACCGAGCGGCCGGCTCGCCGCGCCGCATGGTGTGGTGCCCGGCCCGGATAGGAACGATCGAGCAGCCAGGCCAGCGAGCGGTCGAACTGCGCATCGTCGAGCGACTGCAGTGCGGTGACGGCGATGGCCGCCAGGCGCACCTCGTGCAACCAGAGCCAACCCGGGTGTCTGAGCGCGGTCTCCACCGTGGACAAGTGCCCGTCGGAATTGCCCAGGGTGTACACCACGGCGTCGTAGGACGCGGGCCGGGCGTCGGTGCCGAACGCGTCGATGGGAAAGTGGCCGACCCCCTTGGGCAACTGGGGCGACACGTGCATCGGCGTCACCGCGTCGACGATCACCTTCCCGTCGACGGCGCGCAGGAGTCGTTCGTTGTAGATCGCGATCCCGCCTTCGACCGGGGGCAGCGGTCCCACCAAGGCCACACGCGTCGGAGGAGGTGGCGGTGTCCAGGCCGAGGCGACCAGTCGGTCTGCCATGCGGTCGATCGCCGACGCCGCCCTCGCCGCCACGGCGTCCCACGTCGAACCCGACGCCAGCTCCCGCTGGGCGCGCAGGACCTCGGCCCGGCGCGGTTCGTCGGTGAGCAGATCGGCGATGGCACCGGACAGCGCGTTCGTGTCGGCGGGGTCGAAGGTGGCGAGTGGCGTGGCCGCCGCCTCGACCAGAGCCGTCGTGGCCGAGGCGAGCGCGGGGGTGCCACACGCCGCGGACTCGAGCACCGGCAACCCGAAGCCCTCGGCCAGCGACGGCATGACCGTGAGCGCGGCGCGCCGGTAGCTCGCCCGCAGGAGCTCGTCGCCCACCGCGCCGGCGAGGACGACCCGGCCGGTCATGCCCGCGGCCGAGGTGGCATCGGTCAACCTCGTTCGCCACTCCGCCGTGAGCTCGCCGATGACGAGGAGATACAGGTCGAATCCGGCCCGTACCAACAGGCCCACGGCGGAGATGAGTCGTTCGGTTCCCTTGCGAACGTCGCTGCCACCGACGGTCAGGACGAAGGGACGATCTTCGAGCTCGCCCAGGTACCACCGGAAGTGCTCGCCGTCGGTGCCGTCGTGGGGAGTGAAGAACGACGACACACCGCACCCGATGGTGGCGACCTTGTCGGGGTCGCATCCGAGCAGCTCGATCGCTTCGGACCGGGTGTGCTCGGAGTCGGCGAATACAAGGTCCGACGCCGCCACCCATGCGGCGCGCGCCCGGTACCGGTCGAGATGCGCCTCGGTCGGGAGATACCGGTGCGGCGCCCGCAGAGGGATGAGGTCGTGCAGGGTCACGACCCGGGGAAGGCCCAGGCTCTCCCAGTGGGGGCCGATGACGAGGTCCGACGGGTCCAGAGGCCCGCACTGGAGAAACGGAGCGGGAACATGATGCGCGATGGGACCGCCCGTGGCGATCAGGGCTCGCATCGACGCCATGCCGTCCCAGTGCACCAGGCCGCCCATGGCCAGCTCGGGTGGAAGGCCCAGGGGCGGAGGCAGTTCGGGAGCGAGCAACCCGGCTGCCAACCGGCCCGAGGTGTTCAGCGCGGCACTGAGCGCGCCGACGTACCGGCCGATGCCCCGATCGGCGATGCCGTCGGTCTGCAGTGCTTGCAGGTCGACGGCGAGGCGGACCGTGGACGTCAAGCTTCGCTCTGTGATGTCGCTCCGAGCATGTGCTCGATCGCTTCGATCCTTCTGGTCACCCTCGACTCGGACTCCACCGCACCGTGTGCGTACTCGATCGACGCCGCCGCTCGTGCCGCGGTCGTCTCTACCGTTGCTTGGACTTCACCCAGACGACGTTCGAGCCTGTCCATCGTCTCGAGCCGTGCGTCGATGGCGTCGAGACGGGCGTGGAGTTGTGCCAAGGCCCTGCGCTCGATCCATCCCTGCGCTCGCCGCAAGAAGTCTTTCACGGTCCGTAGGATTGCCACTGCGCCACGAGAGCGTCAAGCGACCTGAGGCGGGGGACCCGGGGCCGATCGTGGGCCGGGGTCACCGAAGCTCGAGGGCGGGCGCATCGGGCGCACGACGTGCGCTCTCCAGCCAGCGGACCAGGGGTCGAGCCACCGTCGACCACGAGAACTCCTCCAGCGTCGGCCCGAAGTCAGCCTCGGGCAGGCCGCCCCCCAGCAAGCGCTCCAGGGCGTCGACGATGGCGTCGACGTCCCCGGGCGCCACGGTGATCCCGAGTCCCCGCGCCGCCACCAGCTCGCCCAGCGCGTCACCGGCGGTGAGGATCATCGGGCGTCGGGCCCACAGGTAATCGAGGATGCGGGTCCGGAACGAGAACCGGGTCTCGAGGTTGTCGAGGTGGATGCTGACCGCGACGTCGGCATCCAGCAGATAGCCCCCCCAGTCCTCATAGGGCACCCAGCCGTCGTTGAAGAAGACGGTCGTGCCCGTGAGCCCGAGCTCGTCACTGACGCGTCGCACCTCGACCGCTCGGGTCATCTCCGGGATCGCCGGGTTGGGGTTGCTCATGCCGAGGAAGACGAGGCGGATGTTGCCGATGCGCCTACGCACCCGGTCGACGGCTCGCACCAGCGAGACGGGGTCGAACCAGTCGTAGACCCCCCCGCCCCAGACGACCACCGGGTCACCGTCGGCGATGGCGGGAAAGTGCCGATGGAGGACGGGGCCGGAGGGAACCGGCGCGTCGGGGGGCAGGCCGAAGGGGACGACGTCGACGAGTCGGCGCAGCGTCGGGTCGTCGTCGTAGGTGGCCGGGTTCACGCGCCCCGCGTGGGAGAGCGCCCCGAGCCAGAAGTCCCGCTGCCGTTCACTCGCACACACAAAGAAGTCGCCCCGGGTCAGGTCCTCGTTGATGACCGACACCTGGTGCGCCACGGCCTGCGCGTATGCCGCGTCGGCCCGGCCTCCTTGCTCGAGGTTCTCGAGATGGGTAGGGATGTACATGTCGATCACCAAGGGGCGCGGACACGTCGCCACTTCCGGATGACGGCGCACCACGCTGGTCGGCGCGAACACGACGTCGGACTCCTCGACCAGTGCTCCGAGGTGCGCGCTGTCGTCTGCCACCGAGCACACCTGCATCGAATGATGCGGTGTTGGTG
>Ga0302325_10030198_pt1 | contig 11182 bp, 10 predicted proteins | sample Palsa_T0_2_FD_201948 | JGI IMG/M metagenome (GOLD analysis project Ga0302325, IMG submission 201948) | Peat permafrost microbial communities from Stordalen Mire near Abisko, Sweden - Palsa_T0_2 | ecosystem: Environmental > Terrestrial > Soil > Palsa > Peat permafrost | place: Sweden: Abisko...
GTTGTAGACCGGCGGAAACTGCGGCAGCGCGTCGCGCTCGCGGATATCGATGACCAGGGCGGCATGGCGCGCGCTTGCCGACTCGCGGGTAAGGTCGGCGAATTTGGGGACCAGGGCGATGGGCAAATTGTCTACGCAATAGAAGCCCAAATCCTCAAAGGCCTTGAGGACGGTGCCCTTGCCTGAGCCACTGAGCCCCGTAATAATCACGAGCTGGGCGCCCTGCCGGGCGGCGACCCTCTCGGTGGCCTGCTTGGGCCGTTTCTGCGCGCGCCCGGGTTTCGCCTTGGGCATGTATGCTCTTACCTTCGCGAAGACCAATTAGGTCACGTCACGTTAGGTCACGTCACGAAGCTTAAGAAAGCAAGGTATCACCCGGATCAGGCTTCGATCAAGTCAAAGTGGCCGTCGCGGCGGCGAAGTAGTACTGAAACTCGGTCGCAATCGGAATCGCGATACACGACGTAATCTGCGCCTTCATCCAGGGCCAGGACGGCTTCTTCGAGCGACATGGGCTTCTGCCCGTTGCTGTGAGCCACCTTGAAGATCCTCTTCGCCGCGGCACTAGAAGCAGGTTTTGCTTTGGGCGGTTTACGCGCGGGCGACTCGGGAGCGGGAGCCGCGGTCACCTGAGCGCCGCTCCACTGTTCTTTGTTTTCGCGGGTGGCCTTCGGGTCTCGTTTGGTGTCGCGCCACTTGGTCAACTGTCTGACCAGCTGCTTTTCCAGTTTGTCGACGGCCTGTATAACAGCGGCCGCCAAATCGCCATCGGCGCCGGCGCCAGACAGGGCGTGGTCGTAGAAGTTCATCTTCACCTCTACCATGTGCAGATGGCGTTCCTGGCGGTGAAACAGATGAGCCTCCTGCTCACCCCGGCGATCCACCATCTTGCCGAGCTTGATGAGCTTGCCCTCCAGTTTCTTTTCCAAATGAGGAGTGAAGTCCTTGGTTTTGCCGGTATAGATCACTTTCATAAGCATCTCCCTTCGAGCCTCCGCTGAGGAGGCTTCTTGGAAACCGATATTCTATGGCGGAAATCGTCCATCCTGCGTGTGAAAAGCCGCCCCAAAAAAAAGGGGTTCAGGGCTGAGCCTCGCGTTTTTGCATCCGCATCCGCCATGCACCGGATAGACGCGGGGCCAAGTGCGCCACGCGTAAATCCTGAGGCGCGAAGCTCAGGGGCGGACGCGGCGTTGATGGGTGGAGGGAATCTTCATATCCTCCCGGTATTTGGCGACCGTGCGCCGGGTCACCTCAATGCCTTCGTCTTGCAGCCTGGCGGTGATCTGCTCGTCGGTGAGAGGGTGCGCCGAGTCTTCCTCCTCAATCATCTTTTTCACCCGCCGTTTTAGTATGAGCAGCGGAGTTCCGCCGCCGGAGGGACCCTGAACTGCCTCAGAAAAGAAATTGCGAAGCTCAAAAACGCCTTGCGGTGTGTGGGCGTATTTGTTGGCAACGGCACGGCTGACGGTGGAGGGATGCACGCCAATCTCCTCGGCAACATCCTTGATCATCATCGGCTTGAGGTAATCCAGTCCGTGTTCGAAGAGGTCCGTCTGACGCCGTACGATGGTCCGGCAAACCTTGAGTATGGTCTGCTTGCGCTGCTCGATGTTCTTGATTAACTGGACGGCCGAAGCATAGCGCTCCTTGACGTAGTTGCGGACCTCTTTGCGCGGCTCCTGCTCGCGGTCGAGCATGCGCTTATATTCGCCATTGAGCCGGAGCTGCGGAAGATCCTCTTCGTTGAGCGCAATCAGGTATTCGTCGCCATCTTTCGTGATATAGACATCCGGCTCGACTGCCCGCGCGCTGCTGCCTGCATACCGCAGGCCGGGCGCCGGATCCAGGTGGCGGATCACATTGATGGCAATCTGGATGTGCTCGAGAGGGCGGCCCAGCACCTTCGCCAGCTGGTTGACCTGGCGCGTTTCGAGCAGCTTCAAGTGATCGCGAACGATGAGCCAGGCGACGCCATCGACAGCGCGGCGCGACTCGAGCTGGAGCAGCAGGCACTCCTGCAGCGTCATTGCGCCAACGCCGGTGGGGTCGAGCGATTGCACCGCTTTCAGCCCTTGCTGTACCTCGCACAAAGTGAGCGCTTCGGCGGAGGCGATTTCTTCGAGCGGTGTAGTGATGTAGCCGCTTTCCTCCATATTGCCGACAATGGCGTCGGCGGCGACGCGGACTCGCTCAGGCAGCACGATCAGGCTCAACTGCGATTCGAGGTGGTCAGAGAGCGTGATGGGAGCCGAGAGGAATGTTTCAAACGACGGCTTCTCAATTAGCTCCGAGACGGGGCTCTTGAAACCAGGATCCAGGTAGTCGTCAAAGAAGCTTCCAAAGTCGATTTGATCGAACGGATCGGTCTCGGTTTTGACGGGTTCCTCGGGGGCGGCGGCGGGCGCCGGCGCGGTGGCGCTGTTGGCTCCGGAGAGCTCGTAACCGTGCTCGGGCGCAGCAGCCTCGGGTTCCGGGCTGTCGTAGGCTTGAAGCGACTCGGTAGATTCGGAACGCTCCAGAATGTCACGGTCGGCCGGTTCGCTCGCGCGTTCCGCTTCGAGTAACTCCTGGATTTCGGCCTGGGTCAGCTCCTCGCCGCCCTCGCCAGACTCCTCGAGCACAGGATTCTCGGCTATCTCATTGACAATCATGTCCTTTAGCTCCAACCGGTTGAGCTGAAGCACCGTGACCATCTGAACGAGGCCGGGCGTAAGTATCTGCTTTTGTTGGACACCCAAATGCAGGCGTGGCGAAAGCAGGCTCATCTGGGTTCAGTGTAACACCCGGTGAACGAGCAGAAGTAGAAGGAAAAGCCGCAGTTTACAGGGGATTGGAGAGGCGGGGGAGCCAAGCTTTCAGCGTTCAGCGCTCAGCTTTCAGCCACGCGTTGTGACACAGTTCAGGCCGTGGGCTTCCCCGAGATAGCCCCAAGCTCACGCATGGGGCTGGGCCACAGAGCCGTGCTAGTCGAGGCGGAAGATTTCGCCGCGGGTCGAGCAGTGAACCGGAAGATGCAGTTCGTCCTCGATGGTTTTCTGGAACGCGTCCTGGGCGTCCGGTTCGCCATGCACCAGAAAAACGCGCCGGACATTTCTGGCGATGGGCCGAAGCCACTCGAGCAGCTCATTCTTATCGGCGTGGCCGCTCAATTCGTCGATGGCGGCCACCTCGGCGCGCAATCTTAGCGGCTCGCCGAAGATCGGGATCTCAGGTTGGCGATTGGCGATCTTTCGGCCCAAAGTGTCCTCGGCCTGATAGCCGGTGAGCAGAATCAGGTTGCGCGGATCCTCGACACTGTTGCGCAGATGGTGCAGCACGCGGCCGCCCTCGCACATGCCGGAGGAGGCGATCACCATGTAGGGCACGCGGAGGTCATTGAGGGCTTTACTATCGGTGGCGTCGCGGAGATAGCGAAGGCGGTCAAACCCGAAGGGATCCTGCCCTTTGGAGACGAACGCCTGAGCCTCGGCGTCGTATTCCTCCGGATGTTTCCGAAACACCTCGGTGACGTTGATGGCGAGCGGGCTATCGACGAAGATGGGGAACGGCGCGAGCTGGCCCGATTGGATCAACTCATGGAGCATCAACACCAGTTGCTGCGTGCGGCCGACGGCAAAGGATGGAGTGACGATGTGGCCGCCGCGGGCCAGCACGCGGCGAACGATCCCGGCGAGTCTCGACCCCACCTGTTGAGGCGCGTCGTGAACCCGATTGCCGTAGGTGCTCTCCATGATGACGTAGTCGGCGGCGGGGGCAGGATCGGGATCGCGGATGATGGGCAGGCCGGCGCGGCCGATGTCTCCGGAAAACAGGAGGCGGCGGGTTTGGCCATTGACGGCGGTTTCCAGCAGAACGTACGCCGAGCCGAGCATGTGGCCGGCGTTCGAAAGCAGGCAGGAAAGTCCAGGGCCAATCTCGCGCGTCTCGCCGAGCGGCAGGGCTCGAAACTGGGGCATCAGCGCCTTGGCGTCCTCTTCGGTGTAAAGCGGGGGAACGATCTGGCGCTGGTCCTCGAAGCCGAGCTTCCTGTGCCCGCGGATGCGCTTGGCCAGGAACTCGGCATCGTGCTCCTGAATGCGCGCTGAATCGGCGGGCATGGGCCCGCAAAGGTCAATCGTGGGAGGTGTGGCAAAGATGGGCCCGTTGTAGCCACTGCGATGGAGATTGGGCAAATTGCCGCTATGGTCGATGTGCGCGTGCGAGAGCACCATGGAGGTGAGCTTCGAGGCGTCAAACGGGATCTCTTTGTTGCGCTGGTAGGCTTGCTGGCGGCGTCCCTGGAACATGCCGCACTCGAGCAGATAATCGCGCCCGCCAACGCTGATGTGGTGCATGGAGCCAGTGACGGTGCGGGTGGCGCCCCAAAAAGTCACAGTGAAAGAAGGCTGAGCCGGCATGCTCGACAGGAGCGTATCACAGACGTCAGGCGGGTGGCAGGGCGCTTCCCATCTAATCCCAAGGCAATACTCCGATCAGTTTCAGTCCCAACTCCGAAAGCACCGCGGGCGCCCCAGGTTCTGTCTCGAGTTGTCCCGGCAGTCCTCGCCAATAATCGGGCGCCTGCTTGGTCAGCCACCATTTTTTCATCGACGCGCGAAGCTCGCCGCTATCCGGGGCCGGTTGCATCGAGACAAAAGCGGCTATCCTGGGACGGCGCGATAAATTGGCTGCGCTGCCATGCGGCAGCTTGGTCGACCAAAGAATAACGTCTCCAGCCTTGCCCTTGATTTGTTTCGTTTTGCGGTTCTTCAGCCCCGGATTGAAGAAATCAAAATCGCTTCGACGCGCATTCCGGTCGAGCCACGCCTCCAGGTCTTGATAGATGCTGGGCAAGCATTGGTAACCGCCGCCATTGCGGTCCACATCGGTCAGCAGTACCACGCCTTGCAGCGATCCCGGCCCGGCTACGCGTGGATCGGTGTCCCAGTGAATATCGCCCAGGCTAATGCTGGGCCGTTCGGGATGGCGCGGAGGCCGGAAAATGCAGCGGTTGATATCAACCCTTAGCCTATGTGTTCCCCAAAACTCCCTGAAGACGTCATAGAGATTCCGGCACTGGCGGATGTCCCAAAGCGATTGGGCATGATGCATCGGGACGATGCCGTCGTTCTGCGGCGCATTGTGGTACCAAGTCGTGCTGTCATCAAGATCGGCGCGGACGAAGGCAGCAATCTCACGAACCGCGGCGCTAATGGTGGGTTCCGAAACGACATTTCGGATCAGCATGTAGCCTTCCGAATGAAATCGCTGCCGATCCTCAGTATTGATCCAGTGATTGATTGACAACTTCAATGGCCGGCGCAAGGGCTCCCCTCGGCAATCTGTCGGCAGACGATTCCACTTCGGGCTTTCGTGGGATTTCGGGATTTCGTGACGGGGATTTCGTGACCGTCCCGAAGCTCTTAATCGACAGGAGGGTATCACACGCGTCAGGGGAGACCTATGGCGGTTACGTGGCCCCGATTTCAACCGAGTCCTCAGACGAGAGGCTGCAGGCGAGCAGCCTTGACGGCTTGAAGTTTCGCCTGTAGCCGCTCGTATTCCCTTTGTTGCTCGCTAGTCCGCTGAAAGCCCGAGAAGGCAAGGTTTTCCGTCTCGAGGGGATCCTTCAAAAGGTCGTACATCTCCCATTGACTTGGCACAACCGCAGCGACGTCGAAGTACTCCGCCAGTTTGTAGCGCTCCTCGCGGATGCTGACGACATGGTTGGGTGGCGCCGGATAGGGGGGCGTCGCCTGGCCCGATTGGTAATCATCGTAGGTGAATACCGTATAGTCTTGCACTGGCCTCTCCGACGGATGGAGAACCAGACGTGAGTAGTCGATGCCCTGCCAGGGCGCGCGGGCCTGTGAGGGCACGTCGAAGAGGCTTGCGATCGTGGGCAGGAAATCAACGTGGGAAACCGGCGCGTTGGACTTGAACTCGCCTTTGTAGAGCCTCGGGTTGGAATAGACCAGCGGCACACGCAGTGTTTCTTCGTAGAAGTTAAAGTTCTTCTGGCGCTGGCCGCCGTGGGTTAGACCCATCTCGCCGTGGTCGGCTGTTCGGATAATCAGCGTGCGCTCCGTCAAGCCAACTTGCTGCAAGGTGTCGAGCAGCTCGACAAGGTAGTTGTCTGACGCCTTCATCAGGTTGCCGTAGAAGTTGAGGTAGTTGCGCTGCTTCTGAGGTGTATCGAGAAGCCCCAAAAGCTGGGTTATCTGCAGGAATTGCTGCTGTACGGTTGGCTTAGTGGAGAGGTCCTCAGTGATCGTGGCTGGAGTGTTGATGTCGCCTGCCAGCACGGAATCGTCATAACCCGCGGCAATGTAGGTGTTCGGATAGAACAGGACGTCGTGTGGATTCACCAGGGAGACGACCATGAAAAACGGCTGCTGCGCGACGGCTTGCGAAGTGAGGTAATCGATCGCGCCCTCCTGGCTATAGGGCTCACCGTGCATGAAGCGCAGGTCGTTGTCCGCCGTGCCGCCGCCACCTTCGGAGGGGGCTTGGTTTGCGCCGGCGTCCGGCGGGTCCCAGCGCGAAAAGCCGTATTTGGCGAGGTCGGCGGGAACAAACTGCGCGCCAGCCGGTTTGCTGCAATGCCACTTGCCTTTGTACACCACGTTGAATCCGGCCGCGGACATCACCGTGGCGACATTCTTCAAGTTCACTGGAAGCTCAACCTGTGGGGACGCGATGTTCGTTTCAAGGGTGTACTTGACGCCGTGCTGGGCCGGGAAGTAGCCGGACATCAGAGTGGAACGGGCGGGTGAGCACATGCATGCGTTGGTGAATGCGTTCTCAAAGCTCAGGCCATTCTGCTTCAGACGCGTCAAACCCGGGAGATTCTGCCTCTCCCAGTCCGGCGGGAAGTGCTCGATCTTGCGGTCCTGGTCGGTTATGAAGAGGATGACGTTCATGCCGGTACCGCCCCGGGAAGCTTTGGCCTTGGACGCCACAGCCGCCTGTAAAATCGGAACGGAGATCGGGCCGTACTTCAACAGTTGTCTTCGGGTGATTCCGTCCTTAGCTTCCATGCCGACCTCTTTCTGTTCGGATTACTTCAGTTGGGTCATTTGTCAGCCCAGCATCCGGCGTGGCCGGATGAAACAGGGTGTGACTCCTGGTCTGGCGGAAAACGCTCCCTCGCGCTTCGCGAACTACGGTCGCGTCTCGGCTCGGGGTATTTGCTAAGAAAGTGGAGTAGGGAGAGAATTTCTCTCTTGGCGCCAACTAAATCTCTGGGCCTTCATTTCCCTAACTTCGCTTCGACAATCAGCCACTCGCGCCGTAACACAGCCATCGGATCGATTCCTTTCTGGAAGTGTCCAGGCATCGAGCATTTGGGAAGCCTGCGTGGGCTCTCTTAGAATGTCAGCAAGAGGACTGGCGAAGATGCCTTCTACCAAAGCCCGAAGGCCGGCGTCTGTCCGCGGCACTGGAGGCGGTCATGAAGAACATCCTCGGGGCTGTTCAGGCAGATTGCTGCTGGTTCTGCGCCCAAGCGGGCGCCGGGCCCCTTCGCCAGAAACGGAATCACGATGGCCAATAACGATTTCAAATCTGTGGACGACTACATTGCCACGCAGCCCGAGACTGTTCGGGTCGTGCTGGAGCGGGTGCGACGTACGATCCGCAAGGCGGTGCCGCAAGCGGAGGAAGTAATTTCTTACAAGATCCCGGCCTACAAACTAGGCGGTCTCCCGGTTCTCTATCTGGCTGGGTGGAAGCGGCACTACTCGCTCTACCCCTGCACCGGCCGCCTGATTGCGGCATTCAAGGACGACCTGGCGCCCTACGAGGTCAACAACAAAGGCACGATCCGATTCCCGCTTTCGCAGCCAGTGCCCGTAAAGTTGATCGCGCGCATCGCGAAGTTCCGTGCGAAGGAAGTCGGCCAGCGCGAGAAGGCGAAGTTCGTCGCTCTCAGGTGAACAGTACGACGCGGGCTCGGTGACCCTTGCACAATTTCCGATCGCTGGTATAGAGAACGGCGTTCATTGCTTCAGCCAAAGCTATATAGGCGGCATCACAGGTGGTGAAGCTGTGACGTGAATTCCGCGTGTATCATGTGCTGGCATGGTAATGGTCGGGGAATCCAGCCGCGCGATTTCGATAAGCTGCCGCTTATTGCTCTTCTTCATCCGCGGATGGGCGCAGCTTCACGTTCACCTTCACCTTGCGCTTGTTCCGGTACACGGTCAGCTCGACGGTGTCGCCGATCCGCTTTTGCGACATCATGCGCGTCAGGGAGTCCTCATGGTCAATCGGCTGGCCGTCGAATGCCATGATCAAGTCGCCGCCAATGTAGAGCTCGGAATTGCCGACCTCGACCACCTGGTTGGGGCCGCGCAGATCAGAACCCGCGGCCGACCCTCCTCGCGCGATACCCTGGACCAGCAGCCCGCCCTCCCTCGGTAGGCCGAGCTCGTCGGCCAGATCGCCGGCAATGTAAATCGTTGAGACACCCAGGCGCGGGCGTTCGGTGAACCGGCCGGCCTGGTAGTCGCTCAGCAGGGCTTTGGCGCGATTGATGGGCAGGGCGAAGCCAAGCCCGATATTTGCGTTGCCGACAATCAAGGTGTTGATGCCGACGACTTGCCCGGCAGAATCGAGCAGCGGGCCGCCGCTGTTTCCCGCGTTGATGGCGGCATCGGTCTGAATCATGCCCTCGAGCTTCGCCCTTTGCGCGTTGATGCTCCGGCCGATGGAACTGACCACGCCGGTGGTGAGCGTTCCTTCCAGCCCAAAAGGATTCCCGATAGCCAGCACCTTCTGGCCCACTTGCAGATGGTCGGAATCGCCCAGTTCGAGGAAACTCAGCTTCGCCTTGGGAGTGATTTTGATCAGGGCCAGGTCGTCCGAGCGGTCGATGTCGAGCTTTTCGGCCTTGTACTGGCTCTGGTCTGAGAGCGTCACCAGCAGGCGCTGGCTTCCCGAGATCACGTGATAGTTGGTCAGGATGAAGCCGTCTTTGTTGATCAGAAAGCCAGAGCCGAGCGCCTGCGTGGAGTAGGGCTGATAGAAGAAGTCGCGCTTGACGATCGTGCTGGTGATGTAAACCGTGGCTTTGCTCGCGGCTTTGTAGATATCGATGTTGTTGAGCTCGTCGACGCCCAGGCCCGCGCCATGCACCACCCCCGCGCTCCACAGCGGTGTGCCGAGCACGCGATGCGCGAGTGGGCGAATGCTCCAGCGGCTCTTCGACGTGAGGTAGAGGGCGCCCGACACCAGCAGCGCGGTAAGAATGACAATTCGCACGAACTGCGTCGATGGGGGCCGCGGCGGGAGTAGCCGGCCCGGCATCGGGTTTGGGCCAGCCGCGTTTGGGTTAGCCCCGGAGTATTGCTCTGGTGTCATATGGATTCCGAATACTCTTTCAGGCTCGCGTAAACTGCCTCGGTCTGCTGGACGGCATGCTCCTTGGTTCCGCTGGTGTCGATGATGTAGTCTGCGTAACGCCGCTTCTCATCGAGCGGCATTTGCCGGCGAATTCGCTCGAGCGCTTCTTCGCGAGGCACGTGATCGCGTTTCATTGCCCGCGCGATTTGCAGCTCTTCCGGACAGGACACCAGCACCAGCCGGTCAAGGGTGCGGTAGTGCCCCGTTTCTATCAGGATAGCCGCCTCGATCACGATGATCGCCTTCGCATCGTCGGCCGCGTAGGCCGCGGCGAGCTCATTTTCGCGGATGAAGACGGCCGGATGCACAATGCCGTTCAGCTTTTCGAGCAAAGCCAGCTGGTGGAACACAATGTCAGCGAGCTTTTTGCGGTCTATCGAGCTATCTTCATCAAGAATGCCGCTGCCGAATTCGCTGAGGATTGGTTGATATGCCGGGCCGCCCGGGAGCATCACTTCATGGCCCAGCTTGTCGGCATAGATCAGCCGGCAGCCGAGCCGTTCGAACTCCCGGGCGACCAGGCTCTTGCCGCTGGCATACCCGCCGGTGAGGCCAACTCGAATCAAGAATCCGTTCTCCCTCAGCCGCCGATGAGCCGGCGCTCGGCCAGCAGCACGGTGTTCGACATGAGCATCGCGATGGTCAGCGGGCCCACGCCTCCGGGCACCGGAGTATAGGCCGAGGAGCGTTCCACCAGCGCCCGCGGATCGACGTCTCCTACTACCAGGCTGCCGGTTCGCGCGAATGCCTCGAGCCGCGCCGGCTCGTGAGCGAACAGGCGATTGGCCAAGGCCTCGTCGGCGACCCGGTTGACTCCCACGTCGATGACCACCGCGCCCTCCCGGATATGCTCCGCCGTCAGCAGCGCCGGCTTCCCCATCGCCGCCACCAGAATGTCGGCACGCCTGCATTCCGCCGCCAGCTCGCGCGTCTTCGAGTGGCAAATGGTCACGGTAGCGTTCTGGTGGAGAAGCAGAAGCGCCATCGGCTTGCCCACGATGTCGCTGCGCCCCACCACCACCGCGCGGCTGCCGGCAATGGGAACGTCATAGCGAGCGAGCAGTTGCATGATGCCGGCCGGCGTGCATGCGCGCGGCCCAGGCCGGTTAGCCACCAGGTTGCCCACGTTGAAAGGATGGAACCCGTCGGCATCCTTAGCGGGATCCACCGCGACAATCACGCGCTCGGCATCCACTTGCGGCGGCAACGGCATCTGGACCAGGATGCCATCTACATCGGGATGCTGGTTGTACTCGTCGACCAGAGCGAGCAGCTCCCCGGTGGTCACCGTGTCGGGCGGCGTGGATTGAAAGCTGCGAATGCCGAGTTCGGCGCACGCCTTAACCTTGCTACGAACGTAGATCTCCGAAGCGGGATTGTGCCCAGCGAGAATTACGGCGAGTCCCGGGGGACGATGCTTTTCGGTTAAGGAAACAATGCGGGGCCGGAGTTCCGCGCGGATATCGGCGCTTACCCGGCGTCCGTCTAGAATGGTTGCGCTCATTCAACCGAGAGGATAACAGGGCGGTGGAGGAAGGGGAAACAGCGGAGAAGCGGTTTCACACCGCGAGCGGCGCAAGGCTCTCCAGTGCTTTAGGCTCCGGTGTGCTCCGCACCTGGTGATTTCTCAATGCCCCGATTCGCCTCCGCTAGTTGTCCCCACTTCTCCCATCCAAGCCGGGCCAGGAGCAGGGCGGACATCAACGCCCCGTACAGCAGCGTAACCCAAATCGTTGACCCTACGATTCCGCGAATTGAGTCTGGGGACCAGTCAAGGCCGTTAAGCAGCAGGTGA
>Ga0302325_10030199_pt1 | contig 11182 bp, 4 predicted proteins | sample Palsa_T0_2_FD_201948 | JGI IMG/M metagenome (GOLD analysis project Ga0302325, IMG submission 201948) | Peat permafrost microbial communities from Stordalen Mire near Abisko, Sweden - Palsa_T0_2 | ecosystem: Environmental > Terrestrial > Soil > Palsa > Peat permafrost | place: Sweden: Abisko...
TTACAAGCGCCAGCTTTAAGGCCTAAAAAGGAAGGCAAAAGTAGAAGGGTCTCAATTACAATTATATAAAGCTAAGGAAGGAAGTAGGAAATATAAAGCATTTCATGCTTAAATATCCTAGGTTCGCCAACCCTAGCTTGATCAAGGTTAGCGCTGCATGTGCTAGCGCAGAACTGTAACAGCACGCGGGATAATAAGTAATATATTCCTTTAAGCGCTTTTTAAGCATAAAATATAAAACTAGTTAAGCTTATATATTATTTTATTTAGCTTAAAGTAAAAGCAGTTATAAGCTAGACTTAAGATCTTGTTTATTACTAAGTTTAATATGCAAAGGCGTAACTTGTTTTTAATAATATAATATAATAGTCCTTCTTTAATCTAGAATGCAATGCTATTCTTTTATAGTTATTTTAAGAGCTACTAGTCTTTAGCTACCCTTAAGACAACTAAGGCCCGCGAGAATTTCTTATCCTTTTATAAGCCTATTGCAATTTTCTTTTTAAACTCTAGCTTTATAACTATTTTTGCTGCAAATATAATATACTTAAGCTTGTTATTTATAGCAATATTTCCTTGCTTGGCTACTTTTAAGCAAGATAAGGCATTAAAAATAATGTTTAAGCGTTTTAAATAGTGCTAAATATTAAAGCATAAATAAGTCTTATATTTACCTTTAAAACATTTATTATATTTAAGTTTATTTACTTATAAATTTCTTTTATCGCAATATAGTCCATTAAAATAATAACCTTGCTTTAGCTTAATTAGATTATCGGTTAAAGTTTATAGTATATTTAAATTAAGCAAGCAACTTTTAGCTTTATAAAATAGTAATATTTCTTTATAGCACTAAGCAACTTACTTATAAATATAATAAGTTAAATTTAGTTGGCGAATAGCTTAATAGCAATATTTGGGAGCAAGTATCTTAAGGCTAAGTAAAAGATTATAATAATATAGCTTTATTTAGTTAATATATTTAAGTTAAAAAATAGCAAGTGGTTTATTATAAAGTATATTAGGAATTATAGCTTTGTTAATATAGCCTAAAATACTTAAAGGCTTAAAGCTCCCTTTTTATTAGTTTATACTTTATTTTAGCGATATAAGCTTTGCGTTTGCCGCTTATAGCACTAATTTTGTAGCTAGCTTTTAATAACTTTATTTTGCGATATTATATTAATTTTGCAATTTAAGTATAACTTAATAAATAAGGGCAAAGGTATTTTATTATTTTTATATACTTCTTTAATGCCTTTAAAGTGCTTAAAAATACTAGTTGTGCAAATACTATAATTTTATCTTTAATTGTTGTTATTTTAAAGGCATTTATTAAGTGGCTTAATAGCTTTATTAACAGGTATATAATAAAGGACTTCTTTGCAAATAAGAATAGCTAAAGCTTGCAAATCAAGTATAATATTTGCTTTAAGTAATAAAAGTATTCTTTTATAATATTAAAGAAGATTATAATATTGTTAATAAAGTTGCAAGCAAAGTTATAATAAAGCTATAATTGTTTATTTATATAATATTAAATATATTAAATAAAGTTGCAAAAGTTTATAAGGATAACATTTAAATATTTAAAGTCTTTATAACTAATAATAGTAAGGCAGTTATAATATTCTTTTGCTATTAAGAATTAGTAAAAGAATTATAAGCTATTTATAACAAAAATCGCGTGCTTCCCTCAAAGGGCCTCTATTAAGTCAAATTAAAGCGATATTGGGTATATATCTAAAATAGTAAGCTTATTAATAATATATAAGTTGACTATTAGATATTCTTTTCTAGTTATAAAGACTAGTACTATAGAGGGGGTCGACTTTGTAATAAACTTTATATAGCCCCGATTATATAAGCTATTAAAGATATAGTCGATTATAGCTTTATACTTAAAGCTTAAAGGGAATCTTTTTAATATAATCTTTTATTTTGCTAGCCCTTAATAAGAAGTATCTTTATATAATTGTCACGGGCGCTAGCTTTAAGGCCTGGAAAGGAAGGCAAAAGTAGAAGGGTCTCAATTACAACTATACAAAGCTAAGGAAGGAAACAGGAAGCATGAAGCTATTGCATGCTTAAATATCCTAGGTTGACCAACCTAGCCTGATCGGGAATAGCGCTGCACGTGCTAGCGCAGAACCGTAACAATAATCTTCCTTTAGCATGTCTAATAGTCCTCGATTAGTTTAGCATTCTCAGTATTATATAATAATATTAAATAGTGTCTTTGCTGCCTTTTTGTCGATATTACAAATATATATGCTATTTTTATAAATTATCTGGGGGATATCTTATAATTTATTAATACTAAAGTTATATTGCTTCTCCTTTTATAGTGATTTGATAATATTATCCTTAGCCTCGAGTATATTAACGCTTATTGCATTGTTATTAGAAGTATTTATAAGGAAAGCTTATTCTTTAATATTTGTTAGCTTGCTTAGCCTTATACCCGGGAATATTGTCCTTATTAAGTTGGACTTGTTAAAGATGCTAATAAAGTTTGTATAGTCTAATATAGCGTTTTAAGCTCCCTTTTATGCTCCTTCGAAGAAGTATATGCCTTTTATAAGAATAGCTATATATTAGATAAGGATAAAGGCTCTCGACTTAAGTAATATAATAACCTTTTTTGCTGCTAATATCCTTTGTGTGACTTTTAGATTATAGTTAAGCACTATTATCCTTATAATAAAGTTATTATATATGCTAAGTGTTAAGGTTAAGTCCTTATAGCTAATCGATAAGAATATTGCTTATAAAAACTCGTTATTAAGCAATAATCTTAGCTCGAGCTAAGTTATTACTTATATAATTATAAAGATTTTCCTAAGGTAATCCTTTCTTTTAATTGTCTTTTATATATATATAAGAACGTTACCTGTTGGTATTTTTACAGCGAATGTAGATCATGTGAACTTATGTCACATGATACCGCTACGCTCAATTAGGATTGGGCAGATAAAGGGAGGTTAATAACACTATGCGTGTTATTCGACTTACCTTCTTAATAATCAACCACTTACTAACGCAAATAGCATTCCACAAATATGTGATAGTGCTACGCGTTACAAGTGGACCGACACTAATTAGTTTATACATATAGATTAGAGATGAATCTAGTTAAGTCTTAAAAGTATTTAGTAGCCTAAGACAATGCTATATTTTTTTATATTAAAGGGGGGAAATAGTGCAAAATTGACTTTACAAAAGCATTTGGTGGCCTATAGAGACAAATACTACATTCTTGCTAAAATATAGCAATACCTCGAAAGCATTTAGTGGCTTATAATAAAGATATTCCTAGTTAGCGACAACTATACTATTCTTTACTTCCTTTATCACCTCAAATTAACTGCTTCTCGACATTTAAAGCAGTACCTTTCAAACTACAAAGTCAATCTTATTCCGATAACAATTTCTCGTGTAAAGCTTGTAGCTAACTACAACTATACCTTTACCTTCAAAAGCAAACCTCTTAAACCAACTTACCTCTACAAAGACAATTTCAAGAACTTCGACCTTGTAGCATTTACTTGCTATAATTGGACTAAACAATAACATCTATAAGGTTATTTATAGTATAGTAGTATTTATATAGAATAAAATTATCAATGTCTTACTATTCTATAATCTTTAGTTAATATTATTGAAGAAGAAATAAAATATATATAAAATAATAGTAATATCTTTATAGTAGGCCCAATTAGGGCAAATCTCATAAAGGGACCTATTATATCAGTTTATATTACACTAGAAAGGAATAGATATTCTCAACTAACTATTTAGCAAAACTAACAATTTACTATAACACCTCTTTCTACAACTTTACCAACACTTCCTAGTATACCTATAACTGCGGCGTCTCTTCCTATAAGACTAAATGCCGGAGCAACTACATTTTAACCCTTTACAAATATTAAAGTACTTATATACCAATCCTTACTACTACTACTAGATAGGCTTACTAGGCAATTAACAAACCCGATTTGTATTATCACTAAACTTACAAAGATATACATTAATAGTGACAAATTTAATAGCAAAGGTAGTAGTAGCTTGAATTTTAAGCTTATTATCTTTTATATTACTTGCTATAATACTAGACTTCTAAAAATAAAGCTTTTAAGAGCCTTTTTTATTATATTAAAGGGGCTAGCTTAAGACTATTTCTACGCTTATAGCTTATATACAAGGACTTACAATAAAGCTATATCCAACTTGCATAGCCTCTTTAAAGGAGATAAATTTTAGTGTACAAATCTAGACAAATAAAATGCAACTAACCTCTTATCTATTATATTAGAGAACCCTAGGAAGTCAATTATAGAAGGTCTTCAAATATTAGTTACCAAGCTACACAATTTGAAAGGTAGCTTTACTTTTAGGCTATAAAATAATAAGTTCCTATATAACAAAATCCTTACTGCTTGCTATAGTGTTCTTGTATATGCAATTGCACTTATAAGCCCTTCACTTAATATTAGTAATCTAATAAGCAAGCTAAACTTTGCAAGTATTATATATAAGGCCAAACATCTACTAGAAAACAAGACATTCTTTACTAATTAACAATACTATTGCTATAATAACAATTAAAACAAACCTTTACTAGTATAGATCTAGTAACTGCAATTATAGTTCTAACTATAATTCTAGTAGAAACAACTACTACAACTGCAATAGTGTCGCAACTGTAGGGGCTCACGGCAGCCTAAGGCCTGAGCTCACGTAATCGGGGGCGCTTTGCGCCCTATATTATAAGAGCTCTCCCCCATCTCTTCTAGTTTCTAATTAGACAATTCATTAATTACTTATTTATTCGATTACCCTGTGCTATGTGCGACAAATAGCCATTTATACACTTAGACCTCATGCTTTATTTGTAAGAAACTAAACTGTTGCTTTTAAAAGCATACACAAGAGGAATAAGATAAGGAGAAGGCTCGTTTTTAGTCTTGAAATATACACCAATTCGACCCTAAAGCCAAGAAATCCCGGGACTTTAACAAATGCGTTACAAATGCATATATATAACATATAGCCAAATTCGAGGGTAAAGATAATATAAACAATAAAGATAAATTAAGAGATAGCTTTGCAACACTTCTCTTAAATACTACTAAGACACACTTCATAACTCTAATTCCAATTTAAAGACCTTCTTTACTTCAATTGAAGGGGTTTTAACTAAATTAGTTATTTTGTATACTAAAACTCTTGTAAATAGCCTTAATAATTAGGCTCTCATGCATTAGCTCACAACTCGGTTACCCTCTAAACCAAGGGACAACCTCACAAATAACTTTACAAATAACTTTACTACTAAGAATATATCTAAGTACAATTCTTACTACTTTTACAAAGTGGTAATTAATACTAAAGCTTCAAAATACTCTATTACTAGATATAGACAATTCTAGGCTTTATAGCATACAAATAGTGACATTACACTTAATAAAGCTATTAAGGGACAAGTAATAATATAGTTTAATATTAGTTTTATATCATTTATTAGATTTACAAAAGTAAAAACACCAATTAGGCAAGTAAAATTCCATATTATATATGCAAAGACTCTATTTTTACTTAGCTTAGCTAATATGGACAAGCTAAGAGTTTACTTTAATAACCTTACTAATTCCTTAGTCACTTTAACTAGCAATAGCATACTAGTAATATAACACTTTAGATATTTGTTCTTGCTTTGGAACACTTTATTATAATCATTTATTGCAAAGTCTTTTAATTGCAACTCTTGCTTTTTAACTAAGGTCGAATAACAACATCTCTACTAATGTTTTAGTCACTTATTAGTTAATAAGCTACAAAATATACTAAAACAAGCAAGCTACAATATTAATAAGAGAATACTCAAATACTTTACAATGTACTACAAACATTACTAAAAGCATAAACAATTACGAAAACAATTTAAATTTAGCTTTAAAGATAATGTGGACTTTAACTATTATATTATAATTAACATCTTTTATATTACAAAGAAGCTTATATTACATATTGTCAATAAAGGTACACAATATCAAGCTAGCAAATAGCTATAAAACATTAATGCAAGACACACTTGGAATGCCTTTAAGGCTTATTAAATAAATACTTATTTAAGTCCTTTTAACTAAATTATAGCAAATGCAAGCAAGAACTTTGTTAATAAGGAGTTTGACTAATATGCAACTATAGTTAGTACAAAAGTAAAGATTATACTAGTTAAGGCCTATAATTTTATAAGAATTATAAAATAATACTATAAACTAATTTGCTAAGCATATACTATTATTACTGCTAAAATACCTAATATTAGTAAAGATATAGCATTGCAAATGGCATTTAAGGCTATTAATAATACTACAAGACCTAATAATCTTATTTTTACACTTCTAGTTTATAGTGCTTACCTACAAATCACTAAATATAACCCTTTATTGCTATTAGTCACCTAACAAGCACTCGCAATCAAGAAAGCTATAGCTAAAGTACAAAAACTTAAAGCAAAATGCTAGGTTAATAATGCTTTAAATATCCGAAATAAACCAAGTACAAGTGCAGTTTACAAACTTACCCTTAATTCCAATGTCTTAGTATAAAGAAAAAGCAATACTAGCCAGCCTAGCAACTAAAATAAGCCATATAAGCTTATTGCTATAAATAGCAAATCTTGTATTTTAGCACTTCCTTATAGCAATATAACCTTTCGCGCAACCTCTATTAAACTATACCTTACTCTAATATTAACTACTTAAATTAAGGGTATTAAAGAACTTGCAAGTAAAGACTTGCTAGTAAACCTAATAAAGAACTTGTGCTTTTACTAGTAAAGCATAGCAAAGGACAACTACACAAGAACTTATATATTATTATATTCTTGCAAAACAACACTTAATATAAGGATTCCCGCTAAACTAAAATCACTAGACTTTTAGAAAAGAGTATATTTAAGGTTACACTTAAATCTAAAGTGCTAAATAAGGTATATATCTTCAATTTTAGATTTGTTAATAAAGTAAAAAATAAGGGTACTACTAAGGAATTCATAAAATTAAAGCTTGTTGTACAAGCTTATAACAACAATAAAAAACGCCTTATATTAGCGCAATTACTAACTATTTAACAAATTATCTAAAGAGTTATCCTTTGCATTATTGCTATAGAAAAGAATTAAAGTTATATTTGCAAGATATATTACAAGCTTATATACAATTAATAATAGCATTAAACTGTAACTTTTATATTAATCCTTTACAAAAGCTTGCTTAGCAATTAAACCTTTAGCAAGGCACTATTTTAAAGGTTATTAAACCCTTATATAGTATATTAGAGGCAAGAAATTACTAATTCAAGACTTATCACTCTTATTATATTAAAAACTTCTTAATAAAATAGTTTATATACAATCTTTGTCTTTTATATAGCAAATCCTCTAGTTTTAGTGTTATTAGGCTTCAAACCAACAATACCCTATTTGTAGCAAATAACTAATTTGCCAAATAAGAGCAAGTTTAGCTATAAAGGCAAGATTTTTAGCTAAAGAACGCAAATGTCTTATTTTTGCAAATAACCTTAAATTTAATAGCAGCATTATATAACTCGAGATTAACAAAAGCATCTCTTTTACACAAAAATAATAGTATAAGAACCTTAAACTTGTATAAAAGGGAATTATAAGTATTGCAAGTAGTAGAGGCGCTATTCGACAAAACCTTACTATTAAAGAGTAATATATCACTTAGCAAGCTAAGGGAGCTTATATTACTATAATATGCTAACTAGAGGCAGCTTATAGCCTTACTATTACTGTATAATCAACTAAGTTTATAGATAAAGATGTTTAAGCACTTAATAAGTGCATTTAATAGCAAATTAAGAATTTTATAAGAGGATTACAATTTGTAAACCTTAAAAAGGAGTCCTTTTAACTTCTTGTTTTTACTAATGTATCCTTTGCTAATAACAAGGACCTTTTATTACAAATCGGGAGCATTCTTGTATTTGCAAATAAAAAGGGGAATGCTAATATCCTTTACTAGTCTTCGATCAAGTGTAAGAGGGTTACTAGGAGCATATTAACCTCTAAGCTCTATGCAATAGCATATAGATTTGATATTAAAGCCTCTATTAAGTCTACACTCGATAAAGCTTTAGAGATTAACTTATTACTAGTCCTTTGTACCAATTCGAAGTCCTTATACAATTGTCTTGTAAAACTCGGAACTACATAAAAGAAGAGGCTAATAATCGATATAATATGCTTATAATAAGCTTATAAACAACGAGAAATTGGCCAAGTTAAGTAGATTGCAAGCAATTCAAATCTTGCTAACTTAATAATAAAGACTAAACTTACAAATGCCCTCAAAAACCTTATTAATATAAACAAAATCGAATTAAGTATACAAGAATAAGTAAAATATATATAAAGACATATTATAGAGTTAGTGGAGGAGTATATACTACTAAGTTGAGAATTTGAGATTTTGCTAGGGATTACCCAATTAAGAAGGAGTATAAGGTTAAGCAGTGAAGGGATTTTATTGCATTTTTGAGCATTTTAGGCTAAAGGGAATTTTAGAAGAAATTTACCAAGTTATGTGATTTGCTCTTTATATAAGCTACAAGTACAGTTTTTCTGACAACATTACAAATAAAATAGAGATTATTTGATTGTATTATATAATAGTTTTTTTACTAGTTTTACTTTACTAGTTTTACTTTACAAGTTTTATTACTTTTAAAAAGGTTTTAGTGTTAGTACATTTATAGTAAATGTAGATCATATGACCTTATATCATATAATACTACTAGGCTCGATTAAGATTAGGCAGATAAAGTGAAGTCAATAACACCACGCGTGTTGTTTGACTTACCTTTCTAATAATCAACCACCTATTAACGCAAATAGCATTCCACGAATACGTGACAGTGCTACGCGTTACAAGTGGACCGACATCGCCCTTCTTGTTAAAGTTTCTTGATTTACAATTCCTTTAAAGGAAGTCTTTTAGGAATTGTTAAAAATAACTTTAATATAGCCTTTTAATTATACTTTATTTACTATAAGGCAAATATACTTAGTACTTATACAATAAGACTTATGCTTTGCTATTAAGGAAAAGCAAACATTTAGTTTTATATATATATGCAATATTACTATTTTATAGCTATAGCACTTGTAAGCTAGCTTTAATAATCTTTAAGTTATTAGTATATATAAAGTTATATAATATTATTTTATTATAGCTATTAGCAAAGATATATTTAAATATTTTTATATAAAAGAGGAACATTTTATTGCATTTAATATAAGTTCAAGACTTAATTATATCCGAGATTATTAAGTATTTTGCGTTTTATAAGGCCTTATTGACCTCGGGGAATTATAAGTAAATAAATTCTTTAATTGCAATATATTTGCTTTCTTTTAACTCTTTATTATACTTGGATTTATAATTATCAAGTATATTAATATAATTAATAGTGTAATTTGCGCTATTTTGCATTAGTAACATTTAAATCTTGATTTATTATACTTTTATTTAATAAATAGCACATTATTATAATAAGTTTGTAAGTTCTTTTTATCTTTAAATGCAAGCTTTAGCTATTATTATTACTTAAAGTAAAAGGGTTAAAACAAGCTATAATAGTTATTATATCTTAGACCTCTAAAATCGGTACTTTTATTGTTATAGTAGGATGGTAGTCTTAATAAGCTATAGCAAGGGCATTGCCTTGCTATTAGCATATCTTGCTAAGCTTCTTATTTTGCAACTAGCTCCTTTAGCTAATTTAAAGCTATTATCTTCTCGTTTAATGTTAAAATTTAAAAGCGCAACTTAGGGTCAAAGTTATTATAAATTAAAAATAGCTGCTAATAAGGCTTTTTTATCTTTATTGCTTTAATATATTTTATAACTTGTGCTATATATATATCTTATCCTTGCTTTGTGTTATCTTAAGTATATACCTCCTTTTATAGCTTCTTTATCGCTATTAATATAAAGTCTTTAAACTTGTCAATTAGCGCCTTTGCTTATAGTTTTACTCCTTTTAAAGCAAAGCGGAATGCAAGTCTTATTATTTCTTCGATTTCTTTTATATATTTCTATTAAGCAATATTATATAAGTATACTTGCAAGTTCACGCGTATACTGCCCTTTTAACCTTATAAGGAGTTAAATTTAAATAAGTCGACAAAGAGGTATATATTCTTTTATATAATAGCCTTCTTTTAATAGTTGTAATTTACTTTGTTGCAATTCTCGGGGTCAAAGAAACTAATGTCTTTTAAGTTTTATTATAAAGAGACGCTATTAGCATTAACTTAATTCGGGTTAATACTAAGTTTATAGCTATTAGTGTTTAAGTTAAGTTAATTTAGAATAAGGTTATTGCTAATTATAATCGATTTCTTATTATCTTAATAACATTTATCCTTATCCTCGAAAGTAGCAATAATAAAAGCAAATTTTTTTATTGCTATTTCCGGGGATAATAGCGCTAGCTTAAGCGCCTTATTACTATTATTTAGCATTATTTGTCAAGTCTTATCTTATAATATCTCCTTTATTTAATTGCTTTATAGTGTTAAGTCGCAATTATTATTTTAATAATTCCTTTTTAATTTAGATAGCCCTTTACTATTTTGTCGAGGTGCTAAGGGTAATTTAAGAAAATAGCAATTAGCATATACTATAAACCTCTTTATTGTTGCGTTTAGTGCTAATTTGTTTATAGCTTAGTTATTCGGGAATGCTATATAAATTAAAGTAAGTTGTGTTTAAAATTCCACTAATGTTAAGTAGCTATATCAAGTCTTTAACACTACTCTTAACACTTAAGCTAAGTGTTTAATTATAATCTTATATATAACATTATTAATCATGTAAAATTAGTTTATAGCATATTTGTGATTTGTTGCTTTAAACTATGCTAATTAATGCGCGAGAGCAATAAAGTTATATAGCAAATGCGGCATTATTATTAAGGCCTTATTATAATATAGCAAAAGTGGGGCGTTATGTTTTCGCAAAATTGTTGTTTTAGGGATAGCGGAAACGTCTCTAGAATATAGAGGGACCCTAATCCTTCTCGTCTAATAGACGATTAGGTCATTGCTACCATTTGTCACAAAAAGGCGACAATGTAGTGTAAG
>Ga0302325_10030201_pt1 | contig 11181 bp, 16 predicted proteins | sample Palsa_T0_2_FD_201948 | JGI IMG/M metagenome (GOLD analysis project Ga0302325, IMG submission 201948) | Peat permafrost microbial communities from Stordalen Mire near Abisko, Sweden - Palsa_T0_2 | ecosystem: Environmental > Terrestrial > Soil > Palsa > Peat permafrost | place: Sweden: Abisko...
GATGTAGGTAAAGGTGTAGGCGAAGATGTTGATGAGACTTTTGGAGAGCTAGATGTGCTTAATGATGAGTGAGTGGACGACGGAGTAGGCGAAGGTGTTGATGATGGTTTTGAAGAGCTGGGGGTGCTTGATGACGAGCGAGCAGGCGAAGGTGTGGGCGAAGATGAGGAAGATGACCAACGAGCTATGAAGGTGACTAGTCAGTTCACTGAGGATGAATACTATAACCACAGAACACTTACCATTCAGCAGAGGAATATGAATCTCCCTCTCCAAAATATCCCCAATATCAATTTCTCTAGCAATGTTTCCGGCAGCGGAAACGCCATCCTGGACCTCGCGTGGAAGCAATGATGACGAAGCGAGAGCCGCCAGAAAAAGCACAGCGTAGACTGAAAGAGAAGGCATGTCCGCAAATTATTCTGCTTCCTTAAGACTAAAGATGCTAGAAATTCTCGACACTTTGTGGAAATTAATTTCCGGCCGACGGCTCCATGGTCTTTATGGCAGGAGTGAAGGCGACTTTCGCCTGATCTACTTCTCTTCCTATCTCTTTTGCGGACCTTGGATGGCGAAAAAGGGCCTCGACAGCACGTTCTGTAGGCCGCAGAACGCCATTATGCAGCCTCAGAACTGAAGACATTCATATTCTTGCATCATGACCTGGAAATTCACCCGGACAAGCCGAATCCAAAAGCAAGAATCGGCACCACGTGGGTCATATTATCCACGACCCATCACAATTCGCCGGCGTTCACCTTATATTGGAGGTCTTGGCACTCGGTGTGAGCTGTGTGCAAAATACTGGGGACTGCTGATTAGACAAATTTCATTCTTGCAGCAACTATGCAGCATAGAGAGGTTCAAAAGCATGTTCACGGCAGCCCGCAGTCGACATCTCAACACGTCCATCAATAGCAAGGATGAATCTCAGCCTTATGAACGAAAAAGTCAGACATCCAATTGCGTGCGAACTCCAAACTATAACGTGTTCCATGATCGTGGTCCCATTGTCTAGGTTTCACTATCGTCAACTCCGCATCTGGTGATGCGGTTCGCTATGCTATCCTAATTCGGTCAGTGGGCTGCACAAAAGGAAAAATAAGGCCAAAAAGACGGAGACCTCGATCGCGATGCATTTTTGCACATCTCGAAGAGCGGGATGGATTATTCATTTATGCATGTGCGAGCATGTTCTTCTGGAACATGAGATGAATCGTGGTCGAGTCAGCGCTCTGAGCTGGTTTGCAATGGTTTCACTCTTAGGTCTAGACTTCTTTCTCATCGAATCTCATCGAATCGTCGAATATTATCATAAGTTTTATAGATTAACTCAATGAAAGCTAACTGCAGCTGAGAGACTTTTAGAGGGAAAAAGATTATATGAACTAGGCCGAGGGCTGGTTCTGGGCGCTCGAGCAGTCAAGTAAGGTTTAAGGCAGCTCGAGGGGCGCGCAGCTATACACGTGACTCATACAAGTTGAGGCTATACCTTTAAGTGATCATAAAATGCTAGTCAAATGGCCTGCAACGATGCCATTTGACGTGCTCACACGACGGTGCGAAAACTGGTCGATAAGAAAAGCTTTATTTTATAATGAGACACTTAAAATAAGGCCTGTTAACTGGGTTTAAGGGGCTAGAGTCTAGTATTAAATTAATTCTACTTGGCCTCTCCTTCTTTTAATGTATTATAATAAGATATACCTATCTAGGGACGGATTAACTCTGGGATTCGGCATTCGCTAAGACTTCCTAATCTTTGGAAGTTTTGGGGCATTTTGTGGTGGTTCCTGCTTTCTCCTGTATTGTATTAGTTTCGGGAGTTTATTCATAAGTTCTCTAGAAAAAGATGGGCAATCCTTGAAATTTTTAAGCCGAGTCTTGGCCCGGAACCAAACGCTCATTCGGGAACAACCTAACCAAATCTTCCCTAGCGAATCCAGATTGTGGAAAGCAGAACCTGGTGAGACATTAAGGAATTGAAAATGATTGGAGACGTTTCAATGGGCCACAGTGCAAATTACACGACCTCTTCCGTCTCAAAACTGAAAATAACAATCAATTACTTTGACAGTTTAAGGATCTCGGGAGCACCCCGAACAGTAACGGGGGTAAAAATGAACTCCTCTAAACAGTGGTCTCCAGCTTGGGATCCACCCTTTTGATATTATCTGCCATTCCAATCCAAAGCTTCTCAACAAACTCCTTGCCAGCAGCCTCGTCCAAGAAAAGTGCGCCGCTGAGATTGTTAGCATCCTGATTAACATGGAATCGGGTGAAACTCCCTGGTCGACCTTGGTATTTTGAATGAACTTGCCATGTTTCAATGACCCTACGATTATAGCAGCGTAGATCAGAGTCCGCCCCCCTTCCTCCACTGTACTAGCCATAAATTTCCTAACGATGGACATGATTGTTCTCAGCCACCCCGGCAACCCGTTCTCAAGTCCCGTTGCAACCATTCCCGGGCAGACAATGTTGGCAATAACCTCATCAGAAGAAACAATAGTTGCCAGCCGCCGGCAAAAAGCATTCATAAGTAGCTTGCTATCCCTATAGCGTCTTATCCTATCATATATTTCTGATCCTCGAAGTGAGCAAGCACAGTCTGGATTGATTGGAGAAACTGGATGTTTGGCTAAGGTATGATGAACTTGCATACTAGATCCCACAATTGTAAGTCGTGCTGGAGCACCTCGTTTGGCTGCTGTAGAACGGAGAAGCGGGAGCAATTCGAGGACAATGAGGAAGTGGGCGTAGCAGTTGACTGAGAAAATATGTTAATCATCTAATTTCGGAAGCTGGAATTGGTGACACTTGCCTTGCATGACCTTCTCATGCCCGCTCTTGCTGACTTGTTAGTTCATAATGCTCATCCCACCATTGTACATAAGAACATCCAATTCAGAGGCTTCTTCTTTTACTTTCTGAACAAAATTGATCCCATACTTGTAATAATTAAAATCAAGAAGAAAAACCTCAACTTTCACAGATGGATTGACTGTTTTGACGACTGGGTCCGCACGGAGTATGGACACAACCTTTTAGCCTTTCGACTGAGAGCGAACAGTAATGATGACTCGTGCCGCCTGGAGGATGAACTGCCGTGTGGCTTCGAGACCCAGGCCAGCATTTCCACCAATAGTAATTACAATCTTACCAGCCATGCTTGTTCCCGCGGGAGTTGGAGGAATCGGGAGTTGTCCCGTGGCGTTTTGGAGTACAAGTTATAAACAAGTCAAGATATTAAAGCTTCGGGACGGAGTAAGGCAACAAGCGAACAAGAGAAGAGCCAACTTGAGGACCGATATTGTAAGAGAGGAAGGAGCCAGAACTTATATAAAGCCATCATGGATCCGTGCGGCCTTGAGGACCAAACTTGAGCAAGTACAAAGTATCCTAGCTACGCAGCCACAGAAGAGAAGGGGCTGATTTCTCAGCAGAGTTTTGCCCTGCAATTCTATTAATTCTCCGTGTTAATTTTTACATTGGGATAGCTGGACCTTGAATTGCCCACGAAGTGCGGCCGATGAAGATAGGAAGAAACTGCTGTAGTGGGGTATTTCTACCGCCGGGATTCGCGCCGGGATTGGCGCAGGGACCGGCGCAGGGATGGGTTCGATCGACGACTCGATGCTTGAAGGGGTACTGAGGCCGCGCCGCCACCTAATGTACAGTAGGTAGGGGCGGGGGGGACACATCGCGTAATTTGAATTTGGGAAAATCAAAATCGTAAGTTTTGCGATATGAAATAATTAATTAAAATATAGTTATTATTTATTGTTGGTACATTCTCATTCACTAGCGGTTTCAGGTCACGTGACCTTATTTCATGTGACAATGTGCGCTAGTCGACAATTGTTATTATTTAGCTGCTCTGATCTACCATCAAGTTGGACTTTGCGATATGAGCTTCTAATCTCGAGTTATCGAGATGCTAGTTGAGAAGTCCAAATAAACATGCCGGACTGGTTATAACTTCTGAGGGTTCTGTTGAGATTATTGATCTGCGGTCTGTTTATGTGAAGCTCTTTTGGTCTGTTGTTGTTGGCTGCATTGCTTTGCAAGTTAAGCAGCAACGGCAGTCTTTTGTCGTCATCTTAATAAATCTATGTAGCTGGACGACTTGCGAGAGTGTTTTCGAGAGAGAATTAGTACTTGAGGGTGTATTATCGGACAGTAACTTGGACCCTGCGCCTCGCATCGCTTTGGAGCGAGGTCGATAGTCGTGAAATTCGATCTAATTTCTTGCCGCGATCCACTAGCATTTCATAAAAACGTCTTGTAAGTTATTTCTATAGTATTATTTTGGTATATCATGAATTTCTTTGCAACTTTTATGCATGCTTTAAGTATTTGGCATATTTTTAATGCAGCCCGCTCGATTTACATCAGGCATTGTAATAATACAAGGGATACTTTCCATTTAAAATTAGTTGCAAACGATTAACTATTTCAAATACGCCTAGAAGAAAAAAGGAGTAAAGTAAGATCCAGGAAAGTTCACACGGAGTGGACAAGATGCCAAGTGCGAAGTGGAGAAGGAAGCGTATAAAATCAACGCCAGGAAGTAACAAATGGGCTCAAGAGCACAACTATACGACTTTCTGAAAATAAATCATACGGTTCCTCGAGGCGCACTTATAATAGAAACAGAGCTCTAGCATTTTCGAAATTGTTTATAACAAAGATATCGAACTCTAATCTATAAAAAGTCAGCTCCGCTTCCAGCTATATAACCACAAACTCCATTCTACGACGAAGGCGCCTTTCTATTAGACTCTCCATTAGGCACTCCATTAGCTTCACCCGCCTGCTTGGCATATGATTTTGCCTGCTCAAGATTACCATGTACCAGATTGGCAAAACCCCACACATCGAAAGCAACAGCAATCCCCCGATACCCCATCTGTATCATCATTGGAACCTGGTCAGGGGTCATAGCGGCACTATGTCACATTTAGATAACAAACTGTGAGACAACAGTCAAAAGGATACTCACCCGAACAAAGGTTTGCCATGTTTCTGACCAGCGGCTGCAAATGCGCCCATAGCTGCAGCAAAGGTAGGGTGAGGTTCTCCTCCCATCTTAAGGGGTAGTCCAGCATCTGCCATGTAGTCTCCTGGACCAAACATCAGAGCAGAGACGCCCTCGACCGCGGCAATCTCGTCCACGTTTTTGACGCCTTCAGTACTTTCAATCTGCGCGATGAGGACAGTGTGACGGTTCGAAGTATCCATATTAAAGGGATCACTCTTATACAGGGAGGTGTCCGAGATTCCAGGGGTGAATGTCCATGGACTGAAGGATCGCTGACCAATCGGGGCTATCGTTCCAATTCAGCTTAGTCAATGTTCTTTGATACATATAGCGATGGCTACATACGATAGAATACCTCTTTCATAAAGTTCTTGACTTCTTCGGCATTTTCGCAGTGAGGAATTACTATGCCTGCTGCACCTGCGTCCAGTGCGGTTGTCAAACTGATCTCGTCGTGCTTTGGAACTCGGACGACGACCATGGCTTTGCCTTCGGAGTGATGTTGAGCGGCATGGATAGCACTGAAGCAAAATATTTAATTACGGACATGCCCTAAAGTAAGAATTGGTACGTTTCGACTTACTCATAGAGGGTCAGGCGATTGAAAATCCCATGTTCGACATCAATCCATATAAAGTCGGGCTTTGTGGAGGCAATCACCTGGAGAGTGGTGATTTAATATGCGGCCCGGGATGTGCAAATTTCAGGGGCACTTACCTTAGTCACAAAAGTGCTTGGGATTCCATGAGCGACACCGAACAGCGTCTTTGTAGGATCTTCTTGAGCTTGATGCAAGGCTTCGCGGAGGTTCCCTGGATACGTTAAGAGAGCTGAACGGAACGGTGCTTTAGTGTGCAAGTCAGGCTGGTCTAAGTACCCTTGATCGGTCATGGTGAATAAGAGGTAAAACGCACTTTGATACTGATTGAGTAGGGTAGGGTGAAGAAGATAGAAATCAGAAAAATCGCCGTTGTAAGAGCGGTTCACACCTATTTACAGTGTTTTTCTTATTTCCCATGCAGGATTCACTTGATGTGTTCTCACGTCATCAGCTAAACTCATGTCAGCACTGATTAGGGTAGTGTAAACTGCGGTCCCAGACTCGGCCTGAGTTTATACCTAGCCTGTAGTAATGTTTAAGCATACTGGACTGAGCTTATAGTCTGCTTGCTCACTAGACTAGCTTAGACGGGAGGCAAACTACTATCTTAGCAGTGAAACAGCCTGACCAACATTTAGAGACTGCCTCCAAAGATCTTTGACTGCGCTACCACAGTCAAATCGAAGTTTCACTAGACTGAGGTCACACTGTTCCCGACACTGGCACTCAATACAATTCATGCTTATTTCCGTATTCGGCTGACCGCCTCCAAGCAAATGGCATAGCCTATTCGTACGGAAGTACATAGCCTTGCGCCGTGCTCGCCAAAGGGGCGGAATACGGAATATGTGAGGCTGACCGCCGGGGTGTACACACTGCTGACAATAAGCGTGCCGTGACATGATGATATCCTACCATCTGATCTCTAGGCCCATATCTAGTACGTGGCAGGCCCCTGGATGATCGGCAGGATTACGTGAGATTAGAATGTTGGCCTCCGGCGCCTTTAAAGGTCTTACACTGGACAGGTACCCTACCTTATCCAGGCAGTTTGACGGCGCAGCAATATCTTTCGGATTTCTCGGGATACGTTTTCGGGTGATTCGGGTTCGGAATTTTCTGATGCGAATGGATCAAGGTCGATGGTGAGAGGTGAGAGAAGAGATCTGGGCAAAGATGGTGGAGACCTTCGTGAGTTTTGTGGGGGTTTGGCGAGGTGAAGCCTGGAACACGCTAGAACTACTGTAACCCTTACGAGTTACTGAGCACGGCCTCCTTTCCCACTATGGAAAGCGCTATCTGTCCATCTTCACCAGTTTCGTAGTCTTGGAACTGCAAGTGCACCGATGGACATGAGCGCTTGCAAAATCCTTCCTCACTCAGCGATGCCATCTTCACCTTCTCTATCTTCGTCCTTTAAAAAGAAATGCGCATAATTAACGCCCCGGGTTTTACCAAACTTCTTGTGCTACGAAGCATGAACGAGGAGGCGGGAGGCAGGATACCGTTCATTCATCGCTTGCATCGTATTTCCGTTGTAGAAAAATGGTGCAGCTTTTTGATTTGTCGCAGCCCCTCAATGAATCTATCATGATTCGTCCTTGCTGTGCCGAGGCCTGGAGAAACTTCTGATAGTGGGGAAGAGGGCGCTGCCGGATCAAGGATCTTCATTCCCGAACGCAATGCACGTTTTGATCATGTGGTAGGCTTCGTTTCTCCTTCAATATGTCTTCTTTCTCTTATATGCTATGTGAGTTTTAGCTACTATATGTTTTGATTTATTATCACGAAAGCTCGTGCTTCTGTTCATGATGGTAGCGTCCAGAAGGCCGACACCTATCATTGTCGGCGTCGGTGATATCAAGAATCGCTCTCAGAGAGTCGAAGATGCTGTTGAACCGATGCAGTTGATGTTCCAAGCAATTCTCAAGGCGATTCAAGATACAAATCTATCATTGTCTGTTGCGAAAGAGCTCCAGTCGAAGATCGACAGCGTCAGTGTGGTCAATACGTGGACATGGGTTTATCCAGACCTCCCTGGACTCATTTGTGAAAAGTTGGTGGTGAAGCCGAAGTATAAGGTGCTCAGTCGTCATGGAGGAGACTCGCCGGTGAAGTTGTTTGATGAAGCTGCGCGGAGAATTTCATTGGGGGAGAGTAAGGTTGCGATTGTAACAGGCGGGGAAGCCTTGGCATCAGGTACGTTTCCTTCGACTAGGATTAAAGGAAATGCTAATGTATGAAGTGGGCGCATGCGCTGCTGCTGGGGAGATGCCTCCTCCTGGGTGGACAAACCCTGATGAGAGTACTAAGGGAGCGTCTGTCTCTGATGTCTCGAGGTTTGGAGAAAGTATGACTTCCTGACTATCCTTTGTGCCGGCGCTTACTTTTGCAGACGTCGGTACACTTCATTCGATTGGGTTGCCTATTCATTTGTATCCTTTGTATGAGAATGCATTTAGAGCACATCGTCGGCAATCGATACAGGAGAATAATCTGGAGTCTGCTGAACTCTATGGGGATTTTGCGAAAGTTGCGGAGCAGAACCCGTTGGCCTGGAATTATGGTCAACCGGCTGCGACCGAGAAAGATATTGGCACTGTATCGAAGAAGAATCGAATGATATGCTTTCCATGTAAGTGCATCTTTGCACTTGAGGGCGGATCTAATGGATGCAGATCCCCTTTTGATGAACGCATTTAACAATGTCAACTTGGCCGGAGCATGTCTCCTGACTTCGACTGAGTATGCGCAGGAACTTGGGACGAGTGATAGCAAAAATTGTACGTATTAAGTTCAAATCATTGTTCAGTCACTGATGCGTTGTAGTTTGGGAAAGACCGAACTACTATTCCAGCCCCGCCATGTCACGATCGCTCGATGAAGGATTGAAGGCATCGGGACTCAAGAAAGAGCAAATAGATATGTTTGATTTCTATTCGTACGGCATTTTCACTACATGTTGAATGAATTTCTCACGTATGCAGATGTTTTCCTGTTGTACCAAAGCTCGCATGTCAGCATCTTGGACTCCCCATGACGAAACAAGCAAAACCCATCACACTTTTGGGGGGCTTAACCTCATTCGGAGGCGCGGGGAATAATTATTCCATGCATGTAAGTATTTTCACTTCTTGAAGGACTGCCTGACCTGAGTAGGCCCTGACGGAAATGGTGCGAGAGCTGAGGAAAGGAAACGGTCGCAACGGCTTGGTCCTTGCGAACGGTGGAACGGTGACATATCAATATGTTGTTTGTCTCTCAAACCAACCTCGGAATTCTCCATATCCGGATCGCAATCCGCTGCCGGAATTATTGGAAGAAGCGGTTCCCGCTGTGGACGAGCATGCCGAAGGCGAGGCGACAGTTGAGGTGAGTACCCTCGGGATGCGGCTTGAGGATGCGACTGACGTTGCAGACATATACGGTTGAATTCAATCGAGATGGGAGTCCTCTCCGGGGTAATGTTGTTGGGCGACTGAAGAAGAATGATCATCGATTTATTGCGAATGACGGCGATGAGAATACCTTGAATCAGCTCTCGAGTAGGCTGAAAGAGCAGGTGGGGAGGAGCGGGTTTGTGAGAGTTGGAGATGATGGAAAGAATTTATTTACATTCAATGAGATTGGAAAGTTATGAATTGAATAGAAAATAAATAGAAATTCTGTGCTATTCTCGTACGCCTACAGTAGGCTCCCATTCTTGCTGTCGTGACTGCTGCTGAGAATTGCGTGCGCCCTGTGCAACCCAGTAATCTTACATGCTGAACTCGGCACATGAAGTGGTATTATCCGGTTTATAAAAGAGTTGATCCCAAGAGCCATTGCACACAAATATGTCTGCATTTTTGTGCACAGAAATAAATATACTACTTTTTTGGCCCTGCAAATGGTGTCGGGTTTTGACGGAAAGGCGGGAAACCAGCAAGGGAGCTGATTAGTTCGGAAAGGAGAAAAGGCCACATTTTCATGTTGGCTGTCATAAGCACAAATAAGGAATCTTAGGCCAAATTATCGGGCTCCTTTAGCTCAGTGGTAGTGAGTAGAATCCTTCACAATAAACCCAAAAATTGCTTTACTAACCTCCTAAAAAGGAGCGGAAGATTGCAGAAAGCGCAAAATCTTCAGGTCAATCGTTCGAACCGGTTAGGGAGCTGATCACGTGCATTTTTGATTGAATTTCTTTTCTTTTACAGTAGGATACAAACACCGAACATTTTTCGGCCAATTTTTTTTTTGGCCATTTGAGTCTTTTCGCGCGTGCGAGTGCGTGGCAGTCTTAGGGCCCTTTAGCGAGCGACTAAATCCCAAACGAACAAGGTTAAATTTCTTTGAGTCTACAGCTCGACAGGTTCTTTCTTTAGACCCACCCGGGGTGTTTAAAGTTCCCCGTTTAAATTATATAGCGCCGGGCACCAACCCTACCTTCTATCCCTTCGTTTGGTAAGACATAGTCCACGCCAGGCATCACAGCTAAGCGGTACGTGCCTGCCTGACGATTTTTAGCTGTGATGCCTAGCGTGGACTATGTCTCACCAAACGAAGGGATAGCAACGGACAGATTCGCTATGTGTTTGTCCGTTGCATTTTATCTATATCTATCTATCTATCTATCTATCTATCTATCTATCTATCTATCTATCTATCTATCTATCTATATGTTATCTATATGTTACTATCCCACGGTCGAGCCACCCGTTAAAATTCCCGGTCACGTAAGTGTCAGTTGGTTGAGCATAGGTTCCAATTCATGAATGATTAAGTGAGGTGTGAAATGATCGAAGTTGTCTACTGTTCTACAGTGGAATGGAGCCCGTATATATAGAGGCTTAAGGCCCCTATTATTCGGCATCACATGCTACAATACAGGTATATGTTCCCTGTATAGCTGGGCTATTTCAGCTATACCGGCATCACCGATATTCAGCTTGTAGGGCTCTCATCGGCATTACCGATAATTGAGGCTGTATAGCTGAACCCCCTGTAAACATGTGATTTCCAACTAACAGACCCCCCTAGGTTTTAATGCCTGCAGTGAAACCTAGAGCCTAAATAGGAAATAATGAAGCTATTCCAAAAATCATATAAAAAACAAAATTAGTTGATTTGAATTTTGTGTATGAAAATAATGAAAGTGAAGCTAGTGCTAAAAGTGATGCTAGTTAATTAGGTGATTAATATTAACCAAATTTAACTGCTTTATAAATAAAGCATGCCTTTGAGCCGTAAGGGCCTTTGTTAATCTATCTACTACTATATCGTTGGTAGATACCCATTAAATCGATAGGCTCTGATTGGCTACTTCCTGCCGTAGCTAGTGTTAGTGTATATTAATATGCTTTAGCTTAGTTATAAGCTTTGGTGAGTCCTTAATTATAAGGCCTACTATCTGTAAATTATCACAGTAAACTGTCAATTCTTGCTTAATATTAAGGTTAATATTAAGGAATAGACGTCCTTACTATAAAAGCCAAGCACTTATATGTGAAAGTGCTAAAAGCTTAGCTTTAGTGGTTAATGTCGTCACTATAGCTTG
>Ga0302325_10030205_pt1 | contig 11179 bp, 9 predicted proteins | sample Palsa_T0_2_FD_201948 | JGI IMG/M metagenome (GOLD analysis project Ga0302325, IMG submission 201948) | Peat permafrost microbial communities from Stordalen Mire near Abisko, Sweden - Palsa_T0_2 | ecosystem: Environmental > Terrestrial > Soil > Palsa > Peat permafrost | place: Sweden: Abisko...
TGCGATCCCGCAGCGCCGGCATATGGATCGGAAAGACGTTGAGCCTGTAGTAAAGATCCGCCCGGAATTTTCCCGCAGCGACCGCCGCCTGCAAATCGCAATTGGTGGCCGCCAGCACACGGACGTCGATGGGTACGGGATGTGTCCCGCCTACGCGTTCGAATTCTCGCTCCTGCAGCACGCGCAGAAGCGCGACTTGGGTCTCCGCCGGGATATCGCCGATCTCGTCCAAAAAGATGGTCCCGCGGTCTGCCCGTTCAGATGGGCTTCTGGGTGAGCGATCAGGCGCGGAACCCAAACCAACACGCCAAAGAGTGCGAGCATGATGGTCATCAGGCGAATCGCAAGCTGTGCCTGGCGATTGAAGAGAATGGAAATCGCCGCGAGTGCAAATGCGATCGTCGTGAGTATCGCCCAAAAAGTCTGATTTGGCGGAAGCCACTTTGGAACCAAGTCAGCTGTCACAGGAAGATAGAGTATCTGACTCAGCGTAAATGAAATCGCGCAGACTCCGATTCCAAGACGCGCCACTCGGCCGAACGCTACCGCCCGTGCTGCATTTGCCCCGGTTGCAGCGTAAAGGGCAACGGCGCCACATAGGGCGGAAAACTGTTCGAAGAAGCTCCCGTAATGCGCATAGATGGCCGGTGCGGCAATGATGCCAGGGATGCAGGCCAGGGAGAAAAGCAAATAGACGATGCCGAGAGCGATCGACGCTAAACGCGCGGCCCTTGGGTACTGCATCCCAATCCCACCGGCAATTTGAACCATCATGAGACACCCGCCGATGATGGTTCCAAAAGGCAGGCTCCAGATCTGACTCAGGGTTTGCCAGGTGTCAGAGTCGTACCACATCAGTGCGATGACGCCGAACAGCACCGCCGACGCGCCAAACACGATCCGCCCGTACAACGCGGTTTTCATACAAGAAACAGTAACACCCGCGCACCGCAACTCGTGTATTCCCGGATTGCGGTCGTATGACGGCGCATCCGGAAGTTTCCTGCGCTCCGGTCCGATTCCGGGCAGTCTTGCCGGATAGGGAACGAGAAACGCTTTGGCGGGTTGTGCAATTGGTATAAGCCGCAAAGACTGACGGGGGACTTATCCTGGCGCCGCGTTAACCTGCGGCGCAAAGTCGCTTGCAGGTACGCTATATCGTAGCCGGGCGAGTGATCGGCCTGACGACCCAGCGCGCGCTACCCCCCTCATTGCCGAGCGATGTCGAGCAGCATAATGTCAGAACGCTCCTGCACCCGTTCCAAGACGACTTCACGGCCGTCTGGGGAAATGTCGAAGTCCCGAATATTGAAATCGCCTGGGAGGTTGGTCAGTTGCCGCTCGACGCCGGTCTCCGGGTCGATTAGCCAGAGATCTTTGTGTTCAATCTCTCCGCGCAGGAAAGCAAGTCCGCGTCCTCCTGAAAGGAATTTCAAGTGCCGGGCGCCCCGCGTCAGGATCGTCAGGCTGGGAAGCGAATGCGCGGAACCGTCGGGCGCCGCCGCTTGCACTGAAAATGTCGTGCCGACGTCGGGTCCGGAGTAGACAACGAAGCGACCGGAGGGGTGCCATGCCGGATCTACCGAGTAGTCGCGGAGAAAGAGAGCTGGCGGACCGCCATTGACCGGCGCCTGGAAAAGATGCGGCACACCGTGATCGTTCGCAGCTGAGGTGATCGATCGAAGATCGGGCGTCCATGCCGGAGAGCCGCGCAACTCGAGTGAATCGGCTACCACCCGCGCGTTGGTCCCGTCCGCCTGCATCACATACAACAGGGTCTGCGAGCGTTGACGGACCGAGAATGCGATATGTACGCCATCGGGGGAAATGCCTGGGCTGCCGATGATTTGGGCTTCGTCACCACGCCACAGTTCGGTGTCCGCTCCCTTCGTCCGCTTCCAAATGCTTTCGCTCGTGCCTGTCGAAGAGACGTATATAAGATAATCCGGCCCTAGCCGGGGGGAGAACGTGGTCGCGGGCGTCAGAGCGATTCGAACCGGGGGTAAAGGCTCGGCGCCGGCATCGTCGATTTGCATTCGCCAGAGGGTGCTCTTGGGATTTGCGCGCGTGACCACCAGGCGCTTGCCGTCAGCTGTGGCAGCCAATGACGTATAGCGGTCCGGACCAAAGGTGAGCCGGTGAGGAATGCGGCGTTCGACGTCTATGCTGTAAAGCCACGGTCCTGATCCGTCGGGATCGCTGGCAAGGTACATCAACGTACGCCGATTCACAAACACTGGATGACTCACGCGCCCATTGTGGGACGTGATCCGTTCGGGGATTCCGCCCGCCGGATTAATGCGCCAGACGTCGAGTTTGTCCGGAAGGGCGCCGTAGACGACGTAGATGAACCGATCCCCGGGCCCCCACAGCGGGAAGTGAGAATGCAGGCCCACAGGCGCAGTAAAGATTGGTCCTTGAGGATGCGTGGCCCCGCCGGAAACGAAAAGCGGATCTCCTGGATCACTCGTATGGTACGCGAGCCGCGAACCGTCGTGAGACCAATCGGACTCCGCCACGCCTTCGCGATACAGCCTGGGCTCGCCGCCCAGCGTCGGTACCGCCCATATGCCGATCTGCCCGTTTTCGCCGCCTGGCTTGCGAACCCAAAACGTGACCAGGGAGCCATCGGGCGAGAATCCCAGAACCCGGACCGAGGGATTAACGAGTTCCAGAGCACTTCCGCGAGTAAGGTTATGGAATTGTCCCGAACCGGGTTGTGTCACCCAGACATCAGGATGGCCATCTCGACTCGACAAAAATGCCACGAATTTACCGTCGCGTGAAACAGCCGCCGCCTGCTCGGTTCCATCAAAATCGGTCAGGGTCTGAAATCGCGCGCCACCAATGGGGTTTTGCCAGAATCGTTCGGTCTTTTGCACCCAGCGGATTGCAGTGATCGCCACCGCGATAGTTACCGCCGCGGCGACCAGCCAGACGCCTCGGCGACTCTTCTTAAGCGGGTTCTGCCGAGTAGCCGGTTCGCGGAAACGAAACGCCGGCGTGTATCCGCCCTTCGGCAGCTCGATGACGACCGCGTCGTCTTCTCCGGCGCCCATGTAATACTCAGCCAACCGGCCGCGAAGCCGGCCGGCTTCGGTCCGCACGATCGAATCCTGCAAAGGATCATGGTCCGGCTTGCGTCCGAACACCTCGACGGCGATCACGGACTCTTTGAGCTGGTTGCCGTGGCCTTCCAGATGCCGCTCGGCGAGAAACCTGAGGAATCGGCTCATCCGCTCATTGCGCAGGAAACCGGGGCTCGCCAGGATGCGTTCTAATTGCCGGCGCGCGGCCTCAGAATCTGTACGCGCGGTGGGCACACTTCGAGAATACATCTTGTTTTCATCGGCATGCAAATGTATTAAACACGTTTTCAACCTGTCCGGGCTTGCTCTTTCGTCCCGCCGGGCGCATCGTGGTTGCCGGAGTGGTTCACAAAAGAACATCCAAGCAGGAGGAATAATGAAACGAGTGAAATACATAAAGGGAATTTGCGCGATTGCGATCGCAGCGTCCGGGATCGCGTCGGCGCCAACCCAAGCTCAAGATCTCAGGCCGGTGCACTTCAGCGGCGTGGTCAACGACTATTCGCCGTCAACGGTATCTGGCGGTCCGTATGAGATTCGCGGCGACTGGTCCTTGGACGTGGCAAGAGGCGCCACAGCCAGTTTTTCGGCGGACCTGAACATGGAGACGTCCGATTATGGGATTACCGGCGCCACCCAGGTGGATCCGGCGAATCCGGCGACCCGGAGCCCCCACACTCACCATGTCACCATGACGAATGCGACGGTCAGCTATGACACCAGCGTCTGCCCGGCCAACAACCCGCCGACCACCGTTTCCGGTCTCGTGGTCGCCGGTGCGGCCACGACCACGGGGAATGGCGGGCCGGCAACCTTTGAGGCTAAGGGTCCATCCACCCTCCAGGTCTGCATCATGGGAGGGTCGGAAGTCTCATTTTCGAACGTGACTCTGGTGTACTCCGGACCGGCAACCACGCATTTCGGTACACAGCCGATCCATGGGGTCGTAAGAAACGTGTCAACAAAGTAAGTTGTGGCCTGAAGTGACACCTTGGATTTTGGCACGGTCTAAAACTCGACTCGTAGAGATAGGGCCGGTTGACGCAAGCCTAAAGGACGCATCGGCCGGCCGACTAACTGTCGCGAAATCCCGCCAGGCAAAAGTCCAAGAGGTTCGGATCTGGGAGGTAGCTACCGGACAGCCTTGATTAGGTCTGACCTCGGGGTCGAACCTTGGCAGAGGGCTTTATTTCAACACCGGTGACAGCGTGCCACGGGGTTCTTCATGAGATTTCGCGGGCCGAAGAGCCTCCGCAGCAGACCTCGGAAAGCGATGGTCAGTTCTGCCAAGTGACCGGTACAGAATCACGGGCGCTGAGGGGTGATGGTCCCGAAAACTGTTACGCCACAACTGTCCGCGCCCCTCCGGAAACTTGCCGTAACTTATTGATTCTGCACAGTGGTTTTGCGGGTGTCCACCTTGCGCGAGAACCGAAGCGCGTTCACACGAATGTGAACACCGCACGCATGAGTGTTGCCCTGCCCCGCGGCAGGGCAAGGAGAGGTATGAAAGCACACGCTTCGCTTTGTATTTTCGAGGGGTGCGTGCGCCACGATCAATCCCGGATGCGGCGCTGGTGCGTGGAGGGGATCTTCATGTCCTCGCGGTATTTTGCAACTGTCCGCCGCGTTACGTCGATGCCTTCCTTTTGCAGCAGCATGGTGATCTGATCGTCGGTGAGGGGCTTGATTTTGTCCTCTTCCTCGATCATCCTTTTCACCTTGCGCTTCAGCAGCAGTAACGGCGTACCGCCGCCGCTGGGACCCTGCACGGCTTCCGAGAAGAAATAGCGCAGCTCGAATACGCCCTGGGGAGTGTGGACATATTTACTCGATACCGCGCGGCTCACGGTGGAAGGATGCACGCCCACTTCTTCGGCGACTTCCTTGATCATCATGGGCTTCAATTCGTCCAGGCCGTTGTTGAGAAATTCCATCTGGCGGCGAACAATCGCCTGGCAAACCTTCATGATGGTCTGCTTGCGCTGCTCGATGTTCTTCATGAGCTGAATGGCCGACGTGTAGCGCTCGCGCACGTATTCGCGCACTTCCTTGGTGGCGCCGTTGTCGCGGTCGAGCATGCGCTTGTACTGCGAGTTCAGGCGGAGCGTCGGCACATCCTCGTCATTCATCTGAATGATGAAATCGTCGCCATCCTTGATGAAATAGACGTCGGGCTCCACCACGCGCGCGCCAGCCCCGGAGTATCGCAGCCCGGGCCTGGGATTGAGGTGCTGGATCATTTTGACCGCGATATCAATGTGGTCGAGCGGCCGCCCCAGCGCCTTGGCGATGTCCTTGTATTGCCGCGTCTCGAGCAAGCGGATAAAGTTGGAGACAATCTGCCAGGCGACGCCGCCTTCTCCGTTGACGCTGTGGATCTGCAACTGCAGGCACTCGCGAAGATTGCGCGCCGCCACCCCGGCGGGGTCGAGCGATTGCACCACGCGCAACCCCCGCTCGACGTCCTCGAGCGCGTGTTGGCCCATTTCGGAGATCTCTTCGAGAGACGCGGAAACATAGCCGTCCTCGTCCAAATTGCCGATGACGGATTCCGCCGCGTCGCGAACCGGGTCCGGCATAATGGTGACGCTCAGCTGCGAGCGAAGATAATCGCCCAGGGTGACAGGGGAGGAGAGAAAAGTCTCGAATGAGGGCTTTTCGACCGATTCGGAAGCGGGACTTTTGTATCCGGGGTCGAGGTAGTCGTCGAAAAAGGAGCCGAAATCGATCTCGTCAAACGGGTCGGTGGAAGGGGTGGTTTCGAGCAGCGGATCCGGCGCAATGGCTGCCTCCGGTTCCGCGGCGGATGCGGATGCGGCAAACTCCTCCGCATCGGCGAACACGCTGCCGTTGATGGCTACGTCGGCCAAGCCGCCATCGAGCGCGCTGGAGGCGTTCATCACAGTTGCGTCTAAAATCTCACGGTCGGCGGTGTCGGCGAGACGCTCCGGCTCCAAAAGGGGCAGGAGTTCCTCGGCGCTGATGTCTTCGCCAGGATCTTCGGCGGATTCTTCGAGCACCGGGTTCTTGACGATCTCCTGGGTGATCATCTCCTTTAGCTCCAACCGGTTGAGCTGAAGGACCGTGACCATCTGCACCAGGCCCGGCGTCAGGATCTGCTTCTGCGAGACCCTGAGTTGAAGTTTGGGCGACAGCATGCTCATCTGGTCACCATTCTAACATCCAAAATACGCATTTCAAGTGCCAAACGCGAAATCCCGAGCACGTTTCGTGCCATTCTGAACAAGGGCGTGCGCAAACCAATTGTTATCCGGATTTACTCGACAGAGCGGCCAGCCGAGGCCGACAGTTGGACCGGCATCGTTTTGGGCAGCAGCACAAGCGCAGCGACAGAAACGACGAGCCCGCAAGGGCGAGGCCGCGGCGGATTCACCGGGGAGGTCCTAGACGGATTGGCCGGTCAGGCCGAAGTAGGCGGCCGCCGCGAGCATGTGGCGGTCATTGGTCCACACCGCGCGTTCTCCGATCTCGTGCGCCGTCGTGAGATGGACTGCGTCGGCAGTGCGTATGAAGAGATCGCGGGGACCGGAAACCATCAGTGCACTGGTCCGCCGGAGCAGAGCTTCGGTGACGGGAATGAGGTTCCACAATCCGTCCTCTATGTGCTCGGAGAAACGCAAAGCCAGTTTGCGCGCGTCGCTGGGTGACGACGCGCCTTCACGAATGCGGCGATGGAGTACCGCATGGAACTCGGCCAAGGCCCATAGCGACGATTGGATGGCATCTGCTTTTCGGACAAGCGCGCGAACCCGGGGAGACTCAGGTTCATTGAAATAGAATTTTGCAATATATGACGTGTCGAAATACACGCGGCTAACGACTCCGATCCTCTTCGATGATCCTGGTACTATCGCTTGTTTGCGGCATGCGGGCCCAGATTTTCCGCATGGAGGCGAAGATCCGCGCTTTCTTATCGGCGGGCATACGCAGTGGAGATGTGATGGGGCGTAACTCGGCGACCGGCTCGCCCCGGCGTTCGATCACGATAATGCCGCCGTCTGAAGCCTCTCGTACCAATTCCGAAGTGTGGATGTGGAGTTCGCGGACCGAGGTTTTCCTCATGATGCTACATTGTAGCATCGGGGCCGTCCAGCCGCTCCGAGCTCGAGTGCTGAATTGGGGGGCGCCCCAGCCGCAACAAGTGGAACGAGTTGGCGCGCCTGTCCAGGCTGGGTAGAAGCCCACCCCTTGGCAGCGGATTTTTTCGCGAAACTTCTTTCAGCCCGATGTGCGGACGACGGGCGCTTCGATGAAAGGAGTTCGCAATGTCGAACAACTCCCAGGACGCGCCGCGTCCTTTTCCCAAATATCCCAATCTCCGGTATCTGAAGGATCAAGCCAAGGATCTGATGAAGGCTGGTGGCGCCGAATCCATCACGGACGCCCAATTCAAGGTGGCCCGGCTCTATGGCTTCGCGAGTTGGCCGAAGCTCAAAGCCCAGATCGATTCGCTTGAAGAGATCGGGCAGCTCAAACAGGCGATCGACCACAACGATATCGATCGCGTCAAGACCCTCATGACACGCAACCCGGCTCTGCACCAGGCTCCACTCGGCTATGCGAAGAACGGCCCGCTCACCTGGGTTGCCGAGTGCCGTATACCTTGGGGCCCGCCCGCGCCGGCGAGACTTGCCATGGCTCGATGGATGATCGAGAACGGGTCCGACATCCATCAAGGCGGCGACGGCCCATTGATGCGAGCCGCGCTCAGGGGCGAACGCATCCCCATGATGGAGCTTCTGGTTGCATGCGGCGCCAATGTCAACGCGGAATGGAACGGCGATTTTCCGATCCTGTTCGCGCCCTGCGAATCGGTAGACCCCGTTGCTCTCCAGTGGCTCCTGGAGCACGGCGCCGATCCGAACGGTCCAATGCCGAACCCGCGCATCACGGCATTGGACTACCTGATCGGAACCTATGCGCGTTCCGCGACACTCGGAACGTGCATAGACCTGTTGCTCAATGCCGGCGGCGTGTCCCGATACAACCTGCCCGGCGTGCTGGACACGATTCAGGGTCGTGTGGATCGACTCGCCGAGCGCCTTGATGCAAACCCGGCCCTCGTTCGCCAACCGTTCCCGGAACTCGACTGCGGCAGCACAGGCGCACGACGCCTCCTGTTGCAAGGCGCGACGCTGCTGCATGTGGCGGCGGAGTACGGCAGTGTTGACGCGGCCAGGCTTCTGCTCGATCGCGGCGCGGCAGTGAACGCGCGCGCATTGGTGGATGATGCCGGTGTTGGCGGGCAGACGCCGATCTTTCACGCAGTCACCCAATTCGACGATTGGGGCTTAGCAATGACGCACCTGCTGTTGGAACACGGAGCGGACCTTTCCGTGCGGGTGAAAGTTCCCGGGCACTACGAACGGCCGGATGAAGTCGTAGAGTGCACGCCGCTCGGATACGCTTTGCGATTTCCCGGCGCTGAGCTTCCAAACGCGAAGACATTGAACCTGCTCCAAGAGCGAGGGGGGATGGAGTAATTGTTCGCGCGAGAGACCGCATGGGGGGAGGATTTCTGTTGGCTCCTCGTCGTGGCTTTCTACATCGACGCAATCTGGCCGCCACTCGCCAAACGAGGGTTTGGAGCACCCCGGGCAGCGACTCCTTCGGCGATCGACCTTCGACGGCATTGAGCCTGTCGTCACGGCCTCACCGGACAGATCTGTCTTCTCACCGCCTCGCCAAGAGCGAAATTTCCAGCTGCTCGCGCTGTATGAGCAACGCATCCACCGCGCCATCGAAAAGAACATGGCCCAGCTCCGAACTCTGCGGGCGGAACGCAAGGCGATCCGTCAACAGGCGTTCGAAGAAGCCCAACTGCTTGCCCAGCTTGCCTGGCAAGGGCGAAAAGTACGATCCGGCGCGCGACTTCCCGCCGGAAATATTGCAAACCGGGTCCGATTTTCGCGCGCTGGCATCCGCCGCCTGATCGGCCGGAATCAACGCCTCAATGAGGCTCGCCATTTAGTGGGACAGCCAATCCTGGCTAAAGCCGCTCTTCAGGCGGCTGTTTCGTGAAGGCGCGGGTCTTCGTGCCGGGCCAGCGCCGGCTGAACGCCGGCTGCAGCCAGGATTGGCCGCCCCACAACTAAACGTAGACGCGGTGAACGCGCGCGCTGATGCTGCAAAGGATGTTGTAGGAAATGGTTCCGGCCACGCGGGCGATCTGCTGCGCGTCCAGGCGCGCCTCCCCTTCACACCCGAGCAAAGTTACATCATCGCCGGGCGTCAGGGCGGTGGTGTGGCTGAGATCGATAGTGGTGAGGTCCATGGAGATGGCCCCGAGCATGTTAGTGAGTTTGCCATCGGCAATCGCCTTGCCCCGGTTGGAGAGCCGGTGGAAGATGCCGTCGGCGTATCCCGCGCCCAGAATGCCGATGCGCATGGGGTGCGGCGCGCGGAAGGTTCCGCCATAGCCGACGGTCGCGCCCTCGGGAATATCTTTCACAGTGAGCAGCTTGGCTTTCCAGGTGAGCGCGGGCTGAACGTTCAGGAGCTGCGGCGGGGCCTCGCCGCGCGCGGGCGATACGTAACCGTAGAGTGCGTGGCCGGCGCGGACCATATTGTGCCAGCCTTCGGTGCGCCCGTAACCGATAGCGTTGGTGCTGGAGGTGTGTACCTTGGCGGCATCTACTCCGGCGCCGCGCAAATGAGCGCAGACGGCATGGAAGTAGGCTAGCTGATCGGCGGTTTGGGTGGAGGCGTAGTCGGCGGCCGACGCGAAGTGCGTCATGAGGCCTTCGAGGTGCGCGTGCGGCGTTTGCTTGAGGACGTGGAGGATGGCGCCGGCGCTGGCTCGCGTGCCGAGCCTGCCCATGCCGGAATCGATCTTCAGGTGATAGGGAATGGGGTGATAGGGAAGCGCCCGGGCGCCTTGAGCGAGCTGGTGCACCTGGAGGATCTGGTCGAGCGAGTGGAGAACGGGAGTCAGCCCGTGTTCCACGACGGCTTCGCCTTCATAGGGCAGAAAGCCGCCCATTATTAAGATGCGCGGCTCCTGAATGCCGCTGCAGCGAAGCGCAACGCCTTCTTCCACTGAACTGACCGCCAGCCAGCGCGCGCCTTCCGCGGTGAGGACGCGCGAAACTTCCAGCGCGCCGTGGCCGTAGGCATCGGCCTTAACGACGGCGGCGACTTCGACTTCCGGGCCAACCACGGAACGGACGTTGCGGAAATTGCGGGCTATCTGATCGCGGGAAACCAGCACGTAGGAGCGGTACGGAACGGTCACTAGGATTATGGTGGCATACTTGTGGGTCGGACCCCCTGGGGGCAGACACCTGGGGCAGACACCCTGGTCCGCGGCCTGGTCTGCGCGGCCCACGCCGTGGACTTCGTCGGCTTGGCGCGGGTCGCCATGAGGCTTGATCGGCCGGCCGAAGAGCGGGTCCAGGGGGACCCGCGCGCGGACCGGGGGGTCCGCCCCACGAATTCTGCCGCTCCTATAGCCTATCCAGGCTACACTTGCAACGCTTTTGACGTTTCTTTACCAACAAGTTTCAATACCTTTACAGAGCGCGTGAGTCCTGCAGCATACATCCGCGTCCAAGCCAGTGGAGGACAAGAAAATGGCTGGCTTAAGGATGTTGTTGGACCCCGCAAAGACGGGGCCGGAAGCACTCACGCTCGAAGAGAATCTGCGGAAGCGGGTTGTCGGTCAGGATCACGCTATCCGCGAGATAGTGGATGTCTACCAAACCTTTGTCGCGGGTATGTCGAGCCCGGGCCGGCCGGCAGGAAGTCTGCTCTTCCTTGGCCCCACAGGTTCCGGCAAAACGCGCACGGTGGAAGCTGTGGCGGAAGCGCTGGTGGGCGACGCGCGCGCGGTGCTCAAAGTCGACTGCGCCGAGTTTCAGCACAGCCATGAGATTGCCAAGCTGATCGGCTCGCCTCCCGGATATCTGGGGCACCGCGAAACCAAGGCCATGCTGAGCCAGGAAGCGCTCGATCAGCATCACACCGACACGGTGAAGCTGAGCTTCGTGCTGTTCGACGAGATTGAAAAGGCCAGCGACGCGCTGTGGAACCTACTTCTGGGCGTGCTGGACCAAGGCACGCTGACG
>Ga0302325_10030206_pt1 | contig 11179 bp, 12 predicted proteins | sample Palsa_T0_2_FD_201948 | JGI IMG/M metagenome (GOLD analysis project Ga0302325, IMG submission 201948) | Peat permafrost microbial communities from Stordalen Mire near Abisko, Sweden - Palsa_T0_2 | ecosystem: Environmental > Terrestrial > Soil > Palsa > Peat permafrost | place: Sweden: Abisko...
TACATCGTCAACGATCCCGTCCCCGCGTTGCTGGTGATGCCGCTGGTGCTCTTCCTGGGCCTGGCGGCCAATCAAACGCTGCTGGCGTGCCTGCTGTGCGGGGTCGCGATCGGCGCGGCTTGGGCGCTGCTCGCGCGCATCGGCGTGACGACGCCCAACACCGTCTGGCTGGTCGTATTCTTCTTGGCCGGCACCGATCTCTTGTGGTGCTCGATGCTGGGCGACGTGTGGTTCATCGCGCAGACGTCGTCAGTCGCGTTCACGCTGCTCGCGCTGTGCGAGCTGGCCGGCAAACGCCGCGGCTGGCTGGTCGCGCTGTGGTTCGCGCTCGCGCTCGGCTCGCGTTTCACCTTGGTGATGGCGCTGCCGGTAATGCTGTGGTGGGCGTACGACCCTTCGACAAGCTCAGGGCAGGCTAAGGCGCGTGGCGGTTGGCGAAATCTCGCGGAATTCGCCGCGACGCTGATCCCGTTCTTCCTGCTCTGGGTGGCCTACAACGAAGCGCGCTGGCACGTCCCGTGGGACGCCGGTCACACGATCTTCTACCATCAGGATCCCTTCATGGGATCCGACACCGGCTCTCCCTTCGGGCTCGAGAACGTGCTGGGCGAGCTCTACTCGTTCTTCGTCGTACCGCCGCAGCCGCTGCACGCGTTTCCCTACCTGAAGCCGCTGCTGTTCGGAACGGCGCTGTGGTTCACCAGCCCGGCGCTGCTGCTGGCCTTGTTCGCCCGCCGTCCGCGCGCGCTGGTCATATCGCTGTGGGTGGCGACGGCGCTGGTGGCGGGGCCCTCACTGCTCTACTACGCCAACGGCGGGTCGCAGTTCGGGATGCGTCACGCGCTCGACTTCGCGCCGTTTCTGCTGGTGCTGATGGGGCTGGCGGCGAGGGAGGCGCCCCGCGCGGTATGGGTTGCGGGCCGGGCCTTGATTGCTTGGAGCGCGCTGGCCGGGTTGTGGGGCTGCTGGTATTGGAATACGTTCCTGCGCCCGGGAACGTGATGCGGCCCAGCCCCACAAAAATGGGGGTTGGGTCCCGATGGATTCCTGGGTAACGGTGTCGTCACGACACTGCGGGAGATGCACGAAATGGAAGAACGGAACATCACGGTCGATCGCGAGAACGGGGGCTCGCTAGCGACGTTCAGCTTGGTTGCGGTCATCGTGGTGGTGGCATTGATCGCGTTGTTCGTCTGGCAACCGTGGAATCAAACGACTCGCACCAACGGGACCAGCACGTCGGTCACCACGCCGGTCGGCCCGGGTGGGACGACGACGACGGGTACGTCGACGACCAACACCAATTCAGGAGGAACCCACTGATGGAACGGAACGACCGCGATACCGCAAAGACGATCAAAGCCGACACACAAGACGCGCTCGACGAAGCGAAGCATCGCGTCAAGGCGGGCGGCGAGAAACTCAATCGCGCGGTGCAAGGTGACGACATGCCGTTGGGCGAGCGCGTCGCATCGCACGTCAAGGAAGCCGGTCACGACCTCAAAGCCGACATCGACAAGACCAAGCGCGAGACGCGCGACGAAGGGATCTGACGCCGAGCTGAAGACTCCGACGAAGCGGCTCGCCGAGTACGTCCGCAAGCGCGACTTCTCGGCGACGCCCGAACCCAGCGGGGAAAAATCGAAGCGGGCTTCTACCAAGAAGCTCCGCTTCGTCGTGCAGGAGCACCGCGCGACGCGGCTGCACTGGGACTTTCGCCTCGAAGCCGGCGGCGTGATGCCGTCGTGGGCGGTCACCAAGGGTCCGACGATGGTCGCCGGCGAGAAACGCCTCGCGATGCAGACCGAAGACCATCCGATGGACTACCGCACGTTCGAGGGCGTGATCCCAGCCGGCAACTACGGCGCCGGCGAAGTCATCGTGTGGGACGAGGGCTTCTACACGCTGTTCGAGGGCGACGACCCGGTCGAGCAGATCGAGAAAGGGAAGCTCAAGATCGTCCTGGCCGGCCACAAGCTCAAAGGTCTCTTCACGCTGGTGCGGATGAAGCCACGCGAAGGCGAGCACGGCAAACCGTGGCTGCTGTTCAAGGACCACGACGAGTACGAGGATCCGAACTGGAAGGTCGAGGACCACGCCGAGAGCGTCAAGACGGGCCGGACGCTCGCGCAGCTGCAGCAGTCGCGCAAGGACGCGCCGATCTGGAAGAGCAACCGTGCCGCCGCGCCCGACGGCACCGCGGTCAAGCGCGCCGCGCGCGCGAAAGCCGCCGCCAACGTGGATCCGATCCCGCGCGACGTCAAGCCGATGCTCACCACGCTGGTGGACGGTCCCTTCGACGACGACCGCTGGCTGTTCGAGCTCAAGTGGGATGGCTACCGCGCGATCGCGATCATCGAGCAAGACAGCGTGACGCTGACGTCGCGCAACGGCAAGGACCTGCTGCACCAGTTCCGCGAGATGGCCGCGCTCACGACCGCGTTTCGCTCGATCCCGATCGTCGTCGACGGCGAGCTGTGCGTGCTCGACTCCGACGGCCGGCCCGACTTTCAGGCGCTGCAGTCGCGTGACAAGCCCGAAGCCCGCGGCCTCAAGCGCCGCAAGCCCTCACCGGTGACGTTCGTCGTGTTCGATCTGCTGTACGCCGACGGACGCGATCTGCGCGAGCGTCCGCTCGAGGACCGCAAACGGCTGCTCGAAGAGCTCGTCGTGCCCGACCGCGGCGTGCTCTATTCGAAGCACGTGCTGGGCAAAGGAACGATGCTGTTCGACGCGGCGCAGCAGCGCGGGCTCGAAGGGATCGTCGGCAAGGTGCGCACGTCGCGGTACCGCTCGATTCGCTCGCGCGAGTGGGTCAAGATCAAGATCAAGCGGCGCCAGGAGTTCGTGATCGGCGGCTGGACCGAGCCGCGCGGCAGCCGCAAGGAGTTCGGCTCGCTGCTGGTCGGCTACTACGACGGCGGCGAGCTGATCTACGCCGGCCACGTCGGTACCGGCTTCGACGCCAAGCTGCTGCGCGATCTCATCGCAAAGCTCAAGCCGCTCGAGCGCAAGACGCCGCCGTTCGTCGACGCGCCCAAACCGAATACGCCGGCGCACTGGGTCAAGCCGGAACTCGTGGCCGAGGTCGCCTTCGCCGAGTGGACGCGCGAGGGGATTTTGCGCCAGCCGGTCTTCATCGGCTTGCGGATCGACAAGGACGCGCTCAACGTCGTGCGCGAGCGTGAGGTACATGCGGATCCCGATGCCCTTCGATAAACTCAGGGAAGGCTTTGACCGTGGCGCGTAAGTCGCCGGAGGTGACCGTTGAGGTTGGTGGGCAGACGGTCAAGCTCACCAATCAGGACAAGGTGCTGTTCCCGAACGACGGGTATACGAAGGGCGATCTGGTCGCGTACTATCGCGCGGTGGCGCCGGCGATCTTGCCGTATCTGCGCGACAATCCGTTGACGATGGAACGCTATCCGGACGGGATCGACGTGGCGCGCGGGATCTGGGAGAAGCAGCTGCCGAAGTACGCGCCGGACTGGGTGAATCGCGCGACGATCGCGCCGTCGACCGGCGAGCCGCGCAAGGTGACGTACGTCGTGTGCGACGACGAAGCGACGCTGGTGTGGATCGGCAACCTCGCGGCGATCACGCTGCACATCTGGTACTCGCGGGTCGCGACGATCGACGTGCCCGACGTCATCCTGCTGGACTTGGATCCGGGCGAGCGCTGTCCGCTGGCGCGTTTGGCGAAGGTCGCGCTTGTGTTTCGCGAAGAGCTGAGCGGCGTCGGTATCGTACCCGCGGTCAAGACGACCGGCGGGATGGGGCTGCACGTGATCGTTCCGCTCGAGCCGCGCTACGACTACGACGTGGCCAAGGGATTTTCGGAGCTCATCGCGCGTCGCATCAACACCGTGCTGCCGCAGGACACGACGCTCGAGCGCACGATCTCGCGCCGCCCGGACGACCTCGTGTACCTCGACTGGGTGCAGGTCGGCAAGGGCAAGACCTACGTCTCTCCGTTTTCGGTGCGGGCCCGCGACGGCGCGCCGGTCTCGATGCCGCTGGCCTGGAGCGAGGTCGAGGCGATGCGGCGGAAGCGTTCGCCCGAGACGACCCGCGAGATGCTCCGCTGGAACATCAAGAACGTGCCGGCACTCGTCGCCAAAAATGGCGACCCGTGGCGCGGCGCGGGCTGGAAACGCAACAAGCTCGACGCAGCGGTGGCCAAGGCGCGCAGCGTCTGGTAGCATGACCCGGCCGGCCGGCGGCCGAGTCGTGCAGGCGTTCGCTCGCAGGTTCCGGTGGGGAGGGCGCGCGAAGGTCGAGCGGGATACGCTCGCTCGCTGCTCCATTGGGTACGAAGGGGGACATGGCACACGCGATTTGGTCCGGCGCGATCAACTTCGGGCTCGTCACGATCCCGGTCAAGCTCTACACGGCCGTGCGGACGAATGACCTGCGCTTCAACTTCCTGCACAAGAAGGACAAGGGCCGGATCTTCAACGAGCGCCACTGCAGCGTCTGCGACGAGAAGGTCGAGTACGCCGACCTCGTGCGCGGCTACGAGTACGAGAAGGGCCATTACGTCACCGTCACCGACGACGACCTCAAGGCCGTTCGTCCCGAGGCGACGCAGTCGGTGCAGATCGTCGAGTTCGTCGACCTCGACCAGATCAACCCGATGTACTTCGACACGCCCTACTATCTCGAGCCCGAGAAGAAGGGCCGCCACGCGTATGCGCTGCTGCGCGATGCACTCCTCGACTCGGGCAAGGTCGCGATCGCCAGCGTCGTGATCCGGTCGCGCGAGCATCTCGCCGCGGTCAAGCCCAACGGTGAAGCCCTCGTGCTCGAGCTGATGCATTTCGCCGACGAGATGGTCGATCAGGGCAGCTTCGACTTCCCGGCGCTCAACGAGAAGGTCGCCGACGCCGAGAAGAAGGTCGCCAAGCTGCTCATCGACACGATGAGCAGCGACAAGTTCGATCCCGAGCAGTTCCACGACAAGTACAAGGAAGACGTGCTCGCGATGATCGAGGCGCGCGCCAACGGCGAAGAGATCGAAGCGCCCGAAGTCCACCGCCCGGCGGCGACCAACGTGGTCAACCTGATGGACGTCTTGCAGCGCTCGATCGAGCAGTCCAAGGCGCGCAAGAAGGGCCGCGCCGCGGACGACGACGAGGCCGACGAAAAGCCCGCCAAACGCACCACCGCCGGCAAGGCGAAAAAATCATCCGCCGCCGCGGCGAAGCCGAAGCGCAAGAAGACCGCCGCCTGACGCACCTCCCGATGTCGCCCTGAGCTTAGCGGCGGGCGTAGTCGGTGTCGTCGATTTCTTTGCGGTGGCAGGCGTCGCAGGGCGTGTAGCGGTTGGGAATCGGAAACGGCTTCTTGTTCCAGCGGTAGCCGAGGTCGTTCACGAGGTGCGCGCGCTTCTTGCACGACGGGCACACGAAGTGCTGGGCGTCGGCGAGCAGAACGGGGTCTTTCGGCGTCCAGCTATCGAGTGCGCCCGCGTAGTGCGGACCGCGCCGCAGCAGCGCTTCGTAGCGCTCGCGCAGCGCGGTGGTCGCGTCGTTCGCAGCGACGGCGTCGTCGGCGGCCTGCGCGCGGCATTCCGGGCACACCGACTCGCGCAGGGTTCGAACGTCCTTGACCTCGCCGCATTTCGAGCACCGGAACTCCAATGGCATCGGGCGGGCGGTTCCGAGGCGCGCCGGAATATCCCGTCCGCGCTGATAGGCAGACCAGGCGCCGTGTTCCCAGGCGGCGGCGGCCCGGCGGGCGTACTCGGTCGGCATGGGCACGTATCGCATCGCGGCGATCCCGGCCGACGGGATCGGTCCGGAGGTCATCGGCGCCGGCCTGGAAGCGCTGCGCGCGCTCGAGCGCATCGATCCGGCGCTCCGGCTCGACGTCACGCAGTTCCCGTGGGGCTCGGACTACTACCGCAAGCACGGCGTCATGATGCCGGCCGACGGCCTCGACGCGCTGCGCGATTTCGACGCCATCTACTTCGGCGCGGTCGGCGACCGCGACGTCCCCGATCACGTCACCCTATGGGGACTGCGCCTCGCGATCTGCCAGCCGTTCGACCAGTACGCCAACCTGCGCCCGACGCGCATTTTGCCGGGTCTGAGCAGCCCGCTGCGCGACTGCGCGCCGGGTGATCTCGACTGGATGATCGTGCGCGAGAACAGCGAGGGCGAGTACGCGGGGATGGGCGGCCGCGCGCACCGCGGCCACGCGATCGAGGTCGGCACCGAGGTCGCGGTGTTCACCCGGGCCGGCGTCGAGCGCATCATCCGCTTCGCGTTCGAGCTCGCGCGCGCCCGGCCGCGCAAGCACCTCACCGTCGTCACCAAGTCGAACGCGCAGCGCCACGGCATGGTGCTATGGGATGAGGTCGCCGCCGAGGTCGCGCGCGACTATCCCGACGTGAAGTGGGAGCGCGAGCTGGTCGACGCCATGACCGTGCGCATGGTGAACGCGCCGCGGAGCATCGACACGATCGTCGCGACCAACCTGCACGCCGACATCCTGAGCGACCTCGCCGCCGCGCTGGCCGGCAGCATCGGGATCGCGCCAACTGCCAACCTCGACCCCTCACGCCGTTATCCGTCGATGTTCGAGCCGATCCACGGCTCCGCGTTCGACATCGTCGGCAAAGGGATCGCCAACCCGATCGGCGCGTTCTGGACCGCCGTCATGATGCTCGAGCATCTCGGCGAACCCGAGAACGCCGCACGCCTCATGCGCGCGGTCGAGCACGTCACCGCGTCCGGCACCCGCACCCCCGACCTCGGCGGCACCGCCCGCACCACTGACGTCACCGTCGCCGTCTGCGAAACCCTGGCGGGCGTGCCTGCCTAGCAGTCCGTAGCGCGCCAGCGGGCACGTTCGCGACGATCCCCGGCGGGGTACGTCAGCTGGGGCCACCGGCGCCGTAGAGGCTCGCCGCTGGCGCACGTGGAGGCCGCCGCAGGCGGGCACGTTCGTGGAGCGATGGATGAGAAAGGGAACGCGCCGCCGACGATCGAACACGTGTTCGGTGAGAGTTCCGGCCTACGCAATGCGCTTCGACAGGAGTTCTGGTAGACCGTTCGATGCTATGAGACCGCGAAATTGTGACTCGAGCCGCGTCCAGGCCGAATCCCGAATGGGCAAGGTTGCACGACCCACCCTGAGCCGCGCCTTCTTGCGATCAACAAGCGGAGCCATAAAGTCCGCCCAGATCAATCGTCGGGCAGTGCGCTCCTCGAGCCCTTCCGAAGTGAGGAGATCGAGCAGGCTCAATTGTCTCGACTCGTCCACGGCGCGCCCGTATTTGAGGGATCTTAACGGGTCCGACTTGGCCTCACCACTCCGGACGGCGAACTCGAAGAGGTCGCTAAGCGCGGAACTCATTCGCTGACGTGACCGCGGTTTCAACGAACCTAGGAAGTCACTGGCGATCCGGGCATCGACCTCACCCAATTTAGTTGCTTGGAGCCACTTAAGGAAGCGAGCGCAATCCGTGGCGTATGCGGTCGCCGTCGATGCGCTAAGACGGTGCTTGGAATCATCGTACCAAGCTTGGAAGAGCCAAGCCTGGGCATGCGCCAGCTTACGCTCGCGAGCCATTTTAGGTAAAATCTATACAAGTATAACTTTTCCTGCTAAAATTCACATGGGGGTTCCGAATGGCTGCCAGGCAGCCGGGCGCCCCCGGTTATCCACCGCCGAGCGGGAAATGCGCCCAGAAATCTCAGGCCATGCACCCGCTGTCCACCGAAATCTGCATGGAGCAGCATTCGACCCAGCGTACAAGCCTGGGGGCGACCCGCTGTAAGTTTCATCAAAATGGAGCACAGTATGGCCTCGGCACAGACAACCTCCGATGACAGCTCGTCGACATTCCCCAAGATGACCAGTGATCGTTTTTTTGCAGGGTTCCTTGCAGGGATCAAGTTAGCTATGCGCGATCGCTTGCCAGGCTCGCGGCTCGCACTTAATCGTGCGTTTTGCGACGTAATGAATGGACCAGAGGGCAAATTCGCGAGAGCTGCAGATCTGTCGATCGACTTCGACCCTCTCTATGGCGTGAGCCCGTGGTTTGAGCGCGCGCTAACGCGAGCGCAGCGTGATCTCCTCGTGAGTTTTCCGAACCCGACGTACGCGATCGTTGAGATCAAACTAAACGAAGAGCAGGCCAAGAAGATGCTCGACCTTACGGGGAATAAAGACCAGTTTATCGCTCTCGCGAAGGCCTTCGTAAGTAAGATAAAGGTCGAACAATAGTCGCAGCGTTGCTTCCTGGAGATCCACTGCCACAGGTCCTAGGTGGCCTGTCCGCTGATCTTCTGCGATACTTTCGCGATCCACTGCGCGAATACAGTGATGATGTACGTCGTCGTCTCGTTCGAGCAGGTCGGCCGAAAATAATTAACGATTCCATTTGGAAGACGGTGCGCCTCGAGCCGTGGGAAGTAATACTCCTCGACTCCCCTGTGGTGCAGCGCTTGAGAAATGTGCGTCAGCTTGGTCTGGCGCATCTTGTATACCCCGGCGCCGGATACAGCCGATTTGAGCACAGTATCGGTGTGCTGTTCCAGACGCAGCGAATGATCGAGGCCATAAACCGTAACGCGCGCGCAGCCGGGCGAAGCATCGATCCGATCTCGCCAGCCGACGAAGTGTTGCTTCGCCTTGCGGGCCTGCTCCATGACATTGGTCATGGATTCCTAAGTCACGTTTCTGAACGTGCCATGTCGCGAATCACCGAGTTGCCACACAAAGGCTCTGCAAGTGAAGCGCGTGTGGCGATGCAGAAGCGCTTCAAGTGTAGAAAGGAGCCCTCTCTCTCGGAAGTCCTTGCGAGCCTCATCATTCTAACACCGGAGTTCATAGAGTTGATGGCGCTAGCTGGCATTCCTCACTGGGCGGACGCAAATGCCTTAGCAAATTACCTGGCTCCGCTCATAGTAGGAAGCACTCCGTACCTAACGCGGCCATTCCTAGGCGAAATCATTTCGGGTGCAGTCGACGCGGACAAACTGGATTACATGGCGCGAGATTGCTACCTTGCCGGTCTACCGATGCCCGTAGATGTTGAACGGTTGTTACAGAAGTTGCAGGCCGTAGGCGTATCTGGAAGCAGTGAATCCGGAAAGTACTGGGTCGATTTTACAGGCCTCTCGCCAAACGAAACGATTTATGTTCTAGCCGTAGACGAACGCGGTGGTATTGCCGCCGAAGAACTCGTCGTTAGTCGGGTTCTACTCTACAGCAAACTTTACCATCATCAAAAGGTCCGCGCTCTGGAAGGGCTCGTCGAAAATGCCTTAGATGTACTAATTTATGGAGAGCAGTCGTTCAGTTCGATAGATACGTACTTCCGCTTGACTGATGCGGACTTTCTTGCGGAGCGTTGGAACGCCGGCGGCTCAGACTACTTTACCCGCGCGGCCCGAATCGTGCGTCGCATCGGCGCTCGATACGAGATCGTGCGCGCGCTGGCATTTAGCCCCGCAATGGTAAAGACACCCGTCGAAGATCCGATTGCCTGGGCGAAGCTAAAACCGTACGTATCTCGCGAGAGAACCCCTGAATCTCTTGAGTTCCGGGAAAGGATCGTTGAGCTCGCAAAGTCCTATCTGAACCTCTGCGGCTCTGCCGCAGTTGCCGACACGCTAACACTTGATTCAATAATCGTCGACCTTCCAGAGCCACAAGGGATTTCGGAAAAAACTCGCTTCTATGTCGGTAACGAGGAAATGGGCGTGCGCCACTACTCCGAGGTGGCGCGCGTTGATAGATGGGCCGAAGCCTATGAAGCCGACAAGAGCATCGGCTATGTCTTCGCTCCGCCGGAGCATGCAATGGCAATCCACCTCGCGGCTCGACTAGTAATTCGTGAGATTTCTGGCATTACGTTCGAAGATCGTCAGCTGACGTTGACCAAGATTGTGGCAGATGAACTGATCGCTTTTGCAAGAGTTCTACACGATCGCGGTGCTAGGGTGGTCGAGATTGATTTGCCACTCGGAGCAAAACCGGTTGCGCCGATGCCCAGTCGAGCGGAGGTCGAGAGCAGGTTTGGTGGGCAAATCGCAGAGCTCGCTAGCCGGTTCCATGGCTACACGCCAGTCGACGGGCCCGCAGTGGACGCGCAACGAATCGTCGATTGGTTGACGCAATTCGCCAGAGACGACGTTCACCTGGCCATGACGGTACTTCAAAGCGTAAAGTACTGGACCCGACGGGCTCTCGCGGATGCTTTACGGATTGGACTACAAAGACTTGCGGAAAGACATTCACTAGTTCAATTAGTGCCTCTAGGCGGACCGACGACTAGCGCAGAACATCTTAAGTACATTTTTGGAGACATCGACCAGACGGAACTGCGTCTAGAGGTTCGTCTACTATCGTCCATGGAAGATCTCCGGCCCAATGTGCCGGTCGTTTTCTATGACGACTATATAGGTTCCGGAGGTCAAAGTATAACTGTATTTATGCAATGGTTCGGGCGTCCGAGAACAGACTGGAAGGTAAATGAGCATCACGTTGAGCCATTGTCTCGTGGCGCCCTAGCGAAGCTGGAAACATGTGAGGTCAACTGCTTTTTCGTCGCGGGTCGTCGGGATGGTTTGGCTCTTCTAATGGAAACCTTGGCGACGATGCATCCTCAAGCAAAAGACGGCTGGATTTTGTCACCATCAGACGTGAGTTGTTTTCGTCCGGCTGCGAGCGTCTTTGCAAATGACGATGCAGATCGTGCTCAGAAAGTGTTTCAAGCAGCTGGTCTCTGCGCTCTGACCGAGGAGTCATGGCCAAATGACAAGAAGCTCGATAGAGCGCTTGGGTATGGGAATAACGCCGATCTGACCGTGTTCTGGTACAACGTCCCGGCGTCGACCCTAACGGCGCTTTGGAAGGAATCCAGGGATAAGGAAGCGCCGTGGTCGCCTCTCTTCCTGCGAAGAAAGCGCGTATCAGCCACGGGCAATGTAGGTTTCGGCAGCGGAGCACTTTGACTGAAGGCCATTGTTACGGTCCGGTGAGCTGGGCCTGGAGCCAGTTGATGCGGTCTTCGTGGGCGGTTTCGTCTTCGAGGGCGTGGTCGAGGCGGTAGGCGCGCAGGGTGCGGTTGCGATCGGGGATGGTGTTCCAAATCGCGATGCCGGTCGATTGCGAGACGTATTCGTCGTCCTGGCCGACCTGCAGCAGCAGCGCTTGCTGTTTG
>Ga0302325_10030207_pt1 | contig 11179 bp, 8 predicted proteins | sample Palsa_T0_2_FD_201948 | JGI IMG/M metagenome (GOLD analysis project Ga0302325, IMG submission 201948) | Peat permafrost microbial communities from Stordalen Mire near Abisko, Sweden - Palsa_T0_2 | ecosystem: Environmental > Terrestrial > Soil > Palsa > Peat permafrost | place: Sweden: Abisko...
GCAAGGCTGACACGGGCGCGTGCATCGCTTGGAAGGACCCGAAAACGTCACGCAAGCGCATCTCTTCGCCACCGCTGCGCCTCTTTCGAGCTCGCGGGGGCGTTTCTCTGCCCTGCACGCGCATCTCTCAAGCTCGCAGATGCACCAACACGCGGCGCGCGCGTTTTACTCGCTCAGCTTGGGTGCCGTGGGGAACGAGAAGCCGACGGCCAGCGTGACGATCTGGTTGAACTTGAAGGTGTCGTCGTTGCTGTTGACTTGATTGTCGGGGTAGTTGCCGTTCGGTCCGCCGCCCCGCGTGTCGAAGCCGGCCGGGTTCCAGTAGAACGGCAGCGCGCGGTACTCGATGCCGAACGACACCAGATTGGACGGAAAGAACGTGAGGTCGACGCCGAACGTCCAGGTGAACTTCGTCTGCGAGGCCAGCGCGAAGGAGGCCGGTTCGTAGCAAGGGATCTGCCCGCCCCCGCCGCAGTACCCGCGCTCCTGGATCCCGACGAACGCGATGCCCGCCGCGAGCGACAGCTCCGTGTCGACGAAGATCTTGTTGAAGATGGCGAGCTTGCCGCGGAACGGGATGAACGTAGCCTGCGGCGCGACGACCCAGGAGAGGCGCGCCGTCTGGTTGGCGAACGACTGCGAGGACGACTTGCCGATGGTCGACGGCTCCGCCCCCGCCGTCGGCATGGAGCAGTTACCGCCCGGGCATCCGCCCGTGTGATTGACGTTGATGGCCGTCTCGACGTTGGGCTGCGCGACGGAGGTGATCTCGTTGGTGAGGGTCGTCGTCTCGCTCCAGACGCCGCCCGCCCCCCAGACCCCGAGGCCGAGCCAATCGGTGACGTAATACGTGGCCCGCCCGCCGACGAGCAGCGTGCGCCGGTACTCGTCGAGCAGCGTGAACGAAGCCGTCGGCGCGAGCTCGAACCGCCCCTTGCGGTAAAGGCGCAGATGCCGAACGGCCGGGGCGCCCTTGAGCGGGCCGGTCACCTGGAGTTCCTGAGCCCGGGCCGGGCGGCTGCTCGACATGGCGGCAGCTGCCAAACACGCGGCCAGAGCCGCTTTGACGAAACGCAGCTTCATCGCCGTCCTCGTCTCCGTTCTCATTTGGGCAACGCGTATTCGAAGGAGGTCGGCAAGAAGACTGACAGGCCCACCTGCATCTGAATGTCGTTCGTGAAGTGGGTCTGAGAGTCGTACCAGGTGGCCGGGTTCGTCGGGCTGTTCGAACTGTACCCGGTCGCCCCGATCGGAACGTCGGGTCCGGTGCCCACGCTCGTCGACTCGATCTTCTCGAAATACATGATGTCGCGGACTTCGAACACGGCCGCGAGCCACCGGTTGAAGAAGATGCGGAGGCCGATCCCGACGTCGAAGTTGATCAGGTTGTTCCAGTTGAACAACCGGTTGTCAGGGTCGATGACCGGAATGGGCTTCGTGCGAATCAAGCCGAGGCCGCCGAGGATGTACCCGTCGTAGTTGAAGATGAAGTCACCGAACCCGGCGAACTTTCCGTACATCGGGACGTAGGTGAAATTCAGATCTCCGCTCACCTGATAATCATTCAGCGGAATGGCAATGTGCGCAGCGCGCCGGTTCTGAAAGTCGAAATCCGACGGAGAGTTCAGCCCGTCGTACCAGTTGCCGACGACGCCCACCGCCAGCACCTGCGTCAGGTAGTAGTTGAGCGCGAGTCCCGGTGCGTCATGGCTGACGAATTGGTCGTTCAGCGTGAAGGCGAAAAACGGCTGGATCTCGAACCGCCCGCCCTTCAAGACGTATTGCTGCTGCACCGCGTAGACCTCGGCGCGGATCGTCTTTTTGGCCTCGGCGCCCAGGTTGAACTCCTTGGCCGCCTGACACTGCGGGGCGTCCGGAGTGATCTGGCAGATGTCCATCCCGGTGTCGGCGCCTGCGGCCTCGCCCCCCGCACCCGGCTCGCCTGTCGCCGGCGGGGTCGCTTGATCGCCGCCCTCGGGGGCAGCGGGCGGCGTTGCCGCAGGGGCAGGCGTCGTCGAGTCGGCGTCCGCATCTGCGGAGACCGGCGCCGGCGCCGGCGTATTGCCTTTGGGCTTCTTCTTCTGCTGGGCGTATGCCGCCTGCGGCAACAGCACGAGCGCTGCCGCCAGTAGAAGCCACCTGCGAGCCTGCTTCATTGCTACCCCTTCCGCATCCTTTGAGTCGATACCAGCCACCGCTCTCGATGGACGCGGCTCTGTGTTTGTCACGACGCGCAGCACCTAAACCTTGGAAACTGCTGGGGAATCAGGCTACAGCAAAAGAGAGCGCGACTATATCAGCCGGGAATGCGGCTGGGCAACGACATTTGCCCGAGTCCCGCATGTAGACGCGATCAAGACGTTGGTTAGTGGCGACCGCCGCTCCAGCCGAGGGCAACACTCGCGCAATTGGTCACGCCGCTCACGCCGCTGCAACTTCGTCTTCACCCTTGCCGAAGAGGGCCTCGACGAACTCGTCAGCATAAAACTCGCGCAGGTCTTCGGGGCGCTCTCCGAGGCCAATGTAGCGGACAGGCACACGCAGCTCGTCACAAATGCCGAGGACGATGCCTCCCTTGGCGGTGCCATCGAGCTTCGTCAGGACGATGCCGGTTAGGTCGAGCGCCTCCTTGAAGAGGAGCGCCTGCTGAAGGGCGTTCTGCCCCGTCGTCGCATCGACGACCAGGAGCGTCTCGTGGGGCGCGCCGTCGAGCGCTTTGGCGACCGTCTTTCGGATCTTTTTGATTTCATCCATCAGCGGCGCCTTCGTGTGGAGACGCCCCGCCGTATCGATGAGGAGAAGGTCGGTGCCTTCCTTCGCGCGTGTCGTCGCGTCGAAGGCGACGGCCCCTGGGTCGGCGCCTTCCTTGCCGCGAACCACCTCGGAGCCGACGCGCTTGCCCCAGACCTCGAGCTGCTGGACGGCTGCGGCGCGGAAGGTGTCGCCTGCCGCGAGGAGCACCTTCTTGCCCGAGGCGGTGAACCGCGTCGCGAGCTTGCCGATCGTGGTCGTCTTCCCCACTCCGTTGACGCCGACCATCAGCACCACGGTGGGCCGGGCCGTGCACGTGATGGCGCCGCCCCCGATCGACAGGATCCGGATTGCCTCCGCTCGCAGGGCCGTCCAGACAGCGTCCGAATCGCGCAGCTCGTTTCGCGCCAGCGAGTCGCGCAGCCGCGCGAGGATCGCTTGTGTCGTCTTGGGCCCCACGTCGCTCGAGAGCATGACCTCTTCGACTTGCTCGAGGATGGCCGGGTCGATCTCCTTTTTGCCTTGGAAGAGGGCCGTCAACTTCGCGACGAACCCGCCGCGTACGGCTGCGAGGCCTTTTCGTAGACCGGCCACGTCGCGCTTCGCGCCGGCCGGGATCGAGGCAGGTGGCGCGCTCGGGACAACCGGTTTCACCTCTGCGGCCGGCGGCGCGGATGCGATGGCGCCCGTAAGCGGTGCAGAGACACCCTTCGCCGGCGGCGTCGGCGGTGGGGTGCCCGACTCTCCGGGGCGCTTGGCTTCTCCCGTGGCCGGCGCCTCGGGTCCGCCCTTCGGTGGAGGCTGGCCCGTCGGCGGTCGCGCCGAAGTGCCCGGCCGCGGCGGCAGCGACGCGCCTGGAGCCTTGGACGGCGGTGCCTGAAGCTGGCTCGCCCCTCTGCCGCGCGAGACCCCGACGATCACGGCGACGATGAGGACGAGAAGCGCGACGACGATGGTGATGGTCATGGCAGACTCCGCCATTTTCGCGGCGGCGGCCGACTATAGAGACCGGGGCGGAGCGCAGTCAACGTGCCGGCCAGCCAACACGCGCGAACTGCGCGCTGCCACGCCGGAGCAGGGGACGGGGTCACGGGCGTGGGGGCGCCCCCGCATTCTTGGGCTTCTTCGGCGCGGGCAGGTCTTGCCCCGCTCTGTCTTCTGGCTTCGGCGCGTCTGCGGGGCCGAGACGCTCGACCTCTGCCTGCGCGCGCGCGTCGATGGGAAGGCCGCTGTAGGCTGCCATCTCGACGGCGCCCGCCCATTCTTGGATGCGCGCCGCTTGGGCGCGCTGTTCGGGCTCGAACTCGAAGCGGCCCGCCGCGCGCCGCACGTGGCCCGGGGTCGGCTCGGGCCGGCCGTCGAACGGTCTGCCGCGGCGCCGGGCCCACGCGACGAGCTGGTCGACGAGGAGACGCCGGCGTTGCACGAGCGCGACCTCGACCTCGCCGGGTGGGGGCACGGGACGACGTACCGTCGCGTGGGTGGGGCTCTCGATGACGAGTTCGTCCCCGGCGATCGTCTGCTCATACCGAATCAAGAACGCGCCCGCGGGATCGGAAACGGCCTGGGCGACGATCTGCACGTCACGGAACGCCGGCCGCTCCATCGCGATGCGGGCGCCTGCGACGGCCGCCCCATCGTGGGCGTCGACCACGTGACCGGTCCACAGCCCGGGCGCGCCCGGGCGCACGAGTTCGACGCGCGGCGCGGGCTCCCGCACGGCCTCGGGTCGCGACGATTCCTCGAGGAGGCGTGTGCGGCGCGGGAACCGCACGATCGCGAGCCAGACGATCAGAGCCGCCCCCGCGACGACGAGGACGACGTGGCTCCAGGGGCCTTGCGGCCGGACGGGGAGGACCACCGATGGAGCGTTCGAGCTCGCGAACCATGGCCCGTCGGGGACGTAGCGAACGGATAGCGTCACCGCGTCCTCGCGCGCCGCGAGCGGGTCAAGCTGCGCGACGACCCGGGCGGCGCCACGCTCGAGCGGCGCCGCACCCACGATCTGCGTCCCGGCTTGCACCTGGATCGTGCCGGTCGGAACGGCAGTGCATCCCCGCGTCCGGCACGTCGCGCTTGCGAGGACGCGGATCTCGACCTCGTCGTCGATCGCAGCGGGCGGCAGCCTGCCACCTACCGCTTGGCGGACTTCGAGGACGACGCCGGTACGCCGCTCGATCCCTGTCACGGTCGTCGCGGCTTGCGCGTTCGCGCTGCCAGCGAACGACGCGCGGAGCTCTCCGCGACCGGGAGGCCCCAGCCGTCGCGCCGGCACAGCGAAGCGCGCATGCCCGTCCACGTTCGTCCGGGCCTCGCCGAGCATGGCGCCGCTTTCGTCCGACAAGGTGAGGGCAAGCTCGCCCGCCGCGGCCGTGTGGCCGTCCGCGGCATCCTGCTGCTTCGCCGTCACATCGATCGACGTCGTCTCCTCGTCGAGTGCCAGCACCGTGACGCCGTCGAACGCCAGCGACACCGACCGAAGCGCGAGATCGAATGGGAGATCGAGCTTGGCGCCATCCATCCGATCGAAGGGCGTGGTCTCGAGGTGCGCCTCGTACCGATCGATCGGCAGCGTGACCTGGACGCAGAAGCGCCCGCCCGCGTCGGTGCCGAGGAGGAGCTCCTCCGCGGAAGCAAGGATGGGTCGCGCCACGCCGCTCTGACACGACACCGGTGCCGCCGACGCAAGCGAGACGGCGCGCGTCTCGGCAGCGCGAGCCACACGGAGACGCACGCTGGCGGGCGGGCGCGGGGCAAGCGGGGCAGAAGGGGATCGCGCGCCGGCGGCGCTATCATCGGTCACGCGTCCGGCAATGCGAAGTCCTCCAGACGCCGTCCACGCGTGTGCGTCGATGCGGGCGATGCCCCTGACGTGTACGCGCGTCGCGCTCTCCTCCGCCCGGGCGGGATGGATGCGCAAGAGAAGGCAGATGACGAGCCAGAGGAAGAGGACGAGCGCGAGTCGCGGTGACGCGTCGCAGGATAGCCATCGGATCGCCATCGCGTTCGAGACGTGGCGCCGATGGTTCATGGTATTCTGGATAGTCGCATGTCCGTGCGGGTCACGACGACGCCGACGCAGGCCCGCCGCGTTCTCTTGGGACTCTGCTGCGCGCTCCTCTTGGAGCTCCTCCCCTCGTCCGCCGGGGCCGACGGCCGCGTGCAGTTTCTGGCCGACCGGCTGAAGTTTCCTCCCGCGCAGGGCGCGCCGGACGACTTTCGAGTCCGCACCAACGCGGCCCTTGCTCTCGGGGCGACCGACGACGACGCGGCAGTCGCCCCGCTCTGCGGCGGGCTGGACGACCCGAGCGATGTCGTCCGGCAGGCCGTTGCCGTGGCCCTGAAAAAGCTCTCGCGCCCCGTCTCGCTCGAGTGCCTCGGGCGCCGCGACGCCATCGAGCAGAGCGCCTCCGTGAAGCAGCAGATTTCCAAGGCGCGCGATGCCATCGCCGCCGCCTCGGGTCGAACGGCAGCGCCCGCGCCGGCCGCAGGGGCCGCGCAGGGCGAGCCCGACGCGGCGAACGGGAGCGCGAAGTTCTACGTGTCCGTGTCGCACGTAGCGAACAACACGACGCGCCCGGCGGCCGACATCGACCGGGTCGTCCGGGGCGCGATCGCGTCGAAGCTGCAGACGCTGGGGGACTACCAGCTTGCCCCCGATGGCGAGACGACCACCGCCGCCAAAGTGGCGGTCGCGAAACGCAAGCTCAAGGGGTACTACCTGGGAGTCAGCGTCGATAACTTCGACTATTCTGGCGGTAGCCTCCGCGTTCGCGTCAAAATCGCGGTATTCTCGTACCCGGGGAAGGACCTTCGGGGTGAAGTGCCGGCAAGCGCGTCCCTTCCGGGGTCCCGCCCGGGCGATTCGAACGCAGAAGATCAGCTCATGACGGTCGTCGCAGGGCGGGCCGCGGAGCTCTTCGCCCAGAACTTCAGGTGACGTGAGGACGCCCGCGAGCAGCGGCGACGCGAATGAGGAGACGGCAAGGGCCACCACGATGACCACGGCAGTGACGTCGCCCCCAGAGAACACCGCAGCTTACAGGCGCAGCGTGCGAAATTACCTGCTCGATTCGCGTTTTCAGCTCAAGTACTCCGCGGTCTTGGTGATCGTGGCGATCGCGATCAGCGCACTGATGGGGGTCGTCCTCTACACGACGACTCGAGCCGTCGTCGCCGAGAGCTCCGCGGCGGTCGAGGAGAGCCGGAAAGTGTCGGAGGTGAGCCGGATGAATGTCCGCGAGTTCGCTCCCGACAGCCCGGAGCTGATGGCGGAGTTCAACAACGAGGTCGTGGCGCACGACAAGGCCTTCGCCGACCGGCAGGCTCTCTTGATCCACCGCCAGCAGGTGATGCTCGAGTCGCTCGTCGGGGGGCTCGCCCTGATGGTCGTAGCGATCGGCCTGCTGGGCATCTACTTCACCCACAAGGTGGCCGGTCCGGTGTTCAAGATGAAGAAGCTCCTCAAGCGTGTCGGGGAGGGGCACCTGCAGATCGACGCGAGGCTCCGCCGAGGGGACGAGCTGGTTGATTTCTTCGACGCGTTCACCCAGATGGTCTCGGGCCTGCGCGAGATGGAGACGCACCAACTGGCCGATGTCGAGTCGGCGATCAGCGCTCTCGATCGCGGCGCCACGAACGACGCGGCGTCGGCGCTCGGCCGCGTGCGAGCGGCCATGAAGGACGCGCTCGCAAAGTAGCCCCGGACGCTGCGCTCAGGCGACGAACGCGAAGGCGTCGTCGACATAGTCGACCAAGGTCTGTTGGCCACGGAACGTCACGGCGGCGACGTCCACCCGAACCCGGTCGACCCCGGGCATTCGTGCCAGCCGCTGGTGCCACAGCCGCTCCAGCGCCGCGCGAAGTCGATCCCGCTTGGTCCGCGTCACGCTCGCGAACGCTCCCACGAACGACCCGGCGCCGCGGGTGCGCACTTCGGTGGCGACGACGAGCGCTCCCTGGCGCGCCACGAGGTCGATCTCGAGGTGACCCAGGCGCAGGTTGCAGGCCAGCAGCTCGAACCCGCGCGCGAACAGATAGTCGGACACGGCGAGCTCGGCGCGGCGCCCGAGCTCGTGGCTTCGCATCGAACTCAGGTCCCGCCCATGTTGTCGGCGGGCCCGCAGTCGGCCGAGCCGCCTTCGCCGCACGTCGTGGCGCACACGGACGTGGACTGGGTGGTGACCGACGCGCTGAACGCCGTACCGTCGCGAATGCAGTACCCGCCCGTCAACCCCTGATCGAGACCCGCGCCGAGCGAGCTGACCAGCTGCGTGCACGAAAAGCCGCTCGGACACTTGCAGTAGTTGGCGCCGTCGTCGGTACCGCCGCTGAGGTTCTCGCAGCGGCAGGAGCAGTACACGGCTTCCGTTGCCTGCCGGTCGGTGCACTGGGGTTGGACCAAGGCGGACACGTTGGTGTTCAACCCTGGGGTCACGCACCCGGCCGTGGCCGGTGAGTTGGGCGCGCCATTGGCCGCCTGACCGTACGGGCACGTGACGCGGCCCTGGAAGTGGTTGATGAGGCAAAGGCGCGTGAGGCACTGAAAGCTGCCCGGGACGACGCCAACCTCGTCGTAGTTCGCGCCGGCGTACGTCGGGTCGTACTCCTGCTCGGGGATGCACGGGTCACCGACGCCATTGGCCTGGCAGCCGGTACCCGAGAGGACGGTGACGCCCACAACGGCGGCGAGTCCGGCCAGGATCGATCGAGTCATCGTGTCAGCTCTCCCTCAGGCGGGCGGTAGCGGTAGGTAAGGCGGCACGCGGTGGACTCAGGCGAGGCTCGCTCACGCGGCTCGAAAACGTAGTCGAGCCGCACGAAACGCGTCAAGCCGGTAACATCCTTTGCCCGATCGCGCGGGGCCACGGGGCCCACTAGCGGGGGGCCACGTGACCAAGCACCAAGTGACCAAACTGAAATCGTGACGCGGCGGAGTATGCACGAACTTGCAGCCCGCTTCGTCCCGATGGCGTCCCAGCACGCCTCTTTGAGAGCGCGTACGCGCTCATCGAGAGAGGATGATGTGGAGAGGATGGCGTGCGGCGGCCCCGGCGTTCGGAGAAAGCTTCATGAAGGTTTGTGCTCCCGACGGAGTTCGATCGAATCGGCGCCCTGCGCATCCCAGGTCTTCTGAGACGCGCTTCGGACACGGGCGCGTCCGCGCCCGCACCGGTTACCCCTCTCGGCAGGAGTCGCGCCGAATTGCCGGAGAGAGCAACATCGCGCACGCCGAGGCCGCGCCGAACGCACATGCGACCCGCGCGGCATGCCGCGGCGCGAAGGGGCTTTTCGCCTTGACAATGGTGAATCGCGCTCCGTACCATCTCCGCGCTTGGCGAGACTATCACGTGGACATCGTTGAGCTTTTTGCCGGTTCCTGCTTGGCGCGCTTCGCGCACAGGCCTCGTTCCGTCGGTCTTCTGCGTCCGGCGCGCGGGCTCTTCGGCCGCGAGCCGGTGAATTGTTGGCTTCGGGCTTCTTGCGAGTGATCGATGCACGTGACAGGCGCGTGCCCCCCATGCGGTCGGCGCATGGGCTTCCCGTGGCTTCGATGGGTTGGAAGGCAGCTGCAGAAGCGATGAGTGACGTGGGTTCGGCCGATGCCGGCCGTGGAGTTCGAATCGATGAGGAGCGCGACGATGCGTAAAGTGCTGAGGAGCGTGCGCTGCGTTTCGACGACGGCGTTGGCAGTGGCCATCTGCCTCGTGGGCCCTTCGGCCGACGCCCAGAAGAAGCCGAAGAAACCCGCTGCGGCGCAGCCCGCGCCGGCATCGGGGCCGGTCGACATGGACGCCGACTCGCCGCCGGCGGGTGCGCCTGCGCCGGCGCCAGCGCCCGCTGCCAGTAGCAAACCCACCAAATCGGCACCGGCCGACAACTCGCCGCCGGCCGTCGCGGGGCAGCCGACGCAGGCCGCTGCCCAGGCCAAGCGCCTCTACGAGGGCGAGAAGTGGTGGGACGCCGCGAAGGCGCTCTTCCGCGTCTCGAACGGCGAGACGGGCGACGACCAGGGCAACCGGGAGATCGCGCAGTTCAACCTCGCCAAGGCGCTCTACAAGCTGAGGTTCTATCAGGGCGCCTACTCGATCTTCAGTGAGATCGCCGACCGGCCCAATCACCTCAAATACAACGAGACGCTTCTCTGGCTGGCGAAGCTCGCCACCGACTTGCCCGAGCCCGCCGACATCATCGAGCGCGTCGGCAAATACAACGAGGCGCACGTCGCCAAGTTCAACAACCACGAGCAGCAGGAGCTTTACTGGCAGCTCAACTACCTGCTCGGCCGCTACCGGTATCGCAACGGCCAGTTCCCGGAGTCGCTCGCGCTCTTCGAGAAGGTGGATCGCCGTAGCAAGTACTACGTTCAGGCGCAGTTCTTCGGCGGGGTGTCGAACGTGCAGCTTCGACAGAGCAAGCCCGCGGTCGAGGCGTTCGAGCGGATCCTCGGCGCCATCGAGGAAGGCGACGTCGAGGTGGAGGACGAGGCGCGCATGCGCGACCTCGCGTACCTCTCCATGGCGCGCACCTTCTACTCTGCGAGCGTGAAGCTCGACGATCAGACGAACGCGCCTACGGTCGACCAGACGCGTCTCAGCGCGGCGGTCAAGTACTGGAACAAGGTCGATCAGGGCAGCGAGTACTGGCTCGACGCGCTCTTCGAAGAGTCGTGGGCGTACTTCATGGCCGGCGACTACAGCCACGCGCTCGGCAACATCCACACGCTCGAGGCGCCCTACTTCCCGCACTCGTACTATCCCGAGGCCGACGTCCTCAAGGCCGTCATCTACTTCTCCAACTGCCAGTACGACGACGCGCTCATCATCGTCTCCAAGTTCCGCGCGCACTACGAGCCGATCCGCGACGGGATGGCCAAGGTCCTCGAGAAGTTCAAGAAGGGGACGGGGGCGGAGAACGACTTCTACAAGTTTCTCAAGGACGTCCGCGACGACAAGGCGCAGATCGACCCGAAGATCGCCCCGATCGTGAAGGGGTCCCTGTCGGACCGCCAGCTCCTCCGCAACCTCGAGTACGTGCATCTCCTCGACGAGGAGGACGGACGCTTCAAGAAGGCCCCGGCGTCGTTCCGCGACGCCAAGGTCGCCGACCTCGTGAAGGACTCCGTCCACGACGCGCGCGAGCTCGCGATCCGAAACGCGGGAGACCTGGCGCGCGGCCGTTACGAGCGCAATCTCTCCGACCTCAACGAGCAGCTCCGAAACGGGCAAAAGATTCTCATCGACATCACGGCGGCGCAGCGAAATCAGCTCGACGAGGCCATCCAGGGCGCGCAAGTGACCCAGGAAGAGTCCAAGGCCAACATCGTCCGACCGGACGAGGAGCACGTCATCTGGCCGTTCGACGGCGAGTACTGGCGCGACGAGCTCGGATTTTACCGCCAGACGATCACGTCGAAGTGCGGGAGGTA
>Ga0302325_10030208_pt1 | contig 11179 bp, 5 predicted proteins | sample Palsa_T0_2_FD_201948 | JGI IMG/M metagenome (GOLD analysis project Ga0302325, IMG submission 201948) | Peat permafrost microbial communities from Stordalen Mire near Abisko, Sweden - Palsa_T0_2 | ecosystem: Environmental > Terrestrial > Soil > Palsa > Peat permafrost | place: Sweden: Abisko...
ATCACGCCGACTTCTTCCTTCGTACCATGATAAAAGTAGAGAGATCGGTGCGCTTAAAGAAATTGTCTGTTGCTGGCCGGCATAATATGATCGGGCCACGTATGAGAGGAATCAGATTTTGAAACCTGGGATCCTCGCCGCAGTCGTCGGTGTACTCCTCCTATCCATATTACCGGCGTGGTGCCAATCAGATTGGCCGATGTATGGCCACGATGATTCAGCTTTGCGGTATTCGCCATTAAAGCAGGTGAACACCAGCAATGTTCAGAACCTGACACTCGCGTGGACTTACCACCTGAAAACGAGCGGACCTCGACCGCTGAAATCCGGACCTGCCGGCAGAGGCGGCGGCAGGCGCTCATCTGAGGCAACACCGATCGTCGTGAACGATACGTTGTATATGCCGACTCCGTATGCCACGGTCATCGCGCTCCATCCGGAAACCGGCGAGGAGATATGGGCTTATAAGTTGGACAAAGGGCGTCCTGCTCCCCGAGGTGTCTCTTACTGGCCAGGAGATCAAAGCACGCCTGCGTCTATCCTGTTTGGCACGACCGACGGACGGCTTCTGTCTCTCGATGCGAAGACCGGGAAACCTACGGCAGCCTTTGGTACGAATGGGTCAGTGGATTTGAAGGCCGACGCGGACAACGGTTTTCCGCACTCTCAATATGATATGAGCTCAACTCCGACCATCTACAAAAACCTGGTGATTACAGGGGCTGCCGTTCAAGAGTCACCCGCGTCGGGTGCTTCCGGTGACATTCGGGCATGGGACGTGCATACAGGCAAGTTAGCCTGGCGGTTTCACTCCGTGCCCCGCCCCGGAGAAGTCGGCCACGATACCTGGCCAGGGGATAGCTGGATAAACCGCTCGGGAACCAATGTCTGGGGCTTCATGAGTGTGGATCTTAAACAAGGACTGGTATTTCTTCCCTTCGGCTCATCGACCTACGATTTCTATGGAGCGGACAGGAAGGGGAAGAATCTCTTCGGCAACGCCGTGGTCGCGCTGAATGCCGACACCGGCAAACTGGTGTGGTATTTCCAAACCGTGCACCACGACCTCTTTGACTACGACCTGGAATCGGCTCCTGTTTTGATCGACATCAAGAAAGGAGGAGTGAAGATTCCTGCGGTCGCGATCCTGGGCAAGAACGGGCTGCTTTTTATCCTCGATCGCCGGGATGGCACCCCCGTCTTTGGCGTAGAGGAGCGGCCAGTGCCTGCGAGTAAAGCCCCCGGCGAGGAGACCTGGCCAACCCAGCCCTTCCCTCTCAAACCTCCGCCGCTGGGACGAAACAGTTTCACTCCAGATGAGATTGCCACCGTAACCCCGGAGCAGAAGAAAGTCTGCGAAGACTTGTTCAACACCGAAGGCGGCATGGAGAGCGGGGGGCCGTATACGCCGTTCGGATTGAAGCTGACCATTGAATTTCCGGGCACGATTGGGATCGCGAACTGGCCGGGCATGTCGGCCGACCCGAAGCTGGGATACCTTTTTGTGAATACCATCAATCTTGCCGATGTTGGCAAACTGATCAAGAACCCCGACGCGCCGGATCCTGTTTACGAGCGGAGAAGTCCGTGGGGTGAATATGCCCGATTTTGGAACAATGACAAATTCTGGCCGTGCCAGCAGCCGCCCTGGGGAACGCTTTGGGCGATCAATGCCAATACCGGTGAAGTCGCCTGGGAGATTCCTTTTGGAACCATACCCGAGCTTGATGCGAAAGGCGTTCATGGAACTGGAAGCTTGAACTTTGGCGGCTCGATCGCAACCGCGGGAGGATTATTGTTCATCGCAGCCAGCAACGATCAAATCTTCCATGCGTTCGATACCAAGACTGGCAAACAATTGTGGCAGACCAAGCTGGACACTGGTTCCTATACAGTGCCCATGACATACATGGGCAAGAACGGAAAACAGTATGTAGTCACGGTCGCGACCGGCGGTAGTTTTTTTGACACGACTGCGGGCGACTCTGTCGTCGCCTATGCGTTACCGTAGAGGCAAAGATGGCGGAGCTTCATTGCCTGCGATCGGGAATGGACGGGATCCATGATTAGGTTCGTCGCGTTTGTGCTGCTCGTTGGCTTGGCCTTGGTTAGCGGGTCCGCTCAGACAACTCCGCCCGCTACAAGCACGGATACTTTGCCGGATGGTGCAGGCAAAGCAGTCGTTCAAAAACAATGCGTCATGTGCCACTCGCTTTCGGTGGTCACCTCCAAACGAGCCTCTCATACCGAATGGGAGCAGGTGGTGAATCAGATGGTTTCGCGCGGGGCAGATCTTTCTGACGATGAGATCGATACGGTGATCGAGTACCTCTCGAGCCACTACGGGCCTCTCGATCAAAAGGCAACGCCATCGACCTCTTCGAGCGCCGGGGATCAGCCCTCGTCTTCTGATCCATCGGCTCCGCCGGTCCCCGTGGATGCAACGGCTTCGCCGGCTGCCGGCACAACATCCGCGCTGGTGAATGTGAACAAGGCCAGCGCCCAGGATCTGGAATCGTCTCTTGGGCTGGCCAAGGCAGACGCGGAAGCCGTGGTCCGATATCGAGAGCAGAACGGCAACTTCAAAACCTGGCACGATGTTGCGGCTGTTCCCGGGGTTTCAGCCGCGAAAATAGAGGAAGTGCAGAAGCGCATTACGTTCTAGCTAAAAGCAGTCTCCTTTGGGCTCGGTTTACGTTCGTCTTCGATTGGCCGGGAAGGGTTCGATCGCGTTTTCTCTTATCCAATGCAGAACGCTGAAGAGAGTCCGGCCATCCCACTCAAACCGACGCGAGCCCGTCATGTGGTTCTTGCGCTCATCGTAGCCGCTTACGTCATCACCTACATGGACCGCGTTAACATCTCATCGGCCATGCCGGTGATTCAGCGTGATCTTGGGCTTTCAGCGATCACGGTGGGATGGATCTTCAGCTCGTTTCGCTGGGGATACGCTCTCTTTCAAATACCGGGCGGGTGGTTTGGCGACAAAGTTGGACCACGGCGTGCCCTCGCCTGGATCGTGTGTTTGTGGTCGCTCTTCACTTCATTGACCGCACTTTGTTGGAGCGCAACTTCCATCGGTGTTTGCAGATTTCTGTTTGGCGTGGGTGAAGCCGGAGCTTTTCCGATTGCAACGCGTTCTCTCTCTCATTGGATGCCCCCGGAGGAGCGCGGATTCTCGCAAGGGTTGCCCCACGCGGCTTCTCGGTTGGGCGCCGCTCTTACTCCGCCGCTGGTGGTCATCCTCATGATCCACTTCGGCTGGCGTATGCCCTTTTTTCTTTTTGGATTGCTTGGCCTCGCCTGGGCGGCAACGTGGTATTGGTATTATCGAGATCGGCCAGCCGACCATCGCAGCGTCAACGCCGCGGAACTGCAAGTTATCCGTCAGCCTCAAGGCTCATCCGCAAGCTCCTTGCGTTCCGTGCCCTGGCGGACGATCTTGAACAACCGCACGGTTTGGATGCTGGCCCTGATGTATTTCTGCTACGGATATAGCATCGATATCTATCTCGACTGGTTCCCCAAGTATCTCTACGATGCGCGGGGATTGAATCTTAAACAAATGGGCTTCTATGCCAGCCTGCCATTTATTGCTGGCGCCGCAGGCAATCTTCTAGGCGGTTGGCTTTCAGACCGCTGGGCTGCGCACACTGGCAATCTCAGAGCGGCGCGCCGGGGTATTGGGGTGCTTGGGTTTCTGATTGCGGCAGGATCGATCCTGCCTGCTACCTTTACCAGCCGAACCACTGCTTCCGTTCTTTTTTCGTGCATCGCGGTTTTCGGCCTGGAATTGACCGTGGGCGTGTCATGGGCCATCCCGCTCGATATCGGCGGCGACTATGCGGGTTCGATCGCAGCGATCATGAATACCTTCGGAAATTTAGGCGGCGCCATTTCACCCGCCTTGCTCGGTTACCTCCTGGGATCCTATGGCTGGCACGTTCCATTTGTCATCTCCTCCGTCCTCTGCATCGTGGCTATCTTGTTCTGCTGCGGAATTGATCCCTCCCATGGAATTTTGACGGAGATTCCGCTTGCGTCATGAACGGCTTCTCGCGGCAAAATAGATCGATGGAGCACAATTGCCAGAATGACCCTTACGCCCACCCCTGATTCAGGCGCCGATGCGGCGGCAAAAATCGCAATCCCCGATCCCGCTCCGGTGCTTGCACTCATCGACGCGTTTCGCTCTTCGAAAGTAATGTTCGTCGCTGTTTCCCTGGGGCTTTTCGATTCCCTCGAGCGCGAGCCTTCTTCGGCGGAAAGGCTTGCGGCGGAGCTCCAATTGCAAAGCGAACCGCTGCAACGGCTATTGGATGCATGTGTCGGACTCGGACTTCTGCACAAGCGTGATGGCGTCTATAAGAACGAGCCAGTTGCCAGCACCTATCTCCGCCGCAGTACACCTAATACCCTCGCCGGCTACATTCTCTACTCCGACAAAGTCCTCTTTCAGCTTTGGGCTCACTTGGAAAATTCGATTCGACAAGGCGGCCCGCAATGGAAGCAGGCTTTTCATCAAGACGGAAGTATTTTCGATCATTTCTTCCGCACAGACGAAGATATGCAAGCCTTTCTCCAGGGGATGCACGGTTTTGGGACATTGAGCTCTCCTTCGGTTGTGTCTGCCTTTGATCTGTCGCGTTTTAAGACGTTCGTAGATCTTGGTGGCGCAACCGGTCATTTGGCGATTGCCGCTTGCGAGCGCTATCCCGGACTGAACGCTGTGCTCTTTGATCTTCCGCGCGTCGTTGACGCGGTCCAGCACCAGATCTCTCTTTGCTCCGTGGCCTCTCGTATCGAGCTCAAGAAGGGCGACTTCTTTGGTCAGGAACAGCTTCCCGAGGCGGACTTGTTTGGCCTGGGAAGAATCCTGCACGACTGGCCGGACGAGAAAGTAAGAGGCCTCCTGCGGGCAATCCACGAACGCTTGCCCTCTGGAGGCGGAATTCTTCTTGCCGAGAAGCTGTTGAACGAAGACAAAACCGGCCCTATCGCGGCCCAACTGCAGTCGCTGAACATGCTGGTCTGCACCGAGGGCAAGGAGCGGACCCTGGGCGAGTTTCGCGCACTGCTGGAGTCTGCCGGGTTCACTGAAGTACGCGGTTGCGTTACGGGCGCTCCCCTTGACGCAATTTTTGCCGTGAAGCCGTATGAGCTTTGACGCAGCTTCCCTGCCTCGCGCGCGAACGAGACAACGTCGATTCACGCTTGACGCAAATGCCGTTGCGCTAGGCGCAAATTCCGTTGTGCCTTCGCTACGTTCCCAGGGTTTTGGGAACGAGTGAGCCTTGTTATCGTGCAGACTGCCTAACCGGTTCGGACTCGCCCCAAGACCCACGCAACCCTTTCAATCCGGATGCATACCTTGCTGCGCCGCAAAGCGGTTTCGCACTATTTCGCTTGTGGGATTGTTAAAAATCAGTATTGTCGAACGAATAGCGGGATTGCAGCAATTTTGGGAGGCTTCTCATCATGGAACTTCGTCGTTGGCGCTACTTTTGTCTCTGTTTGATCGTGCTGCTCGGCACCATGCAACTGCGGGCAGACGTGACCGGATCCATTCTCGGTTACGTCCGTGACAAATCCGGCGCAGTGCTTCCGAACGCGACCCTGACTGCCATCCAGACATCCACCGGCTATACCCGTACGGCCACCAGCGATGGGTCGGGCCAGTACAGCATTCTTGCTCTGCCTCCCGGGAGCTACCGCCTGACCGCCTCGGTCGCCGGCTTCGAAAATGGAGTCGTTGAGAATATCAATCTCAACGTCAACGATGCGTTGAAATTCGATTTCGTTCTTCAAGTCGGCAACGTAAGCCAGACCGTCTCGGTCGACGCCAGCGCGGTGCAGGTCGATACTACGACTACGTCGATGGGTACGACCATCACGTCTTCTCAGATCCTATCTATGCCGCTTAACGGCCGCTCCTACCTCGATCTGCTGGCACTTCAGCCAGGCGTTGCTCCTTCGAATACGGTTAGCACTTACAACGACCGCTCGCCCGCCTCCGGCCTCTACGGCTCGTCGGGAAATGTCTCCACGGACGGTCAGCCTGAGTGGGCCAACGCCTTTCTGGTAAACGGTGCTGAGGTCAATGAAACCAAGAATATGGGCGCCGGTATGATTCCAGACGCCGACTCGGTTGCTGAGTTTCGCCTGATCACCAATAGCTTCAGCGCTGAGTACGGCAAGTTCACCGGTGCCGTCATGAATACGGTGACTAAGTCGGGAACCAATAGCTTCCATGGAACTCTCTTCGAGTTCTACCGGAACCAGAAGATGGACGCGATTAACTACTTCGACACCACAAAGGCCGAGTTGAAGCGTCATCAGTACGGTGGTGTCGTTGGCGGTCCCATCTGGAAGGATCGACTCTTCACCTTCACCGACTATCAGCAAACGCGTCAGAACGCGGGAGCCAGCACCGGGCTGGTGCCGGTTCTAAGTAATGATGAGCGCAACGGGATCTTCTCCGATGCCATACTTAATACCACTGTCCAGGGGGACGCCTGGGCCGCAACCCTCCAGAGCCGCGGTGGCGGAGTCGTCAACGGTGCGGGAGGAGTATGCCAGCCTCCGGCTTGCACCCCCACTATGTACAACCAACTCGGTACGCCGGTGATGACCACCGACAGTAGCGGGAATAGCGTGCCTGGCCACAACATCTCCGCCTATATGGACCCCGTGTCTAAGTTGACATTGCCACTCATTCCCATGGCAAATCAACCCGGCGGCTTCGGCTATGATAATTCAAGCCACGTGGGATCCATCATCGATACCAACATGGCCGAGCGTATCGACTTCGTCAATCATAAGACGGGTGACTGGTCGTTCTACTATCACTACGACGATGCGACCGCGGTCGAACCCGTCTACAGCCAGGCCACCACGAACCCGGGCCTGCCGACTCTGCCCGGCTTTCCAGTCACTGAGCCGTCGCGCAACCAGCTCTTCGTGATGAGCAACACGAAAACCATTGGGGCTACCACTGTCAATGTTGCCCGCATCCAGTTTTTCCGCTCCGCGGTTCACACGGCAAACCCGTCTACCAGCTCGGCGATTACCTCCTACTCTCAGTACGGATTCAATACGGATCCCGCGAACGGCGGACTGGTCAACAGCGGGCCCCCTGGATACCCCTCGGCCGTGCCGACCCTTTATTTCAACAACTTTGCGATCGGCAACAACTGGTTGAATCTCTATCAGCCGGAAACGAACTACGGTGTTGGCGATACGGTCAGCAAGACCATCGGCAATCACTCCCTCAGCTTTGGCGGCGACTTCCGCTACTACCAGCTGAATGCCCGAAACACCTGCGGACCCAACGGATATTTCAACTTCAACGGGGTGGAGACGAATGCGGATGTCTCCGATTACTTTATCGGCGCTCCGGCCTCCTTCATCCAATGCTCCATCCAGCTTCTCGACAACCGCAGCCGTTACGGTGCGCTCTTCGGGCAGGATTCCTGGAAAGCGGCTCCCAACCTTACCATTAACTTCGGCCTCCGCTGGGACGTCGCCCGGCCGTGGAGCGACGTCTATGATCGAGTGACCACACCGGTCCCGGGAGTGCAATCGGTCAGGTTTCCCAACTCGCCCCTCGGCAACCTAGTTCCAGGAGACCCCGGCGTTCCGAGCACGGTCTCTCCCACCCGGTGGCGCAACTTCGGGCCTCGTATTGGCGTCGCCTACGCTCCCTCGGGCGGCCTCTGGGGCGCAGCGGGCAAGACCAGCATCCGTGCCGCCTTCGGTCTTTACTACCTGGGCGTCGCCGATAACGGCAACTTCGGTATCCTTGGAGATGCTCCCTGGGGCCTCTACTGGAATTCCTCACAACCGCCGTTGTTCGCGAGTCCCTACATCACGCGCGCGGACGGCGTCTCTCAGGGGCAGAAATTTCCCTTTACCTTCCCATCAGGCCCCGGACCGTTCCCGAACTTTCAGTTCGGCAACCTCATGCCTCTTTACGTGCCCGGCTACTACACCAAAAATAAGACCAACACGGCCCAACACTTTAACCTCTCCATCCAGCGGCAGCTGGACAAATCGACTATCCTGACCGTAGCCTACGTCGCGACGCAAGGGCACCACATTGAGCATGGCGAAGACGTAATCTATGGTGATTCGGCGCTCTGCCTGTCGCTCCCAGGTTGCGGGCCGGGCGGTGAACCTGGTGTTTATACACAAGGTGGCAACACTTACTACGGCACCCTCGTCGGCGCGATCGACAACCAGACCATTAGCCCCGGCTACCAAAACTCCGCCGGAGGTCCGGTGGTGGCATTCGCCCAGGCGACTTACCTGCAGAACTCGGGAAACTCGAACTACAACTCACTCCAGGTATCGGCGGAACGCCGTGCTCGCGACATCACCTACCTGCTCTCTTATACTTACGCCAAATCGTTGGATGATATTGCTGCCAAGTGGGATCCTCGCGATCCGAATCGAGCCTATGGCCAGTCCTCTTGGGACATGCGGCATAACTTTGTGGCGAGCTACAGCTGGAGTCTTCCGTTTGATCGCTTCCTGGGGGCCAACCGGGCTACCCAAGGATGGCACCTTACGGGCATCAGCCGCTTCAACACAGGCTTTCCAGTGAGCCTGAAGAGCAGCGGCGACGTGGCTCTCACTAACATCGGGCTGGACTATCCCACCCAGGTGGCTCCGATCCAGAGGCTGAATCCGCGGAGTGCGTCCCATGCCTTCTTCAATACATCAGCGTTCGCCAATAACCTCAGCTGCGGCTATGAAGATTGTGGCGTGACTGGCAGCGCTAAGCAGTATCTTTTCCACGGACCGGGAACGATTAATACGGACGCGGGCGTGGGGAAAGACACGAAAATCACCGAGAGAACGTCCCTTAACTTCCGCATCGAGTTTTTCAACGTCTTCAATCACGCTAACTTCCTCTCTAACTCTGTAATAGGCGATGCCAACAGCAGTTCGTTCGGTCAGGCCCTCAACACAGCGCCGGGCCGCGTCGGTCAGATCAGCGGCAAGTTCAACTTCTAAACCCAACCCCCGGTGCGCGCACCGGGGCTAACCTTCGAGGGGGATGCGAGCAATCGCATCCCTTCTTTGCTTTTAGCGATCCGTGGTACTCGCGTGCAGGAGAGTGGGCAGGCGCAATCCGCTTCTTCGAGACAGAGACCATTCATCCTTGCTGTACGAGGGCATTTAAAGCATTCTTACTAATACTGTGGTCTGGTGGGATCGGTTATGTGCGGCCATTCTTTGACGGAATGGCCGCGGCGAGTTCAGTGCCCTCGACCTACACCGTTAGTAAGAATGCTTTAGCAGAAGCTGGTTGAGTAGATCGTTCAGATTTTTGGAGGTCGTACGCGGTGGTAGCTCTTCGCTCAATTTGTGTCGGACTTCTGCTGGTTCCCTCGTCGATAGTCACAGGCTTAGCCCAAGACGCTGCGGCCACGGCTGCGAACGCACAGCCGGCCACGATCTCTCTGCCGACGTTTACGCGCACGTATAACGCCGCAGGTAAGGAGTACTCCTATACCGTGATTGGCAGCGACCCGGCGAGGGGCGGGACTACGACGATCCCTACGGTGCTGGTGCCGATTACGCTGACGATCGAAGCTCCTATGGATGCGGCGGGCAAGAAGGCGGTTCTGGATGCGAGCCCCGATGCGATCAAGGTGATGCATTCCCCAATCTTTGCGAAGTACGCGTTCGCTTCGGGTAAGACGCAGTACACGGATGCGATGATGCGCACGGATTTCTATAAAGAGGCAGCGAAGGATTGGCATACGCTGCTGGGCCAGCCGAAGGTCGTTCCGCTGAAGATCGACGTGCCGGTCGGCATGGGGTATGTGCTGACTTCGAAGAAAACGGGCAGGATGCTGGCGATGGTGGATGTGCTCTTTATGCAGCAGCAGATTTTCAAGCAGCTGCCGAAAGAAGATATGGGTGCGGGTAAGCTGGTGATCGCGGTGACGAAGAATGTGACTTACTACACCAGCGCGGACGCGACGGAGTGCTGCTCCTGGGGGACGCACGGAGTTGATACCACGCAAGGTTTGCGGCAGCCGTTTGTGCTGGGAAGTTTTCTTGACCCGCACACGGTGGCGGAGGACAGCGACGTGCAGCCGCTAACGCAGCAACTGGCGCAGTGGGTTCGCGATCCGCTGCACGAGCCGGCGCTGCGGATAGGGCACGGCATGATTGCTCCGGGGAACGTCTTTCCCGGATGGATGCGTGTACCGGCGGAGAGCTCGACCGAGTTGCCGAAAGACAATGGCGGATGCGGCGAAACCGGACTGGCGGTCCCGCTGTTCCTGAACGATCCGACGGACATCAACTGGAAGAACACAGTTCCGGCCTCGAAGGCGTATATCGCGAACATGGGCGGCATGCCGTATCACCTGCAGAACGTCGCCCTGCTCGGATGGTACGCAGGGTCGACGTCGCCGGAATCTTATCAGGGAGCGTATAGCTTTCCGGATGCCAACGCGTTGAGCGGGCCGGCGAAGCCCTGCCCGGAGCGCAACCGGTACGGCTCATTTGGCGCGATCACGGATGCGCCTCCATCAACCGTCGCGCCCATCGCGCTGACGAGCGGTCCGAACGGGCACCAGTTGATCGGATACTGGTCTGGGCTAGGGCCGATTAGCGACGTCTCGCCGCAGTGGGACGTGACTATCGTTGCGTTTGCGACGCCGGTGCCGGGCGCTCCCGAAGGGACCATGCACTACCAGGTGAGGGGGAGCATGACTCCGGAGGAGTTCAAGGCCGACATCAAGCTGAAACAAAGCCAGGGCAAGAAGGTGATGATCTCGCTCGGCGGCGGCGGTCAGCACTTCGCGCTGATGACGCAGGAGGGTAAGCAGAACTTCATCAGGACGGTGGAGGACATCTGCGCGGAGTTCGGCTTCAACGGCATCGATATCGACTTCGAGACGTCGTCGCTCGAGCTCGATCCTGGCGATACGGACTTCAAGCATCCGACGACACCCTCGACGGTCAACCTGATCGCTGCGCTGCGAGACATTCACGACCACTTCGGCAAAGACTTCATGGTGAGCCTGGTGCCGGAAGGAACGCAGATTCCGGCGGCCTATCCGGGCTACGGTGGCCAGTTCGGCTCGTACCTTCCGATCGTCGAAGGCATCCGCGACATCCTGGCGTTTGTGGATACGCAGGACTACAACTGTCCGCC
>Ga0302325_10030209_pt1 | contig 11179 bp, 8 predicted proteins | sample Palsa_T0_2_FD_201948 | JGI IMG/M metagenome (GOLD analysis project Ga0302325, IMG submission 201948) | Peat permafrost microbial communities from Stordalen Mire near Abisko, Sweden - Palsa_T0_2 | ecosystem: Environmental > Terrestrial > Soil > Palsa > Peat permafrost | place: Sweden: Abisko...
CACACATTTCCGATATAAAACTTCTTCGCCTGCCACGGCAGCAACCCCGCGGCAATCTGCTCGGGAAACCGCTTCGGATCAGCCGCCGCCCGGAACGCCTCTTTCGCCAGAATGCTCGACGCCTGATGATGCCCATGCCCGTCCCGCTCCGTCCCCGAAAACCGCGCCACCAGCACATCCGGACGAAATGTCCGAATCACCCGCACCATATCTGCCAGCGCCGTATCGTGGCCGCCCCACTTCTGAAAAGTCTCGTCCGGCGACTTCGAAAATCCAAAATCCGCGACTCGCGAAAATCTCTCCTGTACCCCGTAATACTGGTCCGACGCCAGCAACTCCTCCGCCCGCAACACGCCCAGCACATCCGACGAGTTGCTGCCAATCTTATTCTGCCCACCCTCGCCGCGATTCAGCGTCATCAGCAGCGTGCTCACCCCACGCCCCCGCGCCTCCAGCGTCAACATCCCGCCGTCCTCATCATCCGGATGCGCCACCACCTGCATCAGCCGCGCCGTAGTCCCCAGCCGCAATAATTCCAGCCGTAATCCCGTCCCATCCTCATCCTGAGGAATCTCCGCGGGAACACCTTGATACAGCAGTCCCGGCGGGTCCGCATGAACATCAATAAGATCGCTGGAAGTTTTGGCCGCAGAAGGATTTGAAGCAGCAGCCCCATCCTTGCGCGCATTTTGCGCAAGCGTGGGACCTTGCGCGGTCAGCGCGAAAAGTGCAAGCAGAGAGAGTGGAACCCGCAAAAATCGCATTCGCAGAAGTATAGAGGAATCACGGCGCAGGGTGCACCACCGTGGAAGAGCGGCGCTTCAGCGCCGCACAAAAGCAAACAAAATCAATCGGGCTTCAGCCCCTGCACACCAGGCCACGAAGCCCGTCCTACACATCGCACAACTCCACCGCCCTCCGCAACGACTCCAACGGATCCCCCGTCGGCACAAATTCATGTGCCACATACCCGCCAAATCCTGCATCGGCAATCGCCCGCATCACCCCATCCCATTGCACTTCCTGCGTTCCATCGAGCTGATGCCGCCCCGGCACTCCTCCAGTATGAAAATGCCCAATCCACTGCATATTCCCCCGGATCGTCTCAATCAAATCGCCTTCCATAATCTGCATGTGATAAATGTCGTAAAGCAATTTCACCCGCGGCGAATCTACTTCCCGCACTACGCCCACGCCCCAGCTTGTGTGGTCGCACATGTAATCGTGATGATCGCGCTTGCTGTTGAGCAGTTCCAGGCAGATGGTCACGCCGTGATCCTCCGCAATCTTTTTGACCCGGTTCAATCCCACTACAGTATTCCGCGCCCCCTCGTCATCCGCCATCCCGCCGCGATTCCCCGAAAACGTAATCACGTTCGGCACCCCAGCCTTAGCCGCCAGCGGAATGTTCGTGCGAAATGCCGCCTCGATCGCCGCATGGTTCTCAATGCGGTTCAGAGCCCTGCCAATCTCCCCGCCCCCCGCATATCCCATGGTGCAAACCAACCCATACCGACGCGGAATCTCATATTCCTCCGGCTGCAATAAATCAATTCCCCGCAGCCCGATCGTCGCCGCATAAGCCGCCAGCTGATCGACAGGAATACGCGAATAACACCACCGGCAAACCGACTGACGAATGCGCCCCTTCCGCGCAATCGCACCCGCGACCGCAGGCACATGCATCGCCGCCACGCCCAGAATCGACGACTGCAGCAACGCCCGCCGCGTAACCCTTTTCATAATTGTTTTCTGAGATCGAGGCCGGAGGCGAGAGTCTGAGCTAATAGCTAAGAGCCAATAGCTAAGAGCCAATAGCTAAGAGCCAATAGCTAAGAGCCAATAGCTAAGAGCTCTGTCACTGTCGTCCTTCCTTCAACACCGCCTGGCAGTTGCTGGAAGCCGTCAGCACCTCATTAAACGCCGTTTCCTTGCGTAAGTCCTTCAATAGCGGATCATCCAGCAGCGCCGAGTATGCGCAATAATTCTGCTGCACCGCCGCTTTCAGCAGGCGCAGCGCCGGTTCACTCTGCCCGCAATACGCCATCAGCGCCCCCACGTGATACCACGCCTCGGCATCCGGTTCCATCATCACCGACGATTCTTGTTCGCGCACTATCCGGGCCAGGTCCCCCGGCTTCTGCGCCGCCGTGCACGCCTCCATCAGTTCGCGGTGATACGTCGAGCCCTTCCCCATATTCCTGGCCGCGGACCGCGTCTCCGCCAAATTTCCCTCCGCCAGGTCTACATACGGAGTCACCCACGCCGCCCACTCCGACCCCGCATCCAGGTGCACAAAATCCATGGCCCCGTCCGTCTTGCCGTCCTCCAGAAACGACCAGGCGCACGAGCGGAAAGCGAAATTCCCCGGATCGAGTTGCCGCGCCGTCTTGCATTCCTGTATCGAAAGTTCGAGCATCCCCGCATAGCGCAGCACATAGCTCAAAGCAAAGTGCGCGTCGGCGCTCTGCGGACGCCGCCGCACCAGATCCGTCGCCGCATCGTAGGCCCGTCCCAGGTCTCCGCGTTCCACTCGCGCCGTAATCAGGTTGCTCGCCGCCATCATCCGATTCGGGTCCAGGCTCAACGCCCGTTCATACGCCGAATTCGAACGCTGGAACATCGTCTCCCCGCCCCCGCCATACGTCGAGTCGTAGTAATATCTCTGCCCCAGAGCTTCCCACGCCGGCGCATACGTCGGATCAATGCCCACCGCCCACTCCAGCATCTTGATCGCTTCTTTGTTCGGCGCCGGATCGTGTGGCACGGCCACGCTTCGCAAGTAGAAGTCATAGGCCTGCTGATTCTTCGGTCGCGACGCCGCCGACTCCACTCCACCACCCGCCCCGCCGAGAATCGGCAGCAGCCCATGTTGCACCTGCGTGGTCAGCTGTTCCTGCAGTCCGATCAAATCGTCGGCCTTCGTCGTAACCGTCGACTGCCACAGCACCCGTTCGGTCGGTACATCAATCGCTTCCAGCGTCACCGTAAGCTGATTGCCCTGCTTCATGAAATGGCCTTGCAGCAGCCGTCCGACACGCAGTTCCTGGCCCACTTTCTTCGGATCGACATCCAGCGCCACATACTTGCGCGTGACCGAAGAAGGCCGCACGTCCAAAGACCGCGAATAGGTCAGCACGCTCGACAATTCATCCGCCAGTGCAAACCGCAAATAATCGATGTTGAAATCTCCATTCATATTCTGCAGCGGCAGCACCGCAATCGCATTGCGCTGCTCCGCGTTAGCCACTTCGCGGTGGTTGTACCACCACGCTCCCACTGAAGCCAGTACGGCCAGCAGCAGGCCAGCCATCCCCAGCAGCAGAAACATCTGCAGCCGCGAATTCCTGCCAAACGTTTTCGTCCCCACGGATCGAAGCTTCGCGGTATTGCTTCCACTCTTGATCGTTCCCGACTCGGTCTCGCGCTTCAGCAGCGCCAGATCCGACCGCATTTCCGCCGCGCTCTGGTAGCGATGGTTTCGGTCCTTCTCCATCGCCTTCCCGATAATCCCTTCCAGCTCGATCGGAATCTTCGGATTCAAATCCTTCGGCGGCACCGGCTTCGAATGCAGCACCGCGTCCAGCGTCACCAGCGAATTGTTTCCGGTAAACGGCTTCTTTCCCGTGGACATTTCATACAGCACCACGCCGAACGAAAACAGGTCGCTGCGCGCGTCGATGGTCTCGCTCCGCGCCTGCTCCGGCGACATATACACCGCCGTTCCCGGAATCACGCCCACCGCAGTCAGCGAATTGTCCGCCGCCGCGTCGTCTTCGCCCGGATTGTGAACCAGTTTTGCCAATCCAAAGTCGAGCACTTTTACCTGATGGCTCGGCGTTAGAAAAATATTCGCCGGCTTAATGTCGCGATGCACAATCCCCTTGGCATGCGACGCCACCAGCGCGTCCGCCACCTGCACTCCCACATCCAGCACTTCCTCGACCACCATCGCATGCCCCGCGATGTGCTGCTTGAGGCTCTCCCCGTCGAGCTTCTCCATCACAATAAAAGGATGCCCGTTGTTATCTTCTATGCCGTGGATGGTGCAGATATTAGGATGGTTCAATTGCGACGCCGCCCGCGCCTCGCGTGTAAATCGCTCCAGCGACTTGGGGTCGTGAGCCAGATTGTCAGGAATAAACTTCAGCGCAACGTGCCGCCCCAGCTTCAAGTCCTCGGCCTCATAAACCACGCCCATACCCCCGCCGCCAAGCTTGCCAACGATGCGGTAATGGGAGACCTGCTGGCCAATCATGAGAGAGTGCGACCTTACTTGGCGGTAATGTTAGGCCCCCAGCAGAATCCGGTCAACTCCCTTATTTCCCAACGCCTGCAGCCCCGCCCGCGAACGGCAGTGTGAGCAACGCCGCGAGCCGCGCTCCGAGGGTCAGTTTGAATATGGTTAATTTTTGTCATTCCGAATCGGCTGAAAGCCCGGTGAGGAACCTGCTGTTAGCCCGCGGCCCCGGCACTTCGTGAGTGACCCCGTGGAAGAGCGGCGCTTTAGCGCCGCGTCAGCCCCAAAAAATGAGTGGGGCCTTAGCCCCCGCGCCCCCTGAAACCCCGCGCGCCTTGGTATATTGCGAACAAGGATATATTTCGAAATGCTGAACCTCCTCGCCCCGCTCAAAAAACGCCCCGCCCCCCGGACCTTTGCCTCGACCCTGCGCCACCTGGGCGCATTCGGGCTGTTCTTTGTCGCCATCCTCGACAGTTCTCCCATCCCAACCTTTGGTGGTCCCGACATTCTCACTGCCGTTTTGTCGGCTACGCACCGTAATCCCTGGTATGAGTACGCTGCCACCGCCACGGCCGGATCGGTTATCGGTGCCTACCTCACTTTCCGCGTTGCGCGCCATGCCGGCTCGGCGTACCTCGAAAGCAAATTCAAGAAAAGCAAGCTGGCGAAGTTTCTGAAGCTGTTCAAGAGGTGGGGCACTGGAACCCTCATCGCTTCCACGGCCATTCCCATCCCCACCCCGACCAGCATGTTTTTCGCGGCCGCCGGCGCCTCCGATTTCCCCCTCGGAAAGTTCCTGATCATCGTCACCCTAAGCCGCGCCGTCCGCTATTCCGCCATCGCCCTCGTCGCCGACCTCTACGGCCGCCACTTCATCCGCGCCCTCCGCCATCCCATGCAATATTGGGGATGGATGCTCCTCTTCGCCGCCCTTACCATCGCGCTAGTAGCCGGAGGAATTCTAATCAGCCGCCGCCTGGAGGCGGAGACAGCCCCAGCGTAGTTTTAGTTTCAGTGCCGTTTTGAATCCTGGCGGGCAACCTTACAGTCGACGTCATCCTGACCGGAGCCGTTCTTCAGGCGAAGGGAAGAGCCTGCCCTGAGCGAAGCCGAAGGGATCTCCCGCGCTTCGCCAGTTGTAGTGAAGTCGACTGCGCCAGCGCCCCTTTTTCCATTAGCAAGCCAGCCAACTGTTGTACAATCACACCCCATTCGCAAGATCCCGTAGGCGCTGGCCCACGCGGAGGATGTCGGGCTGACAATATTGGGGTGAAATACCAGGAGGGACGAACATGAATTGGAAAAGCCGATTTGCCGTAGGAGTGCTGACCGCTCTCGCCATGTTGCTGCTGACCTACGCGCTGCCCAGAGGAAATGCCATGCGCGATGCCGCCGTAGTGCAGTTCCCCCTCACCGTCGGCGTATGGGCAATCTTCGTCCTGCTCTTCGTGAAGCTAAAATAACCGCCCCCAGAAATTCACCAAGGCTCATCCGAAACAGGATGCCCCATTTCTCGCGTCTTCTGCGACCGGGGCTTCAGAGTGTGCGTGAGAACTAGTTTTCCGAAAATCTGGTGGAATGGATGCCCAAGAATTTAGCCCCGGAGGGGCGGCCTAACTTAGCCCAGCGCTTCAGCGCTGGGTAAAGCGGGAAGGTGGCACCAGTCCCGGAGGGACGTCACAAGTTCTCACGCACATTCTTCAGCCCCCGCACATCACTCCAGATAAAACCCCGCCGACGCCCCCACCCACTCCATATTCTTATTATGATCCACGCCCATCATCAACCCTCGCCCCATGCGGATAATCGTCAGCACCGGCCTCAACTCATCCAGCCAAACATACATCACCCGCACCTCCGCCTTCGTCCCGCCCAGCGGAGTCGCAATCACCGGCTCAAACTGCATCCGCTCCTGCAAAATATAGTCAGCCCGCTTCTCCGCCGGAATCGCCGCAATATCTTCCTTCGTCGGCGCAATCACCACCCCCAGCCCGGCAAACGAATACAGCGGCTTCAAAACATAATTCTCCAAATCAGCCGGCGTCTCTTCCACCCGGTCTAAGAAAAAAGTCTTCGGCACAGAATCATGCTTCAAGTAAGGAATCGAAAACTTCGAAATCCGAAAATACCAATTCGGATGTCCCGCCCACTCGACATCCAGCTCGTCCCGCCAATCAAACGCAAGCTTCACATTCTTCCGCTGCAGCTCATCCACGATCGTCCGGTTATAAATCCGCTCAATCGGAATCCGTTTCCCGCCCCGCTCGTAATAAAGACGCGCCCCGTCTTTTCTGATGTCGACAATATCGACAGCCCGTACTCCCAGCATCTTTTCAGTCAGCAGAAAATCCGGCAGCGTCTTCTGATGCAGCGGATCAATCTCCATCAAAATCACATTCTCCGGATCATGCTCCCCCACAATCGCCCGCCGCAAAAGTTCGCGATAAGATTTGTCGTCAAGCCCGCCCAGAAAATACCTCAGCTCAGAACCGGTAGGTTCAGCCTCTTGGCTTGTCATTCCGAACTGCCGCGAAGCGGCAGTGAGGAACCCGCTTTTCTCCCGCAGCCCATACACGTCGAGATACGCCTCCGCCAGCGGCCCCTGATACGCATAAAGAGAAGGAAACGCCTGCAACTCCACCAACTTCGGCTGCAAGTCGCCAGTAGCATCCCGTACCAGCCCAAAATCCACCTGCACAAACATAGGATGATCCGGCTCATTCGGCACCCTAAACTCCGCCGGCACCGCCAACTCCGACTTCACCCGATACCCAGGACTATCCACTAACTGCCGAATCAATTCCTCGCCGTCGCCCGCCATCCGCTCAATCAGCGCCTTCGGAAAAAAACAAGGCGTCTCCGACAGCCGAAACTCAACATGCGTCCCACAAACCCCATCCACCCGCCGCAAAAATCCCTGATACTTCTCCGCAGTAAAGTTATCGTTGAACGTCTTTCGTAAAGAAGGAATCATAATCCCTGTCATCCTGAGCGGAGAAAAGCGCTCACAAAGTGAGCGCTTCTTGAAGTCGAAGGATCCCTACGGATAAAAAGAACCCCTACGCACAAAAAAGTTTTGTCATTCCGACCGGAGCGAAGCGAAGTGGAGGAACCTGCTCTTCGTTTGCAGCGCCAAATGCTTTCGGTCCGCCCAGATGCGAAAACCAAGGAAGCTAAAAGCTAAAAGCTAAGAGCTAAGAGCTAAGAGCTAAAAGCCAAGAGCTAACGGCTTCTTTCACCCCTCCACCAAAAACTTCCCCTCCCGCATAATCTGCTCATCGTCCACCCAGATATTAAACTTCCTTCCCACCACATCAATATGCGTAGTCGAATCCCATTCTGCCCCCGTATGCGCCCCATACGGATTCCCAAACGCAATATGCACTCCAGGATATTTCTCATCCTGCAGAATCTGCCCAATCACTTCCTTTAAATCAATGTTCGTCCCAATGGCGAACTCCCCCACTCGGTCGCTGTTCTCATCAGTATGCGTATACTTCCAGAAATCGTCTTCCAGTTCGCGATTCTCCGAATGCGCCTCCGTCAGCCGGTTGCCCACAACCCGCACCGTCAGCGGATTCTCTTTCAAATCTCCAAACTTCGCGCACAAATAATCGCCCACCACCCCATCAATCACAAAGGTCCCATTCACCTCGCCCGGCGTAGTAAAAATTTCCCCGCCCGGCAAATTGCCCCACTTCTCCGGAGTAATAATCCCGCTAGTCTTCAGCCACTTGTAATTCGGATTCAAATCCGCCGTCAGCTCCGTCCCCGCCGCTGTCGTCGCCCGCACCTGCCGCGCCTTGCGCACCATCGCAATCACCTTCGCGCTCAGCCGGTCCACTCTCTGAAAATCCGCCCGCATCCCCTCCAGCATGATCTGCCGGTTGATGTTCACCATGTGGGCGTGCCGAATCTTGCGCCGGTTCACCACCTCAGTCATCTGAATCCGCGATCGCAATTCCCGGGTCTGCGCCTGCACCGCAAAAATCGAAACCTGGCACTTCTCCAGATCGTCCAAAATTTCCCGCGGCAAATCAGTCAGCGGACGCGGCCCCAACTCCTCCAACACCCACGCATGATAAGGCGCCCCCACCTTCTCCACTTCACGTACAACCGCCGCCGCGATCTCAATCGTCGCCTCGTCCGTGATCACGCATACCTGTTCCTCAGCCTGCACCCGCAAACATACGCGAACCGCATTGACGGCCCCAGGTGTGTATTCAGGATCAAAAGGAATATCGAGGGATCCACCAGAAACGTGGGTGCCCCACCCTTCTCGCGGTTTATGCGAGAGGGTGGGGTTTTTGACTTGGTTGGCAGGACTAACTTGTTCTCCAGAATGACTCATCACCCTACTCTACGTACCTCCGCCGGCTCTTCCTCCAGCCCCGCCGCCGTCTCCTCCACAATGTAATCGACAACCTTCTTCAAATCCCCAGTCTGCTCAAACACCCGCAATTGCCGGTCGGCTCCGCTGCCGTGCTCCAGAATCCTGTGGATGTAATTCAATTCCTCGCGCGAGTCCAGTTCATCCACCACATCGTCCACGAACTCCAAATACTCATGAATCAAATCCCGCGTTGAAACTTCAGTCTGCTTCCCGAAATCGATCATCAGTCCATCCAGCCCGTAACGCGACGCCCGCCATTTATTTTCCATGATCAGCGCCCGCCGGTACAGCCGAAACCCCTGGTTCGCCGTATACAACTTATGCAGCTTCGCCACCGTCGCCTGAATCAGCGCCGCAATCGCAATCGTCTCATCCGCCCGCATGGGCACATCGCACACCCGAAACTCAATCGTATTGAAAAACGGATGCGGCCGAATATCCCACCAGATCTTTTTCGCATTATCGATGCAGTTGGTCTTGATCAGCAGCTTGACAAAGTTTTCGTACTCGCCCCAACTCGGAAAATAATCCGGAATATTCGTCCGCGGAAATTTGTCAAACACCTTGCACCGGTACGATTTCAACCCGGTATTCATCCCCAGCCAGAACGGCGAATTGGTCGACAAAGCAAGAATATGCGGCAGAAAATACCGCGCATGATTCATCATGTGGATCGCCGTCTCGCGATCCTCAATCCCAATATGCACGTGCAGCCCAAAAATTAAATTCGCCCGCGCCACCAGCTGCAAGTCCTCAACAATCCCCTTATACCGGTCGTCCGGATAAATCTCCTGCACCCGCCAATCCGAAAACGGATGCGTCGCCACCGACGCCAGCCGCAGCCCATTCTCCGTGGCCAGCCGCACAATCCCCCGCCGCAGCATCTTCACTTCCGACTTGGCTTCCTTAATGTTGTTGCAAATCCCCGTTCCCACCTCAATCACCGACTGGTGCATCTCCGCCTTCACCCGCTCCTGCAGAAATATCTTCCCCTTCTGCAAAAGCTCCGCCTGAATATGCGAGCGCAGATCCCGAGTCTCCGGATCAATGGTCTGATATTCCTCTTCAATCCCGATGGTAAAAGTAGGAGGCATGTTTTACTTCTTTGTCACTCTAGCTATCTCTTGTCATTCCGAGCGAAGCGAGGAACCTAGGCTTCGCCGGCACAACCAAAACCGTGGGTGCCCCATCCTTTCGCGCACTTTGCGAAAGGGTGGGCGGAACCAACGTTAACAGTATAACAACGCCCCTCAGTCCCACTCCGCGTTCTCCTTCACCCGCGCCCGCACGATCTTCTTCACCAACGCATCCGGCAAAGGCTTGTCAGCAGGAAACTGAATCGTCCCCTTCGAAGTCCGATATCCGGCGAGTTCCTTCTCAAACCGATCCAACACCCCCGACCCCGTCGGAAACAAACTGCAATGATTCTTAAACGCCGCGTAAGCCACCAGCATCCCGTTGTACTGAAACATCGGCATCCCATAACTGATGACTTCGGTGGCTTCCTTCGGCACCACCGCCCGAATCACCGCACGGATGTGTTTCAAAGTCGATCGCGCCGGCTCCGGCGTGCCAGCCAGATATTCCTCCACCGACTTCGCAACCTTACCTTTTCGCATAAGACCCCAAAGCCCTGTCATCCTGAGCGAAGTAAGTGCTCCGCGAAGCGGAGCACTTACGCAGTCGAAGGACCCCTATCAGCAAAATAGTGCCCGAGGCCCGTCAGGGAGTTCGCGAAAGGAATGTGGGGACAGTCCACGCCAAGCGCAGCTTGGCTAGGTTTTGCCGGTGACTTACTACTTCCCTGGCTTCCGCTTCCGCGCCGCCACCCACTCCGGTTCCCCCTTCTTCTCCGGTTTGCCTGAAGAACCCCCCGCCAAAAACCCCGCCCACCGCAACTCCTTCACCGGACTCTCACCAGACGTAGCCATCTTCACCGCCATCTCCGCCACCGCATTCACAATCCAGTCAAAATTCTCCTGTCCCACCGACGTAATCTCCGCATCCGGCGCTGGATTCAAAAAGTCAATCGCATACGGCACTCCCCCCTCCACCGCAAACTCCACCGTATTCAAGTCGTACCCCAAAGCCCGGCAAAGCGACAACGCGTCCTTTACCATGCGATCCCGCAGCGCCGCCGACGACGGCGGCGGATTCCCCTTCACATACCGCTCATGATGCGGCGCCCGCGGATCGTACTTCATGATGTGCACTTTTTCCTGCCCCACCACATAGCACCGGTAATACTCCTCAAACTCGACGCCATGCTGCAGCGTCATGCACAACCGCCCCGTCTGGTTGTAATGATGAAAAAATTCCTCCGGATTATGCACGTGATACACATGCTTCCACCCGCCGCCAGAGTAAGGCTTCAAAAACGCCGGAAACCCCACGTAGTCAAACAGCTCCTGCCAGTTCAGCGGAAAAATCAAATTCCGCATCGACTGATCCGTCGTCCCCTCGGGATGCTTGTTGTGCGGCAGCACCACCGTCGGAGGAATCGCGACGCCCATCTTGTGCGCCAGCGCATAATTAAAAAACTT
>Ga0302325_10030211_pt1 | contig 11178 bp, 10 predicted proteins | sample Palsa_T0_2_FD_201948 | JGI IMG/M metagenome (GOLD analysis project Ga0302325, IMG submission 201948) | Peat permafrost microbial communities from Stordalen Mire near Abisko, Sweden - Palsa_T0_2 | ecosystem: Environmental > Terrestrial > Soil > Palsa > Peat permafrost | place: Sweden: Abisko...
CCGGCGGATGTACGGCGGAAGCTCGACCTATCTGCCGTTGAAGGTCAACCAGGCCGGTGTTATCCCGGTGATCTTCGCGTCCTCACTGATCTACATCCCGCACCTGATCACCCAGTTGGTCCGCAGCGGCAGCGGCGGCCTGGGCAACAGTTGGTGGGACAAGTTCGTCGGCAACTATTTGTCGAACCCAGCCAGCCCGGTCTACATCGGCATCTACTTCGGGCTGATCATCTTTTTCACGTATTTCTACGTCTCGATCACGTTCAACCCCGACGAGCGTGCTGACGAGATGAAGAAGTTCGGTGGCTTCATCCCCGGTATTCGGCCGGGCAAACCGACCGCCGACTACCTGCGCTACGTGCTGAGCAGGATCACGTTGCCGGGGTCGATCTACCTCGGTGTCATCGCGGTGCTGCCCAACCTCTTCCTGAAGATCGGTAGCACTGGCACCGTGCAGAACTTGCCGTTCGGCGGCACTGCGGTTTTGATCATGATTGGTGTCGGATTGGATACCGTCAAACAGATCGAGAGCCAGCTCATGCAACGCAATTACGAAGGGTTCCTCAAGTGAGACTTGTGTTGCTGGGTCCGCCTGGAGCGGGTAAGGGTACGCAGGCCGTGCAGTTGGCCGAGAAGCTAGAGGTGCCGCACCTGTCCACCGGTGACCTTTTCCGGGAGAACATCGGCAACGGCACCAAGCTGGGTTTGGAAGCCAAGCGCTACTTGGACGCCGGCGATCTGGTTCCGTCTGAGTTGACCAACGAACTCGTCGATGACCGTCTGAGCAACCCGGACACCAACGGCGGTTTCATCCTCGACGGTTATCCGCGCTCGGTGCAGCAAGCCAAAGCGCTGCACGACATGCTCGAGCGCCGCGGAACCGCCCTTGACGCCGTCCTGGAGTTCCGGGTGCCCGAAGACGTCTTGTTCGAGCGGCTCCGGTCGCGTGGCCGCGCCGACGACACCGACGATGTGATCCACAACCGGATGAACGTCTACCGCGACGAAACCGCGCCGCTGATCGAGTACTACCGCAGCGAGCTGAAAACCGTCGACGCCGTCGGCTCCGTGGACGAGGTGTTCGCCCGCGCGCTGCAGGCTCTCGGGAAGTAACGGTGATCGGCCTGGCCGGCCTGCGCAGTCGCAAAGTGGTGCCACAACGCAGCGCCGCGGAACTCGACGCGATGGCCGCCGCCGGGGCCGTGGTCGCCGCCGCCCTGCGTGCGGTGCGCGAGGCCGCAGTTCCCGGGGTTTCGACGCATGAGCTCGACCAGATCGCCGAATCGGTGATCCGTGACGCCGGTGCCACGCCGTCGTTCCTCGGCTACCACGGCTATCCGGCGTCGATCTGCTCCTCGGTCAATGACCGCGTCGTGCACGGCATCCCGTCGGCCAGTGAGAAAGTCGCGGCCGGCGACCTGGTCTCCATCGATTGCGGGGCAATCCTGGAGGGCTGGCACGGCGATGCCGCGATCACGTTCGCTGTGGGACAGATCATCGCCGCCGACGAACTGCTGTCGCAGGCGACCAAGGAGTCGATGGAGGCCGGGATCGCGGCGATGATTCCCGGCAACCGGCTGACCGACGTGTCGCACGCCATCGAAACCGCCACGCACGCGGCCGAGGCCCGCTACGGGCGCAAGTTCGGGATCGTCGAGGGATACGGCGGACACGGCATCGGCAGGCAGATGCACATGGATCCGTTTTTGCCCAACGAAGGATCTCCTGGCCGCGGCCCCATGCTTGCCGCCGGATCTGTGCTGGCGATCGAGCCGATGCTGACCCTGGGAACACGCAAAACCGTGGTGCTCGACGACGAGTGGACGGTCAGTACCGCCGACGGCTCGCGTGCCGCACACTGGGAGCACACCGTCGCTGCGACCGAGGACGGGCCACGCATTTTGACCCTCGGCTAACTTCGTCCCGCACCGAGTGAACCGAACGGACACCTCGATCGTGTCACCACCGAGAGGCTGGTGATGGACATACCGGGCACCGGCGCGGAAGCGATCGCTCTGAAGCGGCTGTGTGACCAACACGCCGCCGCTTTGTGGCGCTATGCGTGGCGGTTGACCGGTGATCATGCCCACGCCGAGGACGTGGTGCAAGAGACCTTGCTACGCGCGTGGCAGCACCCGCATGTGCTCGACAACGGGCAGTCGCCGCGCGCCTGGCTATTCACCGTTGCCAGAAACATGGTCATCGACGACCGACGCAGCGCCCGATTCCGCCACGAGGTCATTCCGATGGACGGCGCGGGGCCGCCGGAACCGGCAGGTCCTGATGAGTCGAACGGGGCGCTCAACCGAGCATTGATCGGCGACGCGATGGCGCAGCTGTCCGCAGAACACCGGGCGGTGGTTGGCCGGTCCTACTACCAGGGCTGGACGACCGCGCAGATCGCCGCCGATCTGGGGATCGCTGAGGGCACGGTCAAGTCGCGGCTGCATTACGCGCTGCGGGGACTTCGCCAGGCACTGGTGGAAATGGGTGTGACGCAATGACGGAATGGCGGAACGGCAACGTGCCGCAGGGCGGCCACGAATACGAGATGTGGGACGCCGCCTACGTGCTGGATGCGCTGTCGGATACCGACCGGCGCGAATTCGAGATGCATATGGCCGGCTGCAATTCATGTCGGCAAGCCGTGGCAGAGTTCGAGGCCATCGCGCCGATGCTGTCGCTGCTCGACGATGAGCCCGCCACGGTGCCGTCATGCCCCGATCTGCTGCCTTCGCTGCTGGCGAAGGCCGACCAGCGGTTGGCCGTGAACCGGGTTGAGCTGCAGCCGGCGCTGCTGACGTCGACGACCGTGGCGGCGGAGACGGTCTTCCCGGTCTTTCGCACCGGCAACTATGCCCCTGTCCACGACGAGCTGACCGCATTCGACCTTCCGGTCGAGGGCCGCATTCCCGCCGAGCTGAACGGCTGGTACCTGCGCAATGGCCCCAATCCGCGTGCAGGCGAAGGTCATTGGTGTGTCGGTGACGGCATGGTCCACGGAATCCGGTTGGAAAACGGTCGCGCCGCCTGGTACCGCAACCGCTGGGTGCGTACCGAGAGCTTCGATAATCCCGTCCCGCTCTACAAAGACGACGGCAGCCGGAACCTGCACTCCAGCATCGCTAATACCCATGTCGTGCGCCACGGGGGCAAGACGCTCGCGTTGATGGAATTCTCGCTGCCGTACGAAATCAGCAATGATTTGAAAACGCTGGGCGCCTACGACTTCGGCGGCATGCTTACGGACTCGATGACCGCGCATCCCAAGATCTGCCCGAACACCGGTGAATTGCATTTCTTCGGCGCCGGCAACATCTTTGAACCGCATGTCAGCTATCACCGCGCCGATGCCGACGGCCGGTTGACGATCAGTCGCCCCATCGACGTGCCCGCGCTGACATTGATGCACGACTTCGCGTTGACCGCCGAACATGTCGTTTTCCTGGATTTGCCGCTGCTGTTCAACCTGCAGGTGGCGCTCACCGGTTCCTCTGAAAGGGATTTACCGTATCGCTGGGACGATCAGTACCGCGCCCGTCTCGGTGTGCTGCGCCGCGACGACCCCTACGGCCAGTTGCGGTGGTTCGACATCGATCCGTGCTTCGTCTTCCACGTCGTCAACGCCCACGACGTGACGGCGCCCGGCGGGAACGCCATCGCACTGGAGGTGCTCCGGTATGACGAAATGTGGCGGGATAACAGTGAATTCGGGACCGACGCGGCATTGTGGCGGTGGACGATCAACCTGGACACCGGGGTAGTCGAACAGAGTCAGCTCGATGACCGCGGAGTGGAATTCCCGCGGATCGACGATCGGCTCGCCGGCACGTCTGCCCGCTACTCCGTGGCGGTCGGCAGCGGCGCGCTCGTCCGGTACGACTTGCAACGTGATACCGCGGTCGAGCACCGATTCGGCGCCGCAGGCGAAGCCGGGGCGCCTGGTGAGGCGGTATTCGCGCCTGCGGTCGGTCGGCCGGACGAACTCGCCGGTTGGTATTTGACTTACGTGTACAACTCGGTCACCGACAGCAGCGATCTGGTGGTCATCGACGCTTCAGACTTCGAGGGCGAGCCAGTGGCCCGGATCCGGATGCCGCGCCGTGTGCCACACGGATTCCACGGCAACTGGATCCCCGACTGAGCGAGATCCCGTTTCTGAATTGCCAGGATGAACTGGAAAGGCGCGCAACTCGTATAAAGGTCAGGAGGTGATCGAGTGAGTCGATTCACCAGTGCCGCCAACGACGAAGCCGCGTTGATGAAGGCGCTTTATGACGAGCACGCTGCGCCGTTGTGGCGTTATGCGCTTCGGTTGACCAGTGACGCCAGTCGCGCCGAAGACGTGGTCCAGGAGACACTGCTGCGGGCCTGGCAGCATCCGGAGGTGATCAGCGACACCGAGCGCTCGGCGCGTGCATGGTTGTTCACCGTTGCGCGCAACATGATCATCGATGAACGCCGCAGTCCAAAGTTCCGCAATGTAGTTGGTTCGCTGGATGATTCGGGTGTACCGGAGCGATCCACCCCCGACGAGGTGGACTCGGCGCTGGACCGCATGCTGATCGCCGATGCGATGGCCCAGATGTCAGCGGACCATCGAGCAGTTGTCGAGCGGTCCTACTACCGGGGATGGACCACTGCCCAGATCGCCGCTGATCTTGACATCGCCGAAGGGACGGTCAAATCGCGGCTACACTATGCGGTGCGGGCGCTTCGACTCTCTCTGCAGGAGATGGGGGTGACCCGATGACGATATTCCGGGCCATCCGGGGGGCTGGCGGCTACGAATGCCTGTTTATGGCGGCAATTGAGGTGACACGATGAGGGTGATCCGAGGTTTCGGCCTGCCCGGTGACAGCGACGTTCCCGCCGGCGACAGCCACGAGTATGCGACCTGGGACGCCGCCTACGTGCTCGGATCGCTCTCAACCGCCGATCGGCGCGAGTACGAGGCACACCTGAGCGTCTGCCCGTTGTGCAATCAGGCCGTGAGCGAGCTCAGCGGCATGCCGGCGCTGCTGTCCAAGCTCGACGGCGGCACGGTGGCCGCGATGGGTGCCGACGACCTCACCGCAGCGCCGGACATGGTGCCGAATCTGCTGCCGTCATTGCTGTCCGAGGTTAACCGGCGTCGTCGCCGTGTACGCATGGCGACGTGGACGTCAGGGGCCGCCGCGGCCGTACTGCTGGCGATCGGTCTGTTCGTGAGCATCGCGTGGCAGCACCCGACGTCGTCGCCGCCGCAGGCCAGCGTGTCCGCGCTGCCGATGGCCCAGGTCGGTACCACTGCGCTGGCTTCGACGGTGTCGATCAGCAGCCAGCACTGGGGCACCTACATCGACCTCAACTGTGTCTGCCTGGCCCCGGTGACTGCCCATCACGACAAGCTGGCGATGGTCGTGGTGAGTCGCGACGGCGCCCATACTCAGCTGGCCACCTGGGTCGCCGACCCGGGCCACACGGCGAATCCGGCCGGCAGCATCTCGACGCCCGTCGAGCAGATCGCCGCGGTGCAAATCGTCTCCGCCGACAGCGGACAGGTACTGCTGCAGCGCTCACTGTGAAACAGCTTGTAGCGCGGTAGATTTAACCGCTCGCCATCCAGGTGTGGAACATGCCACTCGGGTCGTAGGCGGCGCGCACCTGATCCAGGCGTGCCATGTTCGGTTCGGTGATGAACGTCGCGGAACGGCGGGCGAGATTTTCGTCGGCCAGCGAGATGCCGGTTGCCAGATGCGACATCGCGGCCATGTTGGACGGGGCCCAGTCGCCGTAGCGTGCGTCGTCGGCAGCATCGTGCCAGGCGGTGTAGAGCCCCAGGTAAATCTCGTCTTCCACGCCGTAGACCATCTCGGTGCGATCCGCGGACGGTTTCCAGCCGGCGAAGACGAAGTGCGACGGGTGCGGCGGCAAGGTCTCGATGATCTTGCGGATTCCCGGTAGAAGGTCGTCGGCCGGGGCCGACGTGAACATGTTGTCGACGCTATACCGATGGTCCTCAGGGTATTTCGCCATCACTGCCGAATACCAGTTGGCCAGGGTCGTCGGCATGTACGGAAGGGCGGCGGTTGCCCGGTCGATCACCGGGCACGTGCCGAGTATCGCAAGCGCTTTCGCGGCCTCGTCGTCTGAATCGGCGAAAACCGGCGACGCGATAGCGATCGTCGGCTCATCGGGTCCGACTTCCGGCGCGTTGCGCGAGGTGAGGATTTGCAGTTCGACTCGATCGTCGATCTCGCCGCTGATCGAGCGGCCCCAGCTGAACACCTCGTCGGCGACTTCGACCGGGTACAGGTACAGGCACGTGCCCAGGACGGCCGGACGCCGGTGCAGTCGCAGCGTGAATGACGTGACCACGCCGAAGAATCCGGGCCCGCTGCCGCGGGCGGCCCAGTACAGGTCGGGGTGATGCTCAGGGTCGCAGTAGAGCGTGTCGCCTTCGGCGGTGACGACCTCCACCCCGAGCACGCTCTCGCACGCCGGCCCGACGACCTTGCTGTTCCAGCCGTATCCACCCTGAAGCAGATACCCACCGAGGCGAATGCCCTCGCAGTGGCCCGACGGGAAGAACAAGCCCTGAGCATCGAGGTCGGTCGCGAACGCGCTGGCAACCACGCCCGGCCCGACGTGGGCGATCATCGCATCGGCATCGACATCGCGGTGATCGAGACGGCTCACGTCGAGCAGCATCCCGCCATCGCGCAGATGGCTTGCGTTCCAACTGTGTCCGCCCGAACGAATGCCGACCTGGTAACCCTGGGCCCGTGCGTAGCGGATCGCGGCGACGACGTCATCGGTGTCGCACGCTTGCACGATCACCTCGGGAAAACGCTGCGGCATAAGGCTATTCCACACCGTCTCGCGACGGGCCGCCTCGTAGCCGTCTACACCGCGGTGGAAGAACCGCTTTGCGGTGAGTAACGCCATTGCTCCCCCTTTGCTGTGGCCGTCAGGTAATCCGCGATCTGACCGGCTAGTGGCGTGGCCGCCAGCCGAAGCGCCCGCAACGGACCGCTGGGTGGAATGCCGTAGCCGATCGCGAACATCCCGCCGCCCATGTCCGAGGCGAAGCCGCCGGGCGGGTTGCCGTGTTCGTCGAGCACGCCGAGGTGGCCGACCAGGCCGTCCAGATCGGGGTCGAAGCCGGTCGCGGCAATGATCACGTCAGGCGTGATGCCGGTGCCGTCGGCCAAGATCACCCGCTCGGATTCGAATGCCGCGACCGCGGACACCACCTCGATCCGGCGCGCACGTACAACGTTGATCAGCTCGTCGGCCAGCGTGGGGATTCGGCCACGCTGTTCCACGGTCGCCTTCAGTCCGAGCGGCGGCCGACCGAAGCCGTACACCGATACATCTCCCAGCAGCAGACGGTTGAGCCGCGCTATCACCGGATCGACGATCCGTGCCGGCACCCGGGCGAACAATTCCAGGAAAATATCCGAGGGAACCGGGCCGATGGCGCGGCGCACCAGATGCGGTGGCGTACGCACCGCCAACCAGACCTTACGGGCGCCGTTGTCGGCCAGCTGGACGGCGATGTCGGCGGCCGAATTTCCCGCGCCGACAACCAGGATGTTGCGATCGCGGAACGGCCACGCGTTGCGGAAGTCGACGGAATGCACCACCTCGCCGGTGAATTGGCTGAGTCCGGGCCATGGCGGGATGGCGGGCGTGCGATAGCGGCCGGTGGCCAGTACGACCGCCGACGATCTGATGTCACCCTGCGAGGTGTCCACTCGCCAGCCCTTGCCTGCGCGCTCGATGCGGTTGACCTCGCTGCCCAGCGCGAGCCTGATGTTCTGCTGCCGGACGTAGCTGTCGAAATATCCGACCATGTCCTCCTTGGAAGGCCAGCGGCCGGCGCTCAGAGGAATCCGTTGTCCGGGAAGATGGGACAGAAAACCGTTGGTGTTCAAGCGGAAGTTGTCGTAGCGGTTGCGCCACGACATCGCTGGTGCGGACGCTTTATCGACGACCAGCGCCGAAATCTGGTGCCGGTGCTCGAGCTCGCGCGCGACGGCAAGACCGCCGGGCCCGGCTCCGACGATAACGACGTCATGTCTGCTCCGGCGGTCACTGTATACAAGCTGCACGTTGATAACACGATTGCCGATGCCGGGTGGTTCACCAGCAAATGGCGTTGAACCCAAGCGGCCCCCGCGTCGTGTCCCTGGTATGTCGAGGAAGCACCGGGTGGTCGACCACATCGTCGGTCATCTCGCGAGGACCGGAGTCGAGTACATCTTCGGCGTCGACGGCGCCAACATCGAGGACCTCTACGACGCGGCATATTTCCGGCCGGACATCACCGCCGTGCTGGCCAAGCACGAGTTTTCCGCTGCGACGATGGCCGACGGCTACAGTCGAAGCGGCGCCGGCCTGGGTGTAGTCGCCGCGACCTCCGGCGGGGGCGCGCTGAATCTTGTTCCCGCCCTGGGTGAATCGTTCACCAGCCGCATACCGGTTTTGGCGCTGGTTGGCCAACCTGCGACCACGATGGATGGCATGGGGAGCTTCCAGGACACCAGCGGACGCAACGGCTCACTGAACGCCGAGGCGTTGTTCTCGCAAATATCGGTGTTCTGCAGGCGGGTAACCAGCGCCGCCGACATCGTCTCCGCGCTGCCGGCAGCCATCGCCGCGGCGCAAACAGGCGGCCCGGCAGTACTGTTGCTGCCCAAAGACATTCAGCAATCCATCATTGGCCGGGCATGCTCGCCCGATGCCGATCGGCTACGGACAGTCGGTAATCCACAGCCGATTGTGCGCGCGTTGCGGCGGGTTACCGGGCCGGTCACGATCATCGCCGGCGAGCAAGTGGCCCGCGACGACGCGCGTGCCGAGCTGGCCTCGCTTCGGGCGGTGTTACGTGCACGAGTGGCATGTGTGCCCGATGCCAAGGACGTCGCGGGAACACCCGGCTTGGGTTCGTCGTCGGCGCTGGGTGTGACCGGTGTCATGGGCCACCCCGGTGTGGCCGAGGCGGTGGCCGGTAGCGGGCTGTGCCTGGTGGTGGGCACCCGGTTGCCGGTGACCTCTCGCGCAGGTCTCGACGACGCGCTGGCCGCCGTGCAGACGATGTCCATCGGATCGGCTCCGCCGTACTTCCCGTGCACCCACGTCCACACCGACGACCTGCGGATGTCGCTGCGGATGCTGACCGACGCACTCGCCGGCGCGGGACGGCCCACTGGCGTTCGGGTGCCCGACGCGATCGCGCACACCGAGCTCACCCCACCGGCTTTTGATGGCCCGGGCGTGCGCTATCGCGATGCGATGGCAGAGCTGGATGAGCTATTGCCCGCCGGGGTCGACATCGTCGTCGATGCCGGCAACACCGGTGCGGCAGCCATTCACTATCTGCCGGTGCGGCGCAGGGGACGGTTCGCGGTCGCCCTCGGCATGGGCGGAATGGGCTACAGCTTCGGTGCCGGTATCGGAATGGCCTTCGCCCGCAGAAAGACTCAGAGCGCTGGCCGTCGAGTGGTGGTGATCGCCGGGGACGGCGCGTTCTACATGCACGGCATGGAGGTCCATACCGCACTGCATTACCGGCTTCCGGTGACCTTTGTGTTGCTCAACAACAACGCCCACGCCATGTGCGTGACCCGAGAGCAGCTCTACTACAACGACTTCTACAGCTATAACCGGTTTTCGCCCAGCCACCTCGGGGCGGGCCTGGCGGCGATGTTCCCCAAGTTGTCGTCGGTGGACGTCAGCGACACGACGGGGCTGGCCTCCGCGGTGCGCGCCTCGCTGAACGTCGACGGTCCGGCGGTGATCAGCGTGGAATGCGCCGCCGACGAAATCCCGCCCTTTGCACCATTTCTCGGTACGACCGTAACCAACCGCCCTACTAATCAACATGTTTCATTCGCACAGGAGGACCACGCCCATGTCGCTGCCAGCGCTTGACGATATCGCCACCCACACCGGCACTACCAAACCGATCGACGGCGTCGTCCGGATCGAGACCACGCCGCTGGAGGAGACGGCCGCAAGCTTCTTCACGCAGATACGGTCGGCATACCCGCACAACGAGGTGTTCGGGCAGTACTGCACCGTCAACGACTACGTGGACTGCCCGCCTGACGAACTTTTCGAATATCTGTCGGACACCCGAAGCCTCGAGGAGTGGACCTACACCCTGCGTGGCTTCACCCCGTCCGACGAGCCGGGACTCTGGCTGGCCTACGACAAGCTGCTGCCCGACACCACGATCTACACCCGCACCTTCGCCAACTCGCAGGCTCGTACCGTCGACTATCACTGCGCCTGGGATCAGGGCCAGCACCTGTGGATGATCTACGTAATGCGGGTCCTCGACGCGCAGGTGGTGCTCGGCAAGCCCGGTTCCGTTGTGCTGTGGACCAATTGCCGTCACCCGTTCTATGACGAGAACCCTTATCCCGAGGCCGCCCCGGCGGAGCGTACCGGCTGGGTCGGCGACTTCTGGGATTTGTTCGGACCCGGCCACGCGCTGGAACTGAACAATCTCAAGAGCATCGCCGAATACCGCCACCGCCACGGCCTTTCGATCACCCCGGAGTGGATGAGATGACCACGCGACCCGACGTCAGCCTCGTCGACGTCTCCAGCTACCTACCTGGCGAGCCGATCGGCGCCGACTACTACGCGCAGTTCGCCGACTCCGACGAATTACGTGAGAACCTCATGTTCCGTGCGCCCTCATTCCGCCATCACGTTGGGCCGGACGAAACCGCGACCGACATGATCGAGCGGGCCGCGGAAGGAATCATCGAACGACACGGTCGGGACATCATTGAAAGCGCCGACGTGTTGATCACTCACACGCAGGTACCCGACATGGCGTTCTACGGTGCGGGTGGCGGTATCGCGCACCGCTTGGGCATGCGCCCGTCTTGGGTGCTCGATCTGCACAACGGCGGGTGCGCGGCGTTCGTGCTGGCGCTCAAGATGGCCCGTCAACTGCTGGCCTCGGGTGAGGGACACACTGCGGTGATCGCGATCGCCCAGAACGCTGCGGGCCAGGTTTTCGACCAGCCCGGGGTGCGCCGGAAGGCGCAATCGTCCGTTCCCGGCGACGGGGCCGCGGTCGGTTTGGTCACGCTGTCGGACGAGTCGCCGATACTCGACATCGAGTGCCGCACCTACGGCGAATATGCCGGCGACATGACGCTCGCCCCGGAC
>Ga0302325_10030213_pt1 | contig 11178 bp, 8 predicted proteins | sample Palsa_T0_2_FD_201948 | JGI IMG/M metagenome (GOLD analysis project Ga0302325, IMG submission 201948) | Peat permafrost microbial communities from Stordalen Mire near Abisko, Sweden - Palsa_T0_2 | ecosystem: Environmental > Terrestrial > Soil > Palsa > Peat permafrost | place: Sweden: Abisko...
AGAGCTCGATCCCGACGACGCCGGCCAGATGGCGGAGACGATCGAACGGGTGTGCGGAGACCGCGCGCTCCGGGAGCGACTGAGGCGAAGCGGGTTCGTCCAGGCGCGCCGCTTCTCCTGGACGGCCGCGGCGCAAGCACATCTCGACGTCTATCGGCGAGCGGTCGAGCTCGGTCCCCGGTCGGGCGCCACGGTCGGCTGACAGGTCAGGCATCATGGGACGCGAGCTCATGGACCCAACGACGTCTCAAGCGGCGCCGGCGGTGCGTGGCCGGGTGATCGCCGGCTCGGCTGCGCTCGCCGCCGCCGCCGCCGTTGCCGGCGTCGCCGCCGGCGCGGGCTTCGGTGTGTACCTGCTGCTGGCCGCGGCCCTGCTCGTCGTGGTTGGCCTCGGCGTCGCTTCGTGGCGGCGGTCACTCGAGTGGATGGTGTACTACCTGCCGTTCTCAGGCTTGTTGCCGCTGGCGCTGTATCCGTCTCAGGGCGCGGGAACGGAGCTCAAGGACATCGCGTTCGTCGGCCCCGCGTACATCGGAGCGTTGCTGCTCCTGCTGCGCCGGCGAGAGCGATTCACCGTGCCCCGTGCCCCCGTTCTCCTCCTGGTTGCCATGGCATGCCTCGTGTTCGTGCAGGCCTTCAACCCGGCCTTGGCCAAGCCGCTCGTGGGGGCGATCGGAATCAAGGTGTGGCTGTTCTACATCCCACTCGTGGCGCTCGGGTACCACATGTACACGCAGAAGCGCGATCTCGACCGGCTGCTGAAGTGGATGACGATCCTGGCCATGATCCCCTGCGTTCTCGGACTGATCGAGGCGGCCCTCGTCTACGGAGGCCGGTCGGCCTTCGTGTACCACCTCTACGGTGCCGCCGCCGCGGCGACGACCGAGGACTTCACGACGTTCCAGTTCGGGGGCGCCAGCCTGACACGTATCTCGAGCATCTTCACCTTCACGGCTCAGTACTGGTTCTTTGCCACCGCCGCGATCGCCGTCGCGTGGGCGGCGTGGCGCGGGAACCGCAACGATCCGACGATGCGCTGGCTGGGCCCGGCCGCGATCACGATCGCGACTTTCGCCAGCCTGACCAGCGGCCTCCGGGCGGCGTTCATCTTCACGCCGATGCTGCTCTTGCTCATCGCGGCCTTCGATGGATTCGACGTGCGCCGGCTCATCTCGGGCGCCTTGGCCTCGGCCTTCGCGATCATCGTGGTTCTCTACCTGCTGGGCATCCCCTTCACCCCACTGGCCAATCTCACGAGCGGGCACGCGTCATACATTCTCGGCTTCTTCGGCCAAGGAATCACCTTCGGTATGCATCACGCACTGCTCGGCTTGGGCACGGGATCGGACACGGCTCAAGCGCGTTACGCCTTCTCGTCGGGTACGTATGGAACGACCTTCGCGTCGCTGGGGGGTGTCTGGTACGAGAGCTGGTACCTGAAGGCGTTCCTCGAGCTCGGACTATTCGGACTGGTCCTTTTCCTGTGTCTCTGCGGGGCGTTGGTGCGCCGCTCGTTGCAGGCCCATTGGGCGATCGTCGACCCTGAGACACGATCCATCTCGGCGGCGCTCGTGGCGCTGCTCGTGTGGACCCTGGCTTTCTCGGTGAAGACCGCGCTGGTGGACGAGGATCCCCTGGACGTCTATCTCTGGCTCTTCATAGGTATTCAGTGGAGGCTCGGGGACGCGGCGCTGGCCGCCTCCCGAGCCCGGACGTTATCCCGCCGCACCCAATCTCGAGCTCCCTGAGAGCCGCTCCGAGTCATCCGCGACGCTCTTGGCGTAGTAGTCGTAATACCCAGAGGTCTTGTAGTCCCGCTGGGGCACCCCCGTGGTGACACACCCGGAGGGTTTGGGCGGAAGCCGTGCCAGCAGCGTTCGCAGTGCGGAGACGTCGGTGCGCGTGGTACGGCCCTCGCGGATGCAGATGAGATAGGCATCCACCAGGGGCAGGATCTCGAGCGTGTCGGGAACGGGCAGGAGGGGAGCCGTATCGATGATGACGACGTCGTAGGCCTCGGCGAGCTCGGCGAGCGCCTCGCGGAAGCGGCTCGACGCCAGCAGCTCGTCGGGATTCGGTACCGCATCGCCGGCGAGAACCGCCACGAGCGAATGGGGCTGGCCGTTGGCCTTGGCGACTGGAAGCCCCTCCAACGGTACGAGGCGGAGGATGTCGGCGGGCTCTGCGTGACCGGCGAGATAGTCCGTGAGTCCGGGCTTGCGTTCCAGCCCCAGCCGGTCACCGAGGGTCGGACGCCGGAGATCGGCCTCGACCAGGACGGTACGGCGCCCCACGTTGGTAAAGGCGCAAGCGAGTGACAGCGCGACGGTCGTCTTGCCCTCCTCGGGGGCGGGACTCGTGACGGCGATGAGCTTGAGGCTGCTTCCGTCCGGGCTCAGCAGTTCGACGTTGCGCCGCAGGATGCCGAAGTTGGCCACGGCGACGCGCGTATCGGGATCGTGACCGGTGCTGAGAAGCGGAGCGCCACCCATGACGCGGTCGGAGATCAGGCCCAGAACCGGAAGCCCTTCGACCTCGTCGGCGATGTCGCCGGGGCTGTGCAGCCTCCGGTCCAGGGACTCGCGGACGTACGCGATGCCGAGGCCGACGATCAACCCGAGAATACCGCCGAGGACCGTGTCAAAGGCCTGCTTGGGAGAGGCTGGGCTCGACGGTGCCTGTGCCGTTGTCGCGATCTCTGCCGGACGGGCCACGATGGCCAGCGTCTGCAGGCGCGACAAGGTCGCCTGATCGCTCTGACGGGTTGTCAGGTTTGCCGCGTTGTCGGGAATCGCGTCGATCCGGCGGGAGAGCGTCGCCGCATCGGATTGGAAGATCGCCCGCTGCTGCTGATTGGTCACGTCGATGGTGGCCTGTGCCACCGCGTTGGCCAGGCGCGCCGCGAAGCCGGCGCTGGCCGCCGAGGCCTGAACGTCGACGAAGCTGGAGTTCGCGTCGACCGAAGCCGAGACCGCGTTGCGCAGCTGCGTGATCGTCCGCTTCGTCCCCAGCGTCCGGCGAGCGGCTCCGAGGACGGCATTGTCGGTGACGTTGAGGAGGCTGCCGGCGGAGAGGGCGGCGGGCGTCTCGAGCGTCGCCGAGGAGGTCCCGACAAGGCCCTCCTGCTCAGTGACATCCTGAAACTGGATCGCGGCGGTCGCCTCGTAGCGTGGGGTGACCATCGCGGAATAGACGAATGCCACGACGGCGCCGATGATCAACGCCGCGAGCAGCGTGAACTTGTGACGTGACAGAAGTCGTTGATAGTCGTGCACGGCGAGAGGCGGTCCGACGGAGTGATGAGGTCCTCAAGGCGGGAGCTCCAGGAGGCTCCCGCACGCCCGAGCGCACCAAATTAGCAGTTGGCGGGCGCCTCTCACCGGTGGCCGTGGTCCAGCCACGCGGTCACCCGCAGCCGGGTCGAGCCACGAGGTACCACCACGACGAGGGCTCGGCGGCTCGATGCCGGGACGACGGTCCGAGCGTTGACCGAGTGCCGCCCAGCGCGGATCCGGACGCGGATATGGCACCGGGAAGGTCCCTCACAGGCGAGTTCTACGACCACTCGCCTCGCCCCGATGCGTCGTACGCGGACGACACGAACGCCACGGCGTCTCGACTTTGGTCGGGCAGCTCGGGCTGGCGTCGAGGGCGCTGGTTCCGCGGCCGTTCCGACCACAGCGTCGTAGAGACTCACGATCGCGGGCGAGCCGTTGGGATCCCGCGCTCGCAGCGGCGCCGTCGACGACGGATCGCCGTCGGCGTTGAGCGTCGCGCGCGAGCACCCGACGGAGGCCAAACAGGCGAGGTTGAGCACGATCGCCTTCGTCCCCGCCGGCAGGCTGAAGCTCGCGTCGGGGAGATCCTCGGCCTGCTCTGCGTTGGCGACGCCGGTTCCCGACCAGATGAGCTCGCCGCCGTAGGACGGAATCCCGTCCAGTCCGGCGCACCCAACCACCGTGCACGTGGCGAGATCGGTCGATGCCCCGTCGGCGCCCATAGCGAGGAGCCGCACCGTCCAGCCGGCGCTGACAAAGCCGCGTGCGCTCGTGGTGATCCAGGTGAGCTCGCGGCCCGCGGGCGCAGAGATCACCTGGCTCGCCATTCGGCCCGAAGGTGCCGAGGGCGCGCCCGGTGCCGTGGCGGGGACGAACAGCGATATGCCGTCGTCGTTGCTGGCCTGTGAGCCCGAGCATCCGTCGGCCGCCACCACCGAGCCGTCGGGCGCGGGCAGCTGCATCCACGCGTCCCCGGAAGTGAGCAAAGATGAGCGCCAGGCCCCGAGCGCGGACCCGCCCGCCGGCGGCGCCCCGGCGGCGGCGTTGCACGTGGTGATCGTGCCGTCGCTGCTCACCGAGGGCACCGTCGTCGCCGAACCGCCGGCGGGCAAGCTGTGCGCCTCGACGAAGGAAAACTGCTCGTGGTCGAAGGCAGTGGCTTGGGCCGGATCGACAAGGCTATGGATGAACATGACGCCGTTCGGGTCGCCGTCCAGGACGTCGAGCTGGGCCTGCGGGTCGGCGGTGGCCATCGCGGTCGCATTGATCGGCAACACGTAGGGGTCATCCTGCTCTTCGGCGATCAGCAGCGCCGTGTGGTCGACCGTCGGATCCCACCGCAGTGCCGGTGACCAGAACTGGAGGTCGGCGGGGTCGGAGCCGAAGATCTGACCGGTGTAGCAGTCGGCGAACCACCAACTCATGGTCGGCGCACTCGAGCAGCTGAACGGCCCCGGGCCGCCTGCGCCTTCGGCGGCGGCCTGTTGCCACGCCGGGAGGTCCGTGGGCCCTGACTCATCGATTACGCAGGCGATCGACGGTCGCTCGATCGCTGCCATGAGCGCCAGCTGGGCACCGGCGGATTGTCCGACGAGGCAGATCGGGAGTCCCGGGAAGGCAGCGCTCGCCTGGTCGACGAAGGCCACGATGTCGTCGAGCGCTCCCTTGGGAGAGGGGTCGGCAGCCCCGGGATCATCGACGCCGGGCGCTTGGGCGTAGGAGGCGTCGAGCACCATGAACCCATCGTTCTGAAACGACACCGCGGTCTCGGTCAGCTGCGCCCGGGCGAGCCCGGGCCAGTCTTGCCATCCGCCTCCGTGCACGAGAATGACGACTCCGCGCGGGGGTACGGCGGGCGCGAACAGGTCATAGTGGGCCTCGCCGGCGCCGCTCGCGACGATGTCGGCGCTGGTGGGATCGGTCTCGCCGGCGGCGCCGGGCGCGTGCGTCCCGGCCCAGGCACCGGCAGCCAGCCAGATGAGGACGACAGCGGCAGCGCGCGCGCTCATGGTCGGGCGACGGACAGGAGTATCTCCTCGAACCGCGCGGCAAACCCACGCTGCGTGAAATGCTGGTCGGCATAGCGGCGGGCATTGGCGGCGCGTTCTCTGACCTGGACGCCGTCACGCGCGATCCGCGCGATCTCGCGCGGAAAGGCGCCGGGATCGCTGGAATCGACGATCCAGCCGGCCTGCGCCTCGCGAACGATCCGCGCAGCCTCTCCGGAGGGATCTACCGCCGCGAGAACGGGCAGGCCGTAGGCCATGAAGTTCATGATCTTGGAGGGGACGTTGAACTCGGATCCCTTGTAGCGCTGGCTGACGAAACCGACGTCGGCGGCGGAAAGCTCGCGCTCGAGCTCGTCGTCATCGACGACCCCGAGCATCCGCACGTGCTCACCCACGGCCTCGGCCCGCGTCTCCTCGGCGGCCACGCCGGTGCCGGTGATGACGAGCTCAGTCCCGCCGGTGAGCTCGGGATGCGCTTCGAAGGCGCGCACGAACGCGGCCAACCCCTGCGTGTGCCCGATATTCCCCATCGAGAGGATCCGCAGGTGGCCGTTGGCCTGCGCGGGCGCCGCGCTCGCGGGGACGCGCGTCGCCGGTAGGCAGACGACCTCGACCTTTGCGGGCGCCACCCGCTTGGCGAGGAGATTCTCGACGAACGACCCCGAGTCCACGACGATCCGGTCCGCGGCCCGGTAGGCCGCGCGTTCCAGCCGTCGAGCGAGCGCGAGGACGAAGCCGCCGTCCTTGACCAGGCCGGTAGCGGTGGCGCCGTCGGGCAGGAGGTCGTGGAGCCAGAGCACCCAGGGAATGTTGCGAGTGCGGACGTTCGCGATCGCGGGGAGCAGAGCGGGGAAGCAGGGCGAAGTCGAGACCAGGACGTCCGGGCGGCGCAGGAAGGGTGTCGCGGCCGCTTGCGCGGCCATGAACGTGAGCTCCTGGCGGAATCGCTCGGTCGTGCTCTCCCGTCCGATCCACAGCGGGAGGCGGAGCACACGGACCCTGTCGCGCACTTCGCGGTAGGGACGGAGCCGGACCCCCCAGCGCGGATCGGGATAGTGGGGGTGGGCGGCCACGACCTCCACCTCGTGGCCGAGTTCGAGCAGGCCCCGCGCCCAGACCGTGCTCACGACGCCGATCCCGGTCGGCTCGGGGTCGTAGTTGTAGCTCCAGAGCTGGATCTTCAAGGAGCTATACAGGGATCCCCCACAGGGGGAACCAGCGCTCGAGCTCCGGCTCCACCGGGAGCTCGTGGCCGATCTGCGCCTTGAGCTGGAGCTCGCGCTCGTTGTTGCGTTGCTGGTCTCCGGGAGCGGGGACGAAGGGATAGAAGGTGCCGCGCTTGTAGTTGTAGATCCAGTACAGCGGCCGGCCCTTGTCGTCCTGGAAGGAGAACACGGCGCACAGGACCCGATCGCCGTAGCCGCCCGTCTCCAGCGCGCCGCTCACGGCGTTGATCCCGACCAGGAGGTCGTCGAAGTCCTTGCCGCGGAGGACGAGCCAGCGGTAGCCGTAGGCGTCGTCGTCGCTCGTCACGCTCGTCCCGCTGTCCGCGGCGGTGCCGCGAACGACCTCCTCCATGTCGCGCACGATCGTGTCGAAATCGGCCGTGGCCAGGGGCTGGAAGACGATCGCCGCGGCGCCCCTGGAGGTGATTCCGAGCCCGGTCTCGAGCGTGACGTAGGCCGTCGACATCGCAAAGAGCCGGTCCGGCGCCGGTCCCGCGAGCTTGCGCTTGCCCGTGATCACGTCGAAAAAGCCCATGCACCCAGGCTAACAACCAACCTCGCCCTGCGGCATCGGTTTAAGCACTAGCGGAGGCATTAATAAAGGATTTGGAGTATTGAGCAGGGAGCGGAAGTGCTGTCGGTAACGGATGACCAAGCCGGGATAGCGGCACCTGTTCGGGTGCTGCTCGTCGACAACGATCGGCGCGCCGCCATCTTGCTCGCCGAGATGCTGCGGGCACGCTGGTCGCAAGGGCTCGTGATCGCCCAGGCCGAGCGCTTCGAGGACGCCGCCCGGGAGCTCATCGAGTACGGCGCCTCGTGCGTGCTCCTGTCGATCCACGCCGCCAGCGACCTCGGGCCGCTCGCCTACATGCATTCGTCCGTCCCCGACATCCCCATCGTGGTCGTGGCCGAGCGTGCCGACGAGGCGCTGGGCCTGAGCGCGATGCGCGCTGGAGCCCAGGACTATCTCGTGCTCGGCGAGCTCAACCCCGACATGCTCGGGCGCGCCATCTCCTACGCCGTCGAGCGCAACCGCTCCGAGGTCCGGCTCGCCCATCAGGCGCTCCACGACCCCTTGACCGGCCTTCCGAACCGGGCACTGTTCCTCGACCGGCTCGCGGTGGCCCTGGACCGATCGCAGCGGACGGGCGCGGGGCTCGCGGTGTTCTTCCTCGATATCGACAACTTCAAGACGGTCAACGACTCGCGCGGCCACGCCGCCGGCGACCGCCTGCTCGAGGGCATGGCCGAGCGGCTGCGGACAATGCTCAGGCCGATGGACACCGTGGCGCGCTTCGGCGGCGACGAGTTCACCTTCCTCTTCGAGGAGCTCGCCAGCGAGCGAGAGGCGCTCCTCATCGCCGAGCGCATCAACCACACGGTCGGGTTCCCCATCCGGCTCGAGGACGGCGAGGTGTCGATCACAGTGAGCATCGGCATCGCGATGGCGGGCGGCCCGGGCATCGCGGCCGACACCGTGATCCGCGAGGCCGACGCGGCCATGTACCGGGCCAAGGCGCGCGGTCGCTCGCGCTACGAGCTCTTCGACGAGAACCTACGCCAGCGCGGCATGGAGCGGATCGAGCTCGAAGCGGCGCTGCGCGCGGCGATCGACCGCTCCGAGCTCCGAGTCCACTATCAGCCCAAGATGGCCCTGAACGGCTCCTCGCGCCTGGTCGGCTTCGAGGCGCTCGTGCGCTGGGAGCATCCCGAGCGCGGGCTGATCGCGCCCAGCGAGTTCATGCCCCTGGCGGAGCAGACGGGCCTCGTGCTCCCGATCGGCGAGTACGTGCTCGAGCACGCGCTGCGCGAGCTCGGGCGTTGGCGCGCGACCAAGCCCGACGTCACTCTCTCGATCAACCTCTCCGCCCGCCAGCTCGGAGATGCGGGACTCGCTGCGGCGCTCGCGCGCTCCATGGACGCGAGCGGCACCGACCCGGGGGCGGTCTGTCTGGAGATCACCGAGGCGGCGCTCATGGGTGAGCTTGACGTCGCGCGGCAGGTGCTCCATCGCCTGAAGGCCACCGGGATCACGCTGGCCATCGACGATTACGGGACCGGCCACACCTCGCTCTCCAGCCTCAAACGCCTCCCCGTCGATTCGATCAAGATCCACGAGAGCTTCGTCGACGACCTCGGCAACGACCCGCATCAAGCTTCGATCGTCAACGCCATCGTCGAGCTCGCCCACGCGCTCGGATTCGGCACGGTCGCCGAGGGGGTCGAGACCGCCGGCCAGCTCGAGCAGCTGCGGCGCCTGGGCTGCGACGGGGCGCAGGGCTTCCTGTTCGGGCGACCGACCCCGGCCGACGAGGCCGAAGCGCTGCTCGACCGCAGCTGAGCCTGAGCCCTACCGGTGCCGTTCTAAGGTAGTTCTTCGGGAGAGCCCGATCCGGTGCAGGCGCACCCACTCGCGCATCTCGGCGCGGCGCTCGGCGAACCGTGCCCGATCGCGGCCCGCGAGCGCGCTCAGGAGCGCCAGGCGCGCGGCGGCCCCGAGGAGATTGGCGATCGCGGTGGCGCGCACGAAAGCCGACCCGCGCCGTCGCAGCATCCACGCATAGGAGCTCCACATCCACTGCTCGGTGCGCTGCGCGCCCCACGCCTGCGAGGTGGAGGCGGCGCCGGCGTGCAGGACGAGGGCCGAGGGCTCGAACCAGGTGCGCCACCCCGCCTCCCGCAGGCGCCAGCCGAGGTCGAGGTCCTCCGCGTACATCCACTGTCGGGGATCGAATCCTCCCACCGCGTCGAAGGCCACGCGGCGCATGAGCACGAAGGCCCCGAGCGCCCAGTCGACGTATCTGGGCCGAGTCGGATCCCACCGCCCTTCGATGGTCAGCCGGTCGCCGAGGGGAGGGATGGCTTGGGGCAGGCCGAGGTTGAAGAGGAGGGTCAACGCGAGGGTGGGGAAGGGGTGCACCGAGTGCTGAACCTGGCCGTCGCCGAGCACGAGCTGCGGGGCGACGGCGCCGGCGCTCGGATGCGCCGCTCCCGCCCGCAGCAGCGCCTCCAGGGCGCCATCCGTGATCTCGACATCGGCGTTGGCCGCGGCGATCCACGGGGTGCCGGTGCAGGCGGCCACGCGGTTGACCGCCCCCCCGAAGCCGACGTTGGTCCCTTCGAGGAGATGGGCCCAGGGATGACGGTCGCGGACCAGGGCGCCCGAGCCGTCGATCGAGCCGTTGTCGACCACCCAGACCTCGGCCCGCCCGGCGGCGACGTGATCCTCGAGCGAGCGCAGGCACGCGTCGAGCAGCTCGCGGGTGTTCCACGAGACTACGGCGATCGCCACCTCGGCCATGGAGCGCGAGGCTATCGGTGCGGCGAAAAAAGATTTTTCGCCGCGGGGCTAAAGCCCGCCCGCGGACCTGCCGATAGACGCGTGTGCAGAGCGTGCGGGTGACTCGTGCCTACGTGGCCGGTTTCGGAACGGCAGGGTCCCTTCTGGCCGGCGCCTCGGTCCTCTTCGTCATGGCCACCGCCGTCGTTGCCTACCGCGGCTGGCCCCAGGTCGCCGAGGCCGGGCCGGCTCCCGCGCTCGTGCTCGCCCAGAACACCCAGTACGGCGTGGGTCCCTCGACCTCGCCCGCGCACCTGGCCGCGGTCCCCGCCCCGGCCACGCGCTCGCTGTCGGCCGCGGCCACGCCCGTCGCGCTCCACGGGACCGTCACCGGCACGCGGCGTTCCACGACGGCTTCGAGCACCCTGGTTGCCGGGGTCGTCGGAGGGACGACCACCCACCCGACTTCGCAGCCGCCCCCGACCGCCACCACCCCGGCGACGACCACCACCCCCCCCTCCACGGGCTGTACCACGTGCAGCACGCCCGCCACCGGTAGCGGGGGCCTGGGAAGCGTGGCCGCAGGGGCGACCGGAGCTCTCGGCTCGGGCGTGAGCTCCCTCGGCAAGCAGGTCGGAAGCACGGTGGGAGCGGTCACCGGCGCGCTCGGGGGATCGCTGTCACAGGCGAGCCCCACCGTCGGCGGACTCGTCACCGGCGTCGGCCAGACCCTGGGCGGCGCCGTCACCCAGGTCACGGGTACCGTGGGCGGCCTGGTCTCGGGCGTCGGTCAGACGCTCGGCGGGATCCTCAACGGGACCGGAAACTAAGGCCCACGAGCCTAGCCGGCGCGTAGGGCCCGCTCGACGAAGCGCAGGCTCACGGCCTGCAACGCGTCGTCGTGCTGGACGGAACGGTGATGGCCGCCGGGCAGCGCCACCAGCCGGCTCGCGCGGACGTGGGCGGCGGCGATGAGCTCGCGGGAGTGCTCGACGGGCACCTGCTCGTCGCCCTCCGCATGGAGCACCAGGAGCGGCACCTTCAGGGACCTCACCGCCGCGAACAGGTCGTGCGTGGTCAGCAGCTCCTCGAGCGCGCTGACGTCGGCCGCGAAGGAGAACCTCTGCGCGCGCAGCCCGCGCACCAGGCCCTCGGCGGGCGCCGGGCAGATCGCCACCACGGCTCGCGCGCCGCACGCGGGGGCGGCGACGATGGCGAAGTAGCCCCCCATGCTCGATCCGCGCAGCGCGACCGCCAGCCCCGGATCCCCGGTCGCCGCGCGCAGAAGCGTTGCCATCTGGGCGACATCGTCGATCGCCCGGCCGTCCATCGGTCCCTCGCTCTCGCCGTGACCGCGCTGGTCGAAGGTGACGGCGGCGAAG